>Ga0213875_10000354_pt1 | contig 43013 bp, 36 predicted proteins | sample BarmaccomBMRX_R8_FD_160105 | JGI IMG/M metagenome (GOLD analysis project Ga0213875, IMG submission 160105) | Root-associated microbial communities from Barbacenia macrantha in rupestrian grasslands, the National Park of Serra do Cipo, Brazil - RX_R8 | ecosystem: Host-associated > Plants > Roots...
ACTTCGAGGCAACCATCGGCAGCGCCACCGCCTGGGTGCTGCTCGCTAATGTGCGCCTCCTCACCCGCCGTCTCGCAAGAGCCTGACCGACCTTGATTCATTTCGAGTCGGACTCTGAGGAGCGCCCCACGGGGCGCGTCTCGAAGGACGCACTACGCCGATCCAACGAAATTGGAGATGTCCGCTCAAACTGAGACACTACCCGCGAGTAGCGCTCTTTTTCAGCCGGGTGCAGGATGCGGGCTAATCGAGGGAGGATTGCCGATGACGACCCGCAGGGAACTGCTCGGGCAAGCCGCCCGCGCGCTGTCCGGGGTGGCTTTTGTCGGATGCGCGCTGCTGCACGGCGCGGCAGCCCAGCCGCAAGCGCCGCAGCCGCGCCGCGAGGTCGTCGTTAACGGCAAGCGGGTCCGCACGATTGACGTCCATTCGCATTGCGCCGTGCCCGAAGCGATGGCGCTGATGGACCGCACGGTGTCGCCGCAAGCGCTGCTGGTGTCGCAGGACCGCATCGCCGCCATGGACGCGCAAGGCATCGACATGGAGGCGCTCAGCATCAACCCGTTCTGGTACAAGGCGGAACGCGACCTCGCGAGCCAGATCATCAAGATCCAGAACGAGAAGTTGGCCGAGATCTGCGCCGCGCAGCCCGACCGCTTCGTCGCCTTCGGGACCGTGGCGCTGCAACACCCCGACCTCGCCGCCGCGCAGCTTGACGACGCGGTCAGGCGGCTCGGCTTGCGCGGCACCTTGATCGGCGGCAGCGTCAACGGCGACGAATTGTCCGATCCGAAATTTCACCCGTTCTGGGCCAAGGCCGAAGAGCTCGGCTGCCTGATCTTCATCCACCCGCAAGGCACCGCCGAACTCGCGGCTCGGCTGAAAGGCAACGGCGTGCTCGACAACGTGATCGGCAACCCGCTCGAAACCACGATCGCGCTGTCGCACCTGATTTTCGAGGGAACGCTCGACGCCTATCCCGGGCTGAAGATCTGCGCCGCGCATGGCGGCGGCTATCTGCCATCCTACGCGGCGCGCTCGGACGCCGGCTGCATCACCTTTCCCGAGCGCTGCGCCAGCTTCGCGCCGCTCAAGAAGAAGCCGACCGAGTACCTGAAGCAGCTTTATTACGATTCGATCCTGTTCACACCGGAAGGCCTGCACCACCTCGCCGCCGAGGTTGGCGCCGGCCAGATCGTGATGGGAACCGATTATCCGTATCCCTGGACCAAGACCGCGGTCGACCACATCTTCGGCGCTCCGGGTTTCACCGATGACGAGCGTGCAGCCATGCTGGGCCTCACGGCAGCGCACCTGCTGCGCATCGACAAGTAGGGCCACGCCGGCTCGGGTCGGCTGAGTCTCCCCGGCGCGCCGCCGCTCTCCTCCGGAAAATCGGCGCGGACCGCGCTCAGACCGGCTGCACCGCCCGCGTCTCGACGTCGGCCGGGGCCAGCTTGCGGTGAAGCTCGCGCAATGCCGGCATGCTTTGGGCAAGGCTCTTGCCCATCGCCTCGGCCGCCACCGGGGTCAGCGATACCGCCTTGCGCTTCTTGACCGTGTGCTCGGCGAAAAAGCCCCATCGAAGCAAATTCCCGACCCGCTCCTTGATCGCGAGGTGGCCAAGCTTCAGCGCATCCCACATCTTGCTGATGATCTCGTCCACCACCAGCACGGCCGATCCGTTCTCCGTCCCGCCTGATGCGCCTGTCGCCCACAGCAGCATCACAATCGCCCAGTACTGGTAGGTGACGAGGTGGTTCATCGCGTCCTCGACATGCGCGATTGTCAGGCCTTTTTTGCGCACGACGACATCGCCGGCTTCGCGCCACTTTCGATCGTAGGCGCCGAAGAAGTCGAAGATTGCAGACACCGCATCGTCGCCGCACGCGATCGCCGCATCGCCGCCCGAAGCAGGCTCCCCGAACACCCGCCATACCCCTGCAATGGTTTCCCGGCAATGGCGGTCGAAGCTGTCCCGCAGCTTTTGCGTCGGCAGGATCTGGCAGGTGGCGGTAACCGCACAGGGCTGGCGGGCCGCATCGACGATGCGCAGAAAGCCCTCCGCTTCGCACTCCTTGATGCGTTCGATGCAGGTGCGGATATCGGTACCGTAAGCGCCATAAAGAACCCGATGCAGAGAACGGCAGGAAGCGCCGTCAACGGGGTTGCAGCGGGCCGCGAAAATCGCGTGCCAATGCGCCCGCTTGATCAGATCGCCGAAATGGCGCTGCCAGATGCGATGATATTGCAGCAGGAACTGCGCGACGATGCGGTCGTCGGACATCAGCGCGAGATCGTTCTGATCCATCGGCCTCTTCCTGTGCAGGCCTCTTAGCTTCACAGGCCCTGAGCACGACCCCGGGTCGGCACGCCGTCCCCTGGATTCCCGCGTCATAGCTCAGCGGAGCATGACAGGGCGAAGGGCGGTGCGGCGGGATCGGACCTGCCGCCGCCCGGCAAGTCTAGCCCCTTTGGCAATCGGCCAAAAGAGCACAATACGGAAACGTGCGACAATGTATGATGGGCACTCACGCGGATGTCACGCCCCCTCTGAAGGCGTGCGTGCGAAAAGCTTGGCTGCGCGCGGCAAAATCATTGGGTCCGGAGCCGCCATCTGCGGCCCTTTGCGCCGGCGCCGGGTTTACCTGCAAGGAAGGCCGAGCGAAAGGATAGCGGCGAATGGCGGCCACAGGCAGCGCGCTCTCACCGAAGGAAGCGGCCAACACCGCGGAAGGGCGCCGTCTCGAAGAGGCGCGCTCGGGCGTGCCTTGGTGGCGTTGGGGGCCTTACGTCAGCGACCGCCAGTGGGGCACCGTGCGCGAGGATTACAGCGCCGACGGCGACCCCTGGAGTTATTTTCCGTTCGATCACGCGCGCAGCCGTGCTTACCGATGGGGTGAGGACGGGCTCGCCGGCTTCGGCGACGAGCGCCTTTATGTCTGCCTCGGCCTCGCCTTGTGGAACGGACGCGACCCGATCCTGAAGGAACGGCTGTTCGGGCTCAACAACGCCGAGGGCAATCACGGCGAAGACGTCAAGGAGCTTTACTACCACCTCGACGGCGTGCCGACCCATTCCTACATGCGCATGCTTTATAAATATCCGCAGGCGGCCTTTCCCTACGACCTGCTGGCGACGGAAAACCGGCGGCGCGGTCTTGATGATCCGGAATTCGAAATCGTCGATACCGGCGTGTTCGACGGTGACCGCTATTTCGATGTCGAGATCGAATACGCCAAGGGCGGCGTCAACGACGTCCTGATGCAGGTGACGGTGCGCAACCGCTCCGCTGCGACGGCCGAGCTGCATGTGCTGCCGCAACTGTGGATGCGCAACATCTGGTCGTGGACGGCGATCGACAGGATGCCCCGCCTCGCCGGTTTGAGCGAAGCGGAGGTGTCGGTCGAGCACCCCGATCTGGGCTCGCTGACGCTGCTTTGCGAGGGCCGTCCCGAGCTGCTGTTCTGCGACAACGATACCAACAGGCAGCGGCTTTTCGACAAACCGTCGCCCGGCTATTGCAAGGACGGCATCAACGATTTCGTCGTCAACGGCGAGGCCCAGGCGGTCAACCCGGCGCGTTGCGGCACCAAGGTTGCCGCGTGGTATCGGCTGAGCCTGCCGGCAGCCGGCGAGACGCAACTGCGGGTGCGGCTCGGCGCCGAAGGCGGCCGTCTCGACGATTTCGCCGCGGTGATGCGTTGCCGCCGCGCGGAAGCCGACGAATTCTATGAGGCGCTGCAATCCCGCATCGAGGACCCGCAGGCACGGCTGGTGCAGCGTCGCGCCTTTGCCGGAATGCTGTGGTCGAAACAGTTCTATCATCTCGAGATGCGTACCTGGCTGTGCGGCGACCCGCTGCAGCCGCCGCCGCCGGAAGCGCGACTGCATGGACGCAATGTCGACTGGCGCCACATCGACAATGCCGACATCATCTCGATGCCGGACAAGTGGGAGTACCCGTGGTACGCGGCGTGGGATCTCGGATTTCACTGCGTGTGCCTGGCCGCAATCGATCCCGAATTCGCCAAACGGCAGCTGATCCTGCTGACCCGGGAATGGTACATGCACCCGAACGGGCAATTGCCGGCCTACGAATGGAAGTTTGGCGACGTCAACCCGCCGGTGCATGCCTGGGCGGCGTGGCGGGTCTACGAGATCGATCGGGAAGCGCGCGGCGTCGGTGATCGCGAGTTCCTGGAACGCGTCTTCCACAAGCTGATCATCAACTTCACCTGGTGGGTCAACCGCAAGGACCCCGAGGGCCGCAACATCTTCCAGGGAGGATTTCTCGGGCTCGACAATATCGGCCTGTTCGACCGCAGCGCCCCTTTGCCGACCGGGGGTTACATCAATCAATCCGACGGCACCGCCTGGATGGCAATGTACACGCTGAACCTGATGCGGATCGCGCTGGAATTGGCCACGGCCGACGACGTCTATGAGGACATTGCGACCAAGTTCTTCGAGCATTTCCTGCTGATCGCCGAAGCCATGACAAATATGGGAGGCGACGGGATCGGATTGTGGGACGAAACCGACGAGTTCTATTACGACGCGCTGCATTTGCCGAACGGCGAGCGGGTACCGTTGCGGATACGCTCGCTGGTCGGGCTGATCCCGCTGTTCGCGGTCGAGGTACTCGACGGCCGCGTCATCGCGCAGCTGCCGCAATTTGCGGGGCGCATGCGCTGGTTTCTGGCACATCGTCCGGAACTCGCCGCGCTGGTGTCGCGCTGGCAGGAACCCAACGATGACGAGCTTCATCTGCTGTCGCTGCTGCGTGGACATCGCATGAAGCGGCTGCTGCGCCGCATGCTCGACGAAAGCGAATTCCTGTCGGATTTCGGCGTTCGCTCGCTGTCGAAATACCACGAGCGCAACCCGTTCGTGTTCGAGAATGCCGGCCAGCGCTTCAGCATGGGTTATGTGCCGGGCGACTCGAATTCACGGCTGTTTGGCGGCAACTCGAACTGGCGCGGGCCGATCTGGATTCCGGTCAATTTCCTGATTATCGAGTCGCTGCACCGGTTTCACGCCTATTACGGCGACGATTTCCGGGTCGAGTATCCGACCGGCTCGGGGGCGATGCTGACGCTCGAGCAGATCGCCGACGCCCTGGCCGATCGGCTGACGCGGCTGTTCCTGCCGGACGGGTCAGGGCACCGTCCGGTCTGTGGTGATGCCGCGGCCTACGGCAAACCCGAATTCCGCGAACAGGTGCTGTTTTACGAGTATTTCAACGGCGACACCGGCCGCGGCCTCGGGGCCTCGCATCAGACCGGCTGGACCGGGCTGGTCGCGCTGCTGCTCGGAGCCCGCGCGAGCGCCGCCTCGGACGAGGTCTTGCCGGCGCCGGGTGAGATGTTGGAGGACGCTGCGGCGGCTGGCGGCAAATAATGCCCGCTCAGCCCCGCAATTTCACGTATTCGAAATCGCCGGGACGATTGTCGATGCCGATGCGCGGCGGTGCGATCCACGAGGCGTAGGCGCCGGGTTCGGTTACCGGTTTCATCAGACTCTGCAGGAACAGCTCGTCCTGCGCCGAGGGCAGGAATTCGTGATGCCGGCGCTGCCATTCCTCGGCGCTCAAGATCCTGCCCTCGGGGTCGGCGTGACAGGCTGCGAATTCCCCGATGCGGCGGTTGAACGCGACATGCGGCAAGTTCACGCGAAACCGGATTGCGGCCTGCGCGATGATCTTGTTCCAGCGCTCGATGCCGCCGGCGGCATTGTCGATGAAATCGTCCCGCAGACGCATATTCAGCGACGACAAGGCGGGCACCTTCTCCTCGACTATGGCGCCGTCCTTCAGCCGCAGCACGGGGTAGACATCGGCGGTCAGCTGGTGGTCGTCGGCCAATTTGTCCTCGCGGAAGCGTCCCTTGAGACCGGCATTGAAGGTATTGGCCGCATTGGTGCTGATCTCGCCGCCGAACAGGTCGAAGGTCGCCGAGGCATGCAAATTGGCCTTCTTCTGCAAGGTGGGGAGGTCGATGACGCCGAGCGCGCGCACCCGATCGATGTCGAACGGATCGTCGATGCCGGCGGCGCGCATCGCGCTGCAGGTGCGCGCGATGACGCGGCGGATGCCGGTCTCGCCAACGAACATGTGGTGCGCTTCCTCGGTCAGCATGAAGCGGCAGGTGCGGGACAAAGGATCGAAGCCCGACTGCGCCAGCGCCTCCAGCTGCATCTTCCCGTCGCGGTCGGTGAAGTAGGTGAACATGAAAAAGGACAGCCAGTCCGGGGTCGCTTCGTTAAAGGCGCCGAGCAGGCGCGGGCTGTCGGCATCACCGGAATGGCGGCGCAACAGCTCCTCGGCCTCTTCGCGGCCGTCCCGTCCGAAATATTTGTGCAGCAGATAGACCATCGCCCACAGGTGACGGCCTTCCTCGACATTGACCTGAAACAGGTTGCGCAGATCGTAGAGCGATGGCGCGGTGTGCCCGAGATGGCGCTGCTGCTCGACCGAGGCGGGTTCGGTATCGCCCTGGATCACCAGCAATCGCCGCAGCATCGCACGGTATTCGCCGGGAACCTCCTGCCATGCGGGCTCGCCGCGATGTGCCCCGAACGGGATCGTGCGGCCTTCGACCGCCGGCGCCAGCAGGATGCCCCATTTGTACTCCGGCATGCGCACGAAGCCGAATTTGGCCCAGCCCGTGGTATCGACCCCGACCGCGGTGCGCAGATACACCGGACACGACTGGAAGCCGTCGGGTCCGCGATGCTGCCACCAGTCGAGATACCCCGGATGCCAGGTTTCGAGCGCGCGCCGCACCCGGGCGTCATCGTTGAGACCGATATTGTTCGGGATCAGCCCGTTGTAATCGACCGCCACGCCGTCCGACATGTTGTTCCTCCGGTGCGCTTCCAGCGCGTCACTACACCCGCTCCGGGTCGAAAGCGGGGCGCAGGCCGCTGCCATAGCGCTTCAGCGCGCCTTCCGCGCCGACCGCGTTGGGACGTTGAAAGACCCAGTTCTGCCACGCGCTGAGGCGGCCGAAAATGCGCGTCTCCATGGTTTCCGGGCCGGCGAAGCGCAGATTGGCCTCCATTGCGGTCAGCGCGTCCGGCGAAAAGCTGGCGCGCTCCTCGATCAGCAGCCGCAATTCGTCGTCCCAATCGATCGCGTCGGCGGCGACCGTGACGAGCCCCAGTTCATCGGCCAGCTCGGGGCCCAGCGGTCGTCCGACCTGCTCGCGGGCGCGCTCGAGGCTTTCCGGCTCGCCGAGGAAACGAGTCGCCAGCCGGCTGAGCCCATTGGCCATCGGATAGGCACCGAAATTGAGCGGCGACAGGGCAAGGCTCGCCGCGCCGCAATTGTCGCCATCTGCCGGCCCGGCCAGCATCGCCGAGCGATCGGCGGCAAAGACCAGCTCCGCCAAGGTCCCGGCAAAGCAGCTGCCGGGCTCGATTAGCGCGATCAGGCTGCGGGCGGTCATATCGATCCGCTTGAACACGCGCTTCAGCAGCAGGCGGATCTCGCGTACCAGCCAGTCTTCGCGATGCGTCTCAAGTAGCGCGTCCACGGCGGTTACCGCCTCGGGGTCGCCCTCGCTGCGGAACAGCAGCAGGCCCAGCTCGGGCTCGTTGAGCCGCAGATGCAGGATCGCGTCGTCGAGCTGGCGCGCCAACGCCAGGGGCCAGAACGCCGCGCCGTCGGCGTGGATGCCGGGGAGATCCGCCGGCAATTCCGCCAGCGACGGCCCGAGCACGGTCAGCGATGCATGGCGGCCCGCCCGGTCAAGCGCGACCCGCAGATGCGGATAGTCGATCTTGTCCGGCTCGACATGCCGCTGTAAGGGCGGCAACGCGATGCCAACGGCCCATTGCGGCCGGTCGGAACCCGCCGCCAGCGCCAGCGCACGCTCGCGCACTTTCTGCTCCCACGCGGAAGGCGGCACGGTTTCGTCTACCAGACGCCATTCGACGGCGCGGCGGCCGCGCACTCCTTCCTCGGTCGAGCAGAACAGATCGGCGCGGTCGCGCCGCACCTTGCGCTTGTCGGCCAGGCGGGTCAGCCCGCCGGTGGCCGGCAGAACCCCGAGCAGCGGCACCTCCGGCAATGACACCGCCGAGCGGCGGTCGTCGACCAGCATGATCCAGTCGCACGCCGCCGCCAATTCATAGCCGCCGCCGGCCGCGGGGCCGTCTACCACGGCCACGTAGCGCTGGCCCGAGGCAGCCGAAGCATCCTCGATCGCGAGCCGGGTCTCGTTGGTGAATTTGCAGAAATTGACCTTATGGGCATGCGAGGCCCGGGCAAGCATGCGGATGTTGGCGCCGGCGCAGAACACATTGTCCTTGCCCGAGCGGATCACCACCGCGTGCACTTCAGGGTGCTCGAAGCGCAACCGCTGCACCGCGTCGGCCAATTCGATATCGACCCCGAGATCATAGGAATTGAGCTTCAGTTCGGCCCCCTCGAACAGCCCGGCTCCAGCATCGACATCCATCGTCAACGTCGCGACCGGCCCGTCGCATTCCAGCCGCCAATGGCGGTAGCGCGAGGGCTCGGTCTGGAAATCGATCGATTTCATTCGTCAATCCTGAGTGTCGTTCCCGCGAAAGCGGGAACCCAAGGGCAAACGCTTCATCGGTTGCGCTGGGCCCCCGCCTTCGAGGGGGCGACGGGTGATGGGCCGTCCTCGCGCAATTTGAAGCGCTGGATCTTGCCGGTCGCGGTTTTCGGCAGCGACTCGGGAAACTCGATCCAGCGCGGGTATTTCCACACACCGATCCGGTCCTTGACATGCGCCTGCAATTGCTCGCGCAGCGCTGCATGGTCCGCGTTCGCGGCGGTCTGCTGCAACACCACGAAGGCCTTCGGCTTGATCAGCCCGTCCGCGTCGGCATGAGCGACGACGGCGGCTTCGAGTATCGCGGGATGCGCGATCAGCGCCTCCTCGACCTCGAACGGCGACACCCAGATGCCGCCGACCTTCAGCATGTCGTCGGTACGGCCGCAATAGCGGAAATAGCCCTCGGCGTCGCGGATATAGACGTCGCCGGTATGGGTCCACTCGCCGCGGAAGGTGCGCCGCGACTTGTCGCGCTGGTTCCAGTAGCCCTCGGCCGCGCTCGGCCCTGATACGACCAGCTCGCCTTCCTCGCCGGCCGCGACCTCGCGGCCGTCGGGATCGAGGATGCGCGCCCGATAGCCGGGCACCGGCTTGCCGGTGGTGCCGTAGCGCACATCTTCCGGCCGGTTGGACAGGAAGATGTGCAGCATCTCGGTCGAGCCGATGCCGTCGAGGATGTCGCTGCCGACGATGTCGCGCCAGCGCCGCCCGATATGCTCGGGCAACGGCTCGCCGGCCGAGATGCAGCCGCGCAGCCGGTCGGAGCCGGCCCCCTGACCAAGCGCCGGATGCGCCAGCAAGGCCGCGTACAAGGTCGGCACGCCGGCGAACAGGCTCGGCCGGAATCGGCGCATCATGCCGAGCACGGCGTCGGGGCTCGGGCGATCGGGCAAGAGCACCGCGCCGGCGCCGACCGCCATCGGGAAGGTCATCGAATTGCCGAGCCCGTAGGCGAAGAACAGCTTCGCCGCCGAGAACATCAGATCGTCGGGCTGCATGCGCAGCACTTCGCGCGCATAGGTGTCGGCGGTGGCGCGCAGGCTAGAATGCACGTGGCGGACGCCTTTCGGCGCCCCGGTCGAGCCCGAGGAGTAGAGCCAGAACGCGACCTCGTCAGGCGAGCATTCGGCGGCTCCAGTATCCGCGCCTGCCTCAGCCAGAAATCGGGCAAGGTCGCCGAGGCGGGCATCCCCGGCGAGTTCGGGCGGGCTCTGTGCGGCGCCGCCCTCGGGAGCGGCGACGACGATCCGGCGCAACCCCGGCAGGCCGGGAAATGTCGGCGCCAGCGCCGGCATCAGCGGCCCCGACACGAACAGCGCGGCAGCGCGGCAATCTTCGAGGATGTAGCCGACCAGATCCGATGGCAGCAATGTGTTGATCGGCACCGGAATCACGCCGGCGCGCAGCGCCCCCCAGAACGCGATCGGGAAATCGACGGTGTCGAGCATCAGCAAGGCAATGCGCTGCTCGCGTTCGATGCCGGCGCCGCGCAACGCTGCCGCGAAGCGCCCGGTTTCGGCCTGCAGCGCGGCGTAGCTCAAATGCCGCCAGGGATCGACAAAAGCGATGCGCTCGCCGCCGCCGTCGCGAATGTGGCGGTCCACGAAGAAATCGACCGCGTTGCCGTCGGGCGCAGCCATCCCGTCTTTTACGGCCGCCGCAAAAGCGAATCCAGCATGTCGCGAAGCCTGATAAAATCGGACGGTCCTATGACATGAATGCGGCGCCGGCATTGTCGCAGCCGATTTTGGGAGGAAACAACATGCCAGGCACGGCTCGGGTGGCGCTGATCACCGGCTGCGGCAAGCCGATCGGCATCGGCGCGTCGACCGCCCGCGCGCTCGCCAAGGCCGGCGCCGCCGTCGTCGTCTCCGACGTCGCGCCGGCCGGGGTCGCCAACGAGCACAACGCAGCGGGCGATCTCGACCCGAATTGGGGCGGGGTCGACAGCCTCGTCGAGGAGATCCGCAACGCCGGCGGCACCGCCTCGGCGACGATCGGCGATGTCAGCCGCGAGGCCGATGCGGCCCGCATGGTCGCCGAAGTCATCGAGCGCCACGGCCGGCTCGACATCCTGGTCAACAATGCCGGTGCGCCGCAGGGCGCCGATCGCAACGAGATCGAAGACGTGCCGCTCGCAGCATGGGAATTGACGATGGGGGTCAACGCCCGCGGCTGTTTCCTGATGTCGCGCGCCGCGGTGCCGCCGATGCGCAAGGCGGGGTGGGGCCGCATCCTCAATGTCTCGTCGAAGGCGGCGTTCCGGCCGGGGGCGCGGCGCGCCACCTATGCCGCCTCGAAGGCGGCGATCGTCGGGTTCACCAGATCGCTGGCGCTCGACCTGGCGCCGTTCGGGATCACCGTCAACGCGGTCTGCCCCGGGCCGATCCGCACCTCGCGCGCGATCAGCACCAACCGGCGCGAATACGGCGATGATCTCGAAATCGGGTTTCGCGAACGCGCCAGGGCGATCCCGGTCGGTCGTTTCGGCAGCCCCGACGAGGTTGCCTCGATGATCGCCTATCTCGCCTCGGAAGACGCCGGATTCGTCACCGGCCAGGCGATCGGGGTCGATGGCGGCTGGTGAGACCGTGAGCCGGAAACCATCGATAGGACCATGATGTTCTGCCGTTCCGCCGCGGAATTTGCCGATCGCCGCGGAGCCGGGCGCCGGCTTGCCAAAGCCCTTGGCCATTATCGCGACATCCGGCCTGTGGTGCTGGCGCTGCCGCGCGGCGGTGTGCCGGTCGGCTTCGAGGTGGCGCGGCTTTTAGATGCGCCGATTGACGTATTGCTCGTGCGCAAGATCGGCGCGCCGGGTTTTCCGGAACTGGGCCTTGGCGCGATCGTGGACGGGGCGGAGCCGCCACTTGTGTTGAACGCGGACGTCGTTGCCAGCTTGGCTCCCGATCCCGGCTATATCGAGGCCGAGAAACTGCGCCAGCTCGCCGAACTGGCGCGGCGCCGGCAGCGGTATTCCGGCGCCTCTGTGCCGGTCGCCGTAAGGGCCCGCACCGTCATTGTCGTCGATGACGGGATCGCGACCGGCGGTACAATGAAGGCAGCGCTGCACGGGCTCGCACGCGAACAGCCGGCCGGGCTGGTGCTGGCGGTTCCGGTGGCACCGGCGGAGTCGATACGGGAACTGGCGACGGTCGTCGACGATGTTGTCTGTCTGGCGACGCCGGAGCCGTTCTATGCAGTCGGCGCCCATTACCGCGACTTCACCCAAACCGGGGATGACGAGGTCGTGGCCTTGCTCGCGGAAGCGCGCCGCCGTTACGGGGCGGCCGCACTGGGCCAGATGCCGGGATCGGGGAAAACCAAAGCAAGCCTGTGCTGAACGGCTGGCAAGAGGCGAACCGGTCGGGGTACCCGGAGCGCTTCGTTGATGACGGATTTCGGACCCCGTTAAACGTCGTTGTAAATTAGCCGAAATGCCAACAGTGCCGCTGCGCTCGCCGCCGAAAACGCGCCCAGATGATACGGTGTTGCGGCACTCGATAGCGCGTCCACCCCCGGCCCGCTGTTCAGCACGAACCTGTTCGGCAAACCGTCGTCGCCCGGCGCGCCCGCGCCGCAGGCGTTGCCTCGCCTGATCTGGTGGACCAATACGGGCCAGAGCCTTAACATATCGCAACGCGAACGCGTCGAGGGCATGCCGGGATGTGACGGCGCGCCAACCCGATCGGAGGGGAGTTACGTGATTCAACTCATCGCGGCAGCGCCTGCCCGATTTGCGACTTCCGACGGATGCCGCGCGTTTCAGCATCGGAGAGTGGCATGACGTTCATACCCGTCACCCCGGCGCTTATACAAACTCAGAAGCTGCTCAACCACGTCGATCAGGCCTTGCCGTACAGATCGGGAAGGGCAATCCGCGACCCGGATGTCGTATCTTTTCTCGAACGGCTGGACAGCGAGAACATGCTGCTCTCCGCGACCGAGAATGCCGATTTTCGAATCGAGTTCCTGCGCAGATTTCCCGAGTGGCTGCAGTCGTCACGGCAAAATCGGATTGCCAGCCTCGCCGCTTTTCCGTATGTCGCGTTCTGCCACGGCACATTGCATGCTTTCGATGCCTTTTACTCGGAATACCGCGAACGCCGGTTCCGGCGCTTCAGAGGCGAATATATGTACCACGGCGCGGTATGGCGGCATGGCTATTCGTCGAAATTCATCGAGGAAGGTCCGATCGAAAGCGGCGACGCCCTTGTGTTGTCCCTGCCCTTTACCGACTCCGGCAACAAGCATCCCTTGATGGAGGAGGTGATTTCCGCCTGCAACCGGCTGAACGTGCCAGTGCTGCTGGATTGCTCTTACGTCAATATCGCGACCGGCATCGATTTCGACGTCGATCAACCCTGTATTGTGGCGCTCGCCTTCAGCCTCAGCAAGACCTTCTACGGGCTTGCGCCGTTACGGATCGGCATTCGTTTCAAAAGAGAGTTCAACGACGATGTCGTCGACATCTGCAATACGCTGGGCGGCAGCAATTTATATAGCTGTGCGGTCGGTTTGGCATGCATCAACAAGTTCGATGTCGATTTCAACCAAACACGCTATCGCGACAAACAATTAGGAATTTGCCAGAGCTTGAATGTCGAGGCGAGCGACAGCGTGATCTTCGGTTTGGGCGATGCGAAGTGGAAGGCCTACAATCGCGGCGGTCAATATAACCGATTATGCCTCAGCGGCGATTTAGAAAAAAATTAGGGAGGATATCATGGTTTCGCAAGCTCTGCGACACAGGGAGACACTGGATAAAATCATCGCAGAAGAACGTGCGGAGTGGCATTTCAATCCGCTGCTGAAAACGCAGGATTATCGTGCGATCGGGAACATAAAATCCAGCCAGGGCAGTCACTGGGATGAAATCGTGTGCTTTGCCCAGGAGCTTGATCGCAGAATCGAAATGAGCTCGGCTTTCGACTGGCTGCCCTCGCCCGACGAGCACGACAAGGCCCTGATCCGGTCGATGGGCTATGACAAATACAGCACCTCTCTATTCAGGATTTATTCCGATTCCTACCCGGAGATATTCGATCCGATCCTGACCGCGTGCGATTTGATCGACCCGATAGGAAGCCTGATCCATCAAAAGCCGGGCGGCACCTGCCCGTGGCACTACGACACATTCGCGTTTTACAAACAGCGATTCGCGGTGAGCGACCCCAGCTCGATTTCTCGATACCTCATCTTCCTGGAGGATTGGATATGGGGTCACTACGTGTTGGTCGGCAATTCGGTCGTGCATCAATGGCACGCAGGCGACGTCATCTCATGGCCGTGGCGAATGCGGCACCTCAGTGCCAATGCCGGGTTGACTCCGAAACTTACCATCCAGGTGACCGGGAAACGGCCCCCCGCGAGAACAGCCGCCCTGTGAGCGCGCTTGGCGGCCGGCGCCGTCCGCCGAAGAAGGTTTGTGCGGAATGAAGCCCTGGCTTGGCCGATGTAGCGCTAAGCCGGCAGTCTCCGACTGCGTTCGGAATGCGTCGCGCGGCGTTCGGATCTCTGGCTTACGGTAAAGATGCGGCAACCGGCACAGGCCGGCCGTGCTGTGACCGCAGCTTCGTCAACGAGAATAAGCCGGCGCCCGATTCGATCTCCTCTCGACCGGTTCTTTCCGGTGCGCGGGAGAGAGGTCCTCAGATGTCGCGGAGCGGCGGTGATTCCGAGCGGCGCGTTTTCGATCCCGTCATTCGGTTTGTGCACTGGCTGACCGTATTGCTGATCGCGGCGATATTCGTGCTGGCATTCTCGATCGGTTTCGCATCCTCCGGCGAGCAGGCCGTCGTGTTGATCCAGTTGCACCGCTCCTTGGGCGTAACTGTGTGGGTGGTCACGCTCGGGCGCCTGGTCTGGCGCCGGTTCGCGAGCCTTCCGGACTGGCCCGCGGAAATGCCAATGTCAATGCGAGTCGCGGCGCGTGCCGGCGAATACGCGCTCTACGGCCTGCTTCTGATGCAGCCGATCCTCGGCCTGCTGCAGACCAACGCGCGCGGCGATCGGGTCAACCTGTTCTTCCTTGGCCGGCTGCCGGCGCTGATCGGCCGCGACCGTACGCTCGCCAGACAGCTTTTAGAGATGCATGAAAGCGTCGGGCTGCTTCTCCTCGGGCTGATTGCGCTTCATGCCGCAGCTGCGCTTTACCATCACTTTTGGCGGCGCGACGATACGCTGAAGGCGATGCTGCCGCAGCGCCCTGGGCGCCGCTCGTCGCCGGTTGTGATGCGTAACGGCCGGCGAATGACGCAGCGCTGAGCTGAGCGGCGCCGTCCCACCCGCCACGCTGTCTCGCGACAACCGCAGGTCAGCCCGGTTCGATCACGAGAATTCGATCAGGAAAATGCACTCCCGAAGCCGGCCGTCGATCCGGCGTGATCAGGAATGACCCTTTTCGTGCAGGACGAAAACTGGTGCTCAGAAGCGCGATGGCGTCCCGGCTATGGCGAGTGCCGCCACAGCTCGGCGAACGCGTCGAGCTGCTTGCGTTCGACATCGGAGACGGCCCACAGGCTCATTCCGTCAGCCGACCAGTGGACGATATTGTACCCTTGCTCGGCAGCGTTCGCGGGCGCTTGCGGCGCGATGTCCGCCTCGGGCCAGACGAAGACGTTGATGATATGCTTGTCGCGCTGATAGACCAGCGCGGCCACCGGCCTGCCATGCGCATAATCGAGGCGGCCGCCTTTGAGCGGGAACCCTTGCGCCGCGAAATCCTTGACCGGCGGCGCAAAGTCCAGCCTGCCGTCGAACCAGGGCTTCACGGTGTGCTGATCGGCCGACACGACATCTTCAAGATGCCCGGGCTGCAGGGCGCGGATGTGGCCGGCGACGAGCTGATCGACGATGTTTTCCCGGCCCGGCATCAGCATCAAGAACGCCAGCGCTGCGGTGCACGCAGCGCCGGCGGCAAACCCGGTCGCCGTGGGCCACAGCCAGAGCCAGCGCGCCCGGGTTCGCCCGGAGGGTTGAGACGCTGTTGCCGACCGCAACGCCGGTTCGACCGCGGCAAGTCGCGCCATCACCCGTTGCCGCACCGCCGCCGGCATCGTGTAGGACAATTCCGACCGGAGCAGCTTGCGGGTGCTCAGCAGCTCGGCCTGCGCCCCCTGGCAGATCGCGCAGCGGGCGCGGTGCGCCTGCAAGGAGGCCGCCTGCGCGGCGTCAAGCTCGCCGTCGAGCTCGGCCTGCGCCAGCAGGACCATGTCGCAGCCGGGTGCCGGGGTCATCGCGGCGCACCTCCCTCGGTGACCGCCTGCGCCAGCATCTGCCGGGCGCGCCACAACCTGGACATCACCGTGCCGATCGGAGTCTGCGTCGCCTCGGCGATCTCCTTGTATGAGAATTGCTCGAATTCGCGCAGCACCAAAGCCTCGCGCAGTTCGACCGGCAGGGCGGCGACCAGCGCGCGCACCCTGCTGCCCTCGCGCGCCCGGATCAGCGCGGTCTCGGGGTCGTCGTCGCCCGATACCAGCTCGGCCACTTCGACATCCTCATCCTTTCCGCTCGCGACCGGCACCGTCTCGCGGCCGCGGTTCAGCGCCATCGAGCCGTAGGCCGTATTGCGCACGATCTGCAACAGCCAGGCCCGCGGGTTGATTCCCTTGAAGCTGGGAAAATAGGTCAGCGCGCGCAGCATCGCGTCCTGCAGCACATCCTGCCCAGCCTCGGCGTCGCGCATAAGCCAGCGCGCGAGGTTGTAGGCGGCGTCGAGATGCGGCAGCATCAGCCGCTCGAACGAATTATCAGGCGATGCAGGCGGCACGTCACCCTGCGCGTCCAGCCCCGATGTCGAGGCCATTCTGCCCCACCCGTCGGACCGGATCTCGGCCGGAAATATTCTCGGTGCCGGAAATATTCTCGGTGCCGGAAATTTCCTCGGTCCCGAATAAATCGCCGGGCGAGCCGGTCTCCCCTCCGGATTCACCTCACCCGGAGCGCCACCATGGACCGAGAACAATTTCGCGCCGCCCTGTCGACCGGTGCCCAGACGCGGCGCGGCCTTTTCAAATGCATGGCCTGGGCGGGCAGCGGCATTCTATGGTCGGTCGCCGGCGGCGTTCCGCGCGGCTTCGGGCTGGGCGGCGAGGCTCTGGCCGCGCCGGCCGATGCCTTCACCTTCGTGCAGATCAGCGACAGCCATATCGGCTTCAAGGCGGAAGCCAACCCCGATCCGAACGCGACGCTGCAGCTGGCGCTCGAGCGGATCGCCAGGCTACCGAAACCGCCGGCGCTGATGCTGCACACCGGCGACGTGTCACATTTATCGAAGCCGGCCGAGTTCGACACCGCCGACCAGATCATAAAGGCGGCGAGGTTCGACACCTATTTCCTGCCCGGCGAGCACGATGTGATCGGCGACGACGGCAAGATGTATTTCGAGCGGTTCGGCGCCAAGGGCGCGGCTCCGGGCGGGTGGTACAGTTTCGACCAGGGCGGGGTTCACTTCGTCGCGCTGATCAACGTCCTCGGCTTCACGCCCGGCACCGGCGGCACGCTCGGCAAGGAACAACTCGAATGGCTTGCGAGCGACCTCAAGGGCAGGAGCGCGAGTACCCCGATCGTCGTGCTTGGACACGTCCCATTGTGGCCGATCTACCCGCAATGGGGCTGGTCGACCGGCGATGCCGACCAGGCGATGACGCATCTGAAGCGCTTCGGCTCGGTCACCGTGCTGAACGGCCACATCCATCAGGTGGTGCAGAAGATCGAGGGCCAGGTGACGTTCCAGACGGCGATGTCGACCGCCTTTCCGCAGCCTCCGGCGGGCGAGGGGCCCGGTCCCGGCCCGATGAAGGTTTCGGCCGACCGCCTGAAGACCGTCCTCGGGGTGCGCAACGTCGTCTACACACCCACTGCCGGTCTTTCGGTCACCGATTCGACCTTGTCCTCGTAACCGGGAGAGTTCCCATGCGATACGCGATTTCGGGGCGAGCGCTTCCGCTCGCGGCGGGCGTTTTGCTGGCTCTTGCTGCCGGCGCCACGGCGCAGCAAACGGCTGCAACCCAGCCGCCCCAGGTGGCAGCCACTCAGGCGCTTCCCAACGAGGTGACGATCGACAATTTCACTTTTGCGCCGGCGACGCTGACCGTCACCGCCGGAACCGAGATAATCTGGATCAACCATGACGACGAGCCCCATACAATAACTAGTGCCGACAAGGCGGTGGGGTTCAAATCGGAGGGGCTCGACACAGACGAGAAGTTCAGTTTTGTCTTTGCCAAGCCCGGCACCTACAAATATTTCTGCTCCATTCACCCGCACATGGTCGGCACGATCGTGGTCAAGTAGGAGGTTGTTCTCCGATTTGGCCGGTAGCGGGTCCGAGCGGTTCGTGGCGAGCCGCCGGTAATTGCCGGCCAAACCGCTTGTCCTCCCTGACGGGCCGGTCGATGATGGGGGCGCAACCAGACGCGGTCTGCGGCGATGCGGATTGGTTTTGTCGGTACCGGCACCATGGGGACCCCGATTGCGGGCCGCCTGATCGCCGCCGGCCACGCGCTTTCGGTCTATGATCGCCGCCCCGAGGCGACCGCCGAATTGTGCCGACAGGGAGCCTCGCGCGCCGACACCGCCTTTGCGGCGGCGCGCGGCAGCGAGGTGGTCTTCACCTCGCTTCCCGGGCCCGCCGAGTTCGAGGCGGCGATGCTGGAGCCGCAGACCGGCATCCTTGCCGGCCTGCGCGGGGGCGGCGCGCATATCGATCTCACCACCAACGCGCCGAAGACGATTGCCCGGGTCGCCGAACTCTGCCGCTCGCGCGGCATCGAGCTGATCGACGCGCCGGTCAGCGGGCGCCCGCCGACGATGACCGTGATGGTCGGCGCCGGGGAGGCCGCTTTCGCCCGGTATCGCCCGCTGTTCGAGGCCATCGCGGCCAATGTTTTCCATGTCGGGCCGTCCGGCGCCGGGGCGACCGCAAAGCTGGTCACGCAGTATCTGGGCTATACCAATTTCATCGCCGCGATCGAGGGCATGCTGGTCGCCGCCAAGGCCGGCATCGACCTCGACACGCTGGCGCGGATCGTGCCGGTCAGCGCCGGGCAGAGCCGCACCTTCGACAACATTCCGCGCGGCGTGTTTCCCGGCACCTTCGTCTCGGGCGGCACGCTCGACATCGTCGCCAAGGATGTCGAACTCGCCTGCCAGCTCGCCCGCGATGTCGGCGCCCCAGCGATGCTCGGCGCGCTCGCCTCCGACATCTACAAGCGCGCCCAGGCGCAGGGCTGGGGCCAGGAGGGCTTCCCGGTCGTCGCCCGCGTGCTCGAAGCGATGGCCGGGGTTGAGTTGCGGCCCGGAAGTGATCCGGCGAACCAGCCGGGGGACAACCGGTGAGCGACCGAGGTGCCGTCCGGCTGCTGCTGACCCAGGAGATTGCGGAATTCCTCTATACCGAGGCCGAACTGCTCGACGAACGCCGTTATGACGACTGGCTGGCATTGCTTGCCGAGGACATCAGGTACTGGATGCCGATGCGGCGCAACGCCAAATACGGCGATGCGACCCGCGAGTTCACCCGTGAGGGTGCCGATATCAGCTGGTTCGACGAGGGCAAGGAGACGCTGACCCGCCGCGTGCGGCAGATCCAGACCGGCATTCACTGGGCCGAGGAGCCGCAATCGCGCATCGCCCACATCGTGTCGAACGTGCAGCTCTTGGAAGCGACGCCGGAGACATCCACCCCGCACGAAGTGACGGCGAAGTGCCGTTTCCTGATCTATCGCAACCGGGTCGAGACCGAGACCGACCTGTTGGTCGGCAAGCGCGAAGACACGTTGCGCCGCGCCAAAGACTTGGAAGGGGGCGGCGGCTGGCTGATCGCCCGCCGCAAAATCATCCTCGACCAGAACGTGCTGCTGACCAAAAATCTCACCTTTTTCTTTTGAAGCGCACCGACGCGGATCGCGCGTTGGATCGCGATCAACGGGGAGACAGCGATGCCGAAAATCGAATCCTATGCGGCGGCGGGAATATGGGATCCGCCGTTCTATTCGCAGGCGGTCAAGGTCGAGGGCGCCCGGACCCTGCTCTACATCGCCGGACAGGTCGATTACGACAGCGAGGGGAACGTCGCCCATCCCGGCGACTTCAAGGCGCAGGCGCGCGCCTGCCTTGAGGCGCTGAAGGCGCAGGTCGAAGCCGGCGGCGGCGCGATCTCCAACATCGTCAAGGTCAACACCTACGTGACGGACATGCGCTACCGCGCCGACTACGCCCCGATCCGCGAGGAATTCTTCGGCCGCAAGATGCCGGCGCATACGCTGGTCGCCGTGGCTGCGCTGGCGGCCCCCGAATTCCTGATCGAGGTCGAGGCGGTCGCGGCGCTGTGACCAGCCCAATACGGCCGGCCTGCGATCTCGGCAGGTCCATATGCACCAGCGGTAGCGCGCCGGTCGAAAACTGCAATCTGCGGCAACAGGAGGGAGCCGATGGCGGTTAGTGCGGCGCGGGGCTATCGGCCTGGCCTCGTCGATCTCGCATCGGGGCGGATCAGCCGCGAGATCTTCGTCAACGATGACATCTATGCCGAGGAGCAGGAGCGGGTTTTCGCCCGGTCCTGGTTGTTCGTCGGGCACGAGAGCCAGATCCCCAACCCCGGCGATTTCTTCGTCTCGCGAATGGGCGAGGAATCGGTGATCCTGTGCCGCGACCGGGGCGGCGCCGTCCACGTTTTCCTCAACTCGTGCCGCCACCGCGGGATGAAGGTGTGCCGCTACGACGACGGCAACACGACGGTCTTCACCTGCCCCTATCATGGCTGGAGCTACGGCACCGACGGCGCGCTGGTCGGTGTCCCGTATTTTCGCGAGGCCTACCGCTCGGAACTCGACAAGGCGGAATGGGGCCTCGTCGAAGTGGCGCAGATCTGCTGTTACAAGGGGACGGTGTGGGCCAATTGGGATGCCGCGGCCCCGCCCTTCGTCGAATATCTCGGCGACTTCCGGCGCTTTCTCGACCTGATCCTCGACGGCTGGGACGGGCGCGAGGGCCAGGCCGAGCTGCTGGGCGGGGTGCAGAAATGGCTGATCCCGTGCAACTGGAAGTTTCCGGCCGAGAATTTCAGCGGCGATTCGTACCACAACATCAGCCATCGCTCGGTCGATCTGGTCGGCGTCGGTCCGAGCGGGCGCAGCCGGCGCGACTACGGCGAACTCAACGCCAGCCGCAAACTGCACGTCTGCCTGCCCGATCGCGGGCATCAGACCATCACCTACGTGCTGCCGAAGGATCACCCGCCCCAGGCCGCCTATCAGAACTCGCCGGAGATCGCCGAGTATTTCCGCCATTGCGAGGAGGAGCGCCGCCGCCGGTCCGGCGCCAACAGCCGGTTGATCGGCGCGCCGGGCGAGATCTTCCCCAACACGGCGCTGCTGCCGCGCCAGCCGCGCACATTGGCGGTCTGGCACCCCAAGAGCGCGCACCAGACCGAGGTATGGCGGTTCTATTTTGTCGACCGCGACGCGCCGCAAGCCGTCAAGAATTTTCTGCGGGACTACTACATCCGCTATTCCGGGCCGGCCGGCATGACCGAGCAGGACGACATGGAGAACTGGAACTATGCCCATGCCGCCAGCCGCGGCGTAATCGCCCGGCGGCATCCCTATACCTATCAGATGGGCCTCGGCCATGCCGTCGAGAATTACGAATGGGACGGGCTCGAACTGCCCGGCCGGGTCATCGACCTGACGACGGCTCAGGCGAGCGAGGAGCCCATGCGCAACCTCTATCGCCGCTGGGCCGAATTCATGGAAGCCGACAGCTGGGACGAGTTGATGACCTGGCGGCACACTGCGCCGCGAGAGGCGCTCGCCGCCAAATGAGCGACCCCGTCAACATCCGCGATCTCGCTATCGGGGCGCGGGTGGTGCTGGCAAACGGGGCCGAGGCCGAGATCGTCTCGAACCCTAATGACGGCGTGTGGCTTTTTGCCCGCTATCTATCCTCGCCCGATGACCCGGCGATGATCGGACAGGAAGAAATGATCTTCGCCCAGGACGTGATCGAGGTGCGGTCCTGATGCCGGGTGCCGCGCGACGAAAGCATCCGTCGGCCCCTCCGGAGGGTTCATCGGAAAGCAGTCGCACCCGCCGGGAGAGCGATTAACAGCGGCTTCAGGCCCCGCTCGCTAATCCGGAATGTCTCAACAAGAATGACGGGAGAAAGCCGTGGAGACCATATCCCGCCCGCCCCGGATCCGGCGGGTCCAGCGCACCGCGCTGGTCCTGCTGCTGCTGGGGTGCACCCTCAATTACGTCGATCGCTCGACGCTGGCCGTTGCCAATCCGCTGGTCCGTCAGGACCTCGGCTTTTCGATCTCCGAAATGGGCCTGCTGCTGTCGGCGTTTCTGTGGGCCTATGCCGCCGGCCAATTGCCGAGCGGCGCGCTGGTTGATCGGTTCGGACCGCGCCTCTTGCTGGGCGCCGGCATGGCTCTGTGGTCGATCGCCCAGGCGGTTGCGGGATTTGTCGGAAATTTCGCCGAGTTTGCCACCGCCCGGGCCTTCCTGGGGCTGGGCGAGTCGGCGCAGTTTCCGGGATCGGTGCGCGTCGTGCGCGACTGGTTCAATATCGGCGATCGCGGTCTGGCCATTGGCATCTACAACAGCGGGTCAAAGCTCGGCCCGGCCATCGCGCCGCCGCTGCTGACCGCGCTGATGCTGCCGTTCGGCTGGCGCTGGATGTTCATCATCATGGGCGCGGTCGGGGTGGTGGTCGCCGCGGTCTGGTTCACGATCTATCGCGACGTCTCGGCGGTGGCTCTTGACCCCGGGGAAGCCGCTTATTTGAGCCAGGGCGAACAACCGGCGCCGCCCCGTGTCACCTTCACCGAATGGCGTCTGCTGTTCGCCTATCGCGCGACCTGGGGCATGGTGTTCGGATTCTTCGGTGAGGTGTACATGGGCTGGGTCTATCAGGCCTGGCTGCCGGGATACCTCGAAATCCAGCATCACATGAGCATCGGCAAGACCGGTTTTGTCGCCGCGATCCCCTGGATCTTCGGCGTGCTCGGCAGCGTGGTCGGGGGCAATTTCGCCGACCGTTTGGTGCGCCGCGGCTGGACTCCGATCATCGCCTACAAGCTGCCGATCGTCGGAGGACTCGCCGGCATGGCAACCTTTACCCTGCTGGCGGCGCAAATGACCGATGCCTTCGCCGCGATGATCTGCATCTCCGCCGCGGTATTCTTTAACGGCATCTGCGGCTCGGCGTGCTGGGGATTGGCGAGCGTCGTGGCGCCGCGCAATTTGACGGGATCGCTCGGCAGCATTCAGAATAGCGGCGGTTATGTCGGCGGCGCGCTCGGACCGATTGTCACGGGATTTGTCGTCGAGTCGACCGGCTCGTTCGTGCCTGCCTTGGTGGTCAGCGCCGTCATCGGTTATGCGGGAGCGCTGATCTATCTGCTGGTGGTGCCGAACCGGCCGATCGTCATCCACGAGCATGCCGGGGCTGCGGCGACCGCGGCGGCCCAATGACCGGCAACGCTGACGAGCCGGGCAGGAGGATATGATCTTCGCCCGGGACGTGATCGAGGTGGATGGCAACCATGGGTGTCGCCCTGATCGCCTGGGGACGGTTCTTCGATGCGCACGGAAACCGCATAACCGTGCCGGCGCCGAGCACCGACCCGGGGGCGCCTTGGCTGCTGGATTTCCTGGCGCAGCGCGCGCTCTCGCTGCGCCGCGTCGGGTTTACCGCAATCCAGCTGCCGCCGACCAGCAAGGCACAGGGCGGCGCCGGGGCCGGGTGCGACGGCTACGGCCTGTTCGATCCTCGCGATCTGGGCGGCAAGCCCCAGCAGGGTAGCCTGCCGACCCGCTACGGCCCAAAGGACTCGCTGACTCGGTTCGTGGCCGTTGCGCACGCTTGCGGATTGGACGTGTATCTCGACCTCGTGCTGCATCAGCGCATGGGGGAAAACGGCGGCCCGGGGGTGTTCCGCTACCTCGGCGCCGACGGGCGCACGCTGAATGGCCGCGGCGAGACGACGGCGGGCTGGTTCCGCGGCGTGCCGCCGGACAACCTGCCCGACGACGACGTTCCGAACCAATTCTTCGATTTCGCGTTCGGCCGCGAATTGTCGTACCAGCACTGCCGCCCGCCCCGGGTCACCATCGAGGACGCGCTGGATTTCGGGGTATGGGTATTCCGCACCACCGGCGCGGACGGCGCCCGCTTCGACGATGTCAAGGGCACCTGGGCGCCGTTCGTACGAGAATTCATGACGCACGATGTCATGGCCTCGAAATTCTTCTACGCCGAGTATTTCGACGGCGATCCCGCGACCCTCAACTGGTGGGCCGCCAGCCCGCCGCTGTCGGGGCGCTCGCTGGTCGAGGACTTCACGCTGCATTGGGCCTTGCAGGCGGCGTGCAACGGTTACACTGCGCGCCCGCTCGACGGGGCCGGCTATTCGAGCTGGCGCGCCGACCTGGCCTGCACCTTCGTCGACAATCCGGACACCGACACTTCGCCGGGGCAGCAGGTCATCAGCAACAAGCTGCTCGCCTATGCCTTTCTGCTGAGCGTCGAGGGTTATCCGTTCGTCTACGCCAAGGATTATTTTCCGGCCTCGGTCTGGGATGGGGCTTACGGCCTGCAGCCCTGGATCGACAACCTGGTATGGATTCACGAGCACCTGGCTAACGGCAGCACGGCGACGCGCTACCTCGACGACACGGCCATCGTATTGAACCGCACCGGCTCTCCCGGCCTGTTGACGGCGCTGAATTTCGATACCCTGAACCCGCGCACGATCACCTGTGCGACGTCCTTCGGCGCTCATGCGGCGCTGCACGATTACGCCGGCAGGCATGGCGACATCTGGACCGACGCCGAGGGGAACGCGACCTTCACGATACCGAGCAACGCCTTCAGCGGCGGCCACAGCTATCTCTGCTTCTCCCGGGCGGGACTGGATTCCGCCAATCCGACCCTCGGCCGCGAGACGACGCAGGTGCTGTTTGGCGCCGCCGATCTCGACATCCCGCCGGCGCACAACGGCGAGCTGGTCGCGGGCCGGATAACGGCCGACCGCGACACCGCGATCTCGCTGACTTTCCGCCCCGACCACCGCGGCTGGTCGGCCGGTTCGGCGGTGCGCATCCTGGTAGACGGGCCCGGCGGCAACCCGGTAATCGACGTGACGTGCACCGGCAACGACGCTGCCGGGCGCGGGCACGCCCGAGACATGGGCCAATATTCGATAAGACTTGCGGGGCGGCAGCTCCCGGAACAGGGCTCTGCCTTTGAGCTTGAGATCATCTACACGGGGCCGCAGACCTTGCCCTGACGGCGCCGCCGTGCTGCGCCGCCATGCGCGGCATACCAGCCCCGGAGCCGTTGCAGGCCGGCTCCGTTGACAGGCGCCGAGCCGCGGCCTAAGTCACTGGAAACCGCGCCGCGCAGATAGCACGGCAGGCACAACCTTCTCGGTTTCCCACCCGGGCGATTTCCATGAGTTCCGACGACCGTCCGCTGTCGCCGCATCTGCAGGTCTATCGCTGGCAGCTGACTTCGGTGCTGTCGATTCTGCATCGCGCCACCGGCCTGGCGCTGAGCGCCGGCGCCGTGCTGCTGGTGTGGTGGCTGGTCGCCGCCGCCTCCGGACCCGGACCCTATGGCCAGGTGCAGCGTTTTCTCGGCTCGTGGATCGGCCTGGTGCTGCTGTTCGGCTGGAGCGTGGCGCTGTTCTATCATTTGTGCAACGGCATCCGCCATCTGACCTGGGATACCGGGCATGCGCTCGACCTGCGCAGCACCTATCTCGGAGGCTGGCTGGTACTCGCCGGCACCGTGATCCTGACCGTGGCGGCCTGGGCCGGCGGCATCGCGAGCTGGAGGCACTGACATGGCCGCCTCTCGCCCTTCGGCGCCGCTGCGCTCACCATTGGGACGCGCGATCGGGCTCGGCTCGGCAAAAGAAGGGGTCGAGCACTGGTGGCACCTTCGGATCACCTCGATTGCGCTGGTGCCATTGTGCCTGTGGTTTGTCGGCGTGCTGATCGGGCTCGCCGGCGCCGATCTCGACACCTTCTCGGCCTGGCTCGCCCATCCCGTGCCGGCGATCGTCATGGCCCTGCTGCTGATCGCGACCTTTTATCATACCGAGCTCGGATTGCAGGTCGTCATCGAGGATTACGTGCATGCCGAAGGGCTGAAACTCGGCCTGTTGATCGTCATGCGCCTGGCCTGCATCGCGCTGGCGGTCGCCGGTCTTTTTGCCGTCCTGAGGATCGGGCTCGGGACCTGAGCGGAGTCTCGCCATGCCCTCGGCCTATACCATCACCGACCATGTTTACGATGTCGTCGTTGTCGGCGCCGGCGGCGCGGGTCTGCGCGCCACCCTCGGCTGCACGATCGAGGGATTGAAGACCGCCTGCATCAGCAAGGTGTTCCCGACTCGCAGCCACACCGTCGCGGCGCAGGGCGGGATCGCCGCGGCGCTCGGCAATATGAGCAACGACGACTGGCGCTGGCACATGTACGACACCGTCAAGGGGTCGGACTGGCTCGGCGATCAGGATGCCATCGAATACATGTGCCGCAATGCGATCCCGGCGGTCGTGGAACTGGAGCATTTCGGGGTGCCGTTCTCGCGCACCGAACTGGGCCAGATCTATCAGCGCCCGTTCGGCGGCCACATGATGGAATATGGCGACGGCTCGCCCGCCAACCGCGCCTGCGCCGCCGCCGACCGCACCGGCCATGCGATCATCCATACGCTGTACCAGCAGTGCCTGCGCAACCAGGCCGAGTTCTTCGTCGAGTATTTCGCGCTCGACCTGATCATGGATGAAGAGGGCGCCTGCCGCGGGGTCATGGCGTGGAACCTCGAAGACGGCACCCTGCACCGCTTCCGCGCCCACATGGTGATCCTGGCGACCGGCGGTTACGGCCGCACCTATTTCACCTGCACCTCGGCCCATACCTGCACCGGCGACGGCAACGCGATGGTGTTGCGCGCCGGCCTCCCATTGCAGGACATGGAGTTCATCCAGTTCCACCCGACCGGGATCTACCGCGCCGGCTGCCTGATCACCGAAGGGGCGCGCGGCGAAGGCGGCTATCTGACCAATGGCGAAGGCGAGCGCTTCATGGAGCGCTATGCGCCGCATGCCAAGGACCTGGCCTCTCGCGACGTGGTCAGCCGGGCGATGACGATCGAGGTCTATGAGGGCCGCGGCTGCGGCCCCGAGAAGGACCACATCCTGCTGCATCTCGAGCATCTCGAACCGAAGGTGCTGCACGATCGCCTGCCCGGCATTTCCGAAACCGCCAAGATCTTCGCCGGGGTCGATGTGACGCGCGAGCCGATCCCGGTGTCGCCGACCGTGCATTACGATATGGGCGGCATCCCGACCAACTATCGCGGCGAGGTCTTGCGCCCGACCGAAAGCGATCCCGATGCGGTGGTGCCGGGACTGATGGCGATCGGCGAAGCGGCCTGCGTCTCGGTGCACGGAGCCAACCGGCTGGGGTGCAACTCGCTGCTCGACATCGTCGTGTTCGGCCGCGCCGCGGCGCATCGCGCCGCCGAACTGGTGCGCCCCGGCACCGAGCACTCGCCGTTGCCGGGTTCGGCCGGGGAGGAGTCGGTGGCGCGTCTCGACGCGGTGCGGCATGCGCAGGGGCCGCGCAAGACCGGCGAGATCCGCACCGAGATGCAGCGGGTCATGCAGAACAATTGCGCCGTGTTCCGCAGCGCCCAGGTACTGCGCGAAGGGGTCGATAAGATCGATGCGGTGGCGAAGAGCTTCGCCGATATCGGCCTCGCCGACCGCTCGATGATCTGGAACACTGACCTCGTCGAGGCGCTGGAACTGGAAAACCTGATGGAGCAGGCGGTCGTCACATTGCACTCGGCCGAGAACCGGCAGGAGAGCCGTGGCGCCCACGCCCGCGAGGATTTTCCCGAGCGCGACGACCGCAACTGGATGAAGCACACATTGTCCTGGCTCGACGGCGACGGCACCGTGACGCTCGGCTACCGCCCGGTCCACCTGTTCACGTTGTCGAACGAGGTGCAGGTGTTCCCGCCGAAAGCGCGGACGTATTGAGCTTCGGAGCGGGTTTAAGTGCAAGGGTAGGGGAACATTGTGATCCATTCGAACCGAACCTTATCCGACGCCCCCGCGAAAGCGGGGGCCCAGGAGCGGCCGGCACGGCGGTTCGCCTGGGCTCCCGCTTTCGCGGGAACGACGATTGGGTATGGGGAATCATGCGCCGATGGCTGAATTCCGCCTGCCCGCCAATTCCCGGATCGGCACCGGCCGCACCTATCCGGCGCCGCCCGAAGCCAAGCGCGTGCGCCGCTTCCACATCTATCGCTGGAACCCGGAAGACGGCAAAAACCCGGTAACGGACACCTACGGCGTCGATCTCGACGACTGCGGTCCGATGGTTCTCGACGCGCTGATCAAGATCAAGAACGAGATCGACACCACGCTGACCTTCCGCCGCTCGTGCCGCGAGGGGATTTGCGGCTCCTGCGCGATGAATATCGACGGCACCAACACCCTCGCCTGCCTGAAGGCGATCGAGGACATCAAGGGGGACGTCAAGATCTACCCATTGCCGCACATGCCGGTGATCAAGGATCTGGTGCCCGACCTGACCCACATCTTCGCGCAGTACCGCTCGGTGCAGCCCTGGCTGCAGACCGACACTGCGCCGCCGCCCGACCGCGAGCGTCCGCAATCGGTCGAGGAGCGCGAGAAGCTCGACGGGCTGTGGGAATGCATCCTGTGTTTCTGCTGCACGACCTCGTGCCCGAGCTATTGGTGGAACGGCGAGCGCTATCTCGGGCCGGCGGTATTGCTGCAGGCCTACCGCTGGATCGCCGACAGCCGCGATGAGAAGACCGGGGATCGGCTCGACAATCTCGAAGATCCCTTCCGGCTGTATCGCTGCCACACGATCATGAACTGCACCCGCACCTGTCCGAAAAACCTGAACCCGGCCAAGGCGATCGCCGAAATCAAGAAGCTGCTGGTACTGCGCCGCTGATGGTCAGAGGTGAACGCGGACGCCGCCGAACACGGCGAGCGGCGCGGCCGGGGCGAGAAACCGGGTGTCGACGCCCGGAGCATTGGTGACCGCCCCGGCGGGAATTCCCGGTGCCCCGATACCGGTCGGATCGCCGAACTGGCCGAAGGTGGCGTAGCGCGCGTCGAGCGCGTTCTGGATCGTGGCGAAGACCTCGAAATTCTTGGTGATACGGAAGGAGCCGTGCAGGTTCAGCACGGCGTATCCCGGCAGGGTCGGGTTCCGGTTGGCTTCGTCGCCGCGCAGATACTGGTCGCTGAAATAGGTCAGGACGCCGCCGACCGTCCAGTTCTCGGTCGGTCGATAATCCACCCCAACCTTGAGCTGATGCATCGGAATGCCCGGGAGCCGGTCGCCGGGCGCGACCTGGATGTTGCCGTCCGCGTCGGCATAGGGATTGTTCGGGGACGGCAATGTCAGCGGCGACTCGAACGTGGCATCGACCAGGCTGTAATTGAGGAACGCGGACCATTGCTCGTCTTTGTAGGCGAGGCCGGTTTCGATCCCTTGCCGCCGCGTCGAGCCGATATTCTCGAAGAAGCCGGAGCTGATCGAGGTCGCGACGCCATAGATGTCATCGGCGAGGTCGGTGCGAAACAGCCCCAGATTCCAGTTGAAATGTCCGGGAACCATGTTCGGTGCAGCGAACCCGCCGCGCACACCGGCCTCGTAGGTGCGCGAGACGACCTGTTTCAGAGCCGGATCGGATGACAGCGAGGACGGCAGCAGACAGGGCTGCGCCGGGTTCGAGCATTCGATCTCGCTCGGCGTCGGCGCGCGGTTGCCTTCGGAATAGCCGGCATAGGCGGTCAGCCCGGAATCGATCTTGTAGGCGGCGCCGATCGCCGGGTTCAGCCGGCTGTAGCGGCTGTTGCCGGTGAGGTTTGACCCGAGACGATCGGTGAGGTCGGTCTCGGCAAGATTGTATCGGGCACTCGCGGTGACCGCTAAGGCGGGCGTCAGGTCCAGCGTATCGGTCAGGAAGACGCCATAGTAATTGTTTGTGGCGCCGAGGCTGACGGGCGTGGCGATGAAGCCGCTGTTTTCGGGGGTGTCGACGAGGAAGCCGGACGACAGCACCTGGAGCCCGGGGTCTATGACGCCGATTTCAGCCGAGGAGTGGAAATCGACATCCGAGTGGTCGATGCTGCCGCCGAGCACGAAATGATTGCCGCGGCCGAACAGCGCGCCGGTGTAGGTCGTCTGCAAAGCGCCACCGATGCTGACGGAGTGGATCGTCTCGCGATCGTTCTCACCGATTGGGAACGCGCCGCCGTTCGACAGGTCCGGGATCGCCCCGCCGGCAGTGCCGACCAGCGGCGTCATGCCATCCGGCTGGCACAGGAGCCCGTTCCCGGACGTGCAGGCGGTATAGTTGGCGGTGTTGCCGTTGATGACGGCCTGCTGGAATTCGCGGCGATAGGCGTTGCCCTGGAACGACAAAGCGTCGGTCGCCTTGTACGTGGCATTGACCGCAAGAAATTCGAGCCGGTTGGCATTGTTTTGCGGGGTCGTAAAATCCAAGGTGCGATTGACCGCGAGGGACTGCACCGGAGTGGTGCCCTCGCCGCTCAGGCTGTTGTCGTCGCCGGTGAAGCTGATATCGATCGAGGCTCGCTCGCCGCGCGCCGCGACACCGGCATAGAGCTGCCGCAGTCGGTCGGGTGAAAACTCGCGCCAGCCATCCTCGTCGAACAGGCGGCCTGCAAGGTAGGTGGCGAAATTGCCCGCCCGGACGCCGTATTGAAACTCGCCGCTGCGCTGACCGAACGAACCGCCTGCGACCTCTGCTTCGAAACCCTGGTAGGTGAAGCCGTTCTTCATCGTCATCACCGCGGCGCCGCCGAGCGCATTGAGCCCGTAAACCGGGTTGGCGCTGACAATCTCGACATGATCGATCGCGATATCGGGGATCAGATCCCAATTAACGGTATCGCCGAACGCCTCGTTGACCCGAACGCCGTTCTGAAAAACCGCGAGCCCCTGCGGCGTGCCGAGCACCGGCGAGGCCTCGAACCCGCGATAGAGAATATCGGGCTGGAACGGATCGACGAGCGCGGCATTGACGTTGACGCTGCCGGCCTGGTCGGTCAGTCCATTGATCAGGTTCGGCGTTCCTTCCCGGGCCAGATCGGCAGAGTCCAGGCTCTGCACGTTGGCCGGCACCTTGTCGCGGTCGATGCCGGAGCCGGCGAGCGGGGTCGTCCCGATCACCTGGACTTCGGGCAGCGTCAGCCCGGCCGCCGGCTCGAAATTCGGCGTGCCGGCCGCGGTCTGCGCGACGGCCGCGTCGGTCAGCAACAGCGCGGCGGCGGCGGTAAGCAGCCCCTCCCTGAGCACGGTCACCGGCCTTTTCAATTTATTGGTTGATTAGACACGACGGGGTCGGGCATCGCCAGCGCCTTGCTGATATACCGCGCACGGCATTCGATCGCAGTCGGCACGAACCGAAGAAAAGGCCGGTGCTCTTGCGCGGCGACAAAAGGACCGTGACACCGTTACCGCGCGTATCCCCGGGCGGTCCGCTCATGGCATCATGCGCCGTGAAACCAGCGAGAACCAAGCCGATGTCGGGTCATGATGCGAGCGGGCGGATCGCCGTCAACGGGATCGAAACCGAGGTGTTGCGGTGCGGATCGGGCTGGCCCTTAATGGTGCTGCATGGGATGGACACGGTGTCGCCCCGGGCGCCTTACCTCGATCGGCTCGGACAATTTGCCGAGATCATCGCCCCGTCGAGCCCCGGCTTCGGCAACACGCCGCGGCCGCCCGATTTCGACACGATCTACGATCTCGTCCGCTTTCACCTGGCGCTGATCGAGGACCAGCCATACGAGAAGGTGAGCCTGCTCGGCCTGTCGTTCGGCGGCTGGCTCGCGGCCGAGATCGCCGTGGCCTGCAGCCACCGGCTCGACCGGCTGATCCTGGTCGATCCGCTCGGCATCAAGATCGGCGACCGCGAAACCCGCGACATCCTCGACGTCTTCAACACCCATCCCTCCGAGGTACGGCGCCGCAGCTGGCACGACGAGAAGAATGCGCCGGATTGGGACGAGATGACCGATGAGGAACTGGTCGTGCACGCCCGCAACTGGGAGGCATTGTGCCTCTATGCCTGGCAGCCGCTGCTGTACAACCCGCAGCTCAAGCACTGGCTGAACCGGATCAAGGTTCCGACCCTGGTGCTGTGGGGCGGCAGCGACGGGGTCGTCAGCCCGGATTACGGTCGCGCCTACAGCGGCCTGATTCCGGGCTCGCGCTTCGAGCTGATTGACGGCGCCGGACATCACCCCGAGATCGAGCAGCCCGAGCGCTTCGTCGCGCGGGTTGCGGCCTTTCTCGGCGCATAAGCTCACCGGGAGGAAACCGCGATGAAACGCAGCGAACAGCGGATTCTGACGACCCACACCGGCAGCCTGCCACGGCCGCCCGAACTGACCCGGCTCTATGTCCGCCGCTTCCGCGGCGAGCCGGTCGATCCGGCCGAACTCGACCGTCTCGGGAAGGAAGCGCTGGCCCAGATCGTCGAGAAGCAGATCGCCGCCGGGGTCGATGTCGGCAACAATGGCGAGCAGCAGCGTGAGGCGTTCTTCCTTTACGTGCGCAACCGCATGACCGGCTTCGGCGGCAGCTGGAAGCGCTGGCCGCGCGGCGATGTCGAGCGCTATCCGCTGCTCAAGAAGCAGATGCAGGAAATGCTGGCCGCGCGCGAGGCGGTCGGCAATTACGAGCCGCCGCTGGCGATCGGCGAGGTGCATTACCGCGACGACACCGAGCTGAAGACCGAATGCGCCGATTTCCGCGCGGTACTCGATCGACACCCCGGCGGGTTCGTCGAGCCGTTCCTGACGGCGCCGTCGCCGGGGATCATCGCGGCGGCGATGAAGAACGAGTATTACGACAGCGAGGAGAGCTATCTCGCCGCTTTGGGGTCCGCCCTCGCTGTCGAATACGAGGAGATCGCGCGCAACGGCTTCCTGCTGCAGCTCGACTGCCCGGATCTGGCGCTGGAACGCCATCTGTCCTACCAGGACCGGCCGCTCTCCGAGTTCCTCGGCTTTGTCGAGAGGGTCGTCGCCACCATCAACCAGGCAATTGCGCGGGTGCCCCGCGACCGCGTGCGGCTCCATGTCTGCTGGGGCAATTACGAGGGGCCGCACGACCGCGACGTGCCTTTGGCCGAGATCTGGCCGGTGCTGCGGCAGGCCAATGTCGGCGGCTTCGTACTGCCGTTCGCCAATCCGCGGCACCAGCACGAGTACCGCGTCCTGGCGCAACGCCCGCTGGGCGACGATCAGGTCATTGTTGCCGGAGTCATTGATGATCTGACCAGCTTTGTCGAGCACCCCGAGGTCGTGGCAGACCGGCTGGAGAATGTGGTCCGCGCGGTCGGCGACCCGCATCGCGTGATGGCCGGCACCGATTGCGGCTTCGATACCTCGGCGGGCATGGGCCGGGTTACCGAGGACGTGGTGTGGGCCAAGCTCGCCGCGATGGCCGAAGGCGCCCGGATCGCGACCACCCGGCTGGGTCTGTCCTGACGGGCTCCGTCCTTATCGTAGCGCAAGATTAGCGAGGGCCTGGCCGACTTGTTCGACGACTCCGTCCCAGTCGCCGTAAGCCGGCTGGCGGAACAGACGCGCCGTTGGGTACCACGGGCTGTCCTCGCGATCCATCAGCCAGCGCCAATCCGGGATCCACGACAGCATCAGCCACACCGGCTTGCCGAGCGCACCGGCCAGATGCGCCACCGCGGTATCGACGCTGATCACCAGGTCGAGCCCGGCGATCGCCGCGGCGGTATCGGTGAAATCGTGCAGCCGGTCGCCGAGGTCGTCGAGGCGCAGCGCCGGGCCGTGCTGTGCGATCTGCTGCGCCGCTTCTCCCTTTTGCAGCGAATGGAAGGAAACGCCGTCGACCCGTCCGAGCGGCGCCAGCGCTGCAAGCGGCAGCGAGCGATAACGGTCGCGGTTGTGCTGCGGGCGCCCGGCCCATACCAGGCCGACCCGCAGCCGGTCGGGTGCAGGCGGCAGGATCCGCCCGGACGGCGCCGGCGTCTCGATGTAAGGGACCCGCGCCGGAATGGTTGACAGCTCGGTACCGAATGCCAGAGGCAGGCTCAGCAGCGAGCAGTGCCAGGCAAAATCCGGCAACGGCTCGCCGCACGCGATGACCCGTTCGGCCCCTTCGATCCCGCCGAGCAGGCACAAGAGCTCCGGCGGCACTTCGAGAATGACCCTGCCGCCGCGGGCGGCCACCAGCGGCACATAGCGCACGAAGTGCAGGATGTCGCCAAAGCCCTGTTCGGCATGCAGCAGGATCGCGGCGCCGCCGAGAGGCTCGCCGCGCCATTCCGGCTGCACGAAGCGGGGCGGCACCGGGCGCGGCCAGCGCCATTCCGGCCAGCCGCCGGCGAAATCGCCGAGCAGCAGCCGCACCAGGCCCAGGTTCTGATGCGCCTCGACATGGTCGGGCGCCAGCCGCAGGGCGCTTTCATAGCAGGCGAGCGCCGTTTCCGGGGCGCCGCGTTCGAGGATGACATTGCCGAGGTTGATGCGCGGCGCGATGTAGCCCGGCCCGAGCCTGATGGCGCGCTCAAGCGACTCCGTCGCGGCGATAAGATCGCCCCGACGAGCCTGCACATTGCCGAGATTGTTGTGGGCGATCGCGTGCCCGGGATCGAGGGCGAGGGCTCGGCAATAGCAATTCGCCGCCTCGGCGTAGTCGCCGGCATCGAACAGCATCAGCCCGAGATTGACATGCGCGTCGGCGAAATCCGGGCGCAGCGCCAGCGCTGCCCGGAAACGCTCGGCCGCGCCCGCCTTGTCGCCGAGCGCCGCCAGCGCGTTACCCAGATTGTAATGGGCGTCGGCACAATCGGGAACCAGGGCCAAGGCTCGACGGAAGCAGCTGCAGGCTTCCGCCGGCAGGCCCTGTGCCCGCAATGTCTTGCCGAGATTGTTGTGCGCCGCGGCACATTCCGGGTCCAGTTCCAGAGCCCGCCGATGGCTCGCCGCCGCCTCCTCGAGCCGATGCGCCGCGAAATAGGCGCAGCCGAGATCGTCGTGATAGGCCGCCGGAACGGCATCCCCGGCCAGGGAGCGGCGCAGACAGTCGATCGCGCTGTCGGCATTTCCCAGCCGCAACGCGATGACCCCGAGCAGATGATGCGCCGCGGCATTGTGCGGCTCGTCCGCCAACAGCTGGCGACACAGTGCGGCGGCCTCGAACCAGCCGCCCTCCTGCTCGCGTCGGCAGGCATCGGCGAGAATGGCGGAGCAGTCGAGAGGCATAGCAGGTTCCTTGCGGCGCCCCCATGCGGGCCCGAGAAGCCGACGCGCACGATCCGCCGCTTTCGTCTACGAAGTCTTAACCCTATCCTGCGAGCCGCTGCACCGGGCTGGGCTGCGGCCGCAGGCTGCCGCGAGAGGCTTGGGGCGCCGCAGCGGTAATGCTAGAAGTTGATGGGGGAGAGCGGAGGAGTTCGTGTTTTGCGGTCGCGTCGGCGCGGCAGGCAGACGGAATGCTCTGACCCGCAACAAGGGGGCGGCCACGCCTGATGATGCGCTGCTTTGCAGTCAGCTGTGTTGCGGTGCTGGCACTGAGCGCCTGCTCATGGCTGCCGAGCGCCGGGCCGCTCAAGGATGAGGTGATCCAGCAGCAGCGGCGGCCCGCCGGGGATATCGCCTTCGATGTTGTCAAGATCGATGATCGCGTGATTGCGACCTTGCAGGCGCAACCTCATCAGGAATTTGCCACGCGTTTCAAGAAATACACACCGCCGCCGAACCTCAAGATTGCGATCGGCGACACGCTGTCGGTAGTCATCTGGGAGAGCGCCTCGGGCGGGCTGTTCGACCTCTCGCTGACCGAACCGCTCCCAGCCGCGGCAAGCTCCCGTGCGGCCGGTTTCGCCGACGGCAACGAGGGTTCGCCGACCGCGGATCAGACGTCGACGAGCGCCAGCGCACTGGGCTCCGCCCCCGGTGCCGCGGTCGCCCCCGGTGCCGCGGCCGCCGCCGGTGCCGCTGCGGCAGGCGACGATGCGCTGATGCAGGCATTGGGCTCGGTGATAGCGCAAGCGGCCCGCGACACGCTGGCGCCCGACCAGCTGCTTGAGCTGAAGAACCAGGTGGCGCAATCGGGACGGCCCGGTACCCGTGTTCCGGAACAGCAGGTCGGCGGCGACGGCCGGATCAGCGTGCCCTATGCGGGCCGGGTCCCGGCCGCAGGCCGCACCCCGGCCGAGGTCGCGCGCGCCATCGAGAAGCGGCTCGCCGGTAAGGCGCTCGACCCGCAGGTCCTGGTCGTGGTCACAGAGAGCGCCGCAAATTCGGTAGCGGTCTCGGGCGAAGTCGTCAGCGGCCATCGGGTGCCGCTCAACTCCGGCGGCGAGAAGCTGCTGCAGGTCATTGCTGCCGCCGGAGGCGCGCGCGGGCCGATCTCCGAGACCTTTGTCAGGCTGTCGCGCAACGGGGTTACTGCGGCGATCCCGCTGGCGACCCTGGTCGCCGACCCGCAACAGGACATCTATGCCCGGCCCGGCGACGTGCTGACCCTGGTGCGCCGGCCGCAAACCTTCAGCGTGTTCGGCGCGGCGGGCAAGAATACCGCGATGACCTTCGACACCGAAAGGCTCAGCCTCAGCGAGGCATTGGCGAGATCCGGCGGCCTGCTCGACGATCAGGCCAATCCCGCCGGTGTCTTCCTGTTCCGCTACGAGCCGCGGGCCGTGGTGAAGGCCCTGGGTCAGCCGGTCGCCACCGCGGCGCCGGACGGGGTCTCGCCGATCGCCTACCGGCTCGACCTCAGCGAGGCGCGATCCTACCTGCTGGCGCGCGAGTTCCCGGTGCGCGACAAGGACATCATCTTCGTCGCCGACAGCGACATGCAGCCCTTCTATAAGCTGTTCACGGCGCTGTCGAACATCGTCGGACCGGTCGAGACCGGGCTGCTGACCTGCGCCGCCGCGAAATGCTGAGCACCGTCGGTTACCGGTCCAGTCCTCCGGTCGCGCCGGCGTGGAAGCGGGCCAGGTCCTCCGGCCCGAAATAATTGATGTCGCCCGGGGTGGCGAGCGCGACGGCAGCGGCAAAGGCGGCCAGCCGGATTGCCAGATCGAGATCGCCCTGCAACAGGCCGTAAATGATCCCGCCGACGAACGAATCGCCGGCACCGATGCGGTCCACGACCTCGACCGGGTATCGTGGGGCATAGCGAAGCATCCCGGCCGCAAGCAACAGGTCCTGCGCGCCCGAAGCCGGCGGCCGGGTCAGGGCCACGATCGGAACGCCGTAGCGGGCCGCGATGGCTTCCGCCAGCCGCTCCCCTTCCTCCGCGAAACCGAGCACCGAACGGGCATCGCGCTCCGCCAGGGCGAGCAGTTCGACATGCGGCGCGACGGCATCGAGCGCGGCCCGCGCTTCGGCCGCATCGGTCAGGGTGGCGCGGTAATTCAGGTCGTAGGACACCGGCCGGCCGGCGGCGGCGGCGAGCGCCGCCAGGTGCAAGACCAGAGCACGGCAGCGCGCGCCGAGCGCCGGCGTGATGCCCGACAGATGCACCCGGGCGCTGGCCTGCACCAGCGCCTCCCATGGCGCGTCCTCGAACCCCAACTCGGCTGCGGCCGAATTTTTGCGATCATAGATCACGCGGGCGGTGCGCGGCTCGGGGCCGGGTTCGTAGAACATCAGACCAAGCCGAGCATTCGCGATCCAGCGCACCCATTGCGTATCGACGCCATGGCGGCGCGCTTCGCCATCGACGATGCGGCCGAGCGGCCCTTGCGGCAGGCGCGACACCCAGGCGACGCGCCGGCCGAGCCGGGCCAGCATGCAGCCGACGTTGAGCTCGCTGCCGCCGACGCCAATCTCGAACAGCCGCGCCTGGTCCAGCCGCTGCATCCCGGGCGGCGACAGGCGCAACAGCGCTTCGCCCAGCGTCAGCAGATCGTACCGCGGCCCCTCGGCCGGACTGCTGCCGGGGCTGGTACCTGAGGCACCGGGGGCGTGAACGTCCGCCGGCACGGGCGGGCTCAGCCGCGCGGCCCCCCGGCGATGTAGATCACCTGGCCCGAGATGAACGAGGCCTCGTCGCTGGCGAGAAAGGCGATCAGGTTGGCGACGTCGCGCGGCACCCCGGCTCGCCGCACCGGGATCTCGCGAGCGCGCTCTTCCTTCCATTCCTCCGGGTCGCGGCCGAGGCGGATCGCGGTCTGCCGGGTCATGTCGCTGTCGATGAACCCGGGCGCGACGGCGTTGGCGGTGATGCCGTAGCGGCCGAGCTCGACGGCCAAGGTGCGCGCCATGCCCTGCAGCCCGGCCTTAGCCGTGGAGTAGTTGGTCTGCCCGCGATTGCCGAGGGCGCTGACCGAAGACAGGTTCACGATGCGGCCCCAATTGCGCTTGACCATCTCGCGCTGGGCCGCCCGGGAGCACAGAAACGCGCCCTTCAGGTGAACTTGCGCGACCGCATCCCAATCCTCGTCGGTCATCTTGTGGATCAGGTTGTCGCGGGTGATCCCGGCGTTGTTGACCAGGATATCGACCGACCCGAGCCGATCCACTGTCGTCGCGACCAGCCGGTCGACCTCCTCGGACCGGGCGACATTGGTCTGGATGGCCAGGGTGGCGACGCCATGCTGCTCGCCGATCCGCTTCGCGGTCGCCTCGGCGCCCGTCAGATCGAGATCGCAGATCGCAACTGCGGCGCCGTCCTCGGCCAGCCGCTCGGCCGTGGCCGCGCCAATGCCGCGGGCGCCCCCGGTGACGAGCGCAACGCGCCCTTCCGACCTCTTGGCCATGATCAATCCTTTCGCTGTGGCGAAGCCAGCCTGTCGCAGGACAGGAGGACGCGCAACCGGCTTCGCGGCTTGACGCGGGGCGGCGCCGACAGACGTCCCGGATTCGCGGCCGACGTCGCCGCCCGTCCCCGTCGCGCTGCGCAAGGGTGCTGGCCGGGCTTGCTTTCCAGGGCCGCTCGCGGTGCGGCGAGGGTCCGCGTTAAGCTTGACGCGCAATCGAGCGGGAGGGCCCATGCGCGGGTTGCGGATAATCGGCGCCGGCTGGCTGCTGGCGAGCGCGGTCGTGCTGGCCCCGGCCGGGCAGGCGGCGAATGCCGAAATCCGGCTGGCGCGGCAGTATGGCCTGGCGCGGCTGCCGCTGATGATCGTCGAGCATGAGCGGCTGATCCAGAAACACGCCGAGGCAGCGGGGCTGACTGATGTCGCGGTGGATTGGGTTGCCCCGGAGGACGGCACCTCGGCGATCGAGCAGGTGCTGAGCGGCAAGGTCGATATCGTCGCTCCCGACCTGACCGGACTTGCGACGATGTGGGACCGCAGCTGGGGAACGGCGCACGAGATGCGCGGGCTCGGGGCGCTCGCCTCGACCCCCTATGTGCTGGTGTCGCGCAATCCGGCGGTCAAGACCATTCGCGACTTCACGCCGAAGGACCGCATCGCCGTGCCGGCGCTGAAACTGACCGGCCCCGCAGTGACGCTCGAGATGGCCGCGGCCCAGGAATGGGGACAGGAACATTACGACTGGCTTGCCTCGATCACGGTGGCCCGGCCGCCGGCCGAGGCCACGACTGCGCTACTGGCGGGAAATGCCGGTATCGACGCCCATTTCGCCGACGCGCCGTGGTATGACTACGAACTGGCGCAGCCCCAAATCCACCGCGTGATGGATTCATTCGACATCGCCGGCACCCACAGCAGCGCATTGCTTGCGGCGCCGAAATCCTTTCACGACGCCAATCCGAAACTGTGCGCGGCGTTGCTGTCGGCGCTGATCGAGGCGGACACATTCATCCGCAACAACCCCGGCGAAGCGGCCGAAATCTATGTCGCGATGGCCGATGATGCGCAGAGCTCGGTCGAGGATCTGACCGACCTGCTCGCCGATCCCGACGCGACCTACACGACCACCCCGGCCGGGGTCATGCGGCTAACCACGTTCATGCAGCGCATCGGCCGCATCAAGCACCGGCCGGAATCGTGGAAGGACCTGTTCTTCCCGGAAGCCCACACCCTGCCCGGCAGCTGAATGGCGAGCCGGTAGTTTTATCGGTACGCGCAGCTCGGCTGCATCCGCCCCGGGCTTTCGTCGGAAACGCCGGGCCGGATGCCGGAGGTTCCGGCATTCCTTGCCACCCGGATGCCCGCGGCGGTTACCGGACCTCGACGAGTTCGATGGCTTCCCGGCTCGGGCCCTCGATCATGAAGGCGCGGGTGTCGCCGAGGGGGTGCGGCTCTTCGAGGAAGGCGACGCCCTCGCTGCGCAGCTTTTCGGCCCAGGCATCGAGATCGGCGACACCAAGCCCAAAATGGTCCTGCAGCTGGCCGCGGCTGTCAACCAACGGAGCGTCGCCCTGGTTGGCGTACCAGGTCAGCACGACGTCGCCGAACTCGACCCCGGCGCGCGGCGTACGGAACATCCCTTCGCGGTTCAGCGCCGGCCAGGTGCGGTCCGGGCTGCGTTCGACACGGCAATCCGCCTCGGTCAGCCGCGTCGGCGAAAAACCGGGCCGTACCGGTGCGCTGAGGTGGTTCTGGTACCACAGCAGCGCGCAGAACGGGTGCTCCTGCCACAGATGAACATGGTTGAAGCGTTCCGCCGGGTAATCCCCGGCATACTCAACGAGCGCATCGTCCGGCCCCTTCATGTAGGCGAAGCCGCCACCGCCTTCCGGAGGCACCCTTTTTGCGCGGGCTTCGGCGATCTGCTCCCGGGTCAGCCCGAGGGTGCCCGGGGCGCTCGGCCAGGTGTCGCTGCTGATCAGCACCGAACCGCCCTCATCGGTCGTGTACAGCGGCAGCAGCTCGACCTCGGCGCGGCGGCGGTAGGCGGCGAGGCTGGCGCGCGCATCCGTGACATGCCAGCCGAAATGCCAGATCGCGCTCTGCGGCGCGGTCGGCGGCAGCACGTCCACCTTGGTGAACAGCACCAGCACGTCATTCGGCGATTGCAGCGCCGGAAAGCCGCCCCAGCTGCCCTTTGAGGTGCTCGGGAATTGCGTCACGTAGAAATCGATCGCCGCATCGGGATCGACCGAATTCAGGTGCAGGTGGTGAAAGCGGGGCGTCGCAAGCCGATTCATGTTGTCCTCGCACCGGGCCGCGCCGCCACTATGCCGCGCCGGACACCGAAATCAACGCCCCCGCAACAGGACAGAAACGGAGCAGCCGCGTCGATGCAGTTGGCGACCCAGCTCTTATCGCGCACCCTCGCGCAGCGCCCGGATCTTTGCTCAACCCTCGCGGATCAGCTCCAGCCCTCGGACATTGATTTCGGCCTCAACACCCGCGCTGCAGGCCGCGCATTCGAAATGCACGAGGTCCCGCGGCAGCGTGAAAACGTGCTCCAAGCGGTCGCGGTCGAGTTCGAAGCTGAGCACACGCTGGCCAAACCGTTCGAGCAGCCAGACCAGGACCGTCCCGCGGATGTCCCCCAGCCATTTCAGGCGCCACGTCCCGCGCGCAATGAACCAATACGGGCCATGAAACAGGATTTGGCCGCGAGGGCCGGTGCGGTGCAGCTTCTCGCCGACCGAACCGCGCTCCCGATCAGGCACCAGCATCTGCTTTGGAAAAATCGTAAATCGCGTGCGCTGCAGACCGTTCTCGATCGCGCCAGGAGCTGCCGCCAGTCCATATCCGACCCAGCCGCTCAATTCTCCCGGAGCGAGCACGCTCAGGGAGGAATCCGGCCGAACCGCGTAGAGCGTCAATCCGAGCTCGTCGCAATAGCCTTCGATCGCCGCCTCGGTCCCGGCCTGCGGGCTGAGCTTTTCGAACAGGATCTTGATGCGCGGCGAATTGGCGACGATGCGGCGCATCCCGTTCAGGACGTCCAGTTCGTGGCCTTCCACATCGATCTTGACAAGATCGCAGCGGAAATCCGCATCGAGCACATCGTCGAGCCGCCTGGCCTCGCATTTAACCACGTTACCGCCGCGTTCCGGCGTCGCCGGGGCAAACGCGCCGCCGCCCAAATGATCGAACGGATAGTGCAATTCTGCGGGCGCGTTCTCGTCCGACAATGCCAGCCCGTAGCAGGTCACCACCGGCGCCAAACCATTCACGAACAGGTTGCGTTGCAGCAGGCTGAGCAGCATCGGGTGCGGTTCGAACGCATAGACCTTGCCCGTTCCGGTAAGCCTGCGGCCGATTTGCAGCGAGAAAAACCCGAGATTGGCGCCGATATCGAGGAACACCGTATCCGGCGTCACGAAGCTGAGCAGAACGGCGAGGTTCTCTTCCTCGTAGCGGCCCCCGCCGAGCAGGTGGGCGTTGCCGATATCGTTCGAATTGACGAACATCATCGTGTGATCGACGAGATAGGTCAGCGCGATGCCGTCGCCGACATAAGAACTCAAACGGGTGCGGATGAAATCGAGGTCGAGCCACATTTTGGTGAGCTTTTCGTCGAGCCCATGCAGGCCGGCCGCGAGCCATTCGAACTTCTGATCGAGCAGCCTCAACTGCTCCTTCGCGCTCGGGCGCCTGAGAGGACCGGCACGCGTCTCCCTGATCGCCGCCCACCTTTTTCGCAGCTCGAACGACTTCATTGCAGCGAACGGAGGGCGCAGCGGGACGCGGGTGTACCGCCGCCCGCAAACCCCGGCAATATCGGCGAGGGCGTCGCGATCACGAACACGCTCCCGACTATATCGGGACGGCCCAATCGGGCGGGAACGAACAAATCACCAGCCGAGCGCCGTCGCGAGCTCGACGAGAAGTTCCGGGCGCGCCTTCAAACGCGGCGACAGCACGACATGGACGAGGGCCAGGCGCCCGTCCGAAGCCGGGCTCAGATTGATGACGCGCAGCGCAATGGGCTGATCGGTTGTTTCCGACACGCCGAACTCGATGGTCACCTCGCATAGGCCTTCGCCTCGCGGCTCGATGGTACCCCGCCCGAGGCACAGGCAGCGCTCGCCGGCCAGGATCTCGACGATATAGTTGACGTTCGCGGCGCCTTTGGCGACAGCCAGCACTACCGTAGCGGCCCACGACCCCGGCGGCAGGGTCAGATACGGGCCGTACACCAGAGTGCGCGACGGTCCGCGGATTTCAACGGTGCGGGTCGCCGCACTGCCCGGCTCGTCGCCGAGAAAGAACAATTCCCGCGTCCAGATCATTGGACCCATTGTTCCGCGGGCGAAGTAATCGACATAGCCGTTGAGAGTGCCCTCGGCCAGCGCCTGATCCGCGCCGCCCATATTGCCCCACCACAGGTCGAGCGCATGCTGCTCGGCGATTGCCTCGGGCGCCGCGTGAGCCTGACCCTGTACGACGGCTTCGATCGCGGCATCCTCGATTTCGATGCCGAACCAGCGGGCAATGGCGGCGGCCGCGGC
>Ga0213875_10000355_pt1 | contig 42949 bp, 28 predicted proteins | sample BarmaccomBMRX_R8_FD_160105 | JGI IMG/M metagenome (GOLD analysis project Ga0213875, IMG submission 160105) | Root-associated microbial communities from Barbacenia macrantha in rupestrian grasslands, the National Park of Serra do Cipo, Brazil - RX_R8 | ecosystem: Host-associated > Plants > Roots...
GCCGCCGTCTCCGACGACGATCTCCACGTTGTCCGCGTAGGTGGCGCTCCCCCGCTGGTCGAGCACGACGACCGCGCGCCCGTACGGCTGCACGTCGATCACGATGTGCCCCGCCGTGGCGGGCTTCGCGCCGGCGCCCCGGACGGTGATGACCGTGGGGCGGGAGGCGGTCGTCTCCTTCGGCACCGTCACAACGGTTGCCCTGCCGACGGCGGCGAACGCGCGGGCGCTCACCCGGTCAGCGGGAATGAACGCACGTCCCACGGATGGATGCGCCCGTTCGGCAAGCTCAATGGAAACCTCGGGTGCCGGGTCGGCTTCCACCGTCACCCCCGCGGTGCCCAGCCGAGCGTCGCTGTGCAGGCCGCGAAGGCGGCGCAGCGGGGTGAACCGCCACTCCTCCTCGCGGCCGGCCGGCACCGGGAAGTCCGCGGGGTCGAAGGACCGCAGCTCGTGCAGCCTCGACACGGGGGCGGTCTCGACCGCCCCCTGGAGCTGGGACATCAGCCGACCGCCCCTTCCATCTGCAGCTCGATCAGGCGGTTCAGCTCGAGGGCGTACTCCATCGGCAGCTCGCGGGCGATCGGCTCGACGAAGCCGCGCACGATCATCGCCATCGCCTCGTCCTCGGTCATGCCGCGGCTCATCAGGTAGAACAGCTGGTCCTCGGAGATCTTCGAGACCGTCGCCTCGTGACCCATCTGCACGTCATCCTCGCGGATGTCGTTGTACGGGTACGTGTCGGAGCGGCTGATGGTGTCGACCAGAAGCGCGTCGCACTTCACCGTCGACCTGGAGTGCTCCGCGCCCTCCTGGACGTTGACCAGGCCGCGGTAGGAGGTCCTTCCCCCGGCGCGCGCCACGGACTTGGAGACGATCGTGGAGCTCGTGTTCGGCGCGCAGTGCACCATCTTCGCGCCCGCGTCCTGGTGCTGGCCCTGGCCGGCGAACGCGACCGACAGCGTCTCGCCCTTGGCGTGCTCGCCCATCAGGTAGACCGCCGGGTACTTCATCGTGACCTTGGACCCGATGTTGCCGTCGATCCACTCCATCGTCGCGCCCTGCTGCGCGACGGCGCGCTTGGTGACCAGGTTGTAGACGTTGCCCGACCAGTTCTGGATCGTCGTGTAACGGCAGCGCGCGTCCTTCTTCACGATGATCTCGACCACCGCGGAATGCAGCGAGTCGGACTTGTAAATGGGCGCGGTACAGCCCTCGACGTAGTGAACGTACGCGCCCTCGTCGACGATGATGAGGGTCCGCTCGAACTGCCCCATGTTTTCCGTGTTGATACGGAAGTAGGCCTGCAGCGGTATCTCGACGTGCACGCCCTTCGGCACGTAGATAAAGGAGCCGCCGGACCATACCGCGGTGTTGAGCGCGGCGAACTTATTGTCGCCCGGCGGGATGACCGTGCCGAAGTACTCCCTGAACAGATCCGGGTGCTCCCTGAGCGCGGTGTCCGTATCCAGGAAGATGACACCCTTTTCCTCGAGATCGTCCCTGATCTTGTGATAGACGACCTCGGACTCGTACTGCGCGGCGACGCCCGCGATGAGCCGCTGCTTTTCCGCTTCGGGGATGCCCAGCTTGTCGTAGGTGTTCTTGATGTCCGCGGGGAGCTCGTCCCAGCTCGCCGCCTGCTTTTCCGTGGACCGCACGAAGTACTTGATGTTGTCGAAGTCGATCTCCGACAGATCGGCGCCCCAGGTGGGCAGCGGCTTGCGGCCGAAGTACTTCAGGCCCTTCAGCCGCAGGTCGAGCACCCACTCCGGCTCGTTCTTCCGCGCCGAGATGTCGCGGACCACCTCTTCGGAGAGGCCGCGGCGCGCGGACGCGCCGGCCACGTCAGGGTCGGCCCAGCCGAACTTGTACGTGCCCAGGCCCTCGAGCTGGTCATTCGCGATGGTCGTCATATGAAGAGCCCTCCGGACTCTGTAGTGTCATCTTCTCCAGGTGATTCAACCTTTTCCGCCGGGCTCGCCTTCCCCGGCGGCTTCGCCTTACCCGCGATGTGTCCCGTGACGTGCGTGGTGCAGATGCCGTCGCCGTGGGCGATGGTGGCCAGCCGCTGCACGGGCGTGCCGAGCAGCCTGCCGAACGCCTCCGTCTCCGCCTCGCACAGCTGCGGGAACTCGGCGGCCACGTGTGCGACCGGGCAGTGGTGCTGGCAGATCTGCTCCCCCGGCACGCTCGGTGCGCCCGGTGTGCGCGGTGTGCCCGGTGTGCCTGCCGCCGGGCCGACGGCGGGCGCCGGTCCCGCGGACGCGGCATAGCCGTCGGCGGACAGCGCCTCGGCCAGCGCCTGCACCCGGTCGGCCAGCTCGCCCCGCGAGACCGCGGGGGTGTACCTGCGCTCCAGGTCGGCCACCTGGCGCCGCGCGAACTCGGCCACGGCCTGCGGGCCGGCCGTCTCGGCCAGGAAGCGCAGGGCGCTGGTGGCCAGGTCGTCATAAGCGTGCTCGAACGCGCTGCGCCCGGCGTCGGTGACGACGAAAAGCTTGGCCGGACGGCCCCGGCCGCGGTTACCGTAGGTCCGTGCCGTCCTGGTCTCGATGAGGCCCTCGGCTATCAGGTTGTCGAGGTGCCGCCGGATCGCCGCCGGGGTCAGGCCGAGCCGCCCGCCGAGCGTGGCGGCGGTCGACGGACCGAGTTCCAGGATCAGCCGTGCCACCTGGCCGCGGGTGCCGCGCTCCGACCGGGAACCCGCGGCGCCGTCGTAGCATCCGCTGCCGGGAAGCGTCTTGCTCCCGGGAGGCGTCGCTTGGGGCGGCGCGGCGGTTTTGGGCGCTGCGGTGATTTTGGGCGGCGCGGCGGTTTTGAGCGCCGGAGTTCCGGGCAGCGCGGTGCTTCCGGCGTCGCGCTGGACGGCGCCGGGACCGGACATCCCGACGGTTTTCACAACACCAGTGTGCCGTAAATCCCCGGGTCCGCGCAAGTTTTCTCAACATCAACGTGACGTAAATCATGCGCGCCTCCGCGTGACGGCGTCCCCGGGGCGGCGGCCGGCAGCTTGCCCGCCGCCCCGTACCATCGCGGCGCACCTGCGCCACCAGTCACGCCTGTAGCTGACCCCTCAGCCCCGCTGACCGCTCCAGCACCACGTCTTATGATCGCGGAAGTCTGGGTGTCGCCCGCGACCCGCCGTTTCCGCGATCATGATGGCTGTCTGTTTGTCCAGTGAGTGTCGCGCTGTTTTGTCCAGTGAGTGTCGCGGGCGCGCTGGCGGCTGCGCGCCCTGCCCGACGACCTGGTGGTCAGCGCTCCCCTGCAAGGCGTCCGCCGGCGGAGGCCGGGCTCGGGATGGTGCTGCGGGCGATCCGCCGCGTGCATCCGGACGATACCGCCGCGACCGCGGCAGAACCGGATCGCCAGGGCATCGGCTCCCCGCACCGGTGACGCGCACCGGTCAGCGGAGAACCGGCCGGCAGCAGCCATCCCGGGCCGGGCTCTCCCCTCCCCAGGGGCACTCCCCTTCCCCAGGGACCCCCTCCCCGAGAGGCCCTCCGGGGTCCAGAGGGCACCCCCCCCTCCGCGACTCGTCAGTCTTCCTGGCCGAACGCCTCGCGCAGCTTGGCCTCCTGGTCGCTGGAGAGGTTGGTGCTGATGAGTTCGGCCTGGGTGTCCTTGAACTCGTCCCTGACCCGGTCGATCACGGCGTCCGAGCTGAGCAGGAACAGGGCCGAGGTCCCCGGCGTGACCTGCTCACGTACGGATTTGATGAACGAGTCACTGATCCCGACGTCGGAAAGCGAGCCCAACAGCGCGCCCATGCCGGCGCCGATGGCCAGCCCGAGGAGCGGGACGAAGAAGATGAGGCCGAACAGCAGCCCCCAGAAGCCGCCGCCGAGCGCACCGCCCTTCGTCGTGTCATGCAGTTCCCTGGTCTTGGGCTTACCGCGCCCCGGCTCCCAGCTGACGACCGCCGCGTCCAGTACCTGGATCAGCTGCCGTGCCTGCAGCCCCTGCAGTTTGTCCAGCGCCTCGTCGGCGCCATAGGGAGATTGGAACTTCCAGACGGTTAGTGATGCCATCACGTCTCCGCTTCGTGGTTCCCGGCGGAGGCGGGTTCCGTCCGCCGGCGGCCTTCCGGCCTCTAGCACCATGTCCCGGCTTGGCTTGCGGCTTCATCACCCGCCAGGAGTGAACAGCGCCCGGTCAGCCTCCGCGAAACCAGGGCCCGAGCTCAGGCCCGAACCCGGGGGCACGAGCCCAGCGGCATGAGCTCAGCGCCCGAACCCCTGGGGCCGGCCCCGGGCGCGAGCTCACAGCAGCTGCAGCCGGCGGCCACGCGCTATGGCCGCACGCCGCGAGGTCACCCCCAGCTTGTGGTAAGCGGACCGCAGGTGGGTCTTGACCGTGTTGACGGACAGGAACGCGGCCGCGGCGCCGACCGCGCCGAGACGACGGTTCGCGACCGCCGCCACGAGGAGGGCCGTGATGTGGTCTCGCGCGGTCATCCCGGTGGCGGTGCCTTCCAGGCGATCGGCCGCCTTCAGGGCGGCCGCGGGGTCGCCGCCAGCGAGCAGCAGCCGTGCCCGCGCCAGGATCTGGTCCGCGCGATCGGGCGGCCCGCCTGCCGGCCCGGCGCGCAGCGCTTCACCGGTCGGCAGCACATCACCGGCGCGCAGCGCGATGTCGGCGTCGAGGACGCTGAGCACCGACGGGTCGAGGCCCGTTTCGCGCAGCAGCGTGACCAGGCCGCCCGCGCCCGCGATGTCGCCCGCGGCGAGCGCCCGCCGCGCCTGGATCAGCGTCCGTACCAGCGCGGCGTCCGGCTCGCCCGGCAGCCGCCGCACGGCCGGGGCGTCAGCCTCGTCGAGCAGCCGCGCCGCCGAGACCAGATCATCTCTTTCCAGCGCCAGCTGGGCCGACGCGAGCATGCCGAAACATTCCGTGGCGGGCTCGGCCGGGAAACCGCTGCGCAGCTCCGCGAGGACCCTGTCCGCGGCGCCGAGGTCGCCGTAGAACGCCTCGGCGAGCACCTGCCATCCGCAGGCTCGCGCCCGGAGCCCGGCGAGGCCCGCGGCCGACAGCTGGTGCCCGGCGTGCCCCAGCGCACGCCTGGCGTCCGCTATCTCCCAGCGGCGCAGCAGCACCGTGCCGAGGGCGAGCCAGAGCAGGCCCAGCGCCCGGTGGACCGGCAGCGTCCCGGCGGAGGCCGCCAGCCACAGCTCGATCACCGGCCGCGTGTCCTCCGCGCAGTCACCGATCGCCCGTTCCGCATAGTCCAGGTACGCGGCGGCGGATTCCGGGTCCGCGCCGCACAGCCGGGCCGCGGCGAGCGCGGCCGCAACCACCGGGTCGCCCGAGCGGCGGTCGGCCGGGAACCCGCCGAGCACCGTCTCCAGCTCGGCCGCACCGTCCGGCAGGAGCCCGGCGATACCGGCTTCGGCCAGCGCCTTCGACGCGTACTTCCAGTCCGCCGCCTCGGCCGAGCAGCGCACCGCCTCGACGGCCTCGCCGCGAGCGGCGTACCACCGTGCCGCGCGGCCGAACAGCACGGGCACCTCGTCCGGAAGCTGGCGCCGAAGCTCCGCGAGCAGCGTGTCCCGCAGGAAGGGGTGGTACCGGTACTGCCCGCTCTCGCCAGGTACGTGTTCCACCAGGTTGTTCTGCCGGTTCAGGTGATCCAGGACACGGGCGCCGCCGGACCTGCCGGTGAGCCAGTCGGCGAGTTCACCGGTCAGCGGCTGCGCGACGCTTGTCCTGCGCATGAACAGCTGGACCTCGCGCGGCAGCCTGCCGGTCACCTCATCGCGCAGGTAGTCGGCGACGATCGTGTCGTTCCCGACACCGGAAGTGACCGGGGCCCCGCCGCGCCCGGCGGCGAGCGTGACCAGCCGCAGCCCGGTCATCCAGCCCTCGGTATACCGGAGCAGCTCGTCGCGCTCTGCCGCGCTGACCGCCAGGCCGGCCCTGCCCAGGTACGCGTCCGCTTCCTCCGCCGTGCAGGCCAGGTCCGTGGCGCCCAGCTCGGCGAGATCCCCGGTGACCCGCATCTTCGCCAGCGCCAGGCCCGGCGCGGACCGCCCGCACAGGATGAGGCGCAGCGCGGGCGGCGCGTGATGGACAAGGAAGTCCAGCCCGGGCAGCACACCGCTGCCGGCGAGCTCATGCACGTCGTCGATGACGAGGACGACCGGTACGGCGATCTCACGCACCGCGTCCACCAGGCTCACCGGCAGGTCGCCGGGCCCGGGACGGCTCCTCGGCACCAGCGGCGCGGGCGGTGCCGGCGCCGCGCTGCCCACCGCGAGCGCGGCGGTCACGGACGCCCAGAACCGCGCCGGGTCACGGTCGCTTTCGTCAAGGCTCAGCCAGGCGATCCTGCGTGACCTCAGCGCGGTGCTCGCCCACGTCGCGCAGGCGATCGTCTTTCCCGCCCCTGCCGGAGCGGTGATCACCGTCACCGGATGACTGACGGCCCGGTCGATCAGGTCGGTCACCCGGCCCCGGCGGAGCACGTCGGCGCCCAGCTGCGGCACACGCAGCCTGTCGTCCAGGACGCGCAGCCCGCGGTTCACTCTCTCCTCACCCGCCGCGGTAGCCATTGGCGTCGTTCATCCTCCGTTACCCCCCTCCGGAGGGCCGGAAACGTAACCCCGGCATGCATCCGGCAATCCGCCCCGGCCTGACAGAACAGAAGGTTCCGGGGACTTCACCCGCAGCGGGTGAGGCCGCGGGCGTGACCGCCCGCCCAAGGCCGATGACCGCGTGAATGTGACGTTTGGCCGGCAGGCGCTGGCGGGCGGGGAAGGTGCTCAGGCAAAGGGAGTGATCGCCACGGTGATGCCGTCGATGCCCGTGGGGTGAGGGGCCGGAGCGCGGGTCAGCGTGCCGGCGCGGGCCGCCAGCCGCAACGGCTCGGCGATCAGGTCGAGCAGGGCCGCTGCCGCGGGGGTGTGCGCCTGCAGCGTCAGCTCGCGCAGCCGGGCCGGGTTGCCTATCCGCAGGGAGCTGCGCAGCACGCGGGTCGCGTCCAGGATCACCGCCATCTGATCGATCGCCGAGCGGTCCGACCGCCACCGCGGGTCGGCCGCCGGCCACGGCGTCACGTGCAGCGACGGCGAAGACTCGCGGGCGGCGTAGAAGCGCTGGTACAGGTGCTCGGTCACGAACGGCGCGAACGGCGCGAACAGCCCGAGCAGCACCCGGTAGGACTCCCACAGCGTCCAGCGGGCGCTGTCCGCCCCCGCGCCGGAACCCAGGCGGTCCTTGATCATCTCGAGGTACCGGTCACAGTAGACGGACCAGAACATCCGCGACGCTGCCTGGTGGGCCCGCATATAGTCGTGCCCGTCGAACGCCGCTGTCGCCGCCGTCACCGTGCCCGCCAGGTGCGACAGCACCCACCGGTCCACGATGTCCCGCTCCCCCGGCGGCACGGGATCCCCGGAAGGGCCGGACACGCCCAGGTTCAGGGACAGGAACCTGCCGACGTTCCATAGTTTCACGGCAAACTTCCGGCCCGCGCGCACGTCCTTCTCGTTGTACCGCAGGTCGGTGCCGATGCGGCCCTTCGTGGCCCACAGCCGCAGCGCGTCCGCGCCGTACTTCGCCAGCACGTCGTCCGGCACATAGCGGTTGTAGCCTCCGGCGGAGGTATGGCGTTCCAGGTCGCGCTTGGAGATCTTCCTGCCCTGCTCGTTGAGCCCCCACCCGGAGACCAGCGCGGTCCGCCACGGCACCCGGCCGAAATGCAGCTCCGACTGCACCACCGAGTAGAACAGCCAGGTGCGGATGATCTCGAACGCCTGCACCCGCATGGACATCGGCGCGAGCGCCGGGTCCGAGCCGCCATCCGCCCTGGCCGCCCAGGCCCAGCCGTCGTTGATCTGCGGGGTCAGCGACGACGTCATCCAGGTGTCCATCACGTCCGGGTCCCCCGCGAGCCCGGCCGCGCCGCACGACGGGCACGCGGGCACCGGCGGCTCGTCCGTCAGCGGGTCCACCGGCAGGTCCGCCTCCCTGGCGAGCACGGGATGCGAGCACGACGCGCAGAACCACACGGGGAACGGCACGCCGTAGTGCCGCTGTCTGGTGATGTTCCAGTCCCATCTCAGGCCGTCGATCCAGTCCTCCAGGCGGTGCCGCATGAACGGCGGGATCCATTCGAGCTCCGCCGCACGCGCGCGGAACCGGGCGGCGTTCTCCCGGACGGCGATGAACCACTGCGGCCTGATCTGGAACTCGACCGGGGTCTGGCACCGCTCGTGCACCCCGACGACCTGCCGCACCGGCGTGCTGTCTACCAGGAAACCCGAGGTCTCCAGCCGGGAGACGATCGCCGGCCGCGCCTGCGGCGGCGGCAGCCCGGCGAACTCCCCCGCCAGCGGCCCCAGCCGCCCGTCTGCCTCGACCACCATCCGCAGCGGCAGCCCGTCCCGCCGCCATTTCAGCACGTCCTCGGCGTCACCGAAGGTGCACACCATCATCAGCCCGGTCCCGTACCCCGGGTCCACGGACTCGTCGGCGAGCACCGGCACCTGATAACCGAACAGCGGCACCCGCGCCGTGGCGCCGTCCAGCGCGGCGTACCGGGGATCGGCGGGATGACGGTACAGCGCCACGCACGCCGGCAGGAGCTCCGGCCGGGTCGTGGCGACCGCTCCCGCCTGCGGGAACGTGATGCGGTACAGCCTGCTGGTCCGCTCCAGGTCCTCGACGTCCGCCTGGGCGAGAGCGGTGCGGTCTTCCGGGCACCACAGGATGGGATCGCTTGCCCGCCGCAGATACCCCGCCTCGTTCAGTCTGATAAAGCTCTTCTGAGCGGTGCGCTGACAGCGGCTGTCGATGGTCGAGTACCGAAGTGACCAGTCCACCGACAGCCCCAGCCGCCGCCACAGGTCCTCGTACCGCGCCGCCGTGCGCCGCGTCTCGGCCAGGCACAGCCGCACGAACTCGGCGCGCGGCATGTCAGCCGCCCGGACCCCGTACGCCTGCTCGACGTAGCGCTCGGTGGGCAGGCCGTTGTCGTCGAACCCGATCGGGTAGAACACGCGCTCGCCGCGCATCCGGCGGTAGCGGACGATGAAGTCCGGCTGCGAGTAGCTCATCGCGTGCCCCACGTGCAGGTGGGCCGCTGATACGTACGGCGGCGGCGTGTCGACGCTGAAGACGGGGCCAGCGCCGTCCCGGTCGTACCGGTAGATGTCGCGCTCCTCCCACAGCGCCCTCGCCGCCTCCTCGACGGCCTGGTGGTCATACTCGCCGGACTCCATGCCCGCCGAGGGTATCCTGCCGGTCACGGGCCGGCGAAGGCCTTTTTGTCTTAGAACACTTTTTGTCTTAGAACATCTGTCTTAGAACATTTGTCTTCAGAACGAACGGTGGTGTTTCCTCACGGCCAGGCTTCAGGTGCTTGCGCCAGGGAAGGAACTGGATTGTCATGGCCTCGCCACAACCTGACGTCACCCAACTCCTCGACGTAGCCGTGCCGCCGGGCGGCAACGTGATCGCCGTTAGCGACCTGCACCTGCCGCCCGAGCGCACCGCCGTGTCCGGGCGGTGCTGCGAGATCCTGGTGCGGCGGCTGGCCGCCGAGGACGGCCAGCCGGTCGTGGTGCTCGCCGGTGACATCGTGGAGCTGCTCGCCTTCCCCGAGGCCTCGGCGGCCGACATCCTCGGCGCTCACGAGGACCTGTGCGCGGCGCTGACGGCGGTGACAGAGCGCGGCGGCCAGGTCATCTACACGATCGGCAACCACGACGGCGACCTCGCCTGGGACGTGAAGGCCGCGGACGCGGTACGGGATCTCACCGGTGCCCGGCTGTGCCTGGCCGCCGACCTGACGCTGCCCGGCGGTCGCCGGGTCCGGGTGGAGCACGGCCACCAGCTCGACCCGTACAACTGCTTTCACGACCCGCGCAACCCGCTGGACACCCCGCTCGGCCATCACATCGTCCGCGAGGTCATCCCGAAGATCGAGTGGCTCGGCCGGGACTGGCTGAACGGCGCGCACGAGATGGCCGACCCGGCCGACTTCCCGTCCTTCGTCGCGTCCCGGCTGGTCTACCGCAAGCTCGCCAGGCATCTGTGGTGGCTGCTGCTGCTTCCGGTCGTGCTGCTCGTCCTGCTGCGGATACCCGAGGTGGTGTCGATCCGCACCCGGTACCCGGACACGGCGGTGTGGCTGCGCGACGGTGAGATCCTCGGCTACGGCGCCGTCGTCGACCTGCTGGTGATCGCCGTGATCGTCGCCATCGTGGCCCGCCGCGCGTGGACGTCGATCAGCGCGCTCGCCCTGGCCGAGCGCGGCTACGGGCAGAACCAGGCGGCCAGGCAGCGGGCCGCCGACCTCATCGGCGACGGCTACGCGGGTTTCCTGTCCGGGCACACCCATCATCCCGAGCTGGGGGCCTGCGGTTCCGGCTTCTACGCCAACTCGGGCTCGTGCACGTCCGTGGTCGAGGCGATCGACACCGTCAGGGGCCTGCCGCCCGCGTACCTGCGCACCCAGCAGCTGTCCTGGCTGGAGATCACCGCGGGCACGCAGCGCTCGTTCACTGCGCAGCTGAAGTCCGCGCGGGTCCAGCTGCCCGGCGCTACCCGGCTGGAGCGCTTCGCCGCGGCGGGCCGCAACCCGCACGCCTCCGCCCCCTGCCCGGTCGCCTCGTGGCCTGCCGGCCCAAGCTGGCCGCCCACTGTCACAACGGCACGGCCGGCGAAGAAGCACGGCAGGCGGCAACAGCAGCCGCCCGTTTGCTTGGGACGTTAGTCTCCAGCCGCGACCGTGACCGTGTCACGGCCCCGCGGGGCCGCCTCCAGGCTCCCCCCCAACAACCCCAGCCTGGAGGCGGCCTGCCCCCACCGGTAGGCTCCGCCCCAAACGGGCTCATGACGTCACGGAGAGTAGCGCCAGTGTTTCACCTCACCGGCACTCCGTGCGTTTACGTTCGGTGCGTTTATGTTCGCCAACGGGTCACCAGGGTCCAAGGTGACGCCCATATGCGGCCGACGCCGGCGCTGCCGGGACCGGCCGCCCTCACATGGGCAACTATTACTCTCCGTGCACCCTGACGTCAAGACGATCATGTCATTCGCTTTGGGCGCGAGTGTGGCGGCGGCCGGACAATAGACTGCCTGGGTGAGCAGCACGCCCGCGGTCGAGATCACCGGCATGGTCAAGCGGTACGGACAGCTGACCGCCGTCGACGGGCTCAGCCTCACGGCGCGCGGCGGCGAGATCACGGCGATCCTCGGCCCGAACGGCGCCGGCAAGACCACGACGATCGAGATCTGCGAAGGGTACCGGCGGGCCGACGGCGGCACGGTCCGGGTGCTCGGTCTCGATCCGGCCCGCGACGGACGGCGGCTGCGGCCCCGGGTGGGCGTCATGCTGCAGTCCGGCGGGATCCCGCCGTCGGTCCCCGCCGGCGACTACCTGCGGCTGCTCGGCCGGTTGCACGCCCATCCCGCCGACCCCGTGGCGCTGCTGGAGACCGTCGGCCTGACCGCGGCGGCGCGCACCCCGTACAAGCGGCTGTCCGGCGGGCAGCAGCAGCGGCTGTCGCTGGCCGCCTCCGTCATCGGCCGGCCGGAACTGGTCTTCCTCGACGAGCCCACGGCCGGCATGGACCCGCAGGCACGGCATGCCACCTGGGACCTGATTTCCGGGCTGCGCGCCGCCGGGGTCAGCGTGATCCTCTCCACGCACTTCATGGAGGAGGCGGAACGGCTGTCGGACTACGTTGCGATCATCGACCGCGGCAGCCTGGTCGCCTCCGGGACGCCCGCGGAGCTCACCGGGTCGGCCGGGCAGCTCCGGTTCCGCGCCGAGCCAGGGCTGGACACCGACAGCCTGCTCACCGCCCTGCCGCCGGGCAGCGCGGCGAAGGAATCCCCGTCCGGGCACTACCTCATCGAGGTGCACGGGGCCGTGGAGCCCGCGCTGCTGGCCGCGGTGACCGCCTGGTGCGCCGAACGAAGCGTCCTGCCCAGCAGCCTGCGCATCGAATCCAGGACCCTGGAGGATGTGTTCCTGGAACTGACCGGAAGGGAGCTGCGCGGATGACGGCGCTGGACTTCACGCCCGCGCCGGGGGCGGCGCCGATGCGGCAGATGATCACCGCGCAGGCCGTGATGGAGACCAGGACCCTGCTGCGCAACGGCGAGCAGCTGCTGCTGACGCTGATCATCCCGCTGCTGCTGCTCGCGGCGTTCAGCCTGGAGCCGCTGGTCAACTTCGGCGGCGGCAGCCGGGTGGACTTCCTGACCCCCGGCATCATCGCGCTGGCGGTCATGTCGACCGCGTTCACCAGCCAGGCGATCGCGACGGGCTTCGAGCGCCGCTACGGGGTGCTGAAGCGGCTCGGCGCCACGCCGCTGAGCCGTGCCGGGCTGATCACCGCCAAGACCGCCACGGTGATCGCGGTGGAGCTGCTGCAGGCGGCGGTGATCGTCGCGGTCGCGGCGGCGCTCGGCTGGGGGCCGCACGCCTCCGCCACGGCGATCGTCAGCGTCCCGCTGCTGGTCCTGCTGGGCACCGCCGCGTTCAGCGGCCTCGCCCTGCTGATGGCCGGCACGCTGCGCGCCGAGGCGACGCTGGCCGCCGCGAACCTCGTGTACATCGTGCTGCTCGGCATCGGCGGGGTGGTCTTCCCGCTCACCAAGTTCCCGGCCGGTGCGCGGCCGTTCCTCGAGCTGCTGCCCACCGGGGCGCTGTCCACCGGGCTGCGCTCGGTCCTCCAGCACGCGGCCGGCCTGCCGGCCGGGAACACGGTCACGCTCGCGGTCTGGGCGGTCGCGGGGATCACGCTCGCCGCGCGAACGTTCCGGTGGGAGTGAGGCCCCTCGCGCTTCCTGCCGCGCTGGTGTTCACCGGGATCGTGTCCGTACAGGTCGGGGCGGCCCTCGCCGCCCGGCTGTTCGCGGAGGTGGCGCCGGCCGCGGTGACCGCGGTGCGGCTGTGGGCGGCGGCGCTGATCCTGCTGCTGGCCGGCTGGCGGGGCATGGCCCGCGCCGTGGCCGGCCTGGTGCGCGGGAGATCGTGGGCCGACGCGGGAACCGCCGCCGCGTTCGGTATCTCTCTCGGGGTTATGAATTTTTCTATTTACCAGGCGTTCGAGCGGATCCCGCTGGGCATCGCGGTCACCGTCGAGTTCCTCGGGCCGCTCGCGGTCGCGGTCGCCGGTTCGCGCCACCTCGCCGACCTGGGATGGGTAGCGCTCGCGGCGCTGGGCGTCGTGCTGCTGGCCAGGGGCGGCCACGGGCACCTCAACCTGGCCGGCGTCGCGTTCGCCGTCGTGTCCGCCGCCGGCTGGGCCGCCTACATCCTGCTCAGCAAGGCCACCGGGCAGCGGTTCGCGGGATCGTCCGGCCTGGTGATCGCCATGTGCGTGGCCGCTTTGCTCGTCACCGGTCCCGGGGTCGCCGCCGGCGGCGCCGCCATGCTGCGGCCGCGGGTCCTGGCGATCGGCACCGGGGTGGGCCTGCTGTCCTCGGTCGCGCCGTACTGGCTCGAGCTCGAGGTGCTGCGGCGGATGCCGGCCCGGGTGTTCGGGGTGTGGATGAGCCTGGAGCCAGCCGTCGCGGCCCTGATCGGCTTGGTCATGCTCGGGCAGCGCCTCAGCCTGCCGGAATGGGCGGCGGTCGGCTGCGTCATGGCCGCCTGCGCCGGCGCCGCCCGCAGTGCAGCTGGCGGGGCCGGGACGGCGGATAGCGCGGGGCGAAGCCCTTCGCGATCGCGCGACCGTGAGGGGCCTCTGGCCCCTCCGGGAGCGTGATGATATGGCGGGGACCGCAGCGGGCCGGGGGTCCGGGGGTGTCCCCCGGGCTAGCATAGAGCGCATGTCTGACGACCGTTCCTGGGTGGCCCGGTTCACGGACCCGGTGCTGCACCCCACGCGGTCGTCGCTGCGCGTGCTCGCCCTGGCGGCGGTCGTGGCGAACGCGGTGATCGTCTCCACCGGCGAGGCGGTTCGGCTCAGCTCCTCCGGGCTCGGCTGCCCGGACTGGCCCAAGTGCACGAACGCCAGCCTGGTCGCCGCCCGCTCGGCCGGCCAGACCACGCTGAACACCTGGATCGAGTTCGGCAACCGCCTGCTCAACTTCCCGCTCGTCGCCGTGGCCGGGCTGGTCTTCATCGCCGCCTGGCAATACCGCCCGCACGGCCGGCGCCGCCGCGATCTGGTCTGGCTGGCCGCGGCGCAGCCTGCTGGTGTGATCGTCCAGGCGGTGGTCGGCGGCATCCTGGTGCTCACCAAGCTCAATCCCGCTTTGGTCTCCGTGCACTTCCTGCTGTCCTCATCCGTACTCGCCGCCGCCGTGGTGCTGCACGTGCGATGCGCGGAGGGTGACGGGCCCGCCCGGCCGGTGGTGCGGACGGACCTGCGGGTGCTCACCGCCCTGCTGGCCGGGGCTGTCCTGGCGATGCTGGCGGCCGGCACCGTGGTGACCGGCACCGGGCCGCTCGCCGGCAACGCCACCGCGTCCCGGTATCACCTGCCGCTGGAGGGCGTCACCCAGCTGCACGCGGATGTCGGCTGGTTCCTGGGCGCGATAGCGGTGGCGCTGGTGATCGGGCTGCGGTTCAGCGACGCGCCGCCGCGTGTCGTCAGGTACGGCTGGGTCATGCTCGGCGCCATCGGCATCCAGGGCGTGATCGGCTACGCCCAGTACTTCAGCCACCTTCCGGCCGGGCTGGTCTGGGTGCACGTCACCACGTCGATGGTCATCTGGATCCTCGTGCTGCGGTTCTTCCTCGCCACCCGGGAGCGGGCGGCGCTGCCCGGCTCCGGCCTGGCGCCGGCCGGGGCCGCAGTCGCGGAGACGGCCACGGCCAGCTAGCGGAGCGGTCCTGGTGCCGGCGGCAGCGCGGCCGGGAAGACCTGCGTGTGCGCGAACCCGGAGGCCGGCGCCCACGGCGCGAGTGGCGGGCGCGGCCGGCGCCGCAGGAACTCGGCGCGCGCGACGTTCATCAGGCCGAGCAGGTCGCTCTGGCGTTCCCGGAACCGCCCCGGGGTGATCATGCCCCGGCCGGCCTTGTCGTGCAGCAGCGCGAGCTCGGTCGCCGCGAGCTGGTAGTCGCCCATCGCCGCGGCGGCCGGCAGGCCGCCGGTGGCACGCGCCCAGTTGCGGGCCAGGCGGCGCGCGCGCAGCGAGCTCAGCATGGCTATGTCCTCGGCCGTGACCAGGCCGGTGGGCTCGTACGCCGGCAGCCGGCCGGTGATCAGCCTGACCAGCCGGCGGCGGTCGAGCACCAGGACGACGATGATCCCGGCGAGCACGCAGAACATGATCACGTAGGCGACGGCCAGCCCGGCGAGCCCGAAGATGCTGAGCGCGTTCCACACCCCGTGCAGCAGCATGGCGCCCAGCCAGCCAAGCGGCAGCGCCCACAGCGCCCGCCGGTGTGACGCGGCGTAGGCCGCGCCGAGCCCGGTCATCGAGGTGAAGATGGGGTGCGCCAGCGGCGAGAGCACGCCGCGGAGCACGAACGTGTAGCCGAGCAGCCGTGCGCCGCCGTCCACGGGCGTGACCAGAGCGTTCACGTAGTAGCCGACGTTCTCGATCATCGCGAAGCCCAGGCCCACCATCGCCGCGTAGATCACGCCGTCGGTCGGGCCGTCGATCTCCTGCCTGCGCCGCCAGACGAGCCCGGCCAGCACGGCTCCCTTGAGCGTCTCCTCCACCACCGGCGCGCCGAGCGTCGCCGAGACGTACTGGCCGGAGCCCGCGCCGAGCGCGGGCTGGGTGATGTATTCCAGCCCCGCGGTGTTGATGAGCGCGGCGAACAGGGCGGCGATGCCCGCCCCCCACAAAAACGCGAAGGCGAGGTTCGCCCGGGGCTCGGGTTCCAGCCGGTCGACGAACAGCACACCCGCCACGAGCAGCGGCACCGGCAGCAGCGCCAGCGGCAGCGCGATGAAGAACGGCGCGACGCTGTCCCCCGCGCTGACGCTCTGCAGCGCGTCGATGCCCAGCGCGATGATCCCGCAGACGACGGCGATGACAATCCCGGCGATGAGCCCCAGCCTCGTCCTTCCGGGGGGCCGCCCCTCGATCACCGCCCGGGGATCGAAACCCTGCGCTGGCTCCGTCATAGCGGGCAGCCTACTGGCCCCGCCGCGAGCGCCGGGCTACGGGCGAGCCGGCCATCGTCACTACTGCCCCAGCGGGCAGCGGCGGGATCCCTCGGGATAGGCTCTTTCCGTGGTGCCTTCGCGGCGCACGGGGTTTCGCCCTGCCCGCATGAGGCCTGTTCAGCAGAAGGGAGCCGTGACACAACGGTGAGCAACCAGTCGCAATCCGACTTCGAATGGTCGGCCGCCGACGCCCGCGCCGTCGACCTCATCCGGGTCCTCGCGATGGACGCGGTCCAGGAGGCGGGATCCGGCCATCCGGGGACGGCGATGAGCCTGGCGCCCGCGGCCTACCTGCTCTACCAGCGCGTGCTCAGGCACGATCCGTCGGACCCGGCGTGGACGGGCCGCGACCGGTTCGTGCTCTCCTGCGGTCACACCAGCCTCACGCTGTACATACAGCTGTACCTGTCCGGTTACGGAATGACTCTCGACGACCTGAAGCAGTACCGGAAATGGGGCAGCAGGACGCCCGGGCACCCGGAGCACGGCTTCAACATCCCCGGCGTGGAGACCACCACCGGGCCGCTGGGCCAGGGCCTCGGCAACGCGGTCGGGATGGCGATGGCGGCTCGCCGGGAGCGCGGGCTGTTCGACCCGGACGCCGCCCCGGGCACCAGCCCGTTCGACCACTACATCTACGTCTTCGCGTCCGACGGGGACATCGAGGAGGGCATCAGCCACGAGGTGAGCTCGCTGGCCGGCCACCAGAAGCTCGGCAACCTCATCCTTCTCTACGACGACAACCAGATCTCGATCGAGGACGACACGAACATCGCCAAGTCGGAGAACGTCTGCGCCCGGTACGAGGCCTACGGCTGGCACGTGCAGCAGGTGAGCTGGCGTACCCCGAACGGCTATCACGAGGACGTCGAGGCGCTGTACCGCGCGTTTCTCGCGGCGAAGGAACACACCGAGGCACCATCGCTCATAGCGCTGAGCTCGATCATCGGCTGGCCGGCGCCGAAAAAGCAGAACACCGGCGCGGCGCACGGGGCGGCGCTCGGCGCCGAAGAGGTCGCGGAGACCAAGAAGGTCCTGCACTTCGACCCGGCGGTGAACTTCCCGGTCGAGGAAGACGCGGTGAACCACGCGCGCCAGGTGGCCGAGCGGGGCAAGCGGCTGCACGCGGAATGGGAGGAGCCCTTCGGCCGGTGGGCCGCGGCCAGCCCATCGCGCAAGGAGCTGTTCGACCGGCTGACCGCGCAGCGGCTGCCGGACGGCTGGACGGACGCGCTGCCGTCGTTCCCGCCCGACACGGAGAAGGGGCTGGCGACGCGCCGGGCGTCCGGCAAGATCCTCACCGCGCTCGCGCCGGTGCTGCCCGAACTGTGGGGCGGCTCGGCCGACCTGGCGGAGAGCAACGACACGACGATGGAGGGCGAGCCGTCGTTCATCCCCGCCGAGCATCAGACCAGGATGTGGCCGGGCAACCCGTACGGGCGGACGCTGCACTTCGGTATCCGCGAGCACGGCATGGGCGCGATCCTGAACGGGATCAAGCTGCACGGCGACACCCGCCCCTACGGGGGGACCTTCCTGGTGTTCAGCGACTACATGCGGCCGTCGGTGCGGCTCGCCGCGCTGATGGAGCTGCCGGTCACCTATGTCTGGACGCATGACTCGATCGGCCTCGGCGAGGACGGCCCCACCCACCAGCCGGTCGAGCACCTGTGGGCGCTGCGCTCCATCATGGGCCTGGACGTGGTCCGCCCGGCGGACGCCAACGAGACCGCCATCGCCTGGCGGACGATCCTGGAGCGCGCCCACCGCCCGGCCGGCCTGTGCCTGAGCAGGCAGGCGGTGCCGGTCTTCGACCGGTCCGGCGAGTTCGCGTCCGCGGAGGGCACCGCCCGCGGCGGGTACGTGCTGCTCGACGGCACGGACGTGATCCTGATCGCCACCGGCAGCGAGGTGCAGCTCGCGGTGGCGGCCCGTTCCCTGCTGCAGGCGGACGGCGTTTCGGCGCGGGTAGTTTCCATGCCCTGCGTGGAATGGTTCAGGGAGCAGGACACTTCCTATCAGGAGGAGGTTCTTCCGCCCGGGATGCGCGCGCGGGTGTCGGTCGAGGCAGGCACCACGACCGGCTGGCACGCGCTGACCGGGGACACGGGAGAGTCCGTGGGGCTCGATCACTTCGGCGCCTCCGCGGCCTACCAGAAGATATATGAGGAATTCGGCATCACGGCGGAACGGGTGGCGGAGGCCGCCCGGGCCAGCCTCGCGAGGGTGCGCTAGCCGACACAACAAGGGAAGGATGCGGTCATGAGCTCTGGTGACATACTTGGGGAGCTGACCGAAGCGGGCGTGTCGGTGTGGCTGGATGACATCAGCCGCGACCGGCTGAAGACCGGCAACCTCGAATCGCTGATCAGGGACTTCCACGTCCACGGCGTGACGTCGAACCCGACCATCTTCGCGCACGCACTGAGCAACGGGGACGCCTACGACGGCCAGATCGCCGACCTGACGGCGCGCGGCGTGTCGGTCGAGGAGGCGTCCCGCGCGATCACCACCTACGACATCCGGTGGGCCTGCGACGTGCTGCGCCCGGTCTACGACGCCACCGGCGGCGTGGACGGGCGGGTGTCCCTGGAGGTGGACCCGCGGCTGGCCAACGAGACGGAGAAGACGATCGCCGAGGCGAGGGCGCTGTGGTGGCTGGTGGACAGGCCGAACCTGTTCATCAAGATCCCGGCGACCCCGGCGGGCGTGCCCGCGATCACGGCGGCGCTGGCCGAGGGGATCAGCGTCAACGTGACGCTGATCTTCTCGCTGCAGCGTTACTCCGAGGTCATCGACGCCTACATGGTGGGGCTCGAGCAGGCCGCCGAGGCCGGGCACGACATCAGCAAGATCGCCTCCGTGGCGTCGTTCTTCGTCAGCCGGGTGGACACCGAGGTGGACCGGCGGCTGGACAAGCTCGGCACGGATGAGGCCGGCGCGCTGCGCGGCAAGGCGGCGATCGCGAACGCGCGGCTCGCCTACGAGCTGTACGAGCAGAAGCTGGACACCCCGCGCTGGCGGCTGCTGCGCGACCGCGGCGCCCGGGTCCAGCGCCCTCTCTGGGCGTCGACGAGCACCAAGGACCCGGCGTACCCGGACACGATGTACGTGGTCGAGCTGGTGGCACCGGACACGGTGAACACGATGCCCGAGTCGACCGTGCACGCCACCGCCGACCACGGCGTGCTGCACGGCGACACCGTACACGGCACCTACGATCAGTCGCGCCAGGTGTTCGATGACCTGGCGAAGCTGGGTATCGGCTACGACGACGTCGTCCAGGTGCTCGAGGACGAGGGCGTGGCGAAGTTCGCCGCGTCGTGGAACGACCTGCTCGCGACGATCCGGACAGAGATGGGCCAGTGACCAGGGGTTGTGTGATCGGAGGTTCCGCATGACCGAACCGCGTGCCCGCGGGCTCGCGCCGGCCAGCCCGGGGCATATCGCGGGCGAGGACAACGAGCCGCTCAACCCGCTTCGCGATCCGCGCGACCGGCGGATCCCCCGGGTGGCCGGACCGTGCGTCCTGGTCATCTTCGGCGTCACCGGCGACCTTGCCAGGAAGAAGCTGATGCCGGCGGTCTACGACCTGGCCAACCGCGGCCTGCTGCCGCCCGGCTTCTCCCTGGTGGGTTTCGCCCGGCGGGACTGGGCCGACGAGGATTTCGCCCAGCTGACCTACCAGGCGGTGAAGGAGCACGCGAGGACCCCCTTTCGGGACACCGTGTGGCAGCAGCTGAGCGAGGGCGTGCGGTTCGTCTCCGGTGAGTTCGACGATGACGACGCGTTCGACCGGCTGGCGCAGACCGTGCGGGAGCTCGACGCGGAGCGCGGCACCGGCGGGAACTACGCGTTCTACCTGTCCATACCGCCGCGGTTCTTCCCGGTCGTCGTCGAGCAGCTGAAGCGGTCGGGCCTGTCCACGCCCGGCCCGGCCGACGAGACCGGCCGCGCCTCCTGGCGCCGGGTGGTGATCGAGAAGCCGTTCGGCCACGACCTGGCCAGCGCCCGGGGGCTGAACGACATCGTGGACGCGGTGTTCCCGCCGCACTCCGTGTTCCGCATCGACCATTACCTGGGCAAGGAGACGGTCCAGAACATCCTGGCTCTGCGCTTCGCCAACACCCTGTACGAGCCGATCTGGAACCGCAGCTACGTCGACCACGTGCAGATCACGATGTCCGAGGACATCGGCATCGGCGGCCGGGCCGGGTACTACGACGGCATCGGCGCCGCGCGGGACGTGATCCAGAACCACCTGCTCCAGCTTCTCGCGCTGACCGCGATGGAGGAGCCCGTGTCGTTCGACGCGGACTCGCTCCGGATGGAGAAGGAGAAGGTTCTCTCCGCGGTCCGGCTGCCCGCCGACCTGGCCGCGGGCAGCGCCCGCGGGCAGTACGCGGCCGGCTGGCAGGGCGGCGTCCCGGTACCGGGGTACCTGGAGGAGGAGGGCATCCCGCCCGACTCGCGCACCGAGACGTACGCGGCGCTCCGGCTGACCGTTGACACCAGGCGCTGGGCGGGCGTTCCGTTCTACCTGCGCACCGGCAAGCGGCTGACCCGCCGGATGACCGAGATCGCGCTCATGTTCCAGCGGGCGCCGCACCTGCCCTTCACGGCCACCGATACCAAGGAGCTCGGCCAGAACGCGCTGGTGATCCGGGTGCAGCCGGACGAGGGTGTCACGGTCAGGTTCGGGTCCAAGGTGCCCGGCTCGGCCATGGAGGTGCGGGACGTCAACATGGACTTCGCGTACGGCGAGTCCTTCACGGAGTCCTCGCCCGAGGCCTACGAGCGGCTGCTGCTCGATGTCCTCATCGGCGACCCGCCGCTGTTCCCCCGGCAGGAGGAGGTCGAGCTGTCATGGCGCATCCTCGACCCGGTCGAGAAGTTCTGGGCGGAGTACACCAAGCCGGAGCAGTACCAGGCCGGCGCGGCCGGCCCCGCGTCCGCTGACGCGCTGATGGCTCGCGACGGGCGCAGCTGGAGGCGGCTGTGACTATCGACCTGACCGACACCACCACCACAGCCATCGAGCACGCGCTGACCGAGGCGCGGCGGCGGCTCGGCGGGATGGCGGTGGGCATGGTGCTCACGCTGATCATCGTGACCGATGAGGCGGAGCAGTACGACGCGATCCGCGCGGCCAACGAGGCCGCCCGGGAGCACCCGGCGCGGGTGATCGCGGTCATCACCCGCAAGGCCAGGGCCGACTCGCGGCTGGATGCGGAGATCCGGGTCGGCGAGACCAGCCCGGGCGAGACGATCGTGCTGCGCATGTACGGCTCGCTCGGCCAGCACGCGGACTCGGTGGTCGCCCCGCTGCTGGTCCCGGACGTCCCGGTGGTCACCTGGTGGCCGGACAACGCCCCGTCGATCCCGGCGTCGGATCCGCTCGGCGCGCTCGCCCAGCGGCGTGTCACGGACTCGGCGGCCAGCGACACCCCGCGCGAGGCGCTGGCCTCCCTGGCGCGCGCCTACCACCCGGGCGACACCGACTTCGGGTGGACCCGCGCGACATCGTGGCGCACGCTGCTGGCCGCCACCCTCGACCAGCCGCACCCGCCGCTGGAGGGCGGCGAGGTGCAGGCGGAGGAGGGCAACCCGACGGCCGACCTGATGGCCGCGTGGCTGAGCCTGCGGCTGGGAATCCCGGTGCGGCGCACCGTCTCCCCCGGCCCCGGCATCACCGGCGTGAGCTTCAGCACCGGGCCCGGCGCGATCGTGCTGAGCCGCCCGGACGGCCGGACGGCGACGCTGTCCTGGCCGGGGCGGCCCGACCGCATGGTCGCGCTGCACCGGCGGGACATCGGGGAACTGCTCGCCGAGGAGCTGCGCAGGCTCGACCCTGACGACGTGTACGCCGAGACGCTCGGCCGGCTGGAGGCCGGCGTCGCGGGAGCCGTCGACGCCCCTGGCGAGCTCAGCCTGTGACCACCCCGGAGATCGTCGTCCACGCCGACGCGGGGCTGCTCGCGAAGGCGGTCGCCGCGCGGCTGGTGACCAGGCTGGTCGACGCGGTCGCCGCGCGGGACACCGCGTCCCTCGTGCTGACCGGCGGCGGGATCGGCACGGCCGTGCTCGCCGAGCTGGCCGCGACGCCGGCCCGGGATGCCGTGGACTGGCGGCGTGTCGACATCTGGTGGGGCGACGAGCGGTTCCTCCCGGCCGGGCACCCGGAGCGCAACGAGACCGGGGCCCGCGCCGCGCTGCTCGACCACGTGGACTGCGATCCCGCCCGGGTCCGCCCGATGCCGGGACCGGACGGCCCGGACGGCGACGATCCCGAAGCCGCGGCGGCCAGGTACGCGAGCTGGCTGCGCGCCGCGACGCGGCCGGAGGATCACGGCTCCGTGCCCTCCTTCGACATCCTGATGCTGGGCATCGGCCCCGAGGGCCACGTCGCGTCGCTGTTCCCCGGTATGCCGGCGCTCTACGACGAGCGCCCGGCCGTCGCGGTGCGCGGCTCCCCCAAGCCGCCTCCCACCCGGCTGACGCTGACGCTGCCCTCGATCCGGGCCGCGCGGGAGGTATGGATCCTCGCCTCCGGCGCGGAGAAGGCGGACGCGGTCGCGCTCGCGCTGTCCGACGCCGGGCCGGTCCAGGTCCCGGCCGCGGGGGCGCGCGGCAGGCAGCGCACGCTGTTCCTGCTCGACGCGGACGCCGCGGTCAAGATCCCGCCCGGGGTCGGCCGCCCGGCCGCGCACTGAGATTCACCGGGCCCGCCGACCGCGTATGAGGAGGTAACCCGTGACGACCAGGCTGAACAAGCGCTCGTTCGCGTTCGCGCAAGATCTGATCAAGGACGGCAAGGTGGTCCGCGACCAGCGCGACGACTGGAGCGAGCACCAGCCCTCGACCCGCCAGGAAAACGAGTTCATCGAGGCCCACGGCTGGGACGAGTTCGAAAGCTGGCACCTCGGCATCGACGACGAGGCGTCCGAGAACACCAAGGCCAGGTACAAGTACCCGTACGGCGACTTCACGAAGGCGCACCGCTGCGGACTGCTCGCCGCGGAGACCCGGGCGGGCCGGAACAAGCACCGCGACATCGAAGACGCGACCCTCAAGCTGCGCGACATGATCGACGAGAAGGGCAGCTGACCCGAGCGGGTTATTCAGCAAGCGTCAGCGCGTTATGTGCCCAATGGTCAGCGGCGGGCGTTGCGCGGGTGGTTCTTGGCGCTGCGCTCGTTGCCGCGACGGTACTGGCCGGTCCAGCGGGCCATGACCTCCTGCGGGTCGTCCTGCTCGACTTCGGCCAGGAACGCCGCCGCCCGGCCGCCGCGCACCGCCGTCACGGCGCGGCCCCTGTGCGAAATAGACACTGAGCCATCCGCTCGGACCGCGTAGTCGAAACCCTCAGGGGCAGCCATGCCAGGATCATTACACCCCGCGCCCCACGCCGCCAGAGATTTCCGCCCGGGCCGGTAGCCGAATCCGTCACGTTCTCAAAGCGGTTCCAGTCCGTAAGATTGCGGGTAAGGCGGTCAGGTACCTGATCCGGGCGCGCACCGCCCGCTGCCACTTCTTCGACTGCACCCGGCCCGCCACCGAATGCGATGCCGACCACACCGTGCCCAGGCCATCGGCCCGGCCTGCCAGTGTAATTTGGGCCCATCGTGCAAACGATAACCACACAGGTCAGACGATCCGGCGTAGCTGGCCACGAGGCTGCCGCTACGACTCAGGCTGTGCTCCGGTGACGTAGGCCACCACCTGGCGTACGAATTCCTCAAGGTCGCCCAGGCTCTTCAGCCTGCCAACGACTATCGAGTCATCGACCACGATGTAGTCGTGCACGAGCACGTTACGGAACCCGACGGCCTTGCGGATCGAGATAGCCAGCTCAGTTGCGAGGACTCCGTGCTCTCCTAGCAGCCGGACAGCGTCACCATTGTCGGTCGGGGGTCCCCAGCCTTCCGTGGCGCAGATGTGCTGCGCGACATCGACGCAGGCCTCGATGGCGGTAACGAAAGTGTACTTCACGCCGCGCAACCAGATGGGATCCTGGCGGCGCTTCTCGCTGGCTCTGGCTTCCTTCCGGAGGACGGCGGTGTCGTCGGCAATGCTCCGGAGCAGCCACAGTACCCGGTCTTCGTCTACCACGGGCTACCCGCGTCGGCCGCTGACACTGGCTGCGAACTCCCGGTGTGCGCGGGTGATACGCGGAAGCTCGTCGAAGTAGATTTTCCTGGTGGTAGCCTCCCACCGGACCCGGCTGACGGGATCATCCTCGAAGAGCAGCCTGCCATGTGCCGCTACCCGGCCGGCCAGCTCCAGCGGCGCATCGTCGAGTACCAGGAGGTCCACGCCAGGCGGCACCAAGATGTCGAACGCGTTCGGCGGCTGGCCGCCGAAGTACGCTGCGATGTCGATGTCCGAATCCGGGCGGTATTGCCCGGAGGCGCGACTGCCATGCAGGTAGGCGAACCGTGCCCCGGCGTTCTTGAGCACGGCAGCGGACTCCGCTATCACTTCCGCTGCCCTGGCTTCATCCATCTTCCCAGTCTGGCAGATCAACGGGATGCTTGTTGGCTGGCGGCGGCCGCCCTGATGATCGGCAGCCAACGGCGAGGGCATCGACAGTGACCATCTATGCCAATGCAGCCACACTCCATGATGCAAACGATAATGACACAATTATCCGCCTGGCTCAGGAAGTGGAGCCAGGTCATGCACCACGAGGACAACGACGGCAAGTTCCCTGATGAGAGCCCGGTCGAGGTCCACTACCCGCGCTCGAAGCACGAGGAACATAGCGACCGCGAGCGGTGGCCGTGGCTGCCAGGAACCATCGTAGAACAGTGCGGCCCGGACGAATGGTACGTATGCATAGAGGTTCGCGAGCTGGCCGTGCTGCGGAACGGCCGACGTGCGCCGCGCGGGACCGCCAGCCGTAACCTCTACTATCCCTGCTGCTTCCGGGACGGCTCGAAGATCCGGCCACCCGCATCGAGTGGCCCGGCGTCGGCGACGCGGCGTAGGGCGAGCCGGTGACCGGGGACCGGGTGATCCGCCTCACGATGGCGGCCGTGGTCTGCGCCGTGGCCGCATTCGCGGCGGTAGTCAGCTATTCCCACATCTATGGGCTGGGCCGGGCGCACGGACAGGACGGCACGGCGCCCCGGGATCTATGGCATGTAACCCGGTTCCACACCGACGCACCAGAGGCCGTCGGACGGTCCGCACACCAGCTTGACTGCCCATGGGGCTACCACGGAACAGCGCGCGGATATCCATGCCAGGACTGTGGCCGGCCCTAAATGCGCGCCGAAATAGTCCAGTCATCCAATGATTTATTGACGTTCGAAGCGGGAAGGCTCGGCTAGCACGGCGGCGGCATGGTCCAGGTCGGCGAGGCGCGTTGCGAGGGTTGCGACGGCTAGATGGCGAGGCAGGGCATCTGAGAATTTCAGTCCTGCCAGGGCCTTGTCGTCGATTTCCGGCAGGCAGAGATGCCCGCGCAGTTCTTTTACTGCCGTGGACCACGTCTGCGGGCGCAGGTCTGGGCGCAACCGGATGCTCAGGTCGTCCACGCGCTGAGACTCATCGGCGAGGTTACCGAGGGTGGCCTTGAGCGTCGCATTGGCCCGGTAGCCGGCCCAGGTCCACCAGCGCAGATCATCGTCACCGCCGCTGACGACGGTCCCGTCGGGACGCGCGCGTCCGATGGAATCCGACCGCAGGGCCGCCAGGGTCCCGGCCGCGCGCCGGGTGAGGGTGACGGGCGGGTCGGCGCCCAGCAGCACGTCTCGCATGGCGCGGGCCAGTTCGTAGGAGGTGCCGCCTGGGACGCTGGTCAGCCAGCGAGCCCGGCCGCCGGACTCGGCGGGCTCGACGAAACAGCGGCGGCGCTTCCAGTCGGTCCAGGTAACCCGCCAGCTCCGCCCGCCGAGAAGCAGCAGCCTGGGTCCCTGCACTCCGTCGATGAGCAGGACCGGGTCGACGCGGCCGATCTCGTTCCTGCCATGCAGGACGGTGAATTCCGGCGGGGCGGTGAACACCGCCATCAGGCTCATGAAGTGGCGGCGGCCGAAGTGGCGCTCGGCTTCGGGACCGATGAACAGCATCCCGTCCTCGCGGTCCACGAAACCCTGCTCGATCAGGTAGTCGGCGACCGGCCGGGCGGAGACCGTCAGCTCGGGCAGGGGCAGCCAGTCCTTCCAGAGGCCCTGTCCGACCCGCTTCTCTTGCAGGCACAGGGCGAGGAGCTGCTGGGCGACGATGTGCCTCGGCTCCGGCGGCGGAGCTACCTGTTCGACAAAGCCGCGGCTCCAGGCCAGGAGCAGGCCGGCGGCATGGAGGAGTTCGTCCTCGTTCAGGGCCAGGAACAGGCAGTTCCGCGTCGTGCCGGGGCGGCGACCGCTGCGGCCCAGGCGTTGAAGAAAGGCCGCGACCGTGGACGGTGAGTTCACCTGGATGACCCGGTCCAGGTCCCCGACGTCGACGCCAAGTTCCAGCGCGGATGTGGACACGATGACACAGTCGCGGGCCTCGGCGAACGCCTGCTCAGCGCGGCGGCGCTCATCCAGCGACAGCGAGGCGTGCACCAGGTGCGTGGTCACGCCGCGCACCCGCAGGTCGGCACCGAGCATCTCGACCAGGCGCTTGGAATCGCAGAACACCAGGCGCTTGTCGCCCCGGTACAGCTGCGCGATGACCTTGGCCGCGTTCTCCACGGTTCCGACGTAATCAAGCTGGACGTCCTGCCTAGGCCCGTTGTGGATCATTCCGAACGAAACGTGGCTCGACATCTCCTTCCCCCACTCCGGCTGCGGGGCGACGACCACGCTCGGCCGCTTTCCGACCCCCGATCCCTGTAGCCAGCGCAGCAGTTCCGCGGGGTTGCCGACGGTGGCGGACAGGCCGATCCGCTGCAGGGGATGCCCGCAGAGCCGGGTCAGCCGTTCCAGCACCGCGAGCAGGTGCCATCCGCGGTCGCCGGAGCCGAACGCGTGGACCTCGTCCACGATGACGGCCTGCAGTCCGGCGAACAGCCTGTGGTGATCGACGTTGACGCTGACCAGCATGGACTCGACGGACTCGGGGGTGGTGAGCAGGAGGTCAGGGGGATCAGCCATCATGGACCGCCGCTGCGAGCCGGCGGTGTCGCCGTGCCAGAGCGCCACCCGCCGCCCCGTCCAGCCACCGTAGGTTTCCAGTCTGGGCAGCAGGTTGTTGAGCAGTGCCTTCAGCGGGCACAGGTAGAGCACCGACAGCCCGTGCCATCCTTCGGCGGCCATCCGCGACAGCGCGGGGAATGCGGCGGCTTCGGTCTTGCCTCCCGCCGTGGGGGCTAGCAGGAGCGCGTCCTGTCCGGCCACGATCGGGGCTATCGCCGCCCGCTGGAGGGGGCGCAGTTCGGTCCAGCCGAGCGTGCCCACCAGGTGGTGGGCAAGTGTGGGATGAAGGCCGATCAGCTCGGTCACAGGTCGAGTTCCACCTCGTCGGCGGACGCGGGCCGGAACGCCGCCGCGTTGCGCTCCACGTCGGTCAGTTCGGTGCGGGACAGGGTCAGCTTGTAGTGCTGCCGCGGGTCGAAATCACCGAACTCCGCCACCCGGTCCAGCACGTCGGCGACGAGCTTGCGCAGGAACACGCGGGGTGCCACCCCGATCTGGCCGCCCAGTTCACCGGCTACGGCCTGGGCCAGATCGGTCACGTAGTCGTCGTTGACCAGCGTGGCTACCCGGTCCTGCACGCCGGAGCCCTGTGCGTAGAGATCCCGGATCGTGGTGCCGAGTTTGGCCAGCTTGGGCAGGTCGAATCCGGACAGCCGGAGCTGCACCGCGCGGGGCGAGTCGAACCTTGCGTCGGTGCCGAAGTCGGTCGCGAGCCGCTGCGCCAGCGGTGTGAGCCTGGAGACGCCCTGCGTGCCGTCGTAGAAAGAGGGCGTGCCGGTGATGAACAGGTACAGTCCGGGGAACCGGCCGGAATCGACATCGTCGATGAGCTGCCGCAGCGCGTTGAGGCCCTTGTCGCGTACGTCGGAGCGCACCCGTTGCAGGGTTTCTGTTTCGTCGAGGACCACAAGCAGCCCGGGATGGCCCGAGTCACGCAGGATCGTCAGCAGCCCCTGCAGGAAACCGAGTGCGGCGAAGTGATCCAGGTCGCCCCGGACCCCGGCGGCGCGGCGGGCCGAGGCCGCCACGTTGGGCTGGCCGCCGATCCAGGCGATCAGGCTCTCGGCGGTCGCATGGTCGCCGGCGAGCGTCGCGTGCCGGTAGGCGCGCAGCGCCGCCGCGAAGGCAGGCGTGGTCCGGGCCACGTCGGCGAGCCTGCGCTCTAGCAGCGCGTCCACGCCCCTGGTTAGGGCCTCGGCGTCTTTCGGCTGGATCGCCCCTTCGGCGAGGACGTCTTCTTCCAGGGTGTAGAACCAGGCGGCGACGACCTCGCGCAGGGCGCTGGGCGGGTAGGCGGCGGTGGACAGCTGCTCGGTCAAGCGCCGGTACACGGTCTCCAGGCGGTGCAGCGGGGTCTCGGTCTCAGAGATCTGGACCTCGGCGGTGGCCATGCCGCGCCGCTTGGCCCGCTCGGCCAGCCAGCGGGCGAAGAACGTCTTGCCCGAGCCGTACTCGCCGCGGATGGCCTTGAAGGTCGACCGGCCCGCCGCGACCCCGGACAGTTCGTCGTCGATGGCGGCCTCGAACCGTTCCATCCCGACCGCGAACAGGTCCAGCCCGGCCTGCGGCACGGTACCGCGCCGCAGTGCGTCGATGACCTCGCGGCGGCGCGCGGTGCTGACCGCGGCCGGGACGGTCACGGATGCTCCGTCAGGAACTGCTGGCGCAATAGCTCGATGTTCAGCTCGACCGTCCTGCCCTGGTCGGTTACCCCGATCACAGCGTAGCCGTCGGCGTTGAGCAGGCGTGCGACCTGCGCCAGGTAACCGGACATGCGGAAGGGCGGCTCTCCTGTTGCCTCGGCCGCCACGGTGACAGGGATCTTGCCGCCGGCTTCGGCGAGACGGTCGATGAGGCTGGCCACCTGGCCGGCCTCGGGTGGCCTGCGGGCCAGCTTGCGCTGCGCGGCGAACAGAGCCGATCCGGTGACCTGGCTGCCCAGGGCGGGCGCTGATGGCACGCTGACCGCTGGCCGGCCGGGCAGCATCTCGCCCACCCCGAACAAGGCATCGTCAGCAGGCTCCGCGGCCTCGGCCGTGATCGAGTCGGGAAGCGCGCTGCTCCACCAGGTAGGCGGATGCCAGACCGGGTCTAGCACGTGCCAGCCGCGCGGGACGGGTGACTCGGACGGGATGAAGACGAGGACGGGGACGACCACTTCGGATGGGGCGGCGCCTCCGTGGTACCCAGCCTTGCGCGGGGTGTAGCGGATCTGTTCGTCCCAGGCCGCGACCACCTCGCCGTCGGCGGCCAGTACACGCAGGCCACGGACGGTCAGCTCGCCCGGTCCGGGCGTACCGGTCCGGTAGCGCGCCGCGGCGGATCGTTCCTCGTGCACCGGGGCTCCCCGGTCCGGGAGGTGCCCGTGATCGGAGGTGAGAATGACCGGCCGCCCGGCCCGGGCCGCCTCATCAAGCAGGTCGCCCAGGTACCGGATGCCGGTGAGCCGCCACTGCGGCGCGTCGCCCTCCCGGCCCCGGTCCAGCGAGTCGTCCACGGTATTCAGGACCACGCCGACGACGGCCGCGGGATCGTGGATGGCGTCCCGGACAGCGCGATTCAGTCCCGTCCCCTGGACGCCGGGCAGGTCGCCCTTGTGGAACAGGCGGGTGGCCCGCGGCCGCCAGAACGCGGCGAACCCGGCATTCTCCTCCGCCTGGCCGCCGGTGCGCAGCTTCCCGCACAGCAGGCTGGTCCGCGAGATCGACGTGATGGAGGGCACGGTGGCAAGCGCCGACTCGCGGCCGTCTTCACGCCGGCCCACCTCGACCCACCGCCGCTGCGCGATGATGTCCTCGGCGATCTGGCTGCCCACCGCGGTGCTCATCCCGTCCAGCACGACGATCAGCGGCAGCCGCCGCTCGGCCACCGGCCGGGCGACACGGTCCAGGACGTTCTCCACCAGCAGCAGCTCATCCGTGCTGGACGAGGTCTCGGTCCAGGCGGCCAGCTTGCGGGCGAACCGCCGGTCCAGCCCAGCCCGTCGCTTGACTACCGTCTCGCAGAGCTTGGCGTAGGCGGCGGCCAGCTTGGGCACCCGCCCGTGCCCGCCACCGGCTACGACGGCGAGCGCGCGGTCGGCCCAGGCCCAGTCCCGCAGCATCAGTTTGGCGCTGTCGGCCAGCGTCCCGGGCATCGCCTCAGGGACGGCAAGCCAGCGGGCCAGGCTGACAGCGGCCTGCGCCGCGGCGCATTCGGGCTCGTGTGCCCCGGACCTGATATGGCTCGTGGCCAGGTCGAGCGCGTCCTCGGCGCCCCGCAGGTCGATCGGCCGGGGGTCTGGCAGCAGGCCAGTGAGCACGTCGGCCAGGCCGGCCAGCCTGGCTTCGAAACCCGCGTCCAGGATCTGGCTGGTCGCGGCGAGATCACCAGCGCCCAGTTCGGCCAGGATCTGCTCGGCCCGGACGCACAGCTCGCCGGCCAGCCCGGCATGCGGGCCGTCGCTCCACCGGCCGATCAGCGACTCGGCGGCCTCCGAGAACTCCCGCAGGTCCCTGTCACCCGGCGAATGCCCGCCGAAGAAACGTTCCTCGGCGCGCACACGGGCCGTCTCCTGGGCCCGGCGGCGGCCCCCGGGTTCGGTTAGGCCGCGCAGCGCCAGCCCGAGCGGAACCGCGTCGCCGACCTCGGCGTGCTCCAGCAAGGCGAACACCGCCCAGGCGACCGGCCCGACCGACTCCCGCAGCCAGTCGGCCAGCCCGGCGCGTTCATCCGCGGGGAGCCGTCTGAACGAGGCGACCCGGAATTCGTTCCGGGTCCACTCCAGCAGAGCCGCCGCGTCCATGACCGCGTCGTCCCGGCCGTCACTGATCCCGAACCTGACGCCCACCAGCCGGTTCATCGCGGAGTCGAGCGTGAGCACCGGTCCGCTCACCTTGCCCCAGCCACCGCTCGGCTGGGCATCCAGCAGCGCCCCGGCCAGCCACGGCTGTTCCCGCCCGTTCAGCCCCAGACCGCGCCGCCTGGCCCCGAACGCGTCCAGCACCAAGTCCCACCGGCTGATCGTGTGGACCTGGTTCGCGATCACCCGCGCGAGCACCGAATCGCCGAGTTCGTCGTCGTCGCAGGGGGTGAGGATGACCAGGTAACCGTCTTCCGGCCGGGTGGCCAGCGCATCGAGCACGGCGAGCACCGTCGGGCATCCGGCTACGTTCGCCGTGACGGTGCTGTCGTGGCCTGTCAGGCCCGACACGGTGAGGCGCGGCTCGTCCAGCCATTCGGGCGCGGCCCGGAGCAGCAGCACGCGGGAGGGCCCGGCCGGGAGGTTCCGGCTGTCCTGCTTGCGGTCCTGGCGTTCGACCGCCCGGCGCAGCTCGGCCGTGACCACGGTCCGGTTCGCGGCCGGGACGGTGCCGTTGGTGACGGGACCCGGTGTGGTGGTGCTCACCGGGGCACGACCCGCCAGGTGATCTCGAACTCGACGTCCGGGCTGGCATCCGCCGCCGTGCAGATCTCCTCGACGACCTCGAGGACCCTGGCCCCGCGGGCCCGCCGGACCTGCATTGCCGAGCCCAGCTCCGGCTTCTGCTCGTGGTCGTCCTTGGCATCTGGCTGCGGCTCCCGCATCGATGCCACGTCGAGGGACGGGACAGTCGACCGCTTCGATGCCGCGTCGAGGAACAGGGCCGTCGCCCGCTGCTCGACCTGCTGCAGAGTCTCGGCGAGCCCGACCTCGTGCTCGTCGTGGCGCGCGGCCGAACGCAGCTCACCCAGCAGCGTCTGCGCGGCGGCGGCGTCCTCGCCGTCGGTGACCGTGGCCAGCTGGTCCAGCACCTGCCACCGGCTGGCGTTGATCCCTGTCGTCACCTTCCGGGCGCTATCCAGGTGGGCGCGGTAGATCGCGTTCTCCCGCGGGAGGCCGGCCGCGGCCAGGGCGCGGATCAGCGCCGTGGCATCGGTGGTTCCCGCGAGCTGGTTGAGCAGGCCGGAAAGGGCCCGAGCGGTCGCGAACCTGGGTGCGGAACCGTCCAAGCCCAGCGTCTGTGCGTGCATCTCCAGTGCCTCGGTCAGCGCCTCGGCCGCGGTGAGCAGATCGCCCGCCTGCTGGCGGAGACCCCGGGCGATCGCGTTGACGGCCCGGTTGCTGCGCACCGGCTGGCGGGCCACGCCGAAGATGCCCTCGGCGCGCCTGGAGGCCTGGTCAAACTCCTCCTGGCTGGGCAGATCCTGGCTGCGCAGCACGAGTTCCGGGCGGATCGCGGACAACTCCGGCGGGGCCATGACCGGCCCGGCGGGCTGGGTCCACGCCCGGTCGGCCTGGATCGCGTAGCAGGCGATGACCAGATCCTGAACCGATGCGGGCATGCCGGGCCGTTCGTCCTCCACCCAGCCGCGGAGCTGGGTGACCGTCACCTCGCTGCGCCCGGCTACCTTCCGGTCGAGAAGCTGTTTCCAGTCGTCTTGCAGGACGAACCTCGCCTCGTGCATGACCCCGATCCCTAGGGGGTTGGCGATCCGCCGCAGGACCGGCCGGTCGGCCTGCGATGGCTCATAGAGGCCGACCGGGTTCTGCGCGGCCTGCTCGACCGCCCGCAGCACCGTGGTCAGCTCCATGGCCTTGACCGCCTGCCGACGGCCCTGCGGGTCGAAGTCCGGATGCCGGGGGTAGCGGTGGTCCAAGAGCTGGTAGCACAGCCCGCGCAGCGCGGTGCCAAGACCCTGCCCCACCTGAGGCCGTGGCTCCACCCCCGTGTCGAGGCTGAGCAGGTGGGTATCGGTGCGACCGCCGAGGTCCTCGTCTTCCTGGCTGGCCACCCCGTAGGCTCGCTTGATCGCGTCCCGCAGCCGGGCGGTGAGCGCGGCCCGTCTGCTGTCGAGCTGCAGTCGGGCGTGGTGCCGGTCTTCCGCGGTCAGGTTGGGAGTCAGGTCCTCCAGTACCCCCGGCCGCAGCACATGTGTGATCACGATCAGGTCGCTGAGGTCGTCGAGCCGCCGCGCGGACAGGAAATGCGGCAGCCACACCAGCGTGGCGGCGCTGTCGAGCTGGGCGGGCAGCCGCTTGACCCGGTTCACGTCCTCGGCCGGGGAGTGGTTCCCCTCGTCAAACGGGTAATCGGTGATGACCCTGATCGCGCCGGGCTCGCCGGGCTCGAACTGCTGCCACGGCAGGCTGTCCTCGTCCCTGACGTTGCCGAAGAGGAGCTCCACCCGGCGCGCGGTGCCACGCCAGACGATGCCGATGGCGGTGACCAGCTCACCGCTGTCGGCGACGTCCATCTCCTCCCAGAGCAGGTCCCTGATCACCCGGCGCCGGGCCACAGAGTCGTCGACGTACCGGGCCTGGCGCAAGATCCCGTCGGTGTCGATGCCGATCAGGGCCAGGTCCACCCGCGGGTCCTCGTCATCGGAGACCCGGAACTCGCCGAACTTGCGGGCCAGGTCGCGTAGCGTCTTGGCCACCGTGCGGCGTTCCTGGTTGGGCAGCATAGCCACGATCGAGCCGTGGTTCAGGGCGGCCAGGCGGCTGGCGGTCAGACCGCGCAGCGCGGGCACGTTGGGTACCAGCGCGGCGAGCAGCAGCGTCTTGGCCACCAGGTCATCGGCGCGGAACGCGTGCCGCGGCCCCAGCTCGCCGACCTGCTGCTCGGTCAGCCCGTACCGCTCCAGCAGGAACGGCCTGACCTGGTTAAAGTAGAACCGCTTGGCCTGGTCGAACTCGTCCCGGAGCTTATCGGTGAACGGCCGGTCGGCGCCGCTGGCCAGCACGTCGAAGATCGCGCCGATCGGCATCAGCTGACCCACCGGCAGCGTGTCCCGGTAGTCGACCAGGAGCTGCTGCATGAGCTTCAGCGCGGTCCGCTCCCGCTGCAACGCGCCAGATATGTCGACCATCGCGTGCAGGAACGCGGGGCTGAACGGGTACGTCGCCCGGAACGCCACCCGGTCGGCCCTCTCGCCGTGCACATCAATGAGCGTTTCCCACACCTCGGCCCGGACGCTGGCGGTCCGGCTGAACGCCTCATCCAGCGCGGCCTTGGCGGCGTCGTTCTTCGGGCGAAGCAGCCGCTCCTGCACGATGGCGGGCAGGTTACGGTCGTCCAGCGGGATGCGGTCGAACCGGCCGTCCCAGTACTTCAGCGTGTCGAACAAGCTGGTGACCACCGCCCCCGGAGTGTCCCGGCCGACCAGGTCGCGCAGGTCCCGCTGGCGCGGCACGAAGCTGATGATCGGGGAGGGCCGCTCGTGCTCGGCGGACTCGACCAGCTTCGACACCTTCTGCGCCTCCCGGCTGACCCGGATCTGGTCGCCGAGGTACCCAGCTAGCCACAGCACCAGCTCGTCAAGCAGCAGTACCACCGCGTCGTACCCGAGCACCTGCTTGGCGTGCGCGCTGATCACCGAAAGGCCCAAGTCCAGCGGGATATAGGATTCGGCGTCACCGCGCACCGCGCGCGCGTACCGGCGGAACGGCCCGGTCAGCAGGTCACCCACCAGCCGCCGTCGCTCCGGGTCGCCCGGCAGCGCGGCGAACGCGGCGTCCAGCAGCGCCGGATCCCAGCCCGGCGTCCCCCACTCATCGTCTCCCGCGGGAAGCTCGGCGGTGAACTGCTCGTCGCCAAGGCGGGCCCGCAGCTCGCGCGCGTCGCTGAGCAACTCGTCGTCCACGTAGACCGCGGGCAGCACCGCGTCGGGGTGAAGCTTCTGAACATGATCGACGTAGCCGCCGAGGATCGCGGAGTCCAGCGTGATGGCGTCGGGCAGGTGGTACGGGACCAGCAGGAACTTCCGGCCGCGCAGCCACGAGTCGTGTTTGGCGACCACATCGGCCAGGCCCTTCTTCCCCCGGGCGTCCGGGTCCCTGCGCAGGATCGCGTACAGGATCGCCATGAAATGGCTCTTGCCGGACCCGAACGACCCATCCAGGTAACTGGCCCGCGAACTCGACGTCTCCACCGCGGTCTGGATAATCCCGAGCGCCCGGTCGAATTCCCCGGCCAACTGCTCGGTAACCACGTACTGGTCGATGGTCGACTTTTCGCCGATCCCCTTGGACAGGGCCAGCACGAAATCCCCGGCCAGTACCCGGTCCGGTATCTCTATCAGGTCACGCAGCAGCGTGGTCATCACACCCCCTCGCCCTGACCGGGCAGTTCAGGGTGAACGCTACCTTTCCGCCTGCGCCCGCGCCGCTGTCCGGCAGTCGGCGGCGACCACGTGCGCAGATCTTTCTCGGAAAGGCCGTACTTGATTCTCTGGTCTTCGAGATACGCGTCGTACGCCTCCGCGATGTTGATCCCGGAATCGGAATCGATCCCCGCATGCCACTGGCGCACCCAGGGCATTACCTCGGCCAGCCCGGCGATCAGCGGCGTGAGCCTGTCCCTGTCCCAGCCGTCTTTGGCCGAACGATCCTCGATCAGCGTCATAAGTGCATGCGCCTGTTCCCGGTGGTCCCACCCAGCCCAGCCGAGCAGCAGAGAGTCATCGCTGTCCGGGCTCGCCAGCGGATAGGAAATGAACCGCTCCTTCGGCACATCCAACTTCCCGCGCTGGCCCCAGTATGAGCCCTTGAGGAAGTTTTCCTTCTTGTACTTCGGCGGCACGGCAATGTCGAGCCGGGTACCTTCCGCATCCTCTTTTCGCTGGAGGTCCCAGGTCTTTTCCCACTGTGCGCGATTACGCATCCCGGTAGCCGTGTAACGAAGCTGGGCCAAGTACGGCACATACTGGTCAGCGATGATCCTGGTCAGCACATCCGCGAGGTCGGCATCCGACCCGTCCAGCAACCGGGCCACCAAAACGACCTCCGCGTCGGCCCGTAGTCGGTGGGTCAGCCGGCTGATCGTCACCGGCCTCGGCTGCTCGCGCCCCCACTCGTCAGGCGCAAACCACAGGCCGTGGTCCTCGCATCGTCCAGGAGCCAGGTCGTGAGCGCAGCATGCTCCTTCACCTCCCACGGGTCTGACGACCACCGCCGCTTGCATTCCGGGCGCTCGATCAGCGCGATATCCCGTCGGTTCTCGATCGCCTCGATCCGCTTGCCCACCACCGCCTTGTATGGCTCGGGCCAGTGCGCAGGTATGTCTGTTGTGGGCTTGGACCGGTGCCGCTTAAACCACTCCGTCTCGATCTCGCCCGCCGCCATCCGTCGCGCCAGCACAATCTCGAACGCGCGGTCCCCCAGCTTCAGCTCCGGAACGCCTTTCGGAGCTACTATCAGCTCCGCAGCCTCATCGTTATTGAGCAGGCCGTAACGTTGGTACACATCCCAGTCCAGTTCCTCCTGGAGCGTGATCATCCGGCCCAGGATGTGCTCATGCTCCATTCGCGCGGCATCAAGCCGCTCTCGCGTCGGGATGCCTGCCGCACACACCGCCGACGGCTCCACAGCGCCCAGCCGCCGCGCCAGTTCATCCAACTCCCGCCCGAACTCAAGCGGCAGGTTCGATGGAAGCGGAAACTGGTCCAGCTTGGTTCCGGTGAACTCATAACGCGGCTCCCAGCTTTCATCCCCAATCCCGCCGCCGATTCCACCATTTCCCTTATTCTGGCTAACCTGCTTGAGCCAGAAGCAGGCGGTCGAGCTGTTGAGCACGCTGAGGAGCCCAAGATAGTCGTCCTCGCTGGCTGATTGCGGGAGCTTGATAACTGGAGCTGAGCGATTACCTACTTGACCGCTGCGATCAAATACGAAGTGATTGTGCGTCGCAACGAATGCATAGGTAAGCGAGCGAATATCTCGCAATCGAGCATGCGCCACTTGATGCCATTCAAACCAGGGGCGCCCCTCCGCGAAGTATGTGAGTCTGGAAAATGTAGCACGATTTCCCAATATTGTTTTGCTGGCCCACAGCCATCTAAACGCATAGCTACTGACATTTAGAGCGGCCCCGCCATCTTGATCTTGATACGGAAAGATCGCCGAACCCATGTCGCCGATTCGAAAGTCCCTGACAAGCTCGCCTGTAGCGACTAGCTTAATGATGCCAGGCTCTACGCGCCCCCGGTAGAATTGAGTTGCAGTGGCGAAGAATGCATCATCCGCGTTGGTCTGGCCAATGTAGCCTATCGATTTTGCAACATCATCGAGCTTCTTCATACTGCCATTAAGCCATCCAAGAACTTCCGCTGAACCTCCACCACTGAGGCTCCAGGGGTGCTTGCTGAAGGTATCACGCGGAAGATCAACAATGCTGACCCACTCGCTCTCGCTGCCAGACTGGCCGATCTGGTCAACAATTGCCTGCCAGACATGGCCCTTGGCGGGAACCTCGGGCTGCTTGGGTTCGCCTCTGATGCCGAGCACGGCGCGGATCGATGACTCGTTCCGCGGCAGGCGGCGGCGTCCGAAGAGGATTACAGTGGGCGTGCCGTGGCCTGGAATGTATGCACCGGATGTATCGATTACGTGGGTCAGGTCGATCTTTTGGAAGAAGTCCTCGATGAGCTTTTTACCGAACTCGCGCTTCATGAAAGCGTTCGATGTGATCTGGCCGATGTAACCTGCTCCGCGGCTGTCGATGCTGCCGAACTCGGCTAGCAAGAAGAACCTTTCGGCAAACGGGACCGTCAGCTGGTACCCACGATAGCAACTTGGATAGGCTCGATAGTTGGTGTTCTCTTTCCCATCCTCGACTGTGATGTACGGAGGATTACCAACCACCACATGATAGCTGCCAACGCCGAGCATATCGATGGACTTGCTGTAGTCGTAAATATCTTCGGTGACGTATGTGTGCGTGTGCATACCAGAGTGATTCAGAAGATCGAATTCGAGTTGGATGCCCGGACCACCTCGGCCGTGTAGGAGTGAGTCGCCTACCGCCACGTTGATCGGGAACTCGGGAGCGTTGGACAAGCACTTCTCCTTGGCGGCCTTCATCGCGGCGATGAGGAGGCGGAAGCGGGCTATCGCGGCGGCGAAGGGGTTCTTGTCTACGCCGTGGACCGAGGACAGGGCTCGGGAGATCTGCTCCCAGCGGTCGGCGTCGGGGGCCTCCTTCTCCCACTCCTCCAGGAGGCGGTGGAAGGCACCGAGGAGGAAGTGGCCGGAGCCGCAGGTGGGATCGATGACCCTCAGGAGGCTGGGGAGGTCGGGGCGCGCCTCGGGAGGGGCGGGGGTCAGGCCGAATTCTTTAATGGCCGGGGTGAGGGTGTAGTTGAGGATGAACTCCTCGACGAACTCGGGGGTCTGGAGGAGTGCATAGGTCTTCTTGGCGTGGTCGGAGAGGTCCTGGTAGAGGTCGCCGAGGAAGCGGGTGTTCCAGTCGGATCCGGCGAAATCGTGGACGATTTCGCCGGATTCGGCGCGGCGGCGCCAGAAAGCTAGGAGGGCCTTGGCGGCATCATGGGACGGGGTCACCGTCCACATGGGGTTGTGGGCCTCGTCGAAGAGGTCGGCCGCGACCTTGGATACCGACAGCGCCTTGATTCCCTGGAGGATCCAGTCACGGTCGGTCGTGGCCGGGTTCTCGGTGATGAACTCGTTCTGGCGTTCGCCAGCTATCGCCAGCCGCTCGCCGGGACCCGCGATGACGGGCAGGTCGATAAGGCCGTTGTCCTCACAGAAGCGGATGAAGACGGTGGCCAGGATCCAGGCCACCGCCGACTGGGTGACCCGCTCATCCAGCCACGTGTCGTAGCTGGCCGCGGTGCGGTGGGAGTGCTTGGCGTCTTCCCACTCCAGACGGAGGGTTTCGTCGAACTCGGGGACGTCGGCGCTGCGCTGGCGGAGGTCATTTTCGAGCAGGCGCCGCTGCGGCTTCAGGTCGCGGAGCAGTGCGGTGCGGTCGATCATGATGCTCTCCTGGCTTCGGCGGCGAAGGTGGAAGGCACGACGAGTTGTTCGGTGTCGCCGGGGATGACGCCGACTGTGAGTGCGTCGAGCCTGGGCGGGAGTTGCAGGTCCTGGCGCATCGGGCAGAGCAGCCACAGGCCGTGCGGGGACTCGCCGACGCGGCGCGCCGAGCTGACGAGACGGGCGAGGAGTTCGTCGCCGCCGGTGTACCGGGCCAGCGGGGTGGCGTCGTGCAGGAAGACCACCCCTTGGGCCGAACGGATCCGGCTGTCGAGCCGCCGCCATGCCTCATCGACCAGGCGGGCGAAGCCGACCCGGGCGCTGGGGGTGACGGCGGCGGAGTCGGCGGCGAGCACGGTGCCCCAGTGGGGCTTGCCCTGCTCGTCGACGATCGCGTGCAGGGCGGCGACGAACTCCGCGGTGACGTTGACTGGGGTCACGCCGTCGAGCTGGGCGATGGGCGCGGTGACCTGCGCCGCCGTGCTCACCCATGCTTTGATGGCGACGAAGCCGCCGCGCTGCGTGGCCTGGTCGAGGCGTTGCCATACCTCCCGGGCTGAGGTGCCGTACCTGGTTTCCGTCCCGGTGCGCGGTTTGGGGCTGGACCCGCTGGCCTGGGTGTCGGTCGGGATTACGTACCGGCTGTTGATTACCTGCACGTCGTATTTCAGGCGGCGCAGGAGGTCACGGAGCTTGGGCGCGTCCGGGAGGGCCGCTAGGTCGGGGAAGCGGGCTAGAACCCGGTCGCGCAGTTCCTCGGGCGACAGTCCGTGTGGGGCAGAGAGGTAGCTGACGACCTGCGACAGCTTCAGCGCGCGTTCCGGTGACAGGTCGCGCGGGTAGAGTTCGAGGCGGCCGGTCACCGCGGTGTTCGCCGACGCCGCGGCGGCCAGGGCGACCAGGTCGGTGTCGGACAGAGCCGCTCTCGGGGGCGAGATGGCCCGCAGTTCGCTGAGCGTCACCGTCACGCTGGGCAGGGGGTCGCGGGAGGCTAGCTCGTTTGCCGAGCCGGAGCGCGTAGCCGATCAGGTCGTCCGCCGCGGGGGCGGCGGGATCGCCGGCCGGGGTGAGGGCGACGAGCACGCGGTCGTCCGTGCGCCGCGCGGCCAGCCGCGGGTGCTCCCGTAGGGTTTCGGTGTCGATCGCGGCGCGCGCGCAGACGCCGGCCAGGTTGAGCCGGTCCGAGGGGTTCTCCAGGTCCGAACCGCGGCGCATGAGCAGCGCGGCTGCGATCTGGTGGTCGGCGAGCACCCGGCCGTGCTCGGCGAGGATGGCCAGCACATCTTCGCGGACAGCGGTCACGGCGGGAACCGACTTGGCCCAGCGCTCGCGGAGCCGGGCCAGCAGGCCTGAGACTTCTTGCTGGCTGCGCCCGGTGGTGCGCTCGATGTCCCGCTGGGCCGCCCACGGCCGAACGGGCGACGGATGACCCTGGCCATCGGGCAGGCCGAGGACCGTCCGCATGGCTTGCGTCTCGGCGTCGCCGTGTGCTGCTCCGGGGATGAGCTGCCGGGCGACCTCGTCCAGGCTTCCGGTGACCGAGACCTCGGGTGTTCTGTCCGCGCCGGGGGGCGTGACGGTGCGGGACGGCTGAGCCGAGGACCGTTCGGTATCTGATGTCTTTTCTGTGATGCCCGCGGTCTCGGTCAGGCCGAGCTGACGGCGCCACTGGCCGGCGCGCCGCACCAGTTCGTTGCGAGGGATGATGCCGATGCCGCGGAGCTGCATGATCCGCTTGGGCTGGACCCGGAGCAGCTCGCCGACGGTGGTGGCGCCGAGCTGCTGCTGCACGATGGACAGCGCGCGGGCGGTCAGGCCCGCGGCGGCCAGCGGGGTGTCCGCGGTGGCCGCCTTGGCGGCCGCGTCGCGTGCCTCGTCCGGTTCGGCGCTGTCATCCAGCGTGATCGTGTGCCGGGTGGTGAGCGGCGGCGTCTCGTCCAGGCCGCGGAAGACGTCCGTCCAGGCCCTGGTCATCTCCTTGAGCGAGCCGAACCGCCGGGCGGCGTCGCGGTGCAGCGCACGGTCGAAGAACGCCACCAGCCGGTCGCGCAGCACCGGGTCGAACGAGTCCTCAGCCAGGTGCGGCAGCTGCTCCGACGGGTCGAGCATGCTGGCCTCGACCAAGCCGTCCCCCCAGGACGGGAGCTCGCCGCTGGACATTTCGTGCAGGGTCACCGCGACCGCGTAGCGTTCGGCGGCCTGGTCGTAGCGCTGGCGGTGGCTGGTGCCGAGGAACGGGTCGAGGTAGACCGGGGTGCCCACGCCAATCTCGCTGTCCGGGACGTCGGCCAGCGAGAAGTCGAACAGGACCAGGCGGCGGCCCTTGCGGGACACCTCACGCAGCGCCAGGTTGTCCGGCTTGATGTCGCGGTGCCAAACCTTCTCCTCCTCCAGGTAGAGCACCGCGTGCAGCAGATCCTCACCCAGCTTCTCCAGCTCGCCGATGCTCAGCGGGCCCTGCTGGCGGATCTCGTCGGCGAGCGTGCGCTCGCCCGCGCGGTCCAGGGCGATCACCGTCCGCCCGGCCACCTCGAAGGGCCCGTCGATCAGCCGGACGATCCGGGAGTCGGCCAGCTTCCGCAGCGTGGCCGCCTCCCAGGTGAGCCGCTGCGCGGCGGAGGCGCTGAGGGCCACCTTGAGAACCTGCCGCTCGCCGCCCTTGTCGGCCAGCAGGGCCCGGGCGGTGGAGCCCTTGCCGAGCACCCGCTCCACGGTCCAGCTTCCAACGACCGTACCCTTGCCCGCCGTCAGCGGATCCGGCTCCTCGGCTGGCTCCGGGGCGGTCAGCTCGTCTTCGACGTCGTCGAGGTCGGAGAGGAAATCCCGCACCGACTCGGTGCGGTCGGCGGACTGGACCGCGGTGGCGCTTCGGATCAGCCGGTCCATGACGGCGGTGAGGCCTTCGGCCACCGGGGTGAGCGCGCGCTCGGCGGCGAGCCGCTGGCCCAGCGCGGCGCGGCTCTCCGCAGGAGGCTGGCCGGTGAGGATCAGGTAGCTGAGCGCGCCGAGCCCGAACACGTCGAGCTGCGTGGGCGGCGCGTCGGGGCTGCCGAACTCCGGTGCCAGATACGGCCCGGCCGAGCGCTCGATATGCGCGGCCAGCGAGACGACGCCAGGACCGCTGGAGCCCGGGCCCGTCGCCGTGACCGATGTGCCATGCGCGGGCCTGGCCGCGACCTGCCAGTCGCAGATCCGCAGCCGCGGGTACCGGCCGTCCAGCTCCACGTAGACGCAGCGGGCCGCCAGCGCCCGGTGGTACAGGTGACGGCGGTGGGCGTGATCGACCGCCTCGGCAAGCTGGCGGACCATCTCCACCCGGGTCTCGATCGGCAGGTCACCGTCGTGCGCAGCCATGAACTGGTCCAGCCGCTGCCAGTTCTTGCCGTGTCGGAAGACGACGGCCGGGCCGGCGTCGTGCTCGTCGCTGTACTGCTCGGCGCGGACGATGCCGTCATGGGAGATCCCCTGGAGCGCCAGGTACTCCCGTCGCGCCGCACGGCGGGTCGACTCGCGCGCCTCCTTGGTGGCGCCCAGCTCGGACAGGTAGATGCGGACCCTGCGGACCTGATCGTCCGGCAGCGCGGGGTTGCTGGCGAGGTAGTCCTCCCAAGTTGGGCCCGTGTCGAAGGCGCGCGGCCCCAGCTCGTATGGGCCGATCTTCCCGTGCTGGTGCTGGCGCTGGATCCCGATCTTCCGCAGCAGCTTGTCGAGTTCCTTGGACAGGCCCGGCGTCACCCTGTTCTGCTCGCTGCCCGGCGGCTGGTTCAGCAAGCCGTGCCAGATTCCGGGAAGCTTGGTCTGCCCGGTCAGCCCGTCCCGGCCGTAGACGCAGGCCCGCTGAAAATCGTCCAGGTCACAGCGCAGGTTCGAAGCGGACAGGAAGACCGCGGCCTCAATGCGAGGAACCTTGTGCCTGACGTTGAGCGCCCTAGCGGCTTGCCGGAGCTGACCCGCAATTTCTTTCGCCTTCTGGTCGGTGAAATGCAGCGGGTTCA
>Ga0213875_10000356_pt1 | contig 42908 bp, 35 predicted proteins | sample BarmaccomBMRX_R8_FD_160105 | JGI IMG/M metagenome (GOLD analysis project Ga0213875, IMG submission 160105) | Root-associated microbial communities from Barbacenia macrantha in rupestrian grasslands, the National Park of Serra do Cipo, Brazil - RX_R8 | ecosystem: Host-associated > Plants > Roots...
CTTGTACTCGGAAACGTTGTACCGGGTCATGCCGTCGTACCAGTCGAGGCCCTTCGCACCCTGAGGCGCCAGGCCGACCAGGACCGCCGCTTTGGTGATGCGCTCGGGCATCAGAGCCGCGCAGGCCAGAGCGTGGGGGCCCCCGCCCGACCGGCCGACCACCGCGAACTTGTCCACGCCGTAGGCGTCGGCCATGGTGAGCACGTCGGTGGCGGCGTCCGCGACCCGGCGCCCTTCGTGCCGGTCAGACTTCCCGTAACCAGGCCGGTCATAGGTGATCAGCTGAATACCCAGGCGGTGCAGGACCGCGCCGCGTGGTCGCGGCCCCAGTCGGCTGCCTGGCGTCCCGTGCAGCAAAAAGACGGGTTTGCCGTCCGGGTCGCCGTAAGACTTGGTGGCAAGCTGCCTGCCCTCGGGAGTTTTTAGCTGATAACTCAAGATCGATTCCTGCCGCTTTGTCCTGTTTGCTACGCATGGGCGAATCAATCATCAGTAGGGCGCCGACGATGCGCAACGGCAAGAAGTCCCAATTCGCGGCCTCAGTTGTCACATAACAACCGCTGCGGCCAAGTCGTTGCATGCGTCACTCGGTCAGCCGACCCACCCGGCCGGCCGCCAGCGGCTCAGCCAGTGCAGCGCCGACCACGCGCAAAGCGAATTCCGCGTACTCGCGAGCGACATGAGTGTCGGGGTAGCGGCCGCTGGGGCGGAACCAGGATTTGGCGCCGTTGCCCATCTCCAGGACCGCGAAGGCGGCCAGGGCCGGGTCGGCGGTCTCGAACCGGCCCGCCCGGCAGCCGGCGGCGATGATGGCGCGGACGCGGCCGGCGTAGCGGTCGCGCTTGGCCACGATCGCGGACCGGTTGGCGGGCTCCAGGCTGCGGACCTCGGTGTTGCAAACGGTCACCTCGGCCGGGTTGCGGAGGAAGTCCAGTACCAGCGACTCGGTGGCGGCCCGCAGCTGCTCGGCGACGTCGTCGACGTCGGCCAGGGCCTCCTCCTGGGCGGTGAGGGCGCGGTCCATCGCCTTGTCCATGATCGCGAACAGGATGTCCTGCTTGGAGGTGACGTGGTTGTAGAGGCTGGACGCGCGGACGCCGAGGACCTCGGCGATGTCCTTCATGGAGGTGCCCCGGTAGCCGCGCTCGGCGAACAGCTCGCAGGCGGTGTCGACGACGGTGGCCCGGGTGAGGCCGGCCAGCATTGACCGCTCCATGTGCAGCACTCTACGGTAACTAATGAACGTTCGTTAGTACCGGCACGGGAGGAGTCCCGCGCCCGAGGCAGGAGGAGCCCATGACCGCGCAGGCCTGGGAACTCGACGCCGACCACGAGGACTTCCGGGCCACCGTCCGCACGTTCGTGGACCGGCAGGTCCGCCCGGTGGTCGAGGAATCCGAAGAAAAGGGCCGCCCGCCCGCGGCGCTGCTCAAGGAGATGGGCAGCGCCGGCCTGCTCGGCCTGGCCGTGCCCGAGGAGTACGGCGGGGGTGCGGGCGACGCGCTGGCGATCGTGCTGCTGTCGGAGGAACTGGCCCGCGCCAGCGGCGGCATCGCGGTGACCGCGCTCGTCACCGGCTACATGTCGACCCCCCACATCGCCAAGTTCGGCACCGACGCCCAGCGCGCTCGTTACCTGCCGGGCCTGGTCGCCGGGGAGAAGATCGCCTCGATCGCGGTCACCGAGCCCGGCACCGGGTCCAACGTCGGCGGCATCACCACCCGGGCCACCCAGGTGGACGGCGGGTTCCGGCTGGACGGCACCAAGATGTTCATCACCAACGCCGGCATCGCCGACGTGCTGGTGGTGGCCGCCCGGACCTCACCGGACGGGCACCGGGGCATCACCACGTTCATCGTCGACGCCGGCAACCCGGGGCTGTCGTTCGGCCAGCCGCTGCGCAAGCTGGGCTGGCACGGTTCGGACACCCGCGAGGTCATCCTGGCCGACTGCTTCGTGCCGGCCGACGCGATCCTGGGCGAGAAGGGCCGCGGGTTCCACCAGATCATGTCCGCGTTCCAGCTGGAGCGGCTCACGCTGGCGGGCATGGGTATCGGGCACGCGGCCGAGTGCCTGGCCGCCGCCACCGCCTACGCCCGCGACCGGGACGTGTTCGGCGAGCCGCTGATCAGCAAGCAGGCGATCCGGCACCGGCTGGCGGCGCTGTCGGTCGAGCTCGAGGCGGCTCAGCTGCTGACCTACCGGGCCGCTGCCCGGCTGGATGCTGGGCACCCGGAGGCGGGCGCCTCGGTGGCCAAGGCCAAGTACCACGCGGCCATCGCCGCCTGCCACATCGTCGACGAGTGTGTGCAGTTGTTTGGCGGCAGTGGCTTCCTGGAGGAGACCCCGGTCGCCCGCCACTACCGGGACGTCCGGGTGCTCCGCATCGGCGGCGGCACCGACGAGATCCAGCTCGAGATCCTCGCCAAAGGGCTACCCGAGTGACCAGTGAGGCCGACGTGGCGCCTGGGACGGGTGATGTAACCGGGGCTGATGGGGCGCTCGTGGGGGATGGGGCGGCTGAGGAGAGTGGGGCCACTGAGGAGAGTGGGGCCGCTGAGGAGAACGGGGCGGCTGAGGACAGCGGCCCGGCTGAGGAGAGTGGGGCGACTACGGAAGCGGGAGCCGGACCTGGAACTGCGCGCGTCCGCGAGGCTATCGCCGCCGCCCAGCGCGGCAACGACACCTCCCGCTGGCCCGACAAGCTTCCCGTCGCCGACCGCCTGGCCGTCCTGCTCGATCCCGGGTCCTGGCGCGAGGACGGCCTCCTCGCCAACGCCGACACCCCCGCCCATCCCGCCGACGGCGTCCGCACTGGCGTCGGCCGCATCCACGGCCGTCCGGTCGCCGTCATCGCCCACGACTTCGCGGTCAAGGCCGGTTCCTGGGGCCGCCTGACCTGCGAGAAACAGGTTCGCATCCTGGAGCGGGCCGACCGTGATCTGCTCCCGGTCATCTACCTGGTCGACTCGGCGGGTGGACGGCTGACCGACCAGCTGGGCTTCTTTTCCGACCGGCGCGGGGCGTCGCGGATCTTCCAGCTGCAGGTGGCCCTGTCCGGCCGGGTGCCGCAGATCTGCTGCCTGCATGGGCCGTCGGCCGCGGGCGGCGCCTACATGCCGGCGTTCACCGACTGGGTGGGCATGGTCGAAGGCCACGCCTCCATGTACCTGGCGTCGCCGCGGGTGGCGGAGAAGGTCACCGGGGAGGTGACCACGCTGGAGGAGATGGGCGGCGCGGTCATGCACGCGACCGTGTCCGGCTGCGCCGACGAGGTGTTCGGGTCGGACTGGGAGGTCATCTCGGCCGCCCGGCTGCTCCTGTCCTACCTGCCGGACAGCTGGGAGCAGCGCCCGGACAGGGTCCCGGCCCGCCAGCCAGCCCGCGCCGACTGGGGCGACGTGATCCCGGCCGCCGAATCAGAAGGCTACGACGTCCGCCAGGTCATCGAGGGACTCGTGGATGCGGAATCCTTTTTCGAAATAAAAAATAGCTGGGCGGAGGAGATCGTCGTCGGGCTCGCCCGGCTCGATGGCCGGGTGATCGGCCTGGTCGCCAACCAGTCGCAGGTCCGCAGCGGGGCGATCTTCGTGGACTCGGCCGACAAGGCGGCCCGGTTCATCACCTTGTGCGACGCCTTCAACATCCCGCTGGTGTTCCTGCACGACGTGCCCGGGTTCATGGTCGGGGTGGCGGTCGAGCGGCAGGGCATCATCCGCCACGGGGCCAAGATGATCACGGCGATGGCCAGCGCCGACGTGCCCAAGTTCTCGGTCATCCTGCGCAAGAGCTACGCGGCCGGTTACTACGCGATGTGCGCGCCCGGCTTCGAGCCGCGGGCGTCGATCGCGCTGCCGACCGCGACGATCGGCCCGATGGCGGCCGAGGCCTCGGTCAACGCCATGTACGCGCGCAAGATCGCCGACATCGCCGACCCGGGCGAACGGGCCGCCTTCATCGAGGCCCGCATCGCCGAGCAGCGGGCCGACATCGACCTCGTCCGGCTGGCCAGCGAGCTGGTGGTGGACGCGGTGGTGGAACCGGCCGACCTGCGGGGCGAGCTGATCGCCCGGCTGGCCGAAGCGGAAAACTGGACCCGCCGGCCCCCACGCCGGCACCACCACGTCAGTCCGGTCTAATCAGAAACCGCCGCCCGCACCGCGCGGGCCGCCCGCGCCGAGCGGGCCTTGTTGGGGAGGATGTCTATGGCAGACAATCTCAGCCAGCTGCTGGCCACCCCGCTGCAGCCGCTGCCCGAGGAGTGGCGGTCGCCCGCGCAGGCCAGCCTGCTGGCCATCGCCCGCGCCCGGCACGAGCAGAGCCCGGACGACTACTGGACCTGGGTCGCGGAGCAGCAGCGCTGGATGCAGCCGTGGGACACGGTGCGGACCGGCGCGCTCGGTGACTTCACCTACTTCGCCGGCGGCCGGATGAACGTGGCCGACAACTGCGTCGACCGCTGGGCCGAGGACCCCGCGACCGCGAACCAGGCCGCGGTGATCTGGGAGGGCGAGCCCGGTGACGCGCGCTCGGTCAGCTACGCCGAGCTGGCCAGCGAGGTCAGCCGGCTGGCGGGGGCGCTGCTCGAGCTGGGCGTGGCCAAGGGCGACGTGGTCGCGATCTACATGCCGAACGCGATCGAGGCGTTCACCGCCGTGCACGCCTGCAACCGGATCGGCGCCATCTACACGATCCTGTTCTCCGGGTTCGGCCCGGACGCGGTCCGCTCCCGGCTCGAAGCCTCGCGGGCCAAGCTGGTCATCGTGCTCGACGCCTCCTACCGGCGGACTCGGCTGATCCCGCTGCTGGACACCCTGCGCACCGCCCGCGAGCAGGTCGCCACCGTCGAGCACACGATCGTGGTCGACCGCACCGGGCGGAATCTGCCGCTCCAGGACGGCGAGATCTCCTACGCCGACGCGCTCGAACTGGCGCCCGACGGCACCCCGGCGGTGCCGCTGGAGGCCAACGAGCCGGCCTTCCTGATCTTCACCAGCGGCACCGAGGCCCGGCCCAAGGGCGTCGTCCACAGCGTGGCCGGCTTCCTGGTCGGCACCTGGGCCAACGTCCGCTGGCAGGTCGCCCCCGAGGACGGCGACGTGTACTGGGTGGCGGCCGACGTCGGCTGGCTCACGTTCCCGATCCAGGCGGTGGTGGGCGGGCTGGCCAACGGCATGACCGTGGTCTGCTTCGAGGGGGCGATGGACACCCCGACCAACGCCAGGTTTTACGAGATCTGCGAGAAGCACCACGTGACCAAGGTGCTGGGGGCGCCCACGCTGCTGCGGATGCTGCGCAAGTACGGCGACGACCTGGCCGCCGCCCATCCGCTGCCGGACCTCAAGCTGGTCACCGTGCAGGGCGAGCCGCTCGACGGCGAGACGTTCTCCTGGGCCACCAGGCACCTGGGCGGCGGCGTCCCCGTCGTCAACGCCTACGGCCAGACCGAGACCGGCTCGACCTGGGCCTACCCGGTGGCCGGGGTGGAGGCGCTCAAGCCCGGCTCGACCGGGACCGCGGTCCCCGGCCACGTCTACGACATCGTCGACGACAACGGCAAGCCGGTCCCGCCCGGGACCAAGGGCAACCTGGTGCTGACCGAGCCGTTCCCGACCCTGGCCCGCACCGTGTGGGACGACCCCGAGCGCTACCAGCACGCCTACTTCAGCCGGTTCCCCGGCCTCTACGGCACCAACGACGAGGCGGTGCTGGACTCCGACGGACACTTGTGGGTGCTGGGCCGGGCCGACGACGTGATCAACGTGGCCGCCCACCGGATCTCCACCCTCGAGATCGAGGCCATCGCCGTCGCCCACCCGCAGGTGGCCGAGGCGGCCGTGGTCGGGGTGGCCGACCCGACCAAGGGCACGGTGCCGGTCGCGTTCCTGACCCTGCTCGACGGGGCCGACCCGGCCCAGGTCACGGCGGAGGTGTCCAGCGAGATCGCCTCCCAGCTGGGCGGCTACGCCCGGCTCGGCGCGGTCTACCCGACCGGCGCGCTGCCCAAGACCCGGACCGGCAAGATCATGCGGCGACTGCTGCGGGACGTGGTCGAGTCGGGCGAGCCGCAGGGCGACACCAGCGCCATGGAGGACGTGTCCGGCCTGCAGGCGGTCCAGCAGGCGGTCCAGCAGGCGGGGGCCCGATCGTGACCGGGATGTGGTTCGAGGAGCTCGAGATCGGCCTGCAGGTCCGGCACGCGGTCACCCGCACGGTCACCGAGACCGACAACGTGCTGTTCACGACCATGACCATGAACCCCCAGCCGCTGCACCTGGACGCGGAGTTCGCGGCCACCACCGAGTTCGGGCGGCCGCTGGTCAACAGCATGTTCACGGTGGCGCTGGTGGTCGGGCTGGCGGTGCCGGAGCTGACCCTGGGCACCACCGTGGCCAACCTCGGCTTCTCCAAGGTGGAGTTCCCGGCCCCGGTGTTCACCGGGGACACCATCCACGCGGTGACCGAGGTGGTCGACGCCCGCAGGTCCAGGTCCCGGCCCGGCACCGGCATCGTCACCTTCGAGCATCACGGCATCAACCAGCGGGACCAGATCGTGTGCGTGGCCGTCCGGGCGGCCATGATGCGGTGCCGGCCCGCTACCGAAGAGGAGTGACCTGCTCATGGCGGCGCTGACCCGGGTCCGGAGCCTGCTGTTCATGCCGGGTACCAAGGCCGACATGATCGCCAAGATCCCGCGGTTCGCCCCCGACGTGGCCGCCGTCGACCTCGAGGATGCGGTCGCGGTGGCCGACAAGGAGACGGCCCGGGCCACCGCCGCCCAGGCGATCGACGCGCTCGGGACCGGCGGCCCGACCACCGTGCTGGTCCGGGTCAACCCGGTCGGCTCGCCCTGGTTCACGGCCGACGTGGCCGCCGCCGCCCGGTGTGCCGCGGTCGGCCTGGTGGTGCCCAAGCTGTCCAGCCCGCAGGACCTGCACGAGCTGCGGCAGGCGCTGGCCGAGAACAGCTGGACCGACGCGCTGGTGGTGGCGGGCATCGAGACCGCGCTAGGGGTGGCCGACGCCCGCGCGCTGCTGGTGGGCGGCCTGGCCGGGGCCTACTTCGGGGCCGAGGACTACATCGCCGACATCGGCGGCCGCCGCACCAGCGCCGGCGCCGAGGTGCTCTACGCCCGCAGCCAGGTGTGCCTGGCCGCTTACCTGGCGGGCGTGCCCGCCATCGACCAGGCGGTGGTCGGCCTCGGCGACGACGACTTCTACCGGTCCGACGCCGAGGACGGCCGGTCGCTCGGCTACCAGGGCAAGATCTGCATCCACCCGCGCCAGCTGGAGCTGGCCCATCAGGTGTTCACGCCCACCCCCGAAGAGGTGGCGCACGCCGAGGCGGTGCTGGCGGCCGGCGACGAGGGGGTCGCGGTGGTCGACGGCCAGATGGTGGACGCCGTGCACGTCAAGATGGCCCGGTCGGTGCTGGCCCGCGCGGGCCGGACGGCGAGCCGGGCGCAGGCCCCGGAGCCGGAGCGGCGGTGACGTTCAAGCGGGTACTGATCGCCAACCGCGGCGAGATCGCGCTGCGGGTGGTGCGGGCCTGCCGGGACGCCGGGCTGGCCAGCGTCGCCGTCTACGCGCAGCCGGACGCGGGCGCGCCCCACACCCAGCTGGCCGACGAGGCGGTGGCGCTGGGCGGCCGCACCGCCGCCGAGACCTACCTCGACATCCCGCGGCTGCTGGCGGCCGCCCGCCAGACCGGGGCCGACGCCGTCCACCCTGGCTACGGATTCCTTTCTGAAAACGCTGATTTCGCCCAGGCGGTCATTGACGCCGGTCTGACCTGGATCGGGCCGCCGCCCGCGGTGATCCGCGCGCTCGGCGACAAGGTGCAGGCCCGCGCGATCGCCGCCCGGGCCGGGGCGCCGCTGGTGCCCGGCACCACCACCCCGGTCGACGGCCCGGCCGAAGCGGTCCGGTTCGCCGAGCAGCACGGGCTGCCGATCGCGATCAAGGCCGCCCACGGTGGCGGCGGCCGCGGCCTGCGCATCGCCCGGGAGCTGGCCGAGGTGGCCCCGCTGTTCGAGGCGGCGGTGCGCGAGGCGACGGCCGCGTTCGGCCGCGGCGAGTGCTTCGTCGAGGCCTACGTGGAGCGCGGCCGGCACGTGGAAGCCCAGGTGCTGGCGGACCCGGCCGGGACCGTGGTGGTGGTCGGGACCCGCGACTGCTCGCTCCAGCGCCGGTACCAGAAGCTGGTCGAGGAGGCGCCGGCCCCGTTCCTCACCGACGCTCAGCGCGACCGGCTGGAACGGTCGGCGGCCGACATCTGCGCGGCGGCCGGGTACGTGAACGCGGGCACGGTCGAGTTCCTGCTGTCGCCGCGCGGTGAACTGTCGTTCCTCGAGGTCAACACCCGGCTGCAGGTGGAGCACGCCGCCACCGAGGAGTCGACCGACACCGACCTGGTCCGCGCCCAGCTGCTGATCGCGGCCGGCCACGGGGTGGCGGCCGCGCTCGGGTCGGCGGGCGCGCCGGGGGGGCCGGGCCTGGCGGCGGCCGCGCGGCGGCACGCGATCGAGTTCCGGATCAACGCCGAGCAGCCCGCCCAGGGCTTCATCCCCTCCACCGGGGTCATCACCCGCTGGCAGGTCCCCAGCGGCCCGGGGATCCGGCTGGACTCCGGCGTCGGGGAAGGCACCGAGGTCGGCGGCGGATTCGACTCGCTGCTGGCCAAGCTGATCGTGACCGGCCGCGACCGCCGCCAGGCCATCGAGCGGGCCCGCCGGGCGCTGGCCGAGTTCGAGGTGGCCGGCGTCGCCACCACGCTGCCGTTCTTCCGCGACGTGCTGGCCGAGCCCGCGTTCACCGCCGAGGATCCGGACCGCTTCGCGGTACACACCCGGTGGATTGAGCAGGACTACCAGCCCCGGTCCGACCTCTCCGGGGAGGCGGACACTCCCCAACCTGCGGGCGTGCCGGTCCGGATCGGGCACCGCTGGCTGACGGTGGACGTTCCCGGCCTCACCCAGGCCCGCGAAGGTCCGCTCGCGGCCGCCCGCCAGCAGGCCCTCGAACGGCGGGAACGGGCCGCCCAGGCGGCCGGCGATGTGATCAGCGCGCCCATGCAGGGCACGGTGCTGCGGGTCGCGGTGGCCGACGGCGACCAGGTCACGGCCGGCCAGGAACTGCTGGTGGTCGAGGCGATGAAGATGGAGAATCCGCTGCGCGCCCCGCACCCGGGCCGGGTCACCGGCCTGCAGGCGGCCGCGGGTGACACCGTCCCTCAGGGCATGGTGCTGTGCCAGGTCATCCCGACCGGAGGCGATGAGTGAAGGCCGGACTGATACTGGGCTCGGCCGACGGGCCGGCCGCCCTGCCCGACCAGGCCCGGCAGGCCGAAGAGCTCGGCTTCGACCTGGTCGGCGCGGGCGAGCACATGTTCTTCCACGGCCCCACGTCCAACGCGTTCCTCACGCTGGCGGCCGCGGCCGCCGTCACCGAGCGGATCCGGCTGGTCAGCACCCTGACCCTGCTGCCGCTGTACCCGATGGCGCTGGCGGCCAAGCTGACCGCGACCCTCGACCAGCTGTCCGGCGGCCGGTTCGAGCTCGGCATCGGGGTCGGTGGCGAGTACCCACCCGAGTTCGCGGCCAGCGGCGTCCCGGTGGCCGGCCGCGGCCGCCGGACCGACGAGGCCCTCGAGGTGCTGATCCGGCTGCTGTCCGGCGAAGTGGTCACCGCCGACGGGGAGTTCGGCTCGCTGCAGGACCTGCGGCTGGACCCGCCCCCGGTCCAGCACCCACACCCCCCGATCTGGGTCGGCGGGCGTCAGCCGGCCGCCCAGCACCGAGCCGGCCTTTTCGGTGATGTGTGGATGCCATACATGGTCAGCCCCAGCTCGTTCCAACGTAGCCTGGCCGCCGCCCGCGAGTTCGCCGCCCGGGCCGGACGGCCGCCCGGCGCGGTCGGCGGGGCGCTGTTCATCTGGGGCACCATCGACCACGACGCCGCCCGCGCCCGGGCCGAGGCCGTCACCGGGGTCAGCCGGATCTACCAGCAGGACTTCGAGCCGCTGGCCGACCGCTACCTGCTGCACGGCGACCCCGGCACGGTGCGGGCCCGGCTGGCCGAGTACCAGGCGGCCGGGGCCGACACGGTCATGTTCAGCCCCGCCTGCCCGCCCGAACGGCGCGACGAGGTCGTCACCCTGTTCGCCGAGGAAGTCCTGCCCCACCTGCCTCAGCCGTGACCCAGCCGGTTTACCCGGCCAATGTGACCCGGGCCAGCCGCTCAGGCCCCCGTAGCTGAGCGGCCGACCCCGGTTCCCCCGTCTCGATCCCCGGGAGCCCGCCGATCTCCCGGGGACCAGCTCAGTGGCGTCTGGCCATGCTGGTCCGTTTCGGTGGGCGGCCCGGGGGCCGCTTGACCGCCAGCACGTGCCCGCGCTGGAGGATCTCACCGCCCCACACGCCGCAGGATTCGCCCCGTTCGACCGCGCCCGCCAGACACGGGCCCCGCAGCGGGCAGCCCCGGCAGCCCGCCTTGGCCAGCTCGAGGTCATCCGGCCGTTCGGAGAACCACAGCTGCGGGTTGTTCGCGCACGGCAGCGCGGCCCCGACGTCCGCGGCTTCGCGCAGCAGAGCGCTGACCGCCTGGTCTTGATGCATTCGAGGACCCCCTGTCATATCCGTCCGAATGCGCCGATACCACTGTGGACCGGGTCGGGCTGCTCCCGCATCGGCCGACTGGATGATCCTGTCGTCCTCCGCCAGGAGGAGCCGGGCCTAGTACCGGGTGTAGTCCCAAGGGCTTAGACGACCGCCGGATCAAGAAATGAGCGGTGGGTCTGGCGGGTTGTACTAAACGGGCGTCAAAGTGATAACAGGCCCTCCATCCAGGGGCGTCCTGATCCAGCCCCGACTCAAGGAGCTGACGTGGCAGACGAATACACGAAGAACCCGGACGCGGTGGCCAAGCTGAGCGACGACCAGTACGCGGTCACCCAGCAGAGCGCGACCGAGCCCGCGTTCAACAACGAGTTCTGGAACAACAAGCAGGCCGGCATCTATGTCGACGTGGTGTCCGGTGAGCCGTTGTTCGCCTCGGTCAACAAGTACGACAGTGGCTCCGGCTGGCCCAGCTTCACGGTGCCGATCGAGCCGAACAACATCGTCGAGAAGAGCGACACCAGTTACGGCATGGTGCGGACCGAGGTCCGCTCCACCCACGGCGACAGCCACCTGGGGCACCTGTTCCCGGACGGGCCGCCCGAGGACGGTGGCATGCGCTACTGCATCAACTCGGCCGCGCTGCGCTTCATCCCGCTCGAGGACCTCGAGGCGGAGGGTTACGGCGACTACCGCAAGCTGTTCGACGAGAAGGGAAGGGCCGCCAAGTGAGCGACCGGACTGAGAAGGCCATCCTGGCCGGCGGGTGCTTCTGGGGGGTGCAGGAGCTGGTCCGCAAGCTGCCCGGCGTGATCACCACCCGGGTCGGCTACACCGGCGGCAAGGTGGAGAACGCCACTTACCGCAACCACGAGGGCCACGCCGAGGCGCTGGAGATCATCTTCGACCCGGAGAAGATCTCCTACCGCGACCTGCTGGAGTTCTTCTTCCAGATCCACGACCCGACGACCATGAACCGCCAGGGCAACGACGTCGGTACCAGCTACCGGTCGGCGATCTTCTACACCAGCGACGAGCAGAAGCGCGTCGCCGAGGACACGATCGCCGACGTGGACGCCTCCGGCCTGTGGCCGGGCAAGGTCGTCACCGAGGTCACCCCGGCCGGGCCGTTCTGGGAGGCCGAGCCGGAGCACCAGGACTACCTGCAGACCTACCCCGACGGCTACACCTGCCACTGGGTGCGCCCGGGCTGGAAGCTGCCGCACCGCGACAAGGACGCAGTGACGCAGTAACCACGTAATGACAAGGCCCCGTCCGCGGTTCGCGGACGGGGCCTCAGTGTCGGTCGATCAGGGGTAGCTGACGACGTTGCTCGGGCCGGGGTCGGTGGAGTCAACCGCGGCCCCGGTGTCGTTGACGACGTGGTCGATGCCGCCCAGGCCGTTCAGGAACCGGGTGAACACGTCGTGCAGCTGGACGCCGGGGGTGTCCGGCACCGAGAACGCGGTCGCCGAGTGGATGTCGACGCCCTGGTTGAAGTAGCTGTAGCTGCCCAAGCCGTAACCGGAGAAGCTGGTCACCTTGGACCCGATCGCGATCGCCGGGTAGCCGTCGGTGGTCGGGCTGGACATCCAGGCCGACTGGCTGGGCACCTCGTAGGGCATCTCGTTCTGGAAGAAGATGACCTCGCCGCCCTGGCCGTTCCAGACCACCTCGTTCTTGAGGTAGTGCTCGACCGCCAGGCCGTAGGCCAGCACGTCGTTGCCGTTCACGACCAGCCCGGTCTGGGCCGGGTCGCAGGTGAAGCAGCCGTTGGCGCCGCCCCCGACCCCGTTCTGGTCCGGGGTGCCGGTCTGCCCGGCCCCGTGGTCGGCCCGCCAGGCCCAGATGTCGTCCAGGATCACGTGCGAGCCGTCCACCACCAGGCTGTCGGTGGCACTACCGGCGGTCGCCCCGCCGATCCGGAAGAACACGTCCTGCACCAGCGTCGGGTCCGACGCGCTGCCGAGCCCGCTGGTGAGCGGGGTGCCCAGCTGGACCAGGGCGGCCGAGTTCTTCGGCCCGGCGTCCACGATCAGCCCGGACAGCTTGACCCCCTTGGGGTCCAGCACCTGCAGGGCGGCGGTGCCGTTCTGCGGGACCAGGGTGGCGAAGCCGAGGCCCAGCACGATCGTGTCCGGCCGGGAGACCAGGATCGGCGCCTTGAGGTCGTAGACGCCCGGGGTCAGGATCAGGTTCTGGCCGAGGGCCAGGGCCGCGTCGATGGCCAGCACCGACGTGCTCGGCGAGGCGATGAAGAACTTGCTCAGCGGGACCGAGGCGCCCGCCGTGCTGCCGCTCGCCCACGACGGCCCCGAGGTGTTCTTCTGCAGCGACGGCACAAACACGCTGGTGGCGCCGGTGCTGCTGGTCTGCAGGAACGGCTCCTCCTGGGTCTGCGGGCTGGTGTCCAGGGTGGTGTACGGGTTGGCGTTACCGGGGTTGCCGTTGGTGAAGTTGGTGGCCGGGGCGCCCGGGTCACCGGAGAACACCTGGTTCCAGACCCCGTTCGACCAGCCGTCCAGGTTGGTGTTCCGGACGAAGAACTGCTGCTGAGACCCGTTGATCACGGTCCCGCCCGCGAACGAGGAGTCGGCGATGTACCCGCCGCTGGCGTACTGCGGCCCGGCCGAGCAGTAGTCCATCAGCGACAGGTTGCCGCCGGTCAGGTTGACCCGGCGCATCGGCGCGGCCTGGGACACCGCCCAGAAGTCGGCGCCCGTCTGGCAGCCGGTCTGCCCGGTGACGTTGATGCTCAGGTTGGACAGCGACCGCCAGAAGTTGTCCAGCGCGATGCAGTTGCTGCTGCCGTCGGTGGTGGCGAAGCACTGGTTGTACACGTTGATCGAGCCGTTGATGGTCACGTCCTTGGGCGAGCTGCCCAGGCCCGCGACCTCGGTGTAGTAACCGACCTGGAACGACAGCGGGTCGGCGGCCGACCCGTAGGTGCCCGGCTCGAACAGCAGCGCGTAGCGCTGGGTGCCGAACTGGTTGGGGATCTGCTGGGTGGCGATCGCGTTCACCGTGGCCTGGATCTGGCTCTGCGGCATGCTCGGGGTGAACACGTACACGTTCGGCCCGAAGTTCGGCGTCCCGGCCGCGTGGGTGGCCGGCCCGACCGTGGCCCGGCTGACGCTGGCGGCCGTCGCGGCCCGCACCGTGGCCTGGGTCGTGGCCGCGCCCGCCTGGGTGATCGTCCCGGCCGCGCCCAGGCCCAGCACGGCCGCCAGCACCGCGATCCCGCCCGTCAGGCTCCGCCGCCGAGGCCGCTGGGGCCGCCCGGCCCTCGCGCCCGCCGCCCCGGCCTCGGTCCCGGCGTCCGCCGCCCCGGCCTCAGTCCCGACGTCCGCCGCCCCGGCCCGCATGTAAGCGCTTTCACCGAGCGCCGCAGGTTTCCGTCTCAAATTCATCAGCAGTCCCATTTCTGTGCGCGTAGCGTCAGCGCTACCACCGCTCCGCCGACAGCATCTCCTATTGGAGACCAGGCTCCAAGGGTTCTGATAACACTTTTTGTTTCGAAAAGTTGACTGGTGAGCGGTCACCGACGGATCGAGCCGCGCGGGGGTCACTGACCCGCACCGCGCGGCCCGATTTCCGCTCGGAACCGGTCAGCAGGCGCCGTCGTCGTTCCAGGCGCCGGAGGGCCCGCCGGGGGCCTCGTCGTAGTTCCACTGGTTGGCGGTCCAGTTGTGACCGTTGTAGGAGACCTCGTTGCCGGAGGTGTAGGCGGTCGAGTTGCTCCAGGCCGAGTCACACGAGCCGTTGCTGGGCGGCGGGGTCGTGGGCGGCGGGCTGGTCGGCGTCGTCGTCGTGCCGCCCCCGCCCCCGCCGGTGAACGCCTGGAACGCCTGGGTGAAGGCGCCGCTGTTCTGGCTCAGGCCGCTGCAGGTGGACGACGCGCTGGTCTGGCCCGGGCAGCCGCCGTTGTCGCGGCCCTCGGACCAGAACGACAGCATCGCGATGCCCTGCTGGGCCGCGTAGGACTCGACGGTGGAGGCGTCGGCCAGCGTGAAGATCTCGCCCGGGCTGTCGTTCTGGCCGATCATCGGGGTGTTGCCGAGCATGCCGTAGGCGGCCGCGGTGGAGACCCCGAACACGCTCGCCACCTGGCCGGCCGCGGCGTCCAGGGCCTGGTTGGAGGCGGAGCCCATCTCGGTCCCGGAGGTGCCGTAGTCCATTGTCATGATGTTGACGACGTCGGGCTTGAAGCCGCTGGACTGGGCCGCGTTGAGCACGTTCAGGCCGTCGGAGGTGAAGCCGGTCGGCAGCACCGGCAGGGTGTAGGAGATGTTCAGGTTGTCCCCGTTGGCGCTGGCCCAGGACCGGACCTGCGCGAGCGCCTGCGCGGTGAGCGTGTAGTCGGCCGCGTTGGTCTCCTCGCTGGACTCGATGTCGAAGTCCAGGTGGGTCACGTTCATCGTGGTGACCGCGTTCTCGACCTGGCTCGCCATCGCGCTGGCGGACGAGCACTGGTTGCCCAGGTCGGTCCCGTCGGTGTCGACCGTGTAGCCGCCGAATGAGATCGACACGTCGCCGCCCTCGGCCTGCAGCGCCGAGATCTGCGACTGCCAGCCGGACTGGTTCGGCAGCGACCACTGGCAGCCGGAGCCGTTGGCGAAGGCCAGCTCGAAGTACTTGGTGCCGTAATCGGCCGCCACCGTGGTGAGGGTGGTGTTGCTGAGCCCGGTGTCAACGTAAGGGGCGAACACGTGGGCCGGCCAGCTGGTGGCCGCGTCGGCCGTCAGGCTGGAGGTCAGCCCGGAGTTTGGGCCGAAGCCGGTCATGAACAGGCCGGCCCCGGTCAGGCCGGTGGCCAGCAGCGCGGCCGCCGTACAGGAGAGCAAGCGGGAAGGTCGGGGCATAGCGGGGGTCCGCCTTTCGTAGGCCGCCCATCAGCCCGGTGGCCGCGCGGTACGTCGCCCCCACCCGCCGTGCCGCCCGGTCACGGGCGATGCGCAACCCTCTATTAGGAAAGTTTCCTAAACGTAATTCTGAGGGACGCACGCCGTCAACAGCTTCATCCAGGAATTCAACTTAAGAGACCATTACGTCCCTGGCTGGCGCCTGGACGCCGAACACTCACGCCCCAGGAGTCACTTAGGTTGCAGCTTCCCCATCCGCCTACAGCAGTTTGACGCTTCAAGGTCATTTCCGTTCGGAAAACCCTGAAAACGTCGCCCCGCCGGGAGTCCGCCGTACTGCCGAGCCCCACGTGGTCGGCGCGACGGGCCCACCCCCGCACGCCACGAGCACCCGCACCCCACGAGCACCCGCACCCCACAAGCACCACGAACACCACCAGCCTCTTCCGCCCCAGCCGCCCCGACGGTCCCAGCCGGTATCCGACGGCGACGGCGACGGCGACGGCGAGGCCAGCCCGGCTACGGCACCCGGGCCAGCCCCGCGCAGGCCAGCCCCAGCACCGGCACGTCCCGCTCACTCGGGGTGTCCGGGTCCGGGCGCCACTGCGGCACCGGCACCACGCCTGGCTCATCCACCTCCAGCCCGCCGAACAGCCCCTCCACCTCGCCCCGGGTCCGGAACTGGACCGGGCCCAGCGCCTGCGCCATCGCCGCCTGCAGGTCCGCGGCGGCCGGGTCTTCGCTGGCCAGCAGGTGGTGGATGAACACGTAGCTGCCCGGCGCGAGCGCCCGGATCCAGCTGGCGGTCAGCTCGGCCGGCTGCTCGTCGTCGGGTACGTAGTGCAGGATGCCGCACAGCAGCAGGCCGACCGGCTGCTCCCAGTCCAGGTGGCCGGCCACGGCCGGGTCGGCCAGCACCGCGGCCGCCGCCCGCAGGTCGCCGTTCACCGCCACCGTGGTCTCGTCGCTGGCCAGCAGCTCCTGCGCGCGCTCGACCACGGCCGGGTCGTGGTCGACGTAGACCACCCGGGCGCCCGGGTGGTGGCGGGCGGCGATCTGGTGGACGTTGTCGGCGGTCGGCAGGCCCGAGCCGAGGTCGATGAACTGCCCGATACCGGCGTCGGCGGCCAGGTGGCGGACCGCCCGGCGCAGCACGTCACGCTGGGCGCGCACGCCGATGGCCGCCTCCGGCAGGGCGGCGACGATCTGGTCACCGGCCGCCTGGTCGGTGTCCGAGTGGTCAGCGCCGCCCAGCAGGTAGTCGTAGACGCCCGCCACGCTCGGGCGGTCTGGTGCGGCTTCGGCTTCGGACATCGGGGGCTCCTAACGGGGAGGGATCGAGCTGCGTCCCGGCCAGCTGGCGGCGGGAGGTGACGCCGAGCTTCCGGAACACCTTGCGCAGGTGGTAGTCGATCGTGTTCGGGCTCAGGTAGAGCTGGGCGGCGATCTCGGCGTTGGTGGCGCCGCTCGCGGCCAGCTGGGCGACCTGCGCCTCCTGGGCGGTCAGGGCCTCCCGGTCCTGGCCCGGTGCCCGGACCGGGACCGACTCGCCGGCCGCCGACAGTTCCCGGCGGGTGCGGGCCGCGAACGCGGCCGCCCCCATCTCGTCGAAGCCCCGGTAGGCGGCCCGCAACGGCGCGCGGGCGTCCCGCGGGCGCTTGACCCGGCGCAGCCATTCCCCGTAGACGAGCTGGCTGCGGGCCTGGTGGACCGGGCCGCGGGCGGCGCCGTGCTGGCTGATCGCCTCGCGGTAATGTTCCTCGGCCCCGCTACCAGGCCCGTCGCCGGCCGTCAGCGCCCGCCCGCGGGCCAGGTAACCCAGCGTCAGCGGGGACGGGCTGGCCGCCGCCAGCCGCTCCAGCTGGGCCAGGAAGCCCCGGGCGGCGTCGGGCTGACCGGACCGCTGGGCCGCCTCGACCAGGTCGGGCAGCACGAACTTGACCTGCGATGTGTCCTCGAGGCCGGCCGTGAAGCTGGCGTAGGCGGCCCCGTAGCGGCCCTGGCCGAGTTCGATGACACAGCGGGCGTAGTCGGCGAACACCAGCTGGTAGCCCTGGCCTTCGCGGCCGGCGTCGTCGGTGACCGCCGCCAGCAGCTGCTGGACCCGCTGGGTCTGCCCGCGCCAGGCCGCGATCAGCAGCGCCCCGATGTTCCAGCGCTGGCCGCGGGCCTCGGCGATGGCGGCGTGTTCGAGGAAGCAGCGCTGCGCCTCCGACAGGTAGCCGGCCAGCAGGTTGGACACGCCGGCGTGGCTGAGGGCCAGGGTCAGCGGGAGCACCGCGCCGTGCTGGCGGGCCTCGGTCTCCATCCGCCGGGCCAGCTCGTCGAGCCGGTCCTCGTCGACCAGGATGGTGGCGTCCGCGCAGGCGGCCGCCAGCCACTGGAACAGCTCAGGCGCGCCCGGCGGGGCGACCCGGACGGCGTCGATCGCGGTCCGCAGCAGCGGCGCGGCCGCCGCCAGGCCCCGCCCGAGCAGCGTCGCGTCCGCGTCCAGCAGCAGGTCACCGGGGGTGGCGGCCGTCCCAGCGGGCAGCGGCAGCGACCGGGCGGCCCGGACCACGTCGCCCCGGGTGGTGCCGTCCGGCGCCAGCTGGCCGTTGATCTGGGCCTCGACCACCGCCTCGACCAGGATGTCGCGGGCCAGCCGGAGATCGTCGTGGCCGAGGCCGGCCGCCGCCGCCAGCAGCGCCGAGGTGGCCTTGGCCGACTCATGCTGGGCGTGGTAGATCCGGCTCCGCACCCGCTGGGCGAGGCCGAGGTCGCGCCGGTCGCGGAGGTCGCCGGTGGCCTGGTCGAGCTGGAGCTGGGCCTGCCGCAGGGCACCCGCCCCGCAGCTGGCCTCGGCCGCCCGCAGCAGCCGGCGGCCCCGGCCGGCCGGGCTGGCGGTCAGCGCGGCCGCCCGCTGGAACGAGGCCGCCGCCGCCGTCCAGCCGCCACGCTGGCGCGCCCGGTCGCCGACCTGCTCGAGCTCGGCCGCCACCGCCTCGTCCGGCCCGGTGGCCGCCATCGCCAGGTGCCAGGCGCGCTGGTCGGGGTGGGCGACCGGGTCGGTCGCCGCCCCCAGGCTGGCGTGCACCCGCTGCCGGTCGGCGAACGAGGCCCCGTAGTACACCGCCGAGCGGATCAGCGGGTGGCGGAACCGCACCGCGTCGCGGATCGTCAGCAGGTGCCGGGCCTCGGCCGGGGTGGCCGCCTGGGCGGTGAAACCGAGCTGCTTCCCGGCCTGCCACAGCAGCTGGGGGTCGCCGGTCGGGTCGGCCGCCGCCGCCAGCAGCAGCACCCGGGTGCCGTCGGGCAGCCCCCGCACCTCCTGCAGGTAGCGCTGCTCGAGCTGACGGCCGATGGGTACCGGGTCGGGCAGCGGGGTGTCGCCGTTGAGCTGGCCGGGACCGAGCTGCTGGCCGATCTCGATCAGCGCCAGCGGGTTGCCGCCGGTCTCGGTCACGATCCGCTCGGCCACCGCCGGCCGCAGCCCCGGGCCGGCCGTCGCCGCCAGCAGGTCGGCCGCGTCCCGGTCATCCAGGCCCGTCACCGCCAGGTCGGGCAGGCCGCCGAGCAGGCCGGGCGAGGCGGCCGGCTCACGGACCGCGAAGACCATCGCGATCGAGTCCGCGTACAGGCGGCGGGCCATGAACGCGAGCGTGTCGGCCGACTCCCGGTCCAGCCACTGGGCGTCGTCCACCAGGCACAGCAGCGGCCGCCGGGTGGCCTGGTCGGCCAGCAGGCCGAGGGCGGCCAGCCCGACCAGGAACCGGTCCGGGGCCGGGCCGGCCCGTAGCCCGAAGGCCAGTTCCAGCGCGGTCCGCTGGGGCGTGGCCAGCACCCCGGCCCGGGCCAGGTAGGGCCGCAGCAGCTGGTGCAGCGCCCCGAAGCTGAGCTCGATCTCGGTCTCGATGCCGTCGACCCGGATCACGGTCAGGTCGGCGGCGGCCGCCTGCGCGTAGTCGAGCAGCGAGGTCTTGCCCACCCCGGGCTCGCCCCCGAGCACGACGGTGCCGCTCAGCCCGGCCCGCGCGTCAGCCAGGATCCGGTCCAGCCGGTCACGCTCCGCGCCCCTTCCGAGCAGGCCATCCACGAGGTCAATCTACGGCAGCCGGATTAAGTGCTTCCCCTGATGCCGGGCCCGCCCGAGGCTGGGTACGGTCAGATCGTGATCAGGTTCCTGGCCCGGGTGCTGATCGTGGGCCTGGCCGGCGTGGCGGCCGCATTCGGTCTCTACCAGGTCTCGGTCCAGCCCGGGGCGGCGCTGGTGCATGCCGTGTTCCAGAAGAACCAGCAGGTCCACCCGCCGTCCGGGTTCACCGCCACCGAAGCCACGGTGACCGAGACCCGGGTCCCGATCCAGGCCCCGGGGGCGCCGGCCGCCGCCATCGACGTGTACCGGCCCCGGGCCAGCGCGACCGCGCCGCGGCCGGTGATCTTGTGGGTGCACGGCGGCGGCTTCCTGGCCAGCAACGCCGCCCAGTTCGGGGACTGGGGGGTCCTGCTCGCCCACCAGGGCTACGTGGTCGCGCTGCTCGACTACAGCCTGGCCCCGCAGACCCACTATCCGGCCCCGGTCCGCCAGGCCAACGCCGCCCTGGCCTGGCTGAGCCAGCACGCCCGCCAGTTCGGCGGTGGCCCGGCCCGGATGGCGGTCGGCGGCGACTCGGCCGGGGCCCAGATCGCCAGCCAGCTGGCCGCGGTCGAGTCGAACCCGCAGCTGGCGGCGGCGATGCGGCTGACCCCGGGCCTGCCCCCGGCTCGGCTGCGGGCGGTCGTGCTGTACTGCGGCCTGTACGACATGAGCACGGTCGGCGGCACCGGCTTCCCGGCGTTGCGGACCTACCTGTGGGCCTACACCGGGACCCGCAACTGGCTCGCCTACCCGCAGATCGGCCAGCTGTCCACCACCCGGCAGGCCACCTCGGCCTACCCGCCGACCTACCTGACGGTCGGGGACAGGGACCCGTTCCGCACCCAGGCCGCCGAACTGGCCGGGGTGCTGCGGGCCCGCGGGGTGCCGGTGACCACGCTGTTCTGGCACGGTCAGGGCCTCGGCCATGAGTACCAGTTCGACTTCCGGTACCGGCAGGCCGGGACCAGCTTCCAGCAAACCCTGGCGTTTCTTGATCAGCGGCTGAGGGGGACGGGTGCTGATGGCTGAGGTTCGCGATACTGAGACCACAACCCGTCCCCGGCGGCGCTGGCGCCTGCTGCGGGGCATCGGCTGGCTGGTGTTCTTCCTGGTGGTGGCCTCGGTCAGCTACGTAGTGCTGGTTATGGGTGGCCACTGACCGGCCGCCGGGAGGTGGGCGTGGTGAACTGGGCCGGGGCGCGCTACGTGGCCATGGGCAGCTCGTTCGCGGCCGGCCCGGGGATCCCGCACCGGGTGCCCGGCAGCCCGCGGACGGCCGGACGTTCCACCGGAAACTATGCGCATCTGGTGGCGGCCAAGCTCGGCCTCGACCTGACCGACGTCACGTTCTCCGGCGCCACCACCAACGATTTCCTGAACGGCTCGGCCACCCGTCCCGCCCAGCTCGACGCCGTCACCGAGCAGACCCGCCTGGTCACCTTGACCGGCGGCGGCAACGACGTCGGCTTCGCGCCCCGGATCCTGCTGTCGAGCCTGCCGTTCGGGCTGCGGGCGCTGCCCCCGGTCCGGCGCCAGCTCGCCTCCTACGCCGACCCCGACCTCACCGAGCAGCGCTTCACCCAGCTCAAGGAGAACCTGCTCAAGCTGGCGGTCCAGGTCCGCCAGCGCGCCCCGCACAGCTTGCTGCTGTTCGTCGAGTACCTCACCGTGCTGCCGCCCGACGCCAGCACCCCGACCGGCCTTCTTCCCGCCGACGTCGCCGAGTGGGGCCGGGGCATCGCCCGCCGCCTGAGCGCCACCACCCAGCAGGTCGCCGAGGAGTCCGGCGCCATCTTCGTCCCGGCCGGCGCGTTCAGCACCGCCCACCACGCCTGGTCGGCCGACCCCTGGACCCGCCGGTTCCACCTGACCCTGCACGGCGGCGCCCCCTACCACCCCCGCCCTCAGGGCATGGCCGCCGTCGCCGACCTGATCGCCGAGTCGCTGCCGGACGCCCCGGCCTGACGCGAGTCCCAGCCGGTTCCTGCGCCACACTGGTCCCATGAGACGTGCGCTGGTGCTGGCGGGTGGCGGGGTCGCGGGAATCGCCTGGGAACTCGGGGTGCTGCGCGGCCTGCAGGATGCGGACCCCGAGCTGGCCGAGCGGGTGCTGGCCGCCGACCTGGTCGTCGGCACGTCGGCCGGCTCAGCGGTGGCCGCGCAGATCACCAGCGGGGTGCCGCTCGCCGATCTGTACGACCGGCAGCTCAGCCAGGAGTCGGCCGAGATCGAGGTCGAGCTCGACATGGAGGAGCTGCTGGCCCGCTTCACCGCCGCCACCGCCGAGTTGACCAGCCAGGACGAGGCGCGGCAAGCGATCGGGGCGCTGGCCCTGGACAGCCGGACGGTGGACGAGCCGGTGCGCAAGGCGGCGATCGCGGCCCGGCTGCCGGTGCCGGACTGGCCCGACCGGGCAGTCCTGCTGCCGGCCATCGACGCGCTGAGCGGGGAGGTGGTCGTGTTCAGCCGTGACTCCGGGGTGGCGCTGGTCGACGCGGTCGCGGCCAGCTGCGCGGTCCCGGGCATCTGGCCGCCGGTGACGATCAACGGGCGCCGCTACATCGACGGCGGCGTCCAGTCGACGACCAACGCGGACCTGGCGGCGGGCTGCGACCGCATCCTGGTGGTGACGCCGGCGCTGCCTGACCAGCCCGCCCCGTTCGACCAGATCGGCGGGGAGATCGAGCAGCTCAAGCCGGGTGTGACCCACGTGATCTACGCCGACACCGCCTCGGTCGCGGCGTTCGGCACCAACCCGCTGTCACCCGCCACCCGGCCGCCAGCGGCGCAGGCCGGGCGGGCCATCGGCCGGGATCAGGCCGCGAAGGTTGCGACCCTCTGGGGCTAGCATCCGTATTGAACTCGGACAATTGAGATGCTTCGATCCACTGGTGACAGGACTGCTCCCTTGCCGCCGGTGGCACCTTCTGCAAGGATCTTGCAGTTCCCACCTTTCGTCGAGCTGAACGCCAGTAGGGTCAAGCGCTGTGACGGTCCTGCACAAGTCGGCGCGGCTAATTCTTCGCAGACTGACCCGTGGAGACTGCCGCGAATTCGTCGAACTCGCCCAGCGAAGCCATGGGTTGCATCACCCATGGATCTATGCGCCTGCGGCTGATGACGCGTTCTGGAACTACCTCAGGCGCTTCGACAAGATTCACGCCGAGTGCATGCTGCTCTGCCATCGCGAATCAGACAAGATAGTCGGCTTCGTCAGCATCAACGGAATCGTTCGCGGTCCTTACCAACGGGCTAGTGTCGGTTATGGCATCTTCAAGCCGTATGAGCGTCAGGGATACATGAAAGAAGGCTTCGAACTGGTCTTTCGGTTCGCCTTCGGCAATGGTGACAACGACCTGAAGCTTCATCGGCTGGAAGCTGATATCCAGGCTGATAACAAGGCATCCCTGCGGCTCGCCCGCGCGGTGGGTTTTGCGAAGGAGGGAAAGTCCACTGCCTACATACTCGTCAATAAGCAGTGGACGGACCACCAGCGCTTCGCGATCACCTCGGAAGCAGCCGTTACCCGGGGAGTGATCGACCACGAAGAGGCGGCGTATGCACCGCCACTCGCCGGTCGGAGTGCCGTCTTGGTGACTGCCGGCTGGGCCAAGAGCACCTCGCGGCCGCCTAGAGCGCTACCTTGGCCGATCGGCTTGGCGGGAGTGCGCGCCGCTTCAGGCCGGCTGCTCGGCCTGAAGCTCCTTCACTACCCGCAGCGCGTCGTTGACGTGGGCGTCGATGTTGGTCATCGAGCTGAACACGTGCCGGACCACGCCATTCCGGTCGATCACGTAGGTGACGCGTCCCGGGATTACGCCGAGGACGCCCGGCACCCCGTAGGATTTGCGGACGCGGCCGCCCTGGTCGCTGAGTAGCGTGAACGGCAGCTCGTACTTCGAGGCGAAGCCCGCATGTTTGCCGACCGAGTCGGAGCTGACGCCGATCACGTCCGCGCCGGCCTCGGTGAAGACCTCGAAGCGGTCGCGGAACGCGCACGCCTCGGCGGTACAGCCGGACGTGTTGTCCTTCGGGTAGAAGTACAGCACGACGACCCGCTCGCCCAGCCGGTCCTGCAGGCGGAACGAGTCGCCGGACTGGGTGGGCAGGGTGAAGTCGGGGGCCTGGTCGCCGACCTGGATGCCTCGGGCCATCGGTGGCCTCCTTCGCTGCTGCGCCGTCGCCGGCGCAAGATCAGCGTACGCGGGCGCCGACCGGGCCGATGCGGTCGAACTCGGCCCGGTAGTACTCGCCGGGGTGGATGTCGACCGCCCCGTGCAGCGAGCCGGTCATCAGGAACTGCCCCGCCTTGAGGTAACCGCCCAGCGGGTACAGGGTCTCGACCAGCCAGGCCACCGCCTGCAGGGGGTTGCCGAGGGCGCCCGCGCCCGCGCCGGTCGCGATCAGCTCGCCGTTGCGGGTCAGCACCATGCCCAGCAGCCGCAGGTCGAGGCCGGCGGCCGGGGTGATCGTCGGGCCCAGCACCACCGCGCCGCTGCTGGCCAGGTCGGCGATGGTGTCGGCCAGCTTGATCTTCCAGTCGGCGATCCGGCTGTCCACGATCTCCAGGGCCGGGACCGCCCCGCTGATGGCGGCGGCCACGTCCAGGGCCGAGCAGTCCGGGCCACGCAGGTCCTTGGCCAGTACCAGCGCGATCTCGGCCTCGATGCGCGGATAGATGAAGTCCCCGGCCGTAACCGCGTCGCCGTCCGCGTGCACGTGCGAGGCCAGCACCGGCGCGAAGTCGGGCGAGTCGACGCCGAGCAGCTGCTGCATGGGCGCGCTGGTCAGCCCCAGCTTGTAGCCGACCGTGCGCTCGCCCTCGGCCGTCAGCCGGTCCAGCAGCTCCTGCTGGATCCGGTAACCGTCGGCCATGGTCAGCCCGGGCCGTTCGTCGGTCAGCGGCGGGATCGCGACCCCGGTCTGCCGGGCCTGGTAGAGGTCGGCCGCCAGCTTGCTGACTTCGGCGTCGGTCAGGGTCGTCTGCGGGCCAGCTTTGCTCATGGGCAGCAATCTAGAACAATCGCCGTCCGGGTGGGTCCGCGGGTCTCAGCAGCTGAGACGGATCGTCTGGTTGGCGGGCAGCCCGGGCCGGTCGGGGGCGGCCATGAACTGGGAGAAGTTCTGGCTGACGGGCACCCCCTGGAACGGCGAGGTGCCGACGAACACGTACTGCAGCCGCAGGTAGCCGTGTTGCCGCTGGCTGCAGGGGGCCAGCTCGGAGGCGACGAGCACGATCGGGGCCGAGGCGTAGTCGCCGGTGTGGCAGTCCTCGGTCGCGCACAGGTCGACCACGGCAGTGCCGCGGGCGGTGGCGACCGGGCCACCCCAGCCGCTCCAGGTCAGGTCGCGGGCGATGATGTCGTTGGTCGCGCAGATCACCTCCACCACCGTGGGTCGCGCCTGGGCGCCGCCCCCGCAGAACGCCATCGTGACCGCCGGCGGTGGAGTGCGGCTCGGGGCGGCGTGACTGCAGGCGGACATCAGCGCCGCCGCCGTCACGACCGCCGCCATGGCTCCGGCTCGGCTACCCCGCATGGTCATCACCCTAAGGCGATGACCGTTACTTTTAAAGAGCGTTATTCGGTAACGAAAGGGCGCTGGCTGGCACTCGGGTTACCATAGGAGTGTGTCTGACGGTAACTTCGCAGCGCCGACGGCGGGCCGTGACCCGGGTGACCGGGCGCCGGCCCCAGGCGCCCTGCGGCTGGTGCAGACGCTGGTCAACACGCTGGCCCTGGAGTTCGAGCGTGACCTGCTGGCCACCCCCGCGGACGCGGACGCCTGGCTGACGGCGGCCGGCCTGTGGACTCCCGCTAGCCTCGCGGACGCCGCCGGCTCCGCGAACCCCGCCAGTCCCACCGGCCCCGCCGACCCCGTGAGCCCCGGCCTTCCGCTGACCGGCGCTCAGCACGGCCTGCTGACCGAGCTGCGGGAAGCCTGCCGCGGCGTGCTCTGGTCGCACACCGACCGGCGGCCCGACCCGGCCGCCGGGGCCCGGCTGGCGACCGCGCTCGGCTGCTGCCGGCTGACGCTGGCGGCCGGACCGGACGGTCAGCTGCGGCTGGTCTGCGCCGACCAGGATCCGTTCACCCGGGCGGTCGGCGCGGTGGCGACCGCGATCGCGGAGGCGTCGGTCGCGGGTACCTGGCCCCGGCTGAAGAGCTGCCCCGGGCACCTGTGCGGCTGGGCGTTCTACGACCGTTCGCCGGCCGCCCGTTCGCGCTGGTGTTCCATGCAGGTCTGCGGATCCCGGGAGAAAATGCGCGCCTATCGTGGCCGTCCGCAGTAACCGGGGACCCGATGCCGCCCGGACCCTTTTAATTGAATAAAATGTCCCTGCGCGCGGGCGGCCAGCGGAATGGCGGACGCCTGGGCGGCGGACCTCTGAATTCGCGCTGAATTCCAGGCCTGCGCTCTCATATGCGGGGCAGAAGATTCCTCCAGGTTCGGGTGGCGCGCGGCTGCTTGGCTGCGTTCCATGCGACGCCGAACCTTGCTGAAGACGCTGGCCGGGGCGGCTGCCGTCCCGGTGGTGGCCGGCTGCGGTAAAGCCGCGTCCTCGGGCACCAAGGCGTACTCGCTCACCTTTGATACGAGTGCGTACACCACCAAAACCAAGAGCGTTGATACCGGCTCGGGGACCAGGACGGTCAAATACCGCTTTTACCGCAACAATGTCTACGTCCAGCACCCCGTCAACTACAAATACCAGTCGCTGAACGTCAGCGTCCCGGTCGAGATCGACGGCCAGGCGGTCGACGCGACCAGCGCGCCGGTCATGTTCGCGATCAACGTCGGCGGCTACACCTCCTCCTCGTCGTGGGGCGCGACCGCCCAGGGCGGCGGGATGTCGGCCGGCGGGGCGGCGGGCGGCTTCGGCTCACCGGGCTCCGGCGGCCGGAGTGGCTCGGGTGGTGCGCCGGGCGGCGGGGCGTCCGGCGGGTCCGGGTCGGGCGGCTCGGGTGGCTCGGGTGGTTAGAGTGGCCCAGGCGGGGCGCCCGGCGGATCCGGGTCGTCGGGGGCGAGCGGCGCGTCGATGGGCGCCTCCTCAGTCGGCCTGGGCAGCTCGATGGCCAGCTACTACACCAGCTACGACGACGGTGAGCTGGCGCTGGCGCACGGCTACGTGGTGGTCGAGCCGGGGTGCCGGGGCCGGGACCTCAAGTGGTCCGACGGACGGTACTACGGTAAGGCGCCGGCGATGATCGTCGACCTCAAGGCGGCGGTTCGCTACCTGCGTCACAACCATGGGCGGATTCCCGGCAACACCGACTGGATCATCACCTCCGGCGGCAGCGCCGGCGGGGCGCTGTCGGCGCTGCTGGCGGCGTCGGGCAACAGCTCCCGGTACGACGCCGACCTGACCGCGCTGGGGGCGGCCGACGCCGCCGACAACGTGTTCCTGTCGGCCAGCTACTCGCCCATCACCGACCTCGACCACGCCGATATGCAGTACGAGTGGATGTACGGCTCGCTGCCGGACGGCAAGAGCAAGGTCAACCAGACGTACTCCCGCCAGCTCAGCACCGCGTTCGGCGGCTACCTGGACACGCTGGCGCTACCGGGGCTCGGCCAGTTCGGCACGCTGACCGCCGAGAACTACGCCAGCTACCTGGTCCAGCAGTACCTGGAGCCGGCGGCCACCCGGGCGCTCAGCCAGACCCTGACCGCGTCGCAGCGGTCCGTCTACCTGGCCAAGAACACCTGGATCACCTGGTCCGGCGGTCAAGCCAGGTTCAGCTGGGACAAGTTCCTCGCCCACATCGGCAGCCGCAGCAAGGGGGTGCCCGCGTTCGACGCCTTCGACCTGTCGGCCACCGAGAACTCGGTCTACGGGGACGCGACCGCCAACACAAGGCACTTCACGCTGTACAGCCTGCGCCACGCGACCGGCCACTCGGCCGCCCAGCTGGCCCGCGACCTGCCGGCCACGATCGCGATGATGAACCCGCTGTACCACCTGCGGCGCAAGAACCCGGACCGGGCCCGTTACTGGTGGATCCGGACCGGCACCCTCGACACCAACACCGCGCACACGGTGGTGGCCAACCTGGCCGCGATCACCAGCGGGCTCGGCGACCACGTCAACTCGGCCATGTACTGGGACGGCGGCCACGCGGTCAACTTCGATTCACCGGACCTGATGACCTGGATCGGCCAGCTGACCGGCTACTCGGTCAGCTGAGCGGTCCGGGCCCCGCGGTCCGTGTCCGCGGGGCCCGGCCGGGTCAATCGGTGTGCACCTGGAACTCCCACAGGCTGTAGCCGTACTGGGTGGCGCGGGCGGTGCCGTACATGCGGAGGTAGCGGCCGGTGCCGGTGACGTTCAGGGTCTGGTCACCGCCGGTGCCGGTCGTGGTCGAGTAGATGGTCGTCCAGTTGGTGCCGTCGGTGGAGGTCTGGAGCTGGAAGGCGGTCGCGTAGGCGTTCTCCCAGTCCAGCACCACCTGGCAGATCGACTTGCTGGAGCCGAGGTCGACCTCCAGCCACTGGGGATCGGAGAACGCGCTCGACCAGCGGGTCCCGAGGTTGCCGTCGGTCGCCGCCGCCGCGGTGAACGCGCTGCTCTCCAGCGACGAGGCGGTGGTGGGCTGGTTCAGGGCCGCGTTGGCGGTGCCGCAGGACGTACCGGTACCGCCGCCGCTGCCGGTGCCGTAGACGCCGAACTCCCAGAGGCTGTAGCCGTACTGGGTGGCGCGGGCGGTGCCGTACATCCGTAGGTAGCGGCCGGAGCCGGTGACGTTCAGCGTCTGGTCACCGCCGGTGCCGCTGGTGGTCGAGTAGATCGTCGTCCAATTCGATCCGTCGGTGGAGGTCTGGAGCTGGAACGCGGTCGCGTAGGCGTTCTCCCAGTCCAGCACCACCTGGCAGATCGACTGGGTCGAGCCGAGGTCGACCTCGAGCCACTGGGGGTCGGAGAACGCGCTCGACCAGCGGGTGCCGGTGTTGCCGTCGACGGCGTTGGCGGCCGGGTAGGCCGCGCTCTCCAGCGAGGACGCGGTGGCCGTCTGGTTCAGGGCCAGGTCGGTCGGCCCGCAGGTACCGCCGCCGGGCGGGGTCCCGCCGCCGCTGCCGGTCGGCAGCGTCCACTGCTGGTCGCTGGCGCCGGTGCAGGTCTCGATGTCGAGCCGGGCGCTGGTGTTACCGCCCGGATCGGTCAGGCACAGCCCCGAACTCGGGTTGACCAGCTCGCCGTTGGATTGATGGGTCCAGCCCTGGGCGGCGGTGCCGTTACACGGGTACCAGTCGACGTCGGTGCCGCTGGTCGTGCCCGCGCTGACCACATCCAGGCAGCCGCCCTGGGTGCGCACGGTCCCGTCGGTGTAGGGCGACCACTGCTGGCCCGCGCTACCGTTGCAGCCGCTCAGCCCGATCGGGTTGCCTTCGGTGTTGAGCGAGTTCTGGTTGGTCAGGCACTGGCCGTTCAGCCCGGTGAGCTGGCCGGTGGCGCTGGCCGTCCCGGTCGGGGTGGAGTTGCCGCCCTGCTCGTAGACCGCCACGTAGGCCACGCTCATCGAGGCGCCGGACGTGGTGGCCGAGGTCGGAGTGGTGCAGTTGCACTCGCCGCTGGGGTAGTTACCGCCCATGGCCAGGTCGAAGATGATGAAAAAGCCGTGGTCGATGGCCTCCTGCCAGGCGGTGGTGCCGACCGAGGCCTCGGTGATCGTGCTCTCGACAGTGCCGTCCATCAGGAACTGCAGGGTCTCGGCGCTGGTGTTGGTGCGGTCGAGGATCACCGAGTAGGTGTGGTAGCCGGTCTGGCAGGACGAGCCACTGCCGGGGCAGGCGATCAGCGGGTGGCCGGGGCTGTTGGCCGCGTCGTGCAGGGTCTGCGAGGCCTCGTTGAGCCCGTTGACGTCCTCCATCATGTCGATCTCGCCCGAGGTCGGCCAGCCGCCGCCGGTCCGCATCGGCGCCCCCAGCGCCCAGAACGCGGGCCAGTAGCCGAGGCCGTTGGCCGGGTTGGGCTGCTCGATCGAGGCGGTCATCTCCAGCTTGCCGCCGGGCGGGGCCTGGAAGTCGTCGCGGGTGCTCTCGATCCGGCCCGAGGTCCAGGTGCCGTTGCTGTCGGTCGCCTTGAGCACCAGGTGGCCGCTGCCGTCGAGGTAGACGTTGCTGGTGGAGTTGGTGGTCTGCTCGTTCTCCCCGGTGCCGTAGCCGGTGCCGATGTCGTAGAACCAGTTCGACGCGGACGGGGCCGAGTTGGCCGCGCCCGCGAAGTTGTCCCCGAACACCGTGGTCCAGCCGGACGGGGCCGGCGGGACGGTGTCCGCCTTGGCGGCCGGGGCGCTGGCCGCGGCGGTGATGACGGCGGCGGCCAGGCAGCCGGCCAGCATGATCAGGACGACGACGGCGGCCCGGGCGCGTTTCGGCCAGGCGCTGGCGGTCGGCCCGCTGGCCCGGGATGGCGCGCCGGCCTGAGCTGGGGCGCCGACCTGCGCGGGAATGCCGGCCTGCGGCTCGTGGTGGGGATACATGGGCCAAACCTCCTGCCAGGCCCTTCGCTGGGCCCGTCACGGCGGGTCGGGCGCGGCCCTCCACCACGCTCCACGCCTTAATACAAGGCGTGCATAAAGAGTCGCGTTCGTGGTCTGATGTGTCAAGAGGTGATCGATAGTGTCGGAAAGTCACGCAGTGGGGCGGCCGGTCAGGCGCGGGCGGTCGGGCAGCGGAGCGGGAACCGGAGTACGGCGGGGTGCTGGCCGGTCACGGTAGATCCGCGCCCTCAGAGTGAAAGGGCCTCGGCCGGTTCGCGTCAGCCGATGGCGCTGGCGATGATCTCGCGGGCCTGGGCCTGGATCGCGGCCAGCTGCTCCGGTCCCTTGAACGACTCCGCGTAGAGCTTGTACACGTCCTCGGTGCCGGACGGGCGGGCCGCGAACCAGCCGGTGGCGGTGACCACCTTGAGCCCGCCGATCGGGGCGTCGTTGCCGGGCGCCCGGGTCAGCTTGGCGGTGATCTTCTCGCCGGCCAGGTCGTCGGCCGTGACCTGGTCCGGGGACAGCTTCCCCAGCGCGGCCTTCTGCTCGCGGGTGGCGGCGGTGTCGATGCGCGCGTACGCGGGCGAGCCGTACTGGCGGGTCAGCTCGTCGTAGCGCTGGGAAGGCGACTGGCCGGTGACCGCCTGCATTTCCGAGGCCAGCAGAGCGAGGATGATGCCGTCCTTGTCGGTCGTCCACACCGAGCCGTCGCGCTGCAGGAACGAGGCGCCCGCGCTCTCCTCGCCGCCGAACGCGACCGAGCCGTCCAGCAGGCCGGGCACGAACCACTTGAACCCGACCGGCACCTCCAGCAGCTTGCGGTCCAGGCCCTCGGCCACCCGGTCGATCATCGAGGAGCTGACCAGCGTCTTGCCCACGGCGGCGCCGCCGGGCCAGCCGTCCCGGTGGCCGAACAGGTAGTCGATCGCCACCGCCAGGTAGTGGTTCGGGTTGAGCAGCCCGGCGTCCGGGGTGACGATGCCGTGCCGGTCGGAGTCGGTGTCGTTGCCGGTCGCGATCGTGAACTCGTGCTGGCGGCTGATCAGGCTGGCCATCGCCGACGGCGACGAGCAGTCCATCCGGATCTTGCCGTCCCAGTCCAGCGTCATGAACCGGAAGGTGGCGTCGACGGCCGGGTTGACCACGGTCAGGTCGAGGCCGTAGCGCTCGCCGATCTCGCCCCAGTAGGCGACGCTGGCGCCGCCCAGCGGGTCGGCCCCGATCCGGACCCCGGCCGCCCGGATCGCGTCGAGGTCGATGACACCGGGCAGCGCGGTCACGTACCGGTCCAGGAAGTCGAACTTGCCGGTGGTGCCGGCGGCCAGCGCCCGCCCCAGCGGGACCCGGCGGACACCGTTGAGGCCGGCCGCCAGCAGCTCGTTGGCCCGGTCCTGGATCCACTTGGTGATGTCGGTGCCGGCCGGGCCGCCGTCGGGCGGGTTGTACTTGAAGCCGCCGTCGGTGGGCGGGTTGTGGGACGGGGTGACCACGATCCCGTCGGCCCGCGCCCGCGGCCCGGGCTCGTTGTGGGCGAGGATCGCGCGCGACACCGACGGGGTCGGCGTGTAGCCGCCGCGGGAGTCGATGAGCACGCGCACGTCGTTGGCGGCCAGCACCTCCAAGGCGCTGGCGGTGGCCGGCTCGGACAGCGCGTGGGTGTCGGCCCCCAGGTAGAGCGGCCCGTCGATGCCTTGCCCGGCCCGGTACTCGCAGATCGCCTGGGTGGTGGCGACGATGTGGTCCTCGTTGAACGTCGCGCTGAACGCCGAACCGCGGTGCCCGGAGGTGCCGAACGACACCCGCTGGGCGGCGTCGCCCGGATCCGGGTGCACCGTGTAGTAGGCGGTCACCAGCTTGGCGACGTCGACCAGATCCTCAGCGGCAGCGGGCTGACCCGCGCGGGCATCGACCATGTTTCAATCCTGGCACGCGTCAACGGAGCCGGTAAGGGCCGGCTCCGTGCAATGGGCTGCGATGGGCCTCAGGCGGCCAGTTCCGCGTAGCGGCCCTGGTCAGCCAGCAGGCTGGTGTGAGTACCCGCTTCGACGACGTGGCCGTGGTCGAGGACCACGATCTGGTCGGCGTTGCGGACGGTGGACAGGCGGTGCGCGATGGTGATCGTGGTCCGCCCCTTCGCCAGGTGGTCGAACGCCTGCTGGACGGCGCGCTCGGTCTCGGTGTCGAGGGCGCTGGTCGCCTCGTCCAGGACCAGGATCCGCGGGTTGCGGAGCAGGGTCCGGGCGATCGCGATGCGCTGCTTCTCGCCGCCCGAGAACCGGTGCCCGCGCGAGCCGACCATGGTGTCGTATCCGTCGGGCAGGCTGACGATGAGGTCGTGGATCTGAGCCGCGCGGGCGGCGTCCTCGATCTGTTCGTCGGTGGCGGCCGGGTTGGCGTAGCGCAGGTTCTCGCGCACGGTGGTGTGCAGCAGGTAGGTCTCCTGGCTGACCACCCCGACCACGGCCGCCAGGTCGGCCAGCCGCAGGTCACGCACGTCGATGCCGTCGATCCGGACCGAGCCGCTGCTGGGATCGTAGAGCCGGGCCATCAGGGACCCGAGGGTGGTCTTGCCCGAGCCGGTCTCGCCGACCAGGGCCAGCGTGCTGCCCGCGGGGACGTCCAGGTTGACGTCGCTCAGGGCCGGGCGGTCGGCGCCGGGGTAGGCGAACGTGACGTCTTCGAAGGTGACGTGCCCGTTGACCTGGGCGGGGTCGATGCTGACCGGGTGGGCGGGCTCGTCGATCTCGACCGGCAGGTCCAGGTACTCGAAGATCCGCGCGAACAGGGCCAGCGAGCTGACCACCGAGACGCTGGTGTTGAGCAGGCCGGTGATCGGCCGGAACAGGGTGTTCTGGAGGGTGGTGAACGCGATCAGGGTGCCGATGCTGATCACCCCGGCCGTGGCCGGCAGGCCGGCCGCCTCGTAGATGATCGCCGGGATGGCCGCGAAGATGATGCTCAGCGAGGCCATCCGCCAGCGCCCGGCCAGCTGCGAGCGCAGCTCGAGGTCGATGAGGCGGGCCGAGGAGGCGCTGAACCGCTGGATCAGGCTGGGGCTGGTGCCCATCGTCTTGGCCAGCTGGACGCCGTTGATCGACAGGCCTTCCTCGATGGTGACGTTGAGGTCGGCCAGCTCACGCTGCTGCTCGGTGGTGATCGCCTTGCGCATCCTGGCTACCTTGCGGGTCAGGTAGATGGCGGGCGGCATCACGACCAGCGAGATCAGCGACAGCCGCCAGGACAGCGCGACCATCGCGACCGCGGTGGCGACGGCGGTGGTGAGGTTGGAGGCGATCGAGGTGGCGGTCGAGGTGACGACCGCTTCCATGCCGCCGATGTCGTTCTGGATGCGGGACTGCACCTCGCCGGTGCGGGTCCGGGTGAAGAACGCGATCGACTGGCGCTGCAGGTGCTCGAACACGCTGGTCCGCAGCTTGTGCATGACCTGCTGGCCGACCTTGGTGCTGATGAACGTCTGGATGACGCCCAGCCCGGAACTGATCGCGGCCACCGCGACCATGCCGATGACCAGCCAGGACAGCAGCTGGAGGTTCTTTTGCGGCAGCGCGTTGTCGATGACCGCGCGCAGCAGGAACGGGGAGGCCAGGCTGACCAGCGACGACGCCACGATGATGGCGGTCACGACGGCCAGCGGCCACTTGTAGGGGATGAACAGGGCGCCGATGCGGCGCAGGGACACGTTGTGGGCCTGGGCCTTCTCGGCAGCGGTGACGGACCGGGATCCGCCGCGGCGGCCCGGGGTGCTGATATCTCGATTACTCGTCTGTGGTGTCGCCAAGTGCTTCTCTTTTCTTTCGGAATGTAAAAGGTCTGGGGTGGGGAACCGTCGAAGCTAATTGCTGAGGTAACCTCACTATGAGGCTACAGCAGTGATGGGCGGTACGCTATTCCCGTGACCCAGGAACGTGAAGCCGGGCCGGAGGCGGCCGCCCGCGACGCGGCCGACGAGTCGCTGGCCGATGCGTTCTGGTCGGTGGCGCGGCGGCTGCGCGAGACCTCCCAGGAGACGCTCGCCCCCTGGGACATCACCCCCGCTCACCTGCGGGCCTTGCGTGTGCTCAGGCGACACGGGACGATGCGCCTGTCGGAGCTGTCGGATTACCTGCACATCGCGCCCCGTTCGGCCACCGAGGTCGTGGACGCGCTGGAGTCCCGTGGGCTGGTGCGGCGCCGCCCCGATCCGGGGGACCGGCGGGCCACCCTGGCCGAGCTGACCGAGCCCGGCGCCGAGGTGCTGGCCGCCATCCGGACGGCCGCCCGCGGGACCGAGGCGGAGCGGGTGTTCGGGTCGCTGAGCCCGGCCGACCGGGCCGAGCTGGCCCGGATCCTCGGCCAGCTCCGCGGCTAGCCGGACGCGCCTACGCCCGGCGCGGTCACGCCCGGCGCGGTCACGCCACCTCGAGGGGATCCCTTGCCTGAATTCGACTTCATCGTGGTGGGCGCGGGCACGGCCGGTTGCGTGCTTGCCGCCCGGCTGAGCGAAGACGACCGGGTCCGGGTGCTGCTGCTGGAAGCCGGCGGCGCCGACCGGACCCGGGCCATGACCGTGCCCAGCGCCTGGCCGGAGAACCTCGGCTCCGACGCCGACTGGGCCCAGGTCACCACCCCGCAGGCGGAGGCCGGGCCCGCTTTGTACCCGCGTGGCCGGACGCTCGGTGGTGGCAGCGCCATCAACGCGATGGGGCACGTCCGCGCGCATCCGGCCCTTTATGACGGCTGGGCCAGTGGCGGCGCGCCCGGCTGGGGCTACCGCGACCTGCTGCCGTACTTCCGGCGCAGCGAGCAGGCGCCCGGCCATGACCCCGAGTTGCGCGGCACCGACGGCCCGATCCGGGTCGCCCCGGCCGCCCCGGCCGACCGCCATCCGGTCGCCCAGGCACTGGCGGGGGGTCTCGAAGCCATCGGCTGCCCGGTCACCGACGACCTCAGCGGCGCCCGGCCGGAGGGGGTGGCCTGGGTCGACCTCGCCATCGCGGACGGCGAGCGGGTCAGCTCGGCCGACGCCTACCTGCGGCCGGCGCTGGGTCGCCCGAACCTGGTCGTCCGCACCGGCGGCCTGGTCACCGGCCTCGACGTCCGCGGCGACAGCTGCGCCGGGGTCAGCTACGTCTGGGACGGCATCCCCGGCCATGCGAGTGCCGCCGAGGTGGTGCTGGCGGCCGGCGCGGTCGGCTCGCCCCAGCTGTTGCTGCTGTCCGGCATCGGCCCGGCCGGCGCCCTGCGCGCCCTCGGCCTCGACGTGGTCGCTGACCTGGCCGGCGTCGGCCAGAACCTGCAGGACCACCCGGTGGTGATGGTCACCTACCAGGCGGCGGCCGCGCTGCCCCGGAGCCGCTACAACCACGGCGAGGTCTACACCGCGGTCCGCACCGAGCTGGCCAACGGCTACCCCGACCTGCAGGTGTTCCCGATCCTGCGGCCGCTGGCGGCGCCGGGCTTCGACGCCCCCGCCGTCGGTTGCAACCTGGTGGCCGCGGTCGTCGCCCCCAGCAGCCGCGGCTCGCTGCGGCTGGCCTCACCGGTCCCGGGCGCCGCCCCGCTGATCGACCCCGGCTTCCTGGCCGACCCGCGCGACGTCGACCGGCTCGAGGCCGGCCTGGACCTGATCCGGGCGGCCGCCGCCACCGACGTGTTCCAGGCGACCGGCCTGACCGAGCTCTGGCCCGGCCCCGGCGCCGGCCCGCGCGACTACATCGGCCGGGCGGTCGGCAGCTACTACCACCCGGCCGGCACCTGCCGGATGGGCGTCGGCCCCGACGCCGTCGTCGACCCCGTCCTCAGGGTCGGCGGCTTGTCCGGGCTACGGGTGGCCGACGCCTCGGTCATGCCGGTCATCACCAACGCCCATCCCAACGCCACCGTCCTCGCCATCGCCGAACGGGCGGCCGGCCTCCTGCTCGGCCAGGCGTGAGAGTCAGCGCGGCGTCAGCACGCAGAACTCGTTGCCCTCGGGATCGGCCAGCACGGTCCAGTTGACGCCGGAACCCTGCCCGACGTCGGCCTTGGTGGCGCCGGCTTCGCGCAGCCGGGCCACCTCGTCGTCCAGCTCGTCGCCCAGGTACGGGGCCACGTCGGGGTGCCAGCGGTTCTTGGCCGCCTTGTCGCCGGGCACCTTCACCAGCTCCAGGTACGGCCCCACCCCGTCGGGGGCGCGCAGGCCGGCGATGCCCTTCCCGGTCCACGCGATCGGCCAGCCGGCCGCCTCGGTCCAGAACTGGGCCAGCCGCTTGGGATGGGTGCAGTCGGTGACGACGGCCGCGACCGGGCCGGTGTCCATGTACAGCTCGCGCGGCTCCAGCACGCAGAACTCGTTACCCTCGGGGTCGGCCAGCACCGTCCAGGGCACTTCCTGCTCGTCGGAGCGGTACTGCCCGATGTCGACGGGGGTCGCGCCCAGGTCGCGCAGCCGCTTCACCAGCTTGGCCTGGTCCTTCTTGGAGGTGCTGGCCAGGTCCAGGTGCACCCGGTTCTTGTCCTGCTTGGGCTCGGACACCGGCACGAACACCAGCGGCAGGGCCGACGGGTCCGGGTAGCTGTAGCCCTTGGGCCAGATGTCGACCTCGTCGTCGGCCACGTCGCCGACCACCCAGTCCAGCGCGTCCGCCCAGAACCGGGCCAGCCGGGCCGGATCGTTGGCGTCCACGACCACGTGGACCAGGCGAGTCGCCATCAGCTGCACCCCCGGGAACGGCGCTGAGCCCGACAGCATACGCTCGCGGAGATCAGGCTCGCCAATACCCCGAGGCAGTGAGGCCCCCGTGAGCTTCGAAGTCGAGGTCAGGAACGTCGACGGGGCGGTCACCGCCCTGGGTGCGGCCGGCCCGTTCACGCTGGTGGTCGACAGCCCGGCCGAAGCGGGCGGGGGCGGCCGCGGCTTCAACGGCGGCCAGCTCCTGCACCTGGCGGTGGCGGGCTGCGTGTCCAACGACCTGTTCCGCGAGGCCGCGCGCCGTGGCATCACCCTGACCCGGGTGGCGGTCACCGTCGACGGCGGCTACGGCGGCCAGCCCGCGACCTCGACCGGGATCTCCTACTCGGTCGAGGTCAGCGGCCAGGCTCCCGAATCGGACCTGGCCGCCCTGGTCAGCCACGTCGACGTGATCGCCGAGATCCCCAACTCGCTGCGCCAGGGCACCCCGGTCACCCTCGACCGGGTCACGATCGCCCCCTGACGGTCAGGGCAGCCAGCTGCTGAACGGAGACCGTGGCACCTGGCCCACCAGCGTGCGGCCGTCACCGTCGCCGGCGACGCAGAACGAGCTGGCCGCGCACGAAACCGACCAGACGACCGTGCCCGGGTCGACCACGCTGGCCTGCCAGGCGGTCGGCCCGGCGGGCGGATTGCCCGACACCAGGGCCTGGCCGGTGTCGTCGGTGGCCACGCAGCGCGTGGCCGACGGGCACGAAACGGCGGCGATCCAGTGCCCCGAACCCACCACCAGGCTTTTCCAGGCGTCCGCGTGGCCGGCCGGGGCCCGGGAGACCAGCAGGTCGCCCCGGCCATCGCCGGCGACGCACAGTTGCCGGGTCGGGCACGACACCGCCCCGATGCCCGGCACCCCGAGCAGGGTGGCGGCCCAGCGGGTCCCGCTCGCCGGTGAGCGGGAAGTGAGGATGCGGCCCGCCTCGTCGCCGGCCACGCACAAGCTCTGGCTGGGGCAGGACACCGACCAAATGATGGTCCCGGGGTCGGCGGCCGTGCGCTGCCAGGCGGATGCGCCTCCGGCCGGGTGGGTGGCCGACAGAATGCCACCGTCGCCGTCGGCCGCCACGCAGAGCCCGGCCGATGGGCACGACACCGACCAGATCGTCTGGCTGCGATCGACTGCAAACGTGCGCCAGGTGGGCGCCCCGGCGGCCGGATCGGTGGACACCAGGACGTTGCCGGAGCCGTCGGCGGCGACACACAGGCGGGCTGAAGGGCAGGACAGGCTGCTGATCCAGTTGTTCCGGTCGGTCCAGGCCACGGACCACGACGTGGTGGGCTGTGCGGGCGCCCGGGTGACCAGGAGCTCGCCCGCGTCGTCGCCCGCAACGCACAGCGAGGGGGTGGGGCAGGAGACGATGTTGACCGAGCTACCGGTGACGACGGCCCGGGGCCGCCAGCCGACCGCCGGGGCGCCGACCAGGACGGCGCCGTGGGCGGTGGTCGCCGCGCACCAGCCGTCGCTGGCGCAGGAGACGCCGGTGACGGGCCTTCCGGTGTCAACGGCCGCCCATCGAGCCGACCGCCGGGCCGGCGCCGCCGACGCGAACAGATGCCCGGCCGTGTCGACCATGGCACAACCCCCGGTGGCCGAGCAGCTCACCTGCGACAGAGGGCCGCTCTCCACCTGGCGCGGCGCCCAGGCCAGGCCAGCGGTTGGCTGCGCGGTCGTCAGCACGGTGCCCGAATCGGTGGCCGCGACGCACTCGAAGTCAGCGGTGCAGCTCAGTGAGACAATCCGCGTCCGGCCGCCGTCCAGGTTCCCGCGGTAGATCCACTGGCCGCGGGCCGGACTGGCCGCGACGAAAACGTCGCCGCCCTGATCGACGGCCGCGCACAACCGCACCGACGGGCAGGAGATGCCGGTGATCGGCGTCGACGCCCCGGTGTCGACGGCGTGCCAGCTCGACGACGGGCCGGCCGGCCCGGACACCAGCAGCGAGCCGTCCGCGTCGGTGGCTACGCACAGTTCGCTGCTGGGGCAGGCCAGCTGCCGGATGCCTTTCGAGCTGGCCTGCACCGGATGCCACCCGCTGCCCGTGGCCGGGCCCGACGAGGTGATGACGTAGCCGTCGTTGCTTCCAGCCGCGCAGAAATCCGCCGTGGGACACGAGATCGTCGGCAGCCAGCCTCCGACCCGCGGTAGCTGCCGGTGCCAGGCCGCCGAGCTTGCGGCCGGGTTGGCCGAGGTGCTGATACCGCCGGCACCGTCTGTCACCGCGCAGAAGTCGCGCCCCGCGCAGGAGACCGCGAGCAACCGGCCCTGCGGGCCCAGCGCCGCGGTATTCGCGGCCCGATGCGGCGCGGACCATGCGAGCGGCTGGTCGCCGGCGCCGGTGACCGCCAGCACGGTGGCCACCAGGGCCACGATGACCACGACGAGGGCGATGGCCGTAGCCGGACGATGTCGCGCCCGCGCCCACAGCCCGGCCCGAGCGGCCGCGGTGGTGCCCGGCCAGTGCGGCAACAGCCGGCTCCCCTCCCCATAGGGCTCAGCAGCTTCGGAAAGGGTCATTTGCACGTTAATCACCGCACAGCTTGACCCTGATCGGCAGGATATCTGCTGCTCAGATGAGCGCCGTCCGTTGATGGCCGCACGGAATTCGGGCAAAACATGACAAATTTTGATAAGTCACAAAAAGTTAACCGGGAAAGGTACACCAAGCCATCGACTATGACGTCTACTTACTGCTGACACGACAATCGGTGTGCGATCTTGTGCCGCGCACACCATCGCGAGCCTGGCCCTGCCGAACCAGCTTGCGGTCTATGTGGGGGGGTCCCATATGCGGCATAGCGGCGGCGTCTGCCCGCGGCAAGACGGCCTTGAGCCGGATCAACTGTCTGACCGTTTCTGAGTCAGTAACCGCTGCGCAGCGCGATCTCGCGTAGCGCATCTTTCTGCTCGACGGCGAACAGGAAAACTGGCCTTTCCCGGGTCAGGTTGATGTCTTCAGGCTGCACTGACCCAACCAGTGCGGGCAAACCAGCTCTAAGTAACCAGCGCTGCGAAATCTGGATGACACCTACCTCGATCCGGTAATGCGCCAGAAATTATTCATGGCAAAAGCGTGACCTTCTGCTGCCCAAAATCGGCCGCAGACGCTCATTTCCCATGTCTCAAAAGTCTCTGTACAGAAGGGGGGCGCAGCCATGCCCAATTACGACTCAAATGAAGTCCAGCCCGCGATCAGGAGCCAGCAGATCGCCGTCATCGGATCTGGCTATGTCGGCCTGACGCTCAGCGCGAGCCTGGCCCTGCTGGGTCACGACGTGGAGTGCACCGACAAATCACACGAGCGGGTGGAGCAACTCGCGCACGGCCACGTGCCGATCACCGAAGAGGGGCTCACCGAGGTGGTCGAACAGATGCTGGCCACCGGGCACCTGCGGTTCGGGAGGGACAACCAGGGCGCGGCCCGGCGGGCGGAATTTGTCTTCCTGTGCCTGCCCACTCCCATGGGGGGCGACGGGTGGGCTGACCTGTCGTTCGTCAAGCAGGTCGCCGAGGAGATCGGCCCGCACCTGCGCCCGGGCGCGACCGTCATCACCAAGTCGACGGTGCCGGTCGGCACCGGGCAGATGGTCCGCCAGGCATTGGGGCGCGACGACGTGCACGTGGTCTCCAACCCGGAATTCCTGGCCGAGGGAACGGCTCTGCGGGACTGCCTGCGGCCGGACCGGATCGTCGTGGGGGCCGCCTCGGAAGCGGTCGCGCGGACGGTCGCCGACCTGTACGGCCCGTTCGCTCATTCCCGCTCGATCCTCACCGATGTGGCCAGCGCCGAGATCATCAAGTACGCGTCGAACGCCTACCTGGCGGTCCGCCTCACCTTCGTCAACTCGATGGCACAGCTGTGCGAGCTGGCCGGGGCCGACGTCCGCGCGGTGACCCGGGGGATGGGCGCGGACCGCCGCATCGGCCCGGGCTTCCTGCAGCCGGGCCCGGGCTGGGGCGGCTCCTGTTTCCCCAAGGACACCGAGGCGCTGGTCCAGACTGCGGCCGGGTTCGGCTGCGACCTGGCGCTGGTCCAGACCGCGATCGCCACCAACGCCCAGCACATTGACTGGGTCGCCGGCAAAGTGGCCGCAATTCTGGACGGCCATGTCCACGGGAAGCGAATCGCGATGTGGGGGCTGACGTTCAAAGCGGGAACCGATGACCAACGGCAATCACCAGCGCTGGCGATAGCACGGCGCCTGACTGAGATGGGGGCCGTCGTCCACGCCTATGACCCGACCGTTCCGGCCGGGACCCTGCACGGTATCGAAGTCCATTCTTCATCGTTCTCGGCCTGCAAAGAAGCAGATGCTTTGGTCATCGCCACCGAATGGCCAGAATTCGCGGCGGCCGACCTTACTGCCCTGGCCGCGGTCATGGGCGACCGGGTCATCATGGACGCCCGGAACATGATCGATCCGGTCGCCGCCGTCAATGCGGGATTCCGTTACTCGGGGATAGGCGTTCCGGTTCAGCTCCGGCGCGAAGAGGGTGTCGCGGTATGAGAATCCTGGTAACCGGAGGTGCCGGCTTTCTCGGATCTCACCTCTGCGCGGCAATTCTGGCCCGCGGGGACGAAGTTGTCGCTATCGACAACTTCGCGACCAGCGACTATTCGGCGATCAAGCGTCTGTCGCACAATGACCGGTTCCACTTCGTCGAGGCCGACGTCTGCACGGCCCCGCCGGTTACCGGCCGATTCGACGCCATCGCTCACCTCGCCTGCCCGGCCTCACCGGACGAGTACCTCCGGCTGCCGCTGGAGACGCTGGCCATCGGCAGTCACGGGAGCGAGTTCGTCCTCAGGCTGGCCGAGCTGAACCGGTGCCGCGTGCTGCTCGCCTCGACCAGCGAGATCTACGGAGACCCGCTGGTGCGGCCGCAGCGCGAGGACTACTGGGGGAACGTGAACCCGATCGGGCCGCGCAGCGTCTACGACGAGTCCAAGCGGTACGCGGAAGCGCTATTCACGGCGCACCGCAGGGCCCTCGGGACGAACACCGCAATCGTCCGGATCTTCAATACCTACGGGCCGGGCCTGCGGCCCAATGATGGCCGTGTCGTCTCCAACTTCATCGCCCAGGCGCTGAACGGTGAACCGCTGACCGTCTACGGCGACGGTCAGCAGACCCGGAGCTTCTGCTACGTCACCGACCTGGTCGGCGGCCTGTTGCGGATGCTCCATTCGATCGAGCCGGGTCCGGTCAACCTCGGCAATCCCAATGAGATCACCGTCCTTGAGCTGGCCGAGACCATCCGCCTGCTGACCGGCTCGGATGTGCCGCTCGATTTCCGCCCGGCCCCACAGGACGACCCCACCACCCGGCGACCGGACATCAGCAAGGCCGCGGCCCTTCTGGGCTGGACGCCAGAGGTGCCGCTGGCCGAAGGGCTCGAGCGCACCATCGCCTGGCAGCGAAGCCTGTCCGCCGTCCCCGCCTGATCGATCCATCCACCAGCCAGAAAGAGAAATCAGCCATGTCCAAGGGAACTGTTCTCGTCACCGGCGGAGCCGGTTTCATCGGCTCGCACGTCGTCGAGCAACTGCTGCGCCAGGGCTACCCGGTCCGCGTCTATGACGCCCTGGTGGAGCAGGTCCACCAGGGCGCGGGCCCGCGTTACGTCTCCGAAGAGGCCGAGTTCGTCTACGGCGACGTCCGCGACCGGGACAGCCTGGCCCGCGCGTTGCGGGGGGTCGATCAGGTGGTCCACCTGGCGGCCGAGGTGGGCGTCGGCCAGTCGATGTACGAGGTGTCCAAGTACGTCGACACCAACACCGGCGGGACCGGGGTGCTGCTGGACATCGTGGCCAACGACCACACCGACGTCGGCCGGATCGTCGTCGCCTCGTCGATGTCGATCTACGGCGAGGGTTCGTACCGGTGCTCCGAGCACGGCCTCACCGCGCCCGGGCTCCGTCCCGAAACCCAGCTGAAGAACCGCGAGTGGAATCCGCGCTGCCCGGTGTGCGGGGCCGCGCTCAGCCCGGTGGCCACGGCGGAGGACAAGAAGCTGCTGCCGACCTCGGTCTACGCGATCTCGAAGATGGACCAGGAGCTCCTGTGCCTCTCGGTCGGCGCCGCCTCCAACAAGAAAATCGTG
>Ga0213875_10000357_pt1 | contig 42570 bp, 33 predicted proteins | sample BarmaccomBMRX_R8_FD_160105 | JGI IMG/M metagenome (GOLD analysis project Ga0213875, IMG submission 160105) | Root-associated microbial communities from Barbacenia macrantha in rupestrian grasslands, the National Park of Serra do Cipo, Brazil - RX_R8 | ecosystem: Host-associated > Plants > Roots...
CGGAGCCCTCGCGACCGGACCGGTGGCCGGCGAAGACCGGGATCAGGTTTTGACGGTGAGCCGGACGGCGCCCAGGCCGTAGCGCCGGGCGGCCTCGGCGAGCGCCTCGGCTGACGGTGTGTCCGGCGTGTGAATCTTGAGGCCTAGCATCCGTTGCGCCCGCTTCACGCCAAAGTGGTCGATGGCCTGGGCATACAGGGGCGCCACCGCCTCGGGATCGTCAAGCAGCTGTCCCTGCATCCGGGTGACGTGCCCGTCCAGGGTGACCTCCACGTCGGCCCCGCCGCGGAAGTTGTTGCGCCAGCGGGCATCGGTGAGCGCGTACAGCCCGCCTTCCAGCCGGTGCGCGACGACCGGGACGTCATAGCGGCGGCCGGTCTTGCGGCCGAAGAAGCGCAATACCATGAACTGCCTGCGCATCGGCCCGCCGGCCGGCGAGCGCAGCATCAGGCGCATAACCGGATTGCTCACCCGCATCATCGCTGCGGGTGGATGCGAGGGCTCTACCACCGTCGCGTTCTGCTCTGCCATCATCCCAGCGTACGCCCGGATCGTTCCGGCGTACGCCCGGGTCAGAGCCCAAGCGGCGGCGCTGCCGCCTTGATCTGGGCCAGTCGCTGGTACTTGGCGGGACCGTAGCTGGCGCGCACCCGGTCGCTCTCGTAGTCGGTCATGAAGTTGACGTAGCTCCCCGGACCGAACGGGCCTGGTCATAGTCGTCGTCCGCCGCCGTGATCACCCGGCCGGCCAGCCTGGACCGCAACGCGTCCAGGGCCCTGCTCCCCTACTGCCGTCATCGGACCTACCCTCGTCGCACGAGTCAGCGCGCTGGTGGCACCCGATCCCCGGCAACCTGCTGACCAGCGGCTATGTTCCTACAATGGAGAGCGGGGAAGCGGCTGCGAAATACGTACTCCCGCGTATTAGCCGGCCGGCTTGCGGTTGCCGAGAGTATCGGCGAAGTCCGCGACGTACGGCGCGTGGGTGAGCAGGCCGCCGTCCACGCAGATGTTCTGCCCGGTGATGAACGCGGCCTCGTCCGACGCCAGGAAGACCACCAGCACGGCGATGTCCTCCGGCCGCCCGAGGCGCGGCGTGAGGTGATCTGGATCCGGTAGCTCTGCCTTGTGCGAGGCTGTGCCGTCGTGAAATAACGGAAAAGACCTGATGGCTTCACAGAAAGGCACCCGGCGATGCGTCGCGCATTCATGGCGGGCGGTCTCTCGGCAAGCGCACTGGTGATCGCCGCCGGCCTGGCGGTGCCCGCCATCGCGGGCTCCGGCAGCGCCGGTACCGGAATCGGCGTCCGGGTGGGCACGATCTCCGACGTCAGCGGCCGCTGCAAGGGCCAGAACGCCGAAGTCGAGCAGGCCACCTGGCACCGGTACGTGTACGAGGAATGGATGGGTTGCAACAACAGCATCGGCTTCGCCAGGTCGGCGGATGGCGGCCGGACCTGGTCCGCGCCGGTCACGATGCCCCGCTCGTCCGGCGCCTGGGATCCCGCGGTGACAACCGCGCCCGACGGCACGCTGTACGTCGCGTTCATGGAATCCAACAGCGCCGGGTACACCTACCCGGTGGTCGACACGTCGTTCGACCACGGCCGGACGTTCCCGTGCCAGGCCGCGCTGATTCCGAGGGTCAGAAAAAACTGGGGCGACCGCGACTTCGTCCTGGCCGGGCCGCACGGGGTGGTGTATCTCACCTGGGACTACGGGCCGAGCGCCGCGGAGGTGAAGACCGTCTGCTCGCCGGGCGGAAGCTGCGGGTACTCCAACGGGGATCTCAACGCCGTGGTGCAGAAGTCCACCGACTACGGCCGGTCGTGGGGCCCGATAGTGCACGTCAGCCCGGGCTTCCCGGCCAGCGGCGGGGACAGCGCTCCGCTGGTGCCCGAACGAGGCGGCCGGATCGGCGTCGCCTACCAGGGTTACGACGTCTACAACAAGAAGACCTACGCGCTGCGCCCCGGGTACGAGTACTTCACCTCCTCGGCCAGCGGGGGCCGGACCTGGTCCGCTCCGGTGCGCGTCGGCGGCTCGGCCGGCACGATGTCGCTGGCCGAATGGTGGATCGACGGCGCCATCGGCATCGATGACGCCGGGAACATGTACATCACCTGGGACACGCAGGGCAAGACCCGCGACATCGGCTGGCTGTCGTACTCGCGCAACGGCGGCCGGACCTGGTCCGCGCCGGTCAGGGTCACGCCGGACACCGATAACGCGACGCACATCGTGCAGGTGGTGGGGGTGCGGCCGGGAATCGCCGCCGTCGCCTGGCTCGCCGACAACTCGCCGCACGGGTACGCGCTGTACCTGCGGCTGTACTCGCTCGCCCGGCACGGCTGGCTGACCGGCGCGGTGCGGGTGTCCCGCCGGTTCGGCAGCAAACCGGTCTGGCCCGGCGACACGATCGGCATCTCCGCGCTGTCCCCGCGAACGGTCATGCTGAGCTGGGGCAGCGCCGTGACGAAGGGGATCTCACAGATCTACGCGGCGCCGGTCACGCTGGCCCCCTTATGTCCCGCGTGAGTTGGGCCGCGGCGCCGCCGGCGGCGCGCGGGTTACACTGGGCGGCGTGCCCATAGACCCGGCCATCCGGTTCCCCGGCGAGTCAGGCGACTACCGGCTCGCGCGCAACCAGTTGCTGGAGGCGGAGATCGAGCTGCGCAGCCAGATCGAGCGGGTCGCCGCGCAGCGCCGCGCGCTTCCGCCCGGCGGTACCGTCCCCGAGGACTACGTCTTCGAGAGCGCGGCCGATGGCGGCGGCGACGTGACCTTCTCTGAGCTGTTCTCGCCGGGCAAGGACACGCTCGCCATCTACAGCTTCATGTTCCCGCGCTATTCGGGCGACACCCGGCCGGGGCCCGCGGAGGGCGAGACGGCCAGACTGCCGCTCGCCGAGACACCGTGCCCATCCTGTACCTCTATCCTCGACTCGCTCGACGGCGCCGCTCCGCACCTCGCCCAGCGAATCAGCCTGGTCGTCGCCGCGAAGTCGGATCCGGCCCGGATCCGGAACTTCGCGCGGGAGCGCGGCTGGCGCCACCTGCGCCTGTTTTCCTCGCGCAACAACAACTACAACCGCGACTATCACGCGGAATGGCCGGACGGTGAGCAGAGCCCGGTCCTGAACGTGTTCACCCGCGACGCCGACGGGTTCCGCCACCGCTGGGCGACCGAGCTGATGTTCGCGCCGCGGGAGGAGGGCCAGGAACCACGCCACGTCGACTCGATCTGGCCGCTGTGGAACGTCCTCGACATGACGCCGGGCGGGCGCGGCGAGGACCCGAACCTCCCCGCGGGGCACTACGAGTAGCGACGGCGGAGTGGAGGCGACGTGGACGCCACGGTGTTCGCCGAGGTGCTCTCCGAGACTCGCCGGTTCGTGCGCGAGCGGGTGCTGCCGCTCGAGGCCGAGATCGACGAGAAGGACGAGATACCCGAGGAGATCCGCCAGGCCGCCAGGCAGATGGGGCTGTTCGGCTTCGCGCTCCCGGAGGAACACGGCGGGCTGGGCCTGAACATGACGGAGGAAGTCCAGCTCGTGTTCGAGCTCGGCTACACGACCCCGGCGCTGCGCTCGATGTTCGGCACCAACAACGGCATCGCCGGGCATGTCCTGATGCTCGGCGGTACGGCGGAGCAGCGGGAGCACTGGCTGCCGCGCATCGCCAGCGGCGAGGTCACCGCGTCGTTCGCGCTCACCGAGCCCGAGGCGGGCTCCGACCCGTCGACGCTGACGACCAGGGCGGAGCCGGCCGACGGCGGCTGGGTGATCAGCGGGGCCAAGCGGTACATCACCAACGCGCCGGCCGCCGACCTGTTCATGGTCTTCGCCCTGACCGACCCCGCCCTTCCCTCGAGCCGCGGGATTTCCGCATTCCTCGTCCCGCGTGGCACCCCTGGCCTGACCGTCGGCCCGAAGGATCACAAGATGGGCCAGGCCGGCGCCTGGACGGCGGACGTCTACCTGGACGGCGTGCACGTTCCCGGGTCCGCGGTGGTCGGCGGCGCCGACGGCGTGGGCCGCGGGCTGCGCGTCGCGATGGGCTGCCTGGCGCACGGCCGGGTGCACATCGCGGCCATGTGCGTCGGCATGGCCGGGCGACTGGTGGACGAGTCCGTGTCCTACGCCGCTCAGCACCGCCAGTCGGGGCGGCCGATCGGCTCGTTCCAGCTCGTGCAGGGCATGATCGCCGACTCGATGACCGATTACTACGCCGGCCGGGCCACCGTCCTGGACGCCGCCCGCCGTTTCGACGCCGGGGAGGACACCCGGGTGGCCTCGTCCGCCGCGAAGTACTTCGCCAGCGAGATGGTGTGCCGGGTCGCGGACCGCGCCGTGCAGATCCACGGCGGCGCGGGCTACATGCGCGGCGTGCCCGCCGAGCGCTTTTACCGCGACGCGCGCCTGTTCCGCATCTACGAGGGGACCAGCCAGATCCAGCAGGTCATCATCGCCCGCGCCCTCCTCGGCGACGCCGCCCGGGAGTAAACGCGCGCCCCTGGGCCGCGTACGCCTCTGAGCGCCGCCCGCCTTTGAGCGCCGCACGCCTTTGAGCGCCGCGGATGGCGGCCACGTCCCGCGGCGCGGGTGGCGGCCACGTCCCGGCGGCGCCCGCGGCGGGCTGCCGTGGCTTGCGGGACCGGGGGCGCCTATGAGACGTTATGACACCCCCCCTAGTTTCCACCACATCAGTGGGCATTTACGTGTTGTGGAAGTTACGGGTCGTATGCGACCCCTTTCTTTCCACGACCCTGTTTCCCTTCGCGCATCGTGGAAACGCGGGGCCTTATGCGCCCGCGCATAGGCTCCCAGACCCCGCGGCCGGAAGGCGGGCGCCACGCATCCGCGCGCCGCTCAGTACGCTCGCAGGCCCATGCTGCGGGCGATGCCGTTGCGCTGGATCTGGCTGGTGCCGCCGGAGATCGTGGCCACGATCGGCTCGCGATGACAAGCGGCAGGCCATGGGCGGCCTCATCGGCGACGAGGTGCTCAGCGCCTTCGCGGTCGTGGCGGAGCCCGTCGCCGCGGCGAAATCAGCCGCCGGTTCGGCGGCCTGGCCGGCCAGGTGTCGTTCTACGCCCCCTACGAGGCCGTCCCCGAGACGTGGGACCGCCCACGCGGCCCCGGGTGGATACGGCGCCCTGGAATCCACCACGACCCGCGAAGACACCGCGGTGCCGTGAGCGCTAGCGTGATCGGGAAGAACCGCCGGACTGGCCGCTGATCCGGCCGGAAGGAGTGCCCGGATGACGACGATTCCCGATTCGCACCGTGATCTTCTCGGCGCGCAGGTTGCCACCCTGGCGACCATTGGAGGTGACGGCCGGCCGCAGCTGTCCGAGCTGTGGTTCCTCACCGAGGGCGACACCGTGCGCCTGTCGCTGAACACGGCACGGCAGAAGACCAGGAACCTGCGGCGCAACCGGGCCTGCACGCTGCTCATCCTCGATCTGGCGAACCCGTACCGGTACCTGGAGATCCGCGGGGACGCCGAGATCGAGCCCGACCCCGACTACTCCTTCGCCGACAAACTCGGCGCCAAATACAACGCCGACCTGCGGGAACGGGATCAGCCCGGCGACTCGCGCGTGATCGTGACGATCCGGCCGGCACGGGTCCGGGCGTGGGGTTAGCGCCTGAGGGGGACACAGCCGACCCCCGGGCGGGAACCCACGGCCCGTTCAGTACGAATCTGAGCGCCGGCCGACAGCCGCAGCGCCGTCCGGCCGCCGCCCGCGGCCGGCCTGAGCCGTGGCGGTCCTCCTATGCGGCCCTCCGGGGCCGCACCTGCGCTGACCCGGCTGCCTCCTCTTCCAGAAACTGCTCCCGGATCAGCTTCGGCCCGAACGGCCAGGTGTGCTCGATCCTCGCCCAGACGAGGAAGGCGAGCAAGCCGAGGCCGGTCCAGATGAGCATGATCTTGATGGCTGACCAGCCGGAGCCCTGGAAGATGTAGATCCAGCCGATCAGGGCGATGATGCTCGGCACGGGATACAGCCACTGCTTGTAGGGCCGCTTCAGCCGCGGCTGCTTTCTGCGCAGTATCGTGAGCGCCGCGATCTGCCCGATGAACTGGACCCAGATCGTCAGCGCGATCAGCGCGTTGATGATGGTCGTCAGCGTCAGGAACGACGCGATCGCGGTGACGAGCCCCATCACGAGCAGCGAGATGTGCGGGAAGCGCAGCGTCGGGTGCAGCTTGCCGAACGGCCGGAAGAACATCCGGTCCCTTGCCGCGTTGAACGGCAGCCGGGACGCGCCGCACAGCCCGGTGTAGACGGAAGCGAAGGCGGTGACCAGGATGAGGATGGTCACGGCGACGGCGGCCGGCCGGCCCCACACGGCCGTCATCGCGTCCGACCCGACGAACTTCGAGTTCATGGCCGCCCTGACGGGCAGCACGCCGAGGATCCCGATGTTCATGGCCAGGTAGATGCACATGACACCGAGGATCGACAGGATGATGGCCTTCGGCATGACGCGGCCGGGCTGCTTGATCTCATCGCCCATGTACGCCACGGTGTAGTACCCGAGGAAGTCGTAGATCGCGATGACCAGGCCCGCTCCGAGCCCCGCGGCGAACGAGCCCAGTGACAGGGCACCCGGCGGAACGTGGAACGCCAGGTGCGCGCTGAAGTGCGAGTAGGTTCCCACGATCACCAGGCCGACTGTGACGATCATGCCTGCCCACAGCAGCTTGGTGATGGCGGCCACCGACTCGACACGCCGCCACAGCAGGGCGACGGTGAGCACGGTGAACCCGACGGCGACCACGTGTGTGACCCACGGGCTCATGTGCCAGAAGTAGCCCAGGTAATCCGTCATGCCGATCATGCCGGTCGACATGATCAGCGGCGTGACGAGCAGTGTGGACCACACGAACATGAACGGCATGAGCCTGCCGGCGTAGTACTGGAATCCCTCCCGCAGGTAGACGTAGCTGCCGCCGGCGGTCGGCATCGCCGCACCGAGCTCTGCCCAGACCAGGCCGTCGCAGATGGCGATCAGCGCGCCGAGAACCCAGCCCGCGATGGCGAGCGGGCCGGTCAGCACGGCGAGGATGAGCGGGATCGTGATGAACGGGCCGACCCCGACCATCTGGGACATGTTCAGGGCCGTCGCCGGGAACAGGCCGATGGCCCGCACGAACCCGCGCTTGCTCACCTCGCTCACCTCGCCGGAGGCAGCCGCCTGGCCGGTACCTGCTCCTTCGGCTCTGTCCGGTTCGGCTCTGTCCGGTTCGGCCCTGTCCGGTTCGGCCCTGTCCGGTTCGGCTTTGTCCGGCGGGACCTCCCCGCTGGCTGGCTGGCTTGGCATCGTCGCCTCCCAAACCAACATTTCGGTGAAGTCCGTCACACTGCCCGCGCCATTTCCGCCGAAACAAAACGACCGGCTCCCGGTCACGCTGGTCTCACGCCCATCCCACGGGACGATAGAGCTGGTCTCACACCTCTCCCGCGGCACGATAAACCGCCCGGCGCCGGACCGGGCTTCGGTGCGCGCCCGCGGCCGTGCCGAGGTAGGCGCATCCGGGAAGACGCCCTCTGAACGGGGACGTGTCTGTCATCTATGACGCGTCCGCGGGGGCGCCGACTGTGTGCTGGCCGAAGCGGCGGGGCGTTCCCGCGGAAACGCTCCGCGCAATTGCGTAAAACCCTTTTCCGGAACGCTGGTTGGTGCTGGCACTGACAGCCCTGTCGCCGCTGACAGCCCTGTCGCCGCTGGTGGCGCCGCTGCATTCGCCGGCGCTCGCTCCACCACGCCACCCTGTCTGGGGAATCCTGCGGGAAGACGATCTGCAAGCAGATCGCTGCGAGCCCGAACATGCTCAGGAAACAGATGGTCCACCACGGAGCACCCACCGTCCGGAGACCGGCCTGGCTGCCGAGGATGGCCACGCCCGGCGCGAGAGCCCGGCACGGCAGGATCCGCCGCGCGTCTCGTGAGCGTCGTCGTGACGGTGACCGCACGTTCGCCGTACGGCCGCGATCTGCCCTTCGTCGTCCTGCGGTCATGCGGTCGCCTTTCTGCCTCGTTGGAGATCCGCCTCAGACAGTAGCGATCGGCTAGTCGACTATCGTCGTGAATTTAAGCGAACCCCAATAATGAAGATATTTACTTCAGTTCTGGAATCATGCACGAAGAGAGCCGGGCCGTGTCATCAGAAAACTGCTGTGGCACCTCATAAATGGAGGACGATCCGCTAGCCTGTGCGCCAAGAGGAAGCGCGGAGGAGTTCGTTGCCGAAGGATGCGCCGGAGCAGTCGGAGCAGAATAAGGATGCGCCGAAGAAGCCCAGGCGGAAGAAGGATGCGCCGAAGGACGAGGACCGGCAGGCGGTCGGCATGGCCGTCACCGAGCGCATGCACCAACTCGGACTCACTGTGGCTGAGATCAACAGACGCACGGGACTGTCAGAAACAACAATCTATGCCGTCATCCAGGTAACGGGTCAGCCCACCAAGTCCACGCTGGCCCTGCTATCTGCGGTACTGGATTGGCGGATAAACCACCTCTACAACATTCTGCAGGGCAGAGCGCACGAGAATGTCGTGACTGAGTCTCCGCTGGAGAAAAACCTGGCACAACTGGTTCGCGGACTAGCCGACATCGATACGCTGCGAGGAGACGTATCCGAGCTCAAAGGAGACGTATCCGAGCTCAAAGACGTCGTCCACAGGATCGACGGCAAGGTGGACGTGGTGATCGCCAGCCGACACGCCTCTTCCGGCGACGTCCGCTGAGCAGGTCGCCTTAAACGAGCTCGGTCGGTGTTTTGTGTCTCGCGGGGCTGCTGTCATTTGCTGAGGAGAAGACCCGGCGCCAGCGGTGAGACTGATTCAGGAGCGGGAAGGCGCGCGCCGCTGGCGTTCTTGAGGCGGAAGCGGCCGGTGACTACGTCGCGCTCTCGTCGGTCGTCTTGTTCGAGCTGTGGTACGGAGCGGCGAAGAGCAGTCAAGTGCAGGAAAACACCGAGCGCCTGCGGGTATTGCTTTCGGGTGACCTGGACCTGCTTGACTTCGATGACGAGGACGCCCGCACCGCTGGTCAGGTACGCGCCAGCCTGGAGAGGGCCGGGACGCCATCGGCGCATACGACCTGCTGATCGCCGGGCAGGCACTGCGACGTGGGCTGACAGTGGTCACGGCCAACACCTCCCAGTTCAGCCGGGTCACCGGCCTGAGCTGGCAGGACTGGACGACCTAGCAAAGAAGAAATGCCACAATCCCGACATGGGCTTGGCCGCCCCGTTGGGGACCGGGTGGCCGCGACCGGGTGGGAGCCGACGGCATCCGGGTCATCGCCGTTCTGCCCGCGCGGCCAGCCCCGCGTCCGAGGCCTGGCGGCAGGCGCCACAAGCCTCCCACTCACAGCCGCACCGTCACGGGGCACCATCGATTTGGGTGCAATGCGCGCTGCCATAACAGCACGAATCGCACCCAGTCCGGGGATCCCGCCTGCGGATTACCGGCCGGTGAGTTGGCGTGATGCGCGGGTGAGCGGATGAAGGCGCTGGCCTGACCGGGCCGCCGCCGGGCGCGACGGCGCACTCGGCGGCGCGCTCGGCGCCGCGGTCCGCTGTCGGCGCGTCAGGAAAGCAGTTCGACGACCGTGGCGATGGCGTGGTCACCGAGGACGACCTCGGCGGACTCCTAATGCAATCAGCATACAAGGCTGACGTTATCGCCCGGAGATTGTTGCGTCCGGCGCGCGGGATGCCCGCTCTGCCGTCGCGAAACCTGACCCCGCAACTCTGGCGGGAGGTGGCGCCCAGCGGCCGGAGGAGAGGTCAGCAGGGCGCCACTGGCCAGGGACGCGAGGAACGGTGTCCCACGCGGGGACATCGTCCTGGGGCCAGCGGCCTTACGCCGGGGCCGGGGCCGGGGCCGGGCTCGCGTAGCGCGACATGAAGGCTCGGACCAGCCGGGCGATCAGCGCCTCGGCCACAAGGTAAGCGAACCTCGCCAGGATGCTTGCCAGGAATTCTTCCATACGTGTCAGCCGCCCACGGTTCGTTCATCTTGCCTATACCTGCCAGTAGTTTCGTCTTCTGTCTCGAAGCGTTTGAGAATGCCAGCGGGATGGTAGATGAACGTCCGGTGAACATCCGGCCTCCGTCATGACCCCGCGGTGCGGCCGGGCCGCCCGCGAGCCCTGCAGGGGCGAACGGGCCGGGCGGAAGCCGGCACGGACAGCCGCAAAGCGGCGCGTACGGCAGTGAGGAAGCAGCGAAATGACACCACAGGGAACACCGACCTCAACGGACCAGGGGACACCGATCACAACGACCCCGGCAGGCGAAGAACGCAGAGCACGGGGCATGCCGTCCATGCCACGGCTGCCGTTGCCGGGGATGCCGGTGGCCATGCCGACAGGCCTGCCGGGCCGGGTGCTCTGGTGGGGCGGTCTGGCCGCGCTTGCCGCGTTCGACGTAGTGGAATGGCCGGTCGCGGTAATCGTGGGAGCAGGATCCTGGGTCGCCGAGCAGTACGCGAAGACAGCAGCCCAGGGCGAGCGCACGCAGCAACGGCAGACCGGGCAGCATACTCCGGCACCCGTATAGCAGACCCGCATCCGAGTGGCTCGCCGAGCGCATCGCCGCACGGCGGGTTACCCGGTAGCCGCCCACGGGCGGATACCGCCGCGACCAGCACGCAAGGTCACCGTATCCGGGCCGGTCCGCATCCTCCGCCCAGTTCCTTCGGAGGAGATGACCGATGGCCCTCAATCCTGGCGCCCTGCTGTCCGCGCTCGCGGACCGGATCTCGCCGCCACCGGGCCGCCGGCAGCGGCGGCTGTGGACCGGCAACGGGCGCGCGCACATCGAGGTCAAAGGCGTGGACCGGCCGGAGAACGCCGGTCTCGCGCGCAAGGTGGAAAGCGAGCTTGCCCAGTGCACCGGGGTGCACTGGGCAGAGGTCAACCCGGTTCTGGGCCGCGTGATCGTCGCGTTCGACGACAGCCGGCTCAGCGTGGACGACCTTACCGGGGTTATCGAGGGCGTCGAGGAGGCCTGCGGTGTCGCGGCCGAACGCTTCCCGCAGGACCGGCCCGAGCATCCCGCGGACGCGGAACCCCTGCAGCGGCAGGTGTATGCCATCGGCGCGGAGATCGCCGGACTCGGGATGGCACTCGCCGGACGGGCGATCCGGGCAAACCCGCTGTCGGAGGCCGCATCCGTTGTCTCGCTCATCGACGCCACGCCCGCGGTGCGCCGCCGGCTGGAGAGCCGGCTGGGCCAGGCGGCCACCGACCTGGGCCTGGCGGTCGGCAGCGCGGTGGCCCAGGGGCTGGCCCAGGGACCGTTCGGTCTGCTGGTCGACATCGCCCACCGCGGCCTGCGGCTCGATGAGGCGCGCGCGCGCCGCGAGGCCTGGCAGCGGCGTGAGCCGGAGCTCACCGAGCGGCGCGAGGGCGACCCGCCGTCGGCGCTGAACCGGACCCGGCGCCCCGTCCTGCTCCCGGCCGGCCCGGTGGAATCGTACGCGGACCGGGCCGCGCAGGCGGCGCTCGCCGCGGCGGCGGCAACCGGCGTGCTCACCCGGAACGTCCAGACGATGGTGGCGGCGGCGGCCACCGCGACGCCCAAGGCCGCGCGGCTGGGCCGTGAGGGCTTCGCCGCCCGGCTCGGCCGCGATCTCGCCCAGTCGGGCGTGCTCGTGATGGATGCCGCGGTGCTGCGCCGGCTCGACCGGGTCGACGCGGTGGTGCTCGACGCCGAGGTGCTGGTGACGGAGAGGTGGGCGGTCAGCGCGGTGTGGGTCCCGCCGGATCGCGAGCAAGAGGCCGATCAGGTCAGGCTGGCGGCACAAGCCCTGCTCGATCCCGCCGGGGCATCCGTCCCGGCGGGGACCGTCCGGCGGGACGGGTGGGTGCTCGCGCCCGCGTCACACCACCTCGCCGGCACAGCGGCCAAGGGCGCTCAGCGGCTGCGGGCGCCCGGCCGCCGCGTGCTGGCGCTGCGGCGTGACGGGACCCTGCGGGGGCTCGTCGCCACGGAGCCGGAGCTCGACCCGCTCGCGATGGCGCTGGCCGCCGCCGGACGGCTGGCGGGCCCGCTGATCGTCGCCGGCCGCGGCGGCGGGGCCGGCGAGCACGTGCACGCCGACCGCGTCGTCCCCGGTGGTAAACGCCTTGCCAGATCGGTGCGCGCGCTGCAGGCCGAAGGGCGGGCGGTCGCCGTCGTCTCGGCGGGGCGGCAGGAGGCGCTGGCCGCCGCCGACGTCGGCATCGGCGTGCTTGCCGGGACGCGGCCCCCGTGGGGCGCCCACCTGATCACCGGCACCGGCCTTGCCGGCGCGTACCGGATCCTGCAAACCATCCCAGCCGCCCGCGCGGTGAGCCGGCGTTCCGCCGTGCTCGCCGCCTACGGGTCCGGCGCCGGCGCGCTGCTCGCGCTGACCGGACCGCGCGCCGGGGCCACCACACGCGCGCTGATGGGGGTCAATGGCGCCTCGATCGCATCGCTGGGCAGCGGCTTCTGGTCGGCGAGGACGCTGGCGCTGCGGCCCCCGCCGACGCCAGCCCCCACCACCGACTGGCATGCTCTCGGCGCCGACGCCGTGCTCGGGAGCCTGGCCAGCTCGCCGTCCGGACTCGAGGAGGAGGAGGCGGCCCGGCGCCGCGGCGGTCAGGTGGACCGGCGAGAACCCAGGGGACCAGGCGTGGTCCGCGCGTCAATCGAGGAACTGGCCAATCCGCTGACACCCGCCCTCGCCAGCGGGGCGGGCATGTCCGCCGCGAGCGGTTCGGTCACGGACGCCGCGCTCATCGCCGCGGTCATGATGGTCAACGCGCTGATCAGCGGCGCCCAGCGGGTCGGCGCGCACCGCTCGCTGCGACGGCTGATCGACGAGTCGGCGGTGCGGGTGCTGCTTCGCCGCCGCGGCGCGGAAACGCTCACGACAGCAGACCAGCTGGTCCCCGGGGATGTGATCACCCTGCACGCGGGTGATGCGGTGCCGGCCGACTGCCGGATCCTCGAGGCGAACGGCGCCGAGGTCGACGAGTCGAGCCTGACCGGCGAATCGCAGCTGGTCGCGAAGAGCGCGGACCCGACGGCTGCCGCCAACGTCGCGGAGCGGCGGAGCATGCTCTACGCGGGGACGTCGGTGGCCGCCGGCAGCGCTACGGCCGTCGTGGTGGCGGTGGGCCCGGCGACCGAACTCGGGCGCAGCGCGGAGGCGGCGCGCGGCCAGCGACGGCCGTCAGGCGTCCAGGAGCGGCTGAACCAGCTCACCAGGATCACGGTGCCGGTCTCGCTGGGCGCGGGCGCCGCGATGATCGCCGCCGGCCTGCTGCGCGGCCGGCCCGCCGGCCGGACCGTTGGTACCGGTGCGGGCCTCGCGGTGGCGGCCGTCCCGGAGGGGCTGCCCCTGGTCGCCACCGTTGCCGAGCTCAGCACCGCACGGCGGCTGTCGCGGCGCAACGCCCTCGTCCGTAACCCGGGAACCATCGAGGCGCTTGGCCGTGTCGACGTCTTGTGCTTCGACAAGACCGGCACGCTGACCGAAGGCCGCATCACGCTGGGCCGTATCTGGGCGGCAGGTGCTGACCAGCCACTCGGCCTGCTGGGCGCGGAAGGCCGCGACGTGCTCGCCATCGCCATGCGGGCCAGCCCCGAGCATCGCAACGGGGAAACGCTGGCACATCCCGAGGACCGCGCCGTCATCACCGGCGGTATCGCGGCGGGTGTGAGCGTGGAACATGGTACGGAGGGCTGGCAGCTGGTGGGGGAGCTGCCGTTCGAGCCCTCCCGCGGCTACCACGCGGTGCTTGGCCGCAGCCCTTCCGGGCACCGGCTCGCCGTCAAGGGAGCGCCGGAAACGGTGCTGCCGTTGTGCTCACACGCGGCGGGGCCAGGGGGGCCGGCCAAGCTCGACGAGGCCGCCCGGCAGGCCCTTCGCGACGAGGCCGGCCAGCTCGCCAGCCGTGGTTACCGGGTACTCGCCGTAGCCGAACGCGACGTCTCCGGCCGCCGCGGCCTGAGCGCGGACCGGATCAGGAAGCTGCGCTTCGCCGGGCTGCTCGCGTTCACCGATCCCGTACGGGACAGCGCGGTGCGCGCGGTCCGGGGTCTGCGCGGCGCGGGCGTGGACATGCTCATGCTTACCGGAGACCACCCGAGCACCGCCGAGGCGATCGCCACCGAACTTGGCCTCGTCAGCGGCCGGCGCGTCATCACGGGTCCCGAGCTCGACGCCCTTTCCGACGCCGCTCTCGACGAGCTCGCCGGGCAGGTGGGGGTGTTCGCGCGGGTTACCCCGGAGCAGAAGGTGCGGATCGTCGCCGCCCTGCAAAGAGCCCGCCACGTGGTCGCGGTGACCGGCGATGGCGCCAACGACGCGCCCGCGATCCGGCTCGCCGACGTCGGCGTTGCGCTCGGCCTGCGCGGCACTAACGCGGCCAAGGAGGCCGCCGATGTCGTCGTCACCGACGACAGGATCGAGACGATCATCGACGCCATCGTCGAGGGCCGCGCGATGTGGGCTTCGGTCCGCGACGCGATCTCGGTGCTGCTCGGCGGCAACCTCGGCGAGATCGCGTTCACGGCTGGCACCGGCGTTCTCCTTCCGCGCGGGTCGCCGCTCAATGCCCGCCAGTTGCTGCTGGTGAACTTGCTCACCGACATTGCCCCGTCCATGGCGCTCGCCGTGCGGCCGCCAGGCGGCACCGCTCCCGGAACGCTGCTCGCCGAGGGCCCCGATGTCTCCCTCGGCACCGCGCTCACCCGTGACGTCCTCATCCGCGGCGCGCTCACCGGCGGCGCAGGCACGGCCGCCTGGCTGGGCGGCCGGATGACCGGCATCACCCGGACCAGGGCGGGTACCGTCGCGCTGGTCGGCATCGTGGCTGCTCAGCTTGGGCAGACCCTGCTGGCTGGCGGGCGAAGCCCGCTCGTGATAGCGGCCGCCCTTGGCTCCGCTGCCGTGCTTGCCGCGGTGATCCAGACGCCGGGCGTCAGCCAGTTCTTCGGCTGCCGGCCGCTCGGCCCGCTCGGCTGGGCCGTCGGCCTGGGGGCGGCAGCGTGCGCGAGCCTCCTGGCACCGCTGGTGGCGCGGCTATGGAATCCCGCTGAGGCTCAGACGGGCCGGTCCCGGGAACGTGGCGGCGGCCCCCTCGCCGCGGGTGAGGTGCGCTGACGCGGCCCGAGGCACTATTGACGCGTGGACACTGGCTACGTGCCGCTCGGCGGCAGGGAGAAGGCACCGATGAACCCCCAGTTCTCTATCGTCACCGCCAAGGGCGGCCACCGGATCCTGATGACGGCGGACGGAACCCGCGTGGAAACGCCACCGGTTGAGCATCTGGCCTTCTATACCGGGGTCGGCCTGCTGGCCGCGGCGGAGATCATCGAATGGCCGGTGGCGCTGCTGCTCATGGGCGGCCACATTCTCATCGGCCTGACCAACCGTCCCGCCCTGAAGGAACTGGGCGAGGCTCTCGACGCCATCTGACCCGCCGGTCCGGCTGCTTGCCGCGGCGGCGCACGCCGCCGGGGCCGGGGCGCTGGCATCCGCGGACGCCGGATTCTCCGCCGTCGCGAACGTACGTCATGTCATACCCGATGAGAACGGCATCCATCACCTGCTGGCGGCCCGAAGAGGACTGACGCGGCCGGGTGCGGGCGCCGCGCCGGGATGCTCCGGCTCAGTCGCGCATGTAGGCGCCGGCGCGAGACGGTGAGCCCTCGTCGCTGGAACCGGGTACCCGGATGGGCAACCATGGTGGATAGCGGGTGGGATGGCGGCGCGGGAGGTGACGGGTGCGGCTTGCGACGGATTTTTCCGAACGGGCGGTGTCTTCGCGAGCTGGGCGGAGCACTACGCCATGACCGTCGCGATCGTGGGCGCGGGGCCCGCCGGGCTGGTCGTCGCGCACCTGCTGCAGCGCGAGGCCATCCCGTTCGTGGTGTTCGAGCGGCACCCGCTGAGCGAACTGTGCCGGCGCCCGAAGGCCGGGCTCATCGAGTACCGGACTGTGCAGCTGCTGGCCCGCGAGGGCATCGCCGGTCCCATCCTGCAGTTCTCCGCCGAGAATCACCGCTGCGAGTTCCGCACGCCGGACGAGTCGGTGGTGCTGGACTACGGCACCCTGACCGGCGGGCGCCCGCACTACATCTACCCGCAGCATCTACTCGTGCAGGGGCTGTGCGAGGCGCTGATCGCGGCGGGCGGCCAGATCAGGTTCGGGCATACCGTCCGCGCGGTGACCCAGGACTCCGGCGGGGTGCTGCTGTCGATCCAGGAACCTGACGGAAGCTCGTCGGAGGTCCGCTGCGAGGCCGCCGTCGGCTGCGAGGGATCCAGGAGCCCGGTGGCCGCGGCCATGACCGGGGCCCGGGTCAGCGAGCAGTCCCTGCCGGTGCGGTGGCTGGTCATCCTGGGGGAGGCGCCGCCGATGGAAGACCACACCATCTACGCCGCGCATCCCCGCGGGTTCGCCGGCCAGATGCGGCGCGGCCCGGCCCAGACGCGTTACATGCTCGAGATCCCGGCGACCGACACCGTCGCCGACTGGCCGCGGCAGCGGGTCCGCGACGAGCTCGCGGCCCGCCTCGGCGCCGACGGCCGGCTGGACGATGTGCCGGTCGGCGACCTTGGAGTTCTCGATCTGCGAGTCCGCGTGATCGAGCCGATGCAGCAGGGCCCGCTGCTGCTTGCGGGCGACGCCGCCCACCTGATCACCCCGGCGGGCGGCAAGGGCATGAACCTGGCCGTCCAGGACGCCGTCGAACTGGCCCACGGGCTCATCGACCGCTTCGGCCCCAAACGCGACGGCGGGCGCCTGTCGGGCTACTCCCGCACGCGCCTGCCGCCCGTCTGGCGGACCGAGGCGTTCTCCAGCTGGTTCCTGCACGTCATCCTCACCAGCCTGCGGGACGGGAAAGAGCCGCCTGGCGCCGTGCCGGGAGGCTTCGCCAACGGCCTCAGGCGGTCCTGGATCGCCGCCCTGCGCAGCGACCCGCTGTTCGCGCGCTGGTTCGCTCATGCCTACGTCGGCGTGGACCCACCCTGACGCCGGTCACGCGGCGCGGCTCCCGAGGCGGTCAGGCGCTGGTGACCTGCACCAGCCTGAAGCCGCCGCCCCACGGCGCGTTTCATGATCGCGGAAGTCTGGGTGTCGCATACGGCCCGCCGTTTCCGCGAAGAGGCGGAGCCCCGCAACGTCGTGGAATCCAGGGGCCGGGACAGGGCCTATGCGTGGGCCCCCTGGCCCGGGCCGGGGGTACATCGCCGGCGAGCTGACCCAGGCCAGCACCGGTGCGGTTCTCGCCCGCGGCGAGGCCGTGATGGTGCTGTGCGACGTGGGCCACTTCGCCCGGCACCAGGAATGGCTCGCGAAGCAGGATGCGGCCGCGCAGTCCCCGGGGTGACCTCCGACACATTTCGGCATCTGCCACGCCAAACGGTCCTAAAGGGTTATCTCGATCTGCTAGGAACTAGCTACGGGCTCTCCAGAAAGGGCCCGTGGCCTGCCCTTTTCTTGTCCGGCTCACCGCGGGAACGAAGGGCGCAGGGGGGGTTCAGCGCGGCTGGCGATCAGTTATGCAGTTCCTCACCCGGTGGCGGGGCGCTGCTGACCCAGCGCGCCGGCCGCCGGGCAGTCCCGACCGGCCGTCAGCCACGCTGCCCGTCGCCGACGACGAGAGCGCCCGAACGCTTCGAAAGTCTCCATCCGAGTCCTGACAAGAGGTGTCATGGCTGTCCATTCGCCACCACCCCGTACCAGGTCCGCGCGGCTGACGCTGGTCAGCCTGCTCGTGATTCCCCTGCTGTCGCTCGCGGCGCTGTGGGGGTTCGTCGCCAGCATCACGCTCGGCAACGTCATCCGCGACCAGCACTACAACACGGTCGTCAACACGATCGCCCCCAGCGTTACCGGGCTGGAGCAGACACTCGAGGCCGAGCGCGCGCTCACGCTCGCCTGGCTGGGCACCGACCGCCGGTCCTCGCTGCTGCGCGCGCAACTGCTCGCCGCGCGCCGCGGCACCGACAGGTTCGTCCCGGCGGTACGCGTCGCGGTCACGTCGGTGCGCGGCCTGCTGAACGCCACCGCGCAAGCGCAGCTCGACGCCTTCCTCACGGATCTGGCGGCCCTCAATCAGATACGCGCCGCGGCCGACTCCGGGGCGGATACCCAGGTAACGGCCTTCAGCGCGTACAGCGTCATCACCTCGGCCGAGTTCGGGTACTTCCACAACTCCACGCCGCCCGGCGATCCCGATCTGAGCCTCATGACGCAGGCATCGATCGCGAGCGCCCGCGCGCAGGACTTCACCGGCGGCGCCGTCGCCCTGATCGCGGGGGCGCTCGCGGGGCGCGGCGTGATGACACAGCCCGGCCGAGCGCTGTTCGCCGAGGTCGTGGGTCAGCAGAACCTCGAGGTCAGCGACATGTTCTCGCTGGCGAGCCCGGTGCTGAGGGCGGTGTTCGCGAAGGTCTTCGACACGCCCGCGTACCACCGGCTGGCGGCCATCGAGAGCCAGGTCGCCAGCAGCCCGGCCAGCCGGCCGGTACCGGTGGATCCGGTGGCCTTCTACGCCGATGCCCAGGCGATCCAGGGCGCGGCCCGGGCGACCCAGGCGCAGTCCGGGGTCGTGCTGGCCGCGCGCTCCGCGCAGCTCAGCGACAGCCTGCTGACCGAGCTCTACCTGGCCGGCGGACTCGGCCTGGTCGCGGTCGTGGCGTCCCAGTTCGTCGCGGTGCGGTTCGGCCGCAGGCTCCGGGGTGAGCTCACCAGCCTCTACGAAAGTGCCAGGGAGACAGCCAGCGAGCGGCTGCCGCGGCTGGTCGAGCGACTGCGGCGCGGCGAGGACGTCGACGTCGAGGCGGAGTCCCCGCCGCTGCGGGCCGACCGGATCACCGAGATCGCGCGCGTCGCGCAGGCATTCTCGGCCGTGCAGCGCACCGCGGTCGAGGCGGCCGTCGGGCAGGCCACCCTCCGCAAGGGCGTCAACCAGGTGTTCGTCAGCCTGTCGCTGCGGAACCAGTCCCTGCTGCACCGGCAGCTCGGCATGCTCGACGACATGGAGCGGGCCGCCACCGACCCGGCAGCGCTGGCGGATCTGTTCCGCCTCGACCACCTGACCACCCGTATGCGGCGGCACGCCGAGGGCCTGCTGATCCTGGCCGGGTCCACGCCCGGGCGGGGCTGGCGCGATCCGGTGCCCGTGACCGACGTTCTGAACGCCGCGGTCGCGGAGATCGAGGACTACGTCCGCGTCGACGTGGTCACCGATTCCCAGGACTGCGTGGCCGGGACGGCGGTGAACGACGTCATCCACCTGATGGCCGAGCTGATCGAGAACGCCACCGCGTTCTCCCCGCCGCAGACCCGCGTCGAGGTCAGGGGCGACACCGTCGGCCATGGCTTCGCCGTGGAGATCGAGGACCGTGGGCTCGGCATGCCCGCGGAGGAAATGGCCAGCATCAACGAGCGGCTGGCCAGCCCGCCCGAGTTCGATCTCGCCAACACCGACCAGCTTGGCCTTTTTGTCGCCGCCCAGCTTGCCGCCAGGCACGGGATCAGGGTGTCGCTGCGGCCGTCGCCCTTCGGCGGGACGACAGCCATCGTGCTGCTCCCCCGCCAGATCATGGTGACCGAGAACGAGCCCCTCGCGTGGCACGGTGCGGACGGCGGGCACGGTGCGGACGGCGCGGCCGGGCAGCCGTTCGCCCCACCGAACGGCTCGCCGCCCGCCGCGGTACACGGCTGGGCGGACGGGAGCGCGCCGGCGTTCGGGCTGACCGGCCGGCATCGGCTCCGTCCCGCGCCAGCTCCCCGCTCCGCACCGCAGCTCGGCTCCGTAGCCAGCCTCGGCTCCGCACCAAACCTCGGCTCCGCACCCAGCCTCGGCTCCGTGCCAAATCTCGGCTCCGCACCAAACCTCGGCTCCGCGCCGCAGCTCGCCCCCTCGCCGGAGGCGCCCAGGCTCCAGCCTCAGCCGTTGCCAGGCGCGACCGCGCCGCCGCGGTCGCCGGAACCGGCGCCGGAACCGGCGGCCATGGGCCCGGGAACACCGGCCGGAGCCGGCCGCCCGAGCCTGCCCAAGCGCGTCCGCCAGGCCAGCCTCGCCCCGCAGCTGCGCGGCCAGTTCAGCTCCGGGCCGTCCGCCCCGCAGCCGGAGCCTGCCGAGATCTTCGAGCCGCCGGCACGCTCGCCCGAGGAGATGGGCAGCCTGCTCTCCGCGCTGCAGGACGGGTGGCAGCGGGGACGCCACGACGAGCTGGGGCACGACTGGCCGGGCGGCGCGGCAGACGACGGGCCCGGCGGCGCACCGGGCGGCTGGCCGGATGAAGCACCGGGCACGGAAGCGGGACCGAACGATCGCGAGGTTGACTGATGGCGCAGACGAAGAGCGCAGGGGAGCAGCTCGGCTGGCTGCTGGACAATCTGGTGTCCCGGGTAGCGAACGTCCGCCAGGCCCTGGTCCTGTCCAGGGACGGCCTGGTCGTCGCCATGTCGCAGGGCATGGGCCGGGAGGATGGCGACCATCTGGCCGCGCTGGCGGCGGGCGTGCACAGCCTGGCCCGCGGGACCGGGCGGCAGGTCGGCGGAGGCGAGGTGCGGCAGACCATCATCGAGATGGAGTCCGCGTTCCTGTTCGTCATGGCCGCCGGACGGGGCACCTGCCTGGCGGTGCTCGCCTCGGAGGACGCCAACCTGGGGGTGATGGCGTACGAGATGGCGATGCTGGTCCGGCGCATGGGCACGCACCTGACCGCGCCGCCGAGGCGCGATCAAGAACCAGCCGCGGGGTGACACCATGAGCGAGCCGGCCCGCGCGCGCCAGAGGCGAGCATGAGCGCCCCCAGGGACAGGTGGCTCGACCGCGACGCCGGACCGGTCGTACGGCCGTACGCGATGACCAAGGGCCGCACCGTGCCGTCTTCCGGGTCGTACGTCGGGCTGATCGACGTGGTGGTGGCCGAGGCTGAGCACCGGCTCCCTCCTGGCCTGCGCCTCAACCCCGAGCACAGGCGGATCCTGATCCGCTGCCGCGAGCCGGTCACGGTCGTGGACCTGGCGTCCGGCGCCGACCTCCCGGTGGGCGTGGTGCGCGTGCTGCTGTCCGACCTGATCCAGTACGGGGCCCTGCGGGTCCTGTCGACTCCGCCCGGACCGGTAACCAACGAGCGTCTACTGAAGGACGTACTGGATGGCCTACAGGCACTATGACCAGGGCGAGGCAGACGTCATGCCCGCCACGGCGAAGATCCTCATCGCCGGGGGATTCGGCGTGGGCAAGACCACCCTCGTCGGCGCGGTCAGCGAGATCCGCCCGCTGCGCACCGAGGAGACGCTCAGCGACCGGAGCATCGGCATCGACGACACCAGCGGCGTGGACCGCAAGACCACGACGACGGTGGCGATGGATTTCGGCCGGATCACCTTCCGCGCCGACCTCGTGCTGTACCTGTTCGGAACGCCCGGGCAGGAGCGGTTCTGGTTCATGTGGGACGAGCTGGCCTACGGCGCCATCGGAGCGGTGGTGCTCGCCGACACGCGCAGGCTGGCCGGCTGTTTCGCCGCGGTGGACTACTTCGAGCGCCGCGCCACGCCGTTTCTGGTGGCCCTCAACTGCTTCGACGGTGCCCCGGATTACCAGCCCGAAGAGGTCAGGGACGCCCTCGATCTGGACCCGGACACCCCCGTCGTGCTCTGCGACGCCCGGGAGAAACAGTCCGTCAAGAAGGTCCTCGTAGCCCTGGTCAGGCACGCGCTCAGCGCAGCACCGTCCCTGGACGGGCGCCGGTGAGCTCGCCGCCGACCTGGACCACGGTGCCGCCGATGACGGTGTAGCGGTAGCCCCCGCCGGGCGGCGCAGCCGGCCACGGCCGACGAACCGAACAGGTCCGCGAGCTGCCCGGTCATCCGGTGCACGGCCTGCTCGATGGTGAGGTCGCCGCGGTCGCGCCGATCCTGGCCGGTTACCCGGCTCGGGCGGGTGGTCCGTGGCTGTGCAGCACCTGTCCCCACGGGGAGCGGGCCTCGGTGGTGCCGTCCGGGTGCAAGATCATCGCCCAGCCCCACCGGTGCACGCACACCTGATGGTGAAACGAGCACAGCAAAATGCAGGACGTGACGCTGGTCGGGCCGCCGTCGGCGCGGGGGATCAGATGGTGCACCTCGCACGTGGCGGCGGGCCGGTCACAGCCCCCCGCCCACTCACACCGCCCCCGGGCGCGCAGGAGGACCGCCCGCCGGATATGCGCCGGGATAGTGTCCGCGGCCCCGACATCCAGCGGCAGGCTGGACGTGCTGAACGGGGCGCCCAGCACCCGGGTGCGCAGGTAAGCGGCCAGCCCGGCGGGGCCGGACAGCGCGTCGATGGCCATGGACAGCAAGGTGCGGCGCAGCCGGGCCCGGGCCTCATCGGTCATCGGGGCGGGCGGGTGGCAGGAGCACTGGCCGCACTCACAATCGCACCCGGCGCCGCGGTGCAGGCCGTGGGCGGTGACCCACACGCTGGTCATCTGATCCAGCACATCCCAGTCCACCCGCCCGGTCACCACCGGAATCACCGTGGCATCACAGGCGGCGGCCCGGGCACCCGGCCCGGTCAGGCACCCGGGTTCCCCCGCCCTGGCAGCCAGCCAGACAGCCTCCGCCTCCGACGCACCGGGCATGTCCCGCAGCTGGGACAACGGCACCAGCACCTGCACCTGAGTGGGCTGCCCAGCCCGCCCGGGCAGCATCCCCGCCCCCGCCAGCAACCTCACCGCCTCCTCCAGCGCATCATGATGCCGCTGGGCGGCGGTGCGCAGGTCGCCGGGCCCCCGGTTCTTGCCCAGCGCGTCGAGGACCGCGTGCAGCCCGGCCGTACAGGCGGGGGTGAGGTTCCCGGTCAGCACCCCGGCGCCGTCGATGGTGTCCTCCAGCCGCACCCCCCGGTCATCAAAACGGGGATCCCCCTCCGGATCCGGGGCCTGCGCTTTGGCTTTTTCATACATCTCCGCGGCGAGCACCGCCAGGTCACCCAGCGGCACCCCGCCCGCCGCCGCAGCCAGCAGGATCTGATCCGCCGCCGCCCGGTTCTCCTCCGGCAGCCGGTCAGACCAGTCGCACAGCTGCCGGGCCCAGGACTCGGAGATACCCCCGGCAGCCAGCGCCCGGGCGATGCCGGGGTGGGCGTTGAGGCGGCGCATCCACCCGGCCGCGCCTTTCGCGGCACCCTTGGTCACCCGGGTCACGTGCATCAGCCACGGCACCGGCCCGCCATGACCGCCGGACTCATACCCGCTGGCGGCGGTGAACGCGCCCAGCACCGCGGCGTGCGCCGCGGTGTGCATCGCCTGCATCTGCCCGAGCGCGGCCAGCACCCCGGCCTGCGCCGCCGACGGCAACCCCGCCACATCGGTGGCGTTCAAGAAACCCAGCCCGGCGCGGATCATCGCCAGCGCCCCGGCCACCGTCCCCGGCGCGGCACCTGGGGCTGAAGCAGCCACACCAGCGCAAACACACGCGGAAACAGCAGCAGGCGCGGACGCGGAAGGAGAGACAGAAGCGGCGCTCGGGGCAGCGCTGGGGCAGGAGGGCGTTCCGGAACTGGCGGGCTGGCCGTGCTCCCCGACGTCGCGGGGCTGGCCGGTGCGGCCAGGCTTGTCTTCCAGGCCAGCGTCTTCGGGCTGGACAGCCACAGGCGGTCACCTCCCCGCATGCCAAACGGGCTCTGGGTGATGCTGCAAACGGAATCCCGGGCGATGAAATGCGATCCGGGGATGGGGACGCTGCCTCTGTGTCAGTTAACCCGCGTGGCGGGGAACGTCCTGCCGACTGATAATCAGTCGGGCCTGTGGTCCCGATTTCCAGTTCGATACTATCATTGTCGGCCGGGGAGCGCAAGGCGAAACCGAGCGCCGCTCACCGGGATTGGACAGGACTCATGGAGTCTCGCCCCCGGCGTTCGCCAACGCGATCAACGACGCGCTCGCCCCGCTCGGCATCCATCTCACCAGGCAGCCGATGAGCCCTCGGTCATCGCCGCGGCCATGATGGCGTAAGAAGGTTCGCGTGGTCGCACGGATTGCCATTGGGCTTGGGCTGAGTGTTGTCGCGTTCACGGTGGCGGGGCGGCGGTTATGATCGGGCAGCGCAAGCTGCGCCCGGGCGGCACACCCAGCTGCTGGCCCGGCTGGTGGCCGACGGCAAACGCACACCGCTCCCCCCCTCGGGCCTGCAACGGTTCTGGCGCCCCAGAGAAGGCAGCCAGGCGGGGCCGATGGCCACACGGCACGGGCGAGAATGCCCGGCCCGCGTCCCGCCCCGTCGTTACCCGGCGTCGGGCCTTCCGGCGGCGACCGCCTGGACCACGCCCGCGGCGACTTCGCGGAGCTTGACGTTGCGGTCGTTGGAGATCCTGCGCAGCATCGCGAGCGCCTCCCGCGGGCCGCAGTGGCGCTGCGCCATGATGATGCCGATCGCCTGGTCGATGACGGCTCGTGATGACATGCCGGAGCGCAGCTCGTCGATGAGCCTGGCCTGCCCTATCTGGCGAAGCACCCCGCTGAGCAGTACGGCGGCGGGCTCGACGAAATGCATGGCGATCCGCTGCACGGGCTCGGGAAACAGGTCGGGCTCGTGTGCGTAGAGGTTGAGTGCGCCCAGCACCTTCCCCGCCGCCTCGAGGGGATGCGCGTACACACCGTGCGCTCCGGCCGCCAGCGCCACGGCCGGGAAACCGTCCCAGCGCTTCTCGCTGGCCAGATCCTGGACGACGACCGGGGACCCGGTACGCATGGCCTCCAGGCACGGGCCGTCGCCGTGCTCGTACTGGGCCTCATCGACCGACGCCGGAATCGATCCGGAATACACCACGGTGGTGAACCGGCCATCCCTCAAGACCGTGATCCCGCAGCTTGGCCCGTCAGGTATGACGACCACGGCCATCCGGGCAAGGTGACGCAGGGCCTCCTCGACGTTCTCGACCGACAGCAGCAGCGCCGCCAGCTCCGTCAGACCCGGCGTGGTCTCGGGCTCCTCGGGCCCCTGTCCGCTCATTACGCCATCCTCGACCGCCATACGACTGGTAAAGTTGGTTAGCTTAGATGGTTGTTACCGGTGCTTGCGTCCGGCATGCAGCGGGTCCGGGCAGGGTTGAGACCCGCCCACAGCCACAACAGGAAGCAGGCGAGTCAGGCAAGCGGCTCCCTCATCTCGGCACGTACGAGACATGGAGGCCGTTCTTTGCACCTGGGATTCTCCAGCCGCATTCTGGACGACCACATCATCGTCGAGGTTCACGGCGAGCTTGACCTCATCTCAGCGCCTTCCCTTCAGGAAGACCTGCTCGGCATCCTGGTCCAACGGGGGAACAGGATCGTCCTCGACCTGTCAGGGCTCACGTTCATGGACGCCGCTGGATTGCGCGTGCTGCTGGCCATCAACCGGCGTGCGGGACTGCTCGGCGGCACGCTGTCCCTGGCCGATCCGCGAGGAAGCGTTGCCAGGATCCTTCAGCTAACGGACCTGGACCAGTATTTCGCCGTCTTCCCAAGCGTCGCCAAAGCCATCGTCGCCGACCGCCGGGCACGGGCTCACCTGCCATCCCGTACCGGCGCGCAGGCGCTTCCGCGGCGGGCAAGCCGCAACGGCCGGTTCCAGCAGGGCACCTAGCCAGCGACGAGGAGTCGCTCAGGCGAAGAAATCGCTCAGGTGAGCGGCCAGCTCGCCGGGTGCCTCTTCGGCGATGTGGTGGCCGCAGTCAATGGACCGGCCGCGGACATCGTCGGCCCAGTCGCGCCAGATGGCCAGCGGGTCGCCGTAGAGGTCCTCGAGGTCATCCTTTGCGGCCCACAGGAAAAGCAGCGGGCAGCCGATCCGCCGGCCCGCGGCGCGGTCGGCATCATCGTGCTCGCGGTCAATGCCAAGCCCCGCCCGGTAGTCCTCGATCATCGCGTGAACCGTCGCCGGGTCATGAATGGCGCGCCGGTAGTCCTCGTAGGCCTCCTGGCCCATGTGCTCAGCCGTCGCCGTGTACCACGCATCGGGATCGGCGCTGATGAGCCGCTCAGCGGGCCGTTCGGTCTGGCCGAAGAAGAACCAGTGATACCAGCTGGCGGCGAATTTGGCGTCGCACCTGGCGAGCGCCTCGCCGATGGGTATCCCCTCCATCAGGCACAGGCGGCTCACCGCGCCAGGATGGTCCATGGCGAGACGCTGGGCGACATACGTGCCGCGGTCATGCCCGGCCGCGCAGAACCGCGGGTGGCCGAGTGCCCGCATCAGAGCGAGGCAGTCCCCGGCCATCGCCCGCTTGGAATAGGGCCGGTGATCGGGCGTGGTCGGCGGCTTCGACGACTCACCGTAACCGCGTAGGTCCGGGCACACAACCGTGAACCGCTCGGCCAGCAGGGGCGCGACCTTGTGCCAGGTAGCGTGCGTGCGCGGGTGCCCGTGCAGCAGTAGCACCGCCGGACCCGACCCCCCGTAACGCACCCGGAGCGTGGCCTCACCGACGTCGATCCGTTCCAGCGTAAACCCTTCGAACATGCCCCTCCCCTACCACAAACCTTCCGCCTCAACCGCCCGGCACCCAGGGCGAGATGTCCCGTTGCGGAGGTTACGCGGGAGGATTTCCGGGTAGGGACGCATTGGTAGCAGGAACCGTCCGCGGGAAAACCGAGCGGGCGGTTTTCCTTTGCGGCAGGGACCGCCGCGGACGAGCGCTCGCATGACGGGAAGGTCGCAGGGGCAGAGACAGGGGCAGAGAAATGAAGCAGCTGAGCAGGCGGCTGATGAGCTGGGCGTCGATTCTTGAGCCAGATACCCGAAAGCAGGCCGACCGCACGGCGTCGATGCCCTTCATCTATCCACACGTCGCTTTGATGCCGGACGCACACCAGGGAAAAGGCGCAACCGTCGGCTCGGTGATCCCGACCCTCGGCGCCGTCATGCCCGCCGCAGTAGGCGTGGATATCGGCTGCGGAATGCACGCGGTCAGGACGCAGTTCACCGCAGAGGAAATGCGCGGCCGCCTCGGCGCCCTCCGCGAGTCTGTAGAGAGCGCGATTCCGCTGTCGGCCGGGAAATACAACGGTACGGTGCGCAACTCGGAGACCGCCGGGCGCATCGCCGAGATGGAGCACAAGGAAGGCGCGGCAAGCGCCGGCGCGATCGCGCCCAACTGGCGGCTTCAGCTAGGCTCACTCGGCTCGGGTAACCACTTCATCGAGGTCAGCCTCGACGAGCTGGGCCGCGTGTGGCTTTTCCTGCACTCGGGTTCGCGAGGCGCCGGCAACAGGCTGGCGAACAAGCACATCAAGATCGCGCGGCAGCTGTGCGAGCGCTGGTGGATACCGCTGCCGGATCCCGATCTCGCCTACCTCGTGGAGGGGACGGACGAGTTCTGGGCATATATCCGTGACCTCCGGTGGGCGCAGCATTTCGCCCTGCTGAACCGCGCCGAGATGATGAGCCGGGTGATCGCCTGCCTCGCCGACTGGATCGGCAGGGAGGTTTCGGTGGAAGAGGACATTCAGTGTCACCACAATTACACGGCGCGCGAGAGGCACTTCGGCAGGGAGGTGTGGCTGTCCCGCAAGGGCGCGATCGACGCCGGCAAGGGCAGGCCGGGCCTGATCCCGGGCTCGATGGGAACCGCCTCCTACGTGGTGGCCGGGAAGGGGAACCGGCAGTCACTGAACTCCTCACCGCACGGCGCCGGCCGCGGGTACAGCCGGTCGGCCGCCCGCAAGGTGTTCACCCGCGCACAGCTCGACGCGGCCATGGCGGGCATCGAGTGGCGCCACACCGACGCGTTCCTGGATGAGATCCCCCAGGCCTACAAACCAATTGACCAGGTCATGGCCGACGCCGCGGACCTGGTGGAGGTCCGTCACACCCTTCGGCAGATCGTGAACGTGAAGGGCGAGTGATCGCCGCGGGCACCCGCGGCGGCGAGAGCGGCGACACAGGTAGCCTCGGGGCGGATATCCAGCTAGCGGTCACCGCGTGCCGATAGGGTACAGGTAGCAGTTGCCGACCCAGGCGGGGAGCTGCCGCGCCGATATGTTTCACGCTGACCTGCATATTCACTCGAGATACTCCCGCGCTTGCAGCAGGGACTGTGATATTGAGCACCTGTCCTGGTGGGCGCTGCGCAAGGGTCTCACCGTTCTCGGGACCGGGGATTTCACGCATCCGGCGTGGGCGGCTGAGCTCAGGGAAACCCTGGTACCGGCGGAGCCGGGGCTGTTTCGCATCCGGCCGGACCTGGAAAAACGGCTCATGCGCGATTCGCCGGCCAGCTGCGCGGGCACCGTCCGGTTCATGCTCTCCGTGGAGATATCCACGATCTACCGCCGCGCAGACCGGACCAGGAAGGTGCATCATCTTATCTACGCGCCGAGTTTCAGCGCCGCCGACCGGATCACCGCGGCGCTGGCCAAAATCGGCAACCTGGCATCTGACGGGCGGCCGATTCTCGGCCTCGACTCACGCGACCTGCTGGAGATCACACTGTCCGCCGGCCCGGACTGCTTCCTCGTCCCCGCGCACGTCTGGACGCCGTGGTTCGCCGTTCTCGGCTCCAAATCCGGTTTCGATGCGGTGCAGGAATGCTACGCCGACCTTGCCGGGCACGTATTCGCGGTGGAAACCGGGCTGTCGTCGGATCCGCCGATGAACTGGACCTGCTCGTCCCTCGACTCGTACCGCCTGGTGAGCAACTCCGACGCACATTCGCCACCGATGCTGGGCCGGGAGGCGACCGTATTCGGTACCACCCTGGACTATTTCGCGATGGCCGCCGCGCTGCGGACCGGTGACGGCCTGGAGGGCACCGTCGAGTTCTTTCCCGAAGAAGGGAAGTACCACCTCGACGGCCACCGCAAGTGCGGTATCCGCATGGATCCCGAGCGGACCCGTGAGCTCGGCACGATGTGCCCGGGCTGCGGCAAGCCGCTTACCGTGGGAGTTCTGCACCGGGTGGCCGAGCTCGCCGACCGCCCGGAGGGATTCCGGCCGGCCGGGGCGGCCGGGTTCACGAGCCTTGTGCAGCTTCCGGAAATCATCGGCGAAATCCTCTCCACCGGGCCAAAGAGCAAGAAGGTAACCGGTGAAGTGGGCCGGCTCGTCACCGCTCTCGGGCCGGAGCTGAGCATTTTGCGGGAGACCCCGGTCGACGAAATAAGCCGGGTGGGCGGCTCACCGCTCGGCGAGGCCATCGCCCGGCTGCGCCGCGGTGAGGTGATCAGGGAAGCCGGCTACGACGGCGAGTACGGTACGATCCGGCTCTTCGAGCCCGGCGAGCTGGGCGGCGCGGCGCTCATCGCCGTGACGGAGCTTCCGGCCGCGCCACAGCAATCAGCGGAACGAGGCCGGGAAACCCGTTCACCGAACGGCCGCGCCTCCGGGCGGCAGGGCCCCCAGGCCGCCGTCGCCGCGCTCGGCCGGGGGGACCCTCCCCCCGGACCCCCCCGGGAATCGCTGCTCGGCGGGCTGGACCCGGACCAGCACGCGGCGGCGATCGCTCCGGGGCCACTGCTGATCATCGCGGGCCCCGGAACCGGGAAGACCCGCACGCTGACGCACCGCATCGCCTACCAGGTCATGGAGTGCGGAGTGCCCGCGGAGCACATCCTGGCGATCACGTTCACCCGGCGGGCGGCGCAGGAGATGCGGGACCGGCTGGCCGCGCTGTGCCCGGGCCGGGACCGGCAGCTCACGGTCACCACGTTCCACGGCCTGGGCCTGCGGATCCTGCGCGAGCAGCACGCCGCGGCAGGGCTTCCCGAACAGTTCGGCGTCGCCGGCGAGGCCGCCAGGCTCCGGGTCGCGGCCGAGCTGACCGGATCCGAGCGTGACGGGCGCAGGCTGCTCGCCGGGCTGGCGGATGACCCCGACGGCAAGCTCGCGCTGCGCAAGGAACTGGCGGCCCGCGACATGGTCGACTTCGACGGCCTCGTCGAGATGTCAGCGGCGCTGCTCGCCGGCAACCCGGCCATCGCCGCCGCGCTCCGCGCTCGGTGGCCGGCGATCAGCGTTGACGAATACCAGGACATCGACGGCGTCCAGTACGAACTGCTCCGCATGATCGGCGGTGACGGCGCCGGCCTGACCGCGATCGGTGACCCGGATCAGGCGATCTACGGCTTCCGCGGCGCCGACGTGGGCATCTTCGGCAGGTTCGGGGCGGACTTCCCCGGCGCCGTCACGGTGGAGCTGACCAGGAACTACCGTTCCAGTCCGGCGATCGTGACCGCCGCGGCGCAGGCCATCGCGCCGGCGACGCTGGTGCCTGGCCGGACCGCGGTCGCGATGCGGGACGATCCCGGCGGCGCGGGCGACTCGCTCGGCACCGTCAGCTTCACCGAAGCCGCGAACGAGCATGCCGAGGCGGCCTGGATCGCCGCCACCATCGACCGGCTGCTCGGCGGCGCGTCGTTCCACTCCCTTGACAGCGGCCGCGCTGACGGGCACGACCACGGCAAGCTTGGACTTTCCGACATAGCCGTGCTGTACCGCACGGACGCGCAGGCCGGCCCGCTCGGCCAGGCGCTGACGCGCGCCGGGCTGCCGTTCCAGAAGCGCTCGCACGACCTGCTCACGCGGCGGGCGGGGGTGGCGGAGATCCTGCGCGAAATGGCTCTGCTGGCCCCCGGAATCCTGGCCCCCGGGAGCCTGCCCCCCGGGAACGCGCCGCCCACGGTGGCGCAGCGGCTCACGGCGGCGGTGCGCGCGCTCGCGGCGGCCAGAGGGGAAAAGGATCCGGCGGTCATCGACCTCCGCGCCGCTGGCGAGCTGCTGGCGCCGCTCGCGCACCGGTGCGGTGACGACCTCGAGCGCTTCCGGACCGAGATCTCGCTGGGCGCGGAGACGGACGCGCTGGACCCGCGGGCCGAGGCGATCACCTTGCTGACCCTGCACGCCGCCAAGGGCCTGGAGTTCGACGTGGTGTTTCTGGCCGGCTGCGAGAGCGGCCTGCTGCCGCTGCGGCTGCCCGGCGCGGGGCCCGGCCCCGATGCCGCGGAGGAGCGGCGGCTGCTGTTCGTCGGAATGACCAGGGCCCGCGGCAGGCTGCTCATCAGCTGTGCGGCGCGCCGCGCCCGGTACGGCTCCGAGGAGCCGTCCGGCCGGTCGCCGTTCCTCGCCGCCATCGATCAGGGACTGCTGGCCCGGCCCGTGCCGCACCGCGCCCAAAGGGCCGCCGGCCGCCAGATGAAGTTGTTCTAGCATGCGCTACGCGCCGTAGTAGGGTTCGGAACCGGCCGTGACCGCCCGCATTTACCTATTAAAAACTAGTGAAAGCGGTACTCCGCGCCCGGGCGTGGCGCGTCCCTTTGTTACAGCCCGAACGATCATGGCGGTTACCCAGCCGGTCTCCGGGCGGCCGGACACCGAGGGGAGGTGTTCCATCGTGAGACACACTGCCGTCGCAGCCGCCAGCATTCCCCTTGAGACATTGTCGTTCGCTTTCGCCGCTTCCTGCCTGACAGCGTGGGGCGTGCTGCTGGCCGGCCGCGCTATCGTGAGACTGTCGGTCAGGGGTGTGCACACCATCACCGGTCATCTGATCGCGCCACCCGACCCCTGGCTGGAGTATGCGATCCGCGGCGCGCTCGCTGAGTTCGACCGCGAACTGCGGAAGGTCATGCCCCGTCTCTACGGCCACGCCAGGAAAGAGGAACCGCGCTGATGAGGCTCACGGTGATCGGCTGCGGGCACCTCGGCGCCGCCCTTGCGGCGTGCATGGCCGAGATCGGTCACGAGGTGCTCGGCGCCGACACCGACGAGAGCAAGGTCCAGCTTCTCAGCGAGGGTCGTGCGTGGTTCGCCGAGCCCGGCCTCGACGAGATGCTCGCCCGCAACATCGCCACCGGCGGTCTCCGCTTCACCACGAGCTTCGCCGAGGCGGGCCGGTTCGCGACCGTGCATTTTCTTGCCGTGCCCACCCCGGAGCTGCCGGATGACGACGGCTTCGACCTGTCCCAGGTATACGCCGCGGCCCGCACGCTCGCCCCGCACCTGAACCGGCCGGCGCTCGTCATAGGCAAGTCCACGGTGCCGCCGGGCACCACGGCCGCGCTCGCCCGTGAGCTGGCGGCCCGTGCTCCCGCCAGGGACGCCGTCGAGGTTGCCTGGATCCCCGAATTCCTCCGTGGCGGATTCGCGCTCGCCGACACGCTGCGGCCGGACCGGATCGTCGCCGGGGTGCCGAGTGCCGCGGCGGAGAGCGTCGTACGCGAGGTCTACCAGCCGCTGGCGGTGCCGCTGCTGTTCACGGACCCGGCGACGGCGGAGATGGCGAAGGTCGCCGCCAACGCGTTCCTGGCGACGAAGATCTCTTTCATCAACGCGATCGGCGACATCTGCGCGGGCGCCGGGGCCGACGTGGCGGTGCTCGCCGACGCGCTGGGCATGGATCCGCGGATCGGCCGCACCGGGCTTACCGCGGGCCTGGGCTACGGCGGCGGCTGCATGCCAAAGGACATCCGCGGGCTCGCCGCGTTCGCGGTCGCCACCGGCGCGAACAGCGCGGCAAGGCTGCTTTCCGCGGTCGATGAGATCAACGCGAGCCGCCGCCAGCGGATCGTGAACCTGCTCACCGCCGTGGCGGGCCCGCTGCGCGGGAAACGGATCGCCCTGTGGGGCGGCGCGTTCAAGGTGGGAACCGATGACGTCCGCGACTCGCCCGGCCTGGACGTCGCGGACCGGCTGTCCCGCCTGGGCGCCGAAATCGTCGTCTACGACCCGATGGCGACCGGCAACGCCCTGGTGGCGTTCCCGCATCTGGGTTACGCGGACAGCGCCCTCGCCGCCGCCCACCAGGCCGACGCCGTGCTGGTGGTCACCCCATGGCCGGAATTCGCCACGGTGAACCCGGCCGCCGCGGGTGCCGCCGTGGCCACCCGCCTGCTGATCGACGCGTGCCAGGCAGTCAGCCCGCCGCTGTGGCGCGCGGCCGGCTGGACCGTGGCCGCGCCGTATCCCGCAGGAGAATTTACCGAACGGATCGTGGTTCCCCCGGCTACGCAGTGATAGCCCGGCGGCCGCCGGAACCGCCGCCGATGAGCCCGGTGCGCAGCACCGGTGCCGCGATCGGCACGGGCGCGGGCGCGGGGCGCCCGCCCCCTTTCCCCGGGTTGTTCCCGAGCCGCAGCGCGAGCGCCGGGCACATGTCCACGGCCTGCTGCGCGTCCTTCTCCAGCCACGGGGGCACCGGAATCGACATGATCACCGGGAAGCCCTGCTTGTCGAGGTGAATGAGTTCAGGAACCAGGTGCGCGCACAGCCCGTGCCCCTCGCAGCGGACCCAGTCGACCTCGAGGCGCTTCTGTGCCTGCTGCTCAGGCCCCTCGGGCAGCGGCAGTATGCCGCGGACGGGACGCCCGCACGAGGAGTGAAAGACGTGCGCGGCCAGGTCCTCGGTGAACACCTCGAGAGCCGACAGCACGAACCTGGTGGCGCCGTCCGGATGCGAGCAGGCGCCGCGCCCCGTCACGGAGGCGGCCGACCGCCTGGCCGTCTCGAGTGCCTCGATGCCGCCCGACCCGTCGACCACCGCGGCGAGCGCGCGTGCGATCGTCGGCAGGCCCAGCTTGCAGGGCCCGCACTGGCCCGCGGACTCACCGGCCAGATAGCTGGTTATCCGCGACACCTCACCGAGCGGGCAGGTGCCGTCGCCGAGGGGAAGCACGATGCCTGATCCGAGCGTGCCGCCCACGGCGGCGAGCCCCTCCCGCGACACCGGCACCGTGTAAACGGTCTCCGCGGGCAGCCACATGCCGTGGTAGCCGCCCACGAGCACCCCGTCCCCGGCAGGGGCCTGGCAGATGTCCAGGACCGCGCCGAGCGGGATACCCGTCGGGACCTCCACGACCGCGGCGTGCTTTGCCGAGCCGCTCACGCTGAGCAGCACGGTGCCTGGCTCCTCGGGTGTGCCGATCGAGGCGAACCGGCCCGGCCCGAGCAGAGCCAGCACGGACAGCTGGGCAAACGTGGAGGCGTTCGACAGCAGCGTCGGAAGATCATCCACGCCACGCTCGGCGGCCAGGGTCTTCCGGCCGGGCGGAACCGGCTTCTTCCCGTTGATGCCGCGGACCAGCGCGCCGGACTCACCGGAGATGAACCGTTCCGGCTGCTGGATGACGCGGACCATCTTCCGCAGGCCCGGCTCGGCCGCGATGGCGGCCTCGACCGATCTGTTGGCGAGCTCGTTGCCCGTCACCCCGACGATGATCTCCTCGGCCTCGATCGCCTCGGCGACCAGCGCCGCGCCGCTCAGGATCAGGTAAGGCGACCTGATCATGAGCATCTTGTCCTTGAAGGACCCGGGCTCGCCCTCGGTCGCGTTCACCACGACGATCGTCGGGCGCCCGGTCGACTCAGCCGCGTCGACGACCGCCTGGAGCTTGCGCGCGAAAGGGAACGCGGCACCGCCCTGGCCGCGCAGGTCGACCTGCTTCGCCATCGCGATCAGCTCGCTCGCGGACATGCGTGGCAGCGGGCCAAAGATGTCGCGGTGCGCGTCGAGGTCGAGCCGTGACATCCGGTCGAGACCCGCCGTAAGCCGCGCCGCCCCGATCCGCATGATCGTGGGGACATCGAGCTCTTCCGGGGAACTCGGGTTCATCGCCTGCCGTCTCCGCCACGTCCATAGGAGTTTGAACTACCGGGATCCGGCCTGCCCCGGCCGGCCCTGGACTCAGGCCCAGCCGTCCCGCGCGGCGGCTGGCCCCCGCCGGACCCGCGAGCGCCGCGCGGTCTCGGGCCGGTACCGCCGTCCGGCGCGGGCCTGCGCCCGCGCCCCGCATCCGGCGCAGACCCGGGAGGAGCCTGTGACCGGGAACCATCGCCCGCGCGCGGCATCGGACCGGTGCCGGACCGCGGCATCGGGCCAGTCCCCGCACGAGGCATCGGCCCAGTACCCGCACGAGGCATCGGGCCGGTACCCGCACGAGGCATGGGACCCGTCGCGGACCGCGGCGTGGGACCGGTCGCGGCACGCGTCATCGAACCGGTCGCCTCACGCTGCGCGCCTGAATCAGCGCGCGGCATCGGGCCAGTCCCCCCACGAGGCATCGGGCCGGTACCCGCCTCCGGCATGGGGCCCGTCGCGGACCGCGGCACGGCACCTGTCCCAGCACGAGGCATTGGCCCAGTCCCCGCACGAGGCATCGGACCCGTCCCCGCACGAGGCATCGGGCCGGTTCCCGCACGAGGCATCGGACCCCTCCCGGACCGCGGCACGGCACCTGTCCCAGCACGAGGCGTCGGCCCGGTGGCCGCACGAGGCATCGGGCCGGTCCCGGCCCTCGGCATCGAACCCATCTCCGCTCGCGGCATGGGGCCCGTCCCCGCACGAGGCATCGGACCCGTCGCGGACCGCGGCATGGGCCCGGTCCCGGCCCCCGGCATCGGGCCGGTCCCCGCACGAGGCATCGGGCCGGTTACCGCCCGCGGCATCGCGCCGCTCCCGGCACGTGGCATTGGGCCGGTGGCCGGTCCTGACCCGGGGCGTGGCGCGCCGCCGCCCGATATCGCGGGCATCGTGGCCGTGTCACCGCCCCCCGCGCCGTACGAGGACATCGCCTCATAGCTGACCGGAGCGGACAGCATTCCGTAATCGGGCCCGTCGTCGTAACCGGGGCGGCCAGCATAACCAGGTCCGTCGTAACCAGGTCCGTCGTACCCGGAGCCGTCATACCCGGGTCCGTCGCCATAGCGGGGCCCCTCGCGATTGCGGAGCCCGTCGTACCCGGGTCCATCGTCGTAGCCCGATCCCCCATAACCGGGGGCTTCGCCGTAGCCGGGGGCTTCGCCGTAGCCGGGGGCTTCACCGTAGCCGGGGGCTTCACCGTAGCCGGGGGCTTCACCGTAGCCGGGGACTTCGCCGTAACCAGGGGTTTCACCGTAGCCGGGAGTGTCCGCGTAAGTCGCCGGCCCGCCGTAGCCGGCGGCATCCGCGTAAGCCATTGGGTCCCCGTAGCCACGGTCGTCCACATACTCACGATCGTTCCTATAGCCACGGTCGTCCCCATAGCCCGGGCCATCACCGTAGCCACCGTCGCCGTAGCCGGGATCATCGCCGTAACCGCCAACGTTGTCGCGGCGTGGCGCGCCCGCGTAGCGCGGCGGCCCCTCGTACCCGGGCTCGTAAAGGGGCTGGCGCCCGTCCCCCGCCGGGCCGCCCGGCGCGGGGGGAGCGTAGCCTCCGGCGTAGTCGGTGAACGACTCCGCCGCCCCGCCCGCGGGAAGCGCCGCGAGCACCGGCATGGGACCCGACGGCGAACCCGGCGTGCCGACCGTTCCCAGCGCCTCGGCCCGGTACACGCCGGGGGCCGCACCCGGAAGCACGCCCGCGGCGGCCGCCATGCCCCCGGTGGCCGGGATCATCCGCATCGTGCTGCCGAACTGCGCGGCCATGTTAAGCGTGGCGGCGCGCAGCGGCGAGGAGGCGGTGCCGCTCGTGTCGTCCACCGGCGGCCCGCTGAGGTTCTCCTTGGGCCGCAGCGAGTTGGCCAGCACGCGAACCGCCAGGCCGAGCGCGGTGAAGGCGATGACGAACCCGTAGCTCCAGTCCACGTAGGGCTTGCCCGGGCGGCCGGCGAGCAGCCCGTGCCAGATTCCGAAGACGAAGGCGACGTACGACGTGTAGTGGATCGCCCGCCACTGCCAGGCCTTACTGTGCGTGGTGAACCGCTTGCGCAGGATGCTCGTTATCACGAGCAGCACGATCAGGTCGGACGCGATCGTTCCGAGTCCGATGTAGAAGGTCCTGAACGGCGAGAGAAACGGTACGAAGGCATCGATGACGTGGGAACGCTGGGCGAGGATCTCGGTCGTGATGTGTATCACGAGAAATGCCAGCGCCGCGAAGGAGGCGGCACGGTGCATCGACTGAACGAAGACCCGGTGGCCGGGGTTGAGGACGAGCCGGTCCGTCGACAGCAGGCCGAGCGCCACCGAGGCGCACAGCGCGATGAGCGCGAAGACACCCGCGTAGTAGAGCATGAAGTGCTGGGTGGCCGCGTCGATCACGTGCCCCATGCGAGTCAGCGTCAGGAAGGCCAGTATCACGACGACGCCCGCGATCGCCGCGCCGTAGATCTTCGCTGCGTGCTCGGCAACCACCCCGCCGGAAGACGGGCGAGCGCTCTCACGGCCGCGGGGACGGCTGCGAGTCGTTGCCACGGGGTACCTCCTCGAGTCGCGGTAAAGCGAATCTGCGTCAGTTACGACGCGGCCCCGCGTGCGCGTCGGTGGAACCAGTTGCCAGGTCTGCCAGGGAGAACGACTCTATCAGCCGGCATAACTGTTTGGACACGAAACGATATATAAGGTGAATGTAAACGCGATTACTCCTGGTTTATCCGCCCTGCCGGGGACAGTCGCCCCGGCCGGCGTCATCACGGTGGCCCGAGGTTCGGACCAGGCACGCTGTGACCAGGAGCACGGCGCAAGCCGCCTGGCATGACGCGGTAACCGAACACGACCCCTCCTCGCGCAGTTCCGCCCCTGAAAACTGTTATACAGCCGGCATCGACGCGAGATCCGGCGAACCGGCAATGATGACAACTGTCTTACGGAATGGAGAGTCCGGGCGGCGCAACCGCCCATTGTCCCACTCAAGCCGCGTTGGGCACCAATACCGGCAAATCTCTCACTACGGCCCCGCCGGGGTGAGCTCGGCTGCGACAAGTTCCGCGATCTGGGCGGTGTTGAGCGCCGCTCCCTTGCGCAGATTGTCACCGCACACGAAGAACTCGATCGCGTTCGGGTCGTCCAGCGACTGGCGCACCCGGCCGACCCAGGTCGGGTCGGTGCCCACCACGTCCGCCGGGGTGGGGAAGTCACCGCGCTCCGGCTCGTCGCAGACCACCACGCCGGGTGCGGCGCGAAGCACGTCCCAGGCCTCCGCGCGCCCGGCCGGACGGGAAAAAACCGCGTGCACCGCGACCGAGTGCGCGGTCACGACCGGCACCCGGACGCAGGTCGCGGACACGCGCAGCGACGGCAGGCCGAGGATCTTCCGCGACTCGTTGCGGACCTTCAGCTCCTCCGAGGCCCAGCCGTCCTCCTTGAGGGACCCGGCCCAGGGCACGACGTTGAGCGCCAGCGGCGCCGGGAACGGTCCGAGATCGCCGGCGACGCCGCGCAGGTCCCCGGCCCGCTGGCCGAGCGAACGGGTCCCGGCGACCTTGTCCAGCTGCGCGTACAGGGTGTCGATGCCGCTCTGGCCGGCGCCCGAGGCGGCCTGGTAGGAGGCCACCACCATCTCACGCAGGCCGAACGCCCGGTGCAGCGCGCCCACGGCCACGATGAGCGACAGCGTGGTGCAGTTGGGGTTGGCGATGATCCCCTTCGGCCGCCGGGCCACGTCATCCGGGTTGACCTCGGGCACCACCAGCGGCACCTCGGGGTCCATGCGGAAGGCGCCCGAGTTGTCGACGGCGACCGCGCCGCACGCCGCCGCGACCGGCACCCAGGCGGCCGAGACCTCGTCGGGCACGTCGAACATCGCCACGTCGACGCCGTCGAAGGCGTCCTCGGTCAGCGCGATCACCTCGGTCTCGCGGCCCCTGACCGTCAGCCGGCGCCCCGCCGAGCGCGCCGAGGCGATCAGCCTGATCTCGCCCCAGATGTCCTCGCGCATGGACAGCAGGTCGAGCATGACCGTGCCGACAGCACCGGTCGCGCCGACGACCGCGAGAGTCGGCCGCCCGCCGGCTCTCATCGCCCGGACCCCCCGTAGACGACAGCCTCCACCTCGTCGGCGTCCAGGTCGAACGCCTTGTGTGTCGCGGTCACGGCGGTGTCCACGTCACCCTGGTCCACGATCACCGAGATCCTGATCTCCGACGTGGAGATCATCTCGATGTTCACGCCGGCGTCCGCGAGCGCGCCGAAGAACTTCGCGGTCACGCCGGGGTGCGACCGCATGCCGGCCCCGATCAGCGAGACCTTGCCGATCCTGTCGTCATACAGCAGGGACTCGAAGCCCACGGCGTCCTGAAGACGCCGCAGCGCCTCCATCGCCCGCTGGCCGTCGTCGCGGGGCAGCGTGAAGGAGATGTCGGTGCGGCCGGTGGCGACGGCGGAGACGTTCTGCACGATCATGTCGATGTTGATACCGGCCTCGGCGATCACCCCGAACAGCCGGGCCGCCTCGCCGATCCGGTCCGGCACGCCGACAACGGTGATCTTCGCCTCGCTCCGGTCGTGTGCGACCCCGGAGATAATGGCCTGCTCCATACCGGCTTCCTCCGACTCGGTGTGCGCGTGCCCGCTGACCCAGGTCCCGGCCCGCTCGCTGAACGAGGAGCGGACGTGGATCGGCACGTCGTAACGCCGCGCGTACTCCACGCACCGGAGCATCAGCACCTTTGCGCCGCACGCGGCCATCTCCAGCATTTCCTCGTAACTGATCCGCGGTATCCGGCGGGCGCTCCTGACGATCCGCGGATCCGCGGTGAAGATGCCGTCCACGTCGGTGTAGATCTCGCACACGTCCGCGCCCAGCGCCGCCGCCAGCGCGACGGCCGTGGTGTCGGTGCCACCGCGGCCCAGGGTGGTGACGTCCTTGCTGTCCTGCGAGACACCCTGGAACCCGGCGACGATCGGGATGGCGCCGTCGGCCAGCGCGCTCGAGATACGGCCCGGCGTCACGTCGATGATGCGGGCCCTGCCGTGCGCGCCGTCGGTGATCACGCCGGCCTGCGACCCGGTGAACGAGCGCGCGTGCATGCCGAGGTTGGCGATCGCCATCGCGAGCAGCGCCATCGAGATCCGTTCGCCGGCCGTGAGCAGCATGTCCAGCTCGCGCGCGGGGGGCAGCGGGCTCACCTGGTTGGCCAGGTCGATGAGCTCGTCGGTGGAGTCCCCCATCGCGGAGACCGCCACGACAACCTGGTCGCCGCCCTTGCGCGTCTTCACGATCCGCTGCGCGACACGCTTGATCCCGTCAGCATCCGCGACCGAGGATCCACCGTATTTCTGCACGACAAGGGCCACGGACGGGGCGCTCCTCCCGGGTTGCTTCGCTGGCGGACGGACGCTTGAGTTTATCCGCGCCCCGCTCCGCCGCCCAATCCGTTACCGAGGTTGCGGCGGCGTATGCCGGGGTCAGAGGGGCGTGCGTTCCTCGGCGACGTCCAGGCTGGCGTGCGCGACGAGCGCGTGCAGCGCACGCAGCGCCGCGCCGCCGTGCGTGCCCCAGTGGTTGAAGTAGCTGTACTGCCACCACCACAGCGCCTCGAGCGACCGCCCGGCCTGGTAGTGCTTGAGCCCGTGAATGAGGTCCGCGGTGACCGCGGCGATGTCGTCGGAGAGCCGGAACGGGATGCCCCTCGTGTCCGCGTACGGGTCGAAGACCTCGGCGTACTCGTCGCAGCTCGCCAGCTTGGCCGCCAGCCCGGCGCGCAGCGCGTCGAGGTCCGGGTCGGCGCCCACCGGGGGCTCCACGTTCCCGGACAGGATCACGTCGCTGCTCGCGCCCAGCTTCGCCCCGGCGAGCAGGATCTGCGACACCTCGAGCAGCAGCAGCGGGACGGCCTCGTCCCCGCCCTCGCCGCCCGCGAGCGCCGCCACGCCGTCGATGAAGTCCTTGGCGTTCTTGGCGATCTGGTCGGCGAGCGGTTGCCAGTCAGACATCAAGCAGCCTCCGTCCCTCGAATGCGCGGCCCAGCGTGACCTCGTCTGCGTATTCGAGATCCCCGCCGACCGGCAGCCCGCTGGCCGGCCGGGTCACCCGGAGCCCCATCGGCTTGACAAGTCTCGCCAGGTAGGTCGCGGTCGCCTCGCCCTCCAGGTTGGGATCGGTCGCCAGGATCAGCTCGGTCACCGTACCGTCCGACAGGCGGGTCATGAGCTCACGTATCCGCAGCTCATCGGGGCCCACGCCGTCGATCGGGCTGATCGCGCCGCCGAGCACGTGGTACCGGCCGCGGAACTCGCGGATCTTCTCGATCGCCGCTACGTCCTTGGGCTCCTCCACGACGCAGATGACCGACAGGTCGCGCCGGGGGTCGAGGCAGATGCGGCACTCGTCGGCCTCGGCCACGTTCCCGCAGGTCCTGCAGAAACGAACCCGCTCCGTCACCTCGACCAGCGCCGCCGCCAGCCGCTTCACGTCCTCCGGGTCGGCGGCGAGCAGGTGGAACGCGATCCGCTGGGCGCCCTTCGGCCCGACCCCGGGCAGCCGCCCCAGCTCGTCGATGAGGTGCTGGATGACCCCTTCGTACACCACGTTCCTCGGTCTCTCCCGTGCCGGCCTATCCGTCCCCGGTTCCGTCCCGGCCTGTCCGTCCCGTCAGCGCTCGTCCGCGTCGTCCGGCTCGCCGCCCGGCCCCGGGACGCCCAGCCCGGGAAGTTCCAGACCGCCCGGCATACCACCGCTGAGCGCGTCCGCGAACGGGCCCATCCGTTCCTGCTGGAGATCGGCCACGGCACGCGTGGCGTCCCTGATCGCCGCGAGCACGAGGTCGGCGATCGTCTGCGCGGTCTCCGCCGGATCGCTCGCGTCGATGACGCTGGGGTCGATGTTCAGGTCTACGAGCTCGCCCTGGCCGTTGACCCGGGCGGTGACGGCGCCGCCGCCCGCCGTTCCGGTCACCTCGGTCTCAGCGAGTGCCTGCTGCGCGCTCATCAGCTGCTCCTGCATCTGCTGGGCAGCCTGCAGCAGCCGCTGCATGTCCATTCCGCCGTCAGGTTGCACGTCACCCTCCTTACGGGGAGAGCCTACGCGATGCACCAGGCCCGCTCAGTCCCCGCTCAGTCTTCGAACTCGCCGATGATCTGGCCGCCGAGCTCGCGCTGGATCAGGTCCATGCCGGTGAGCTCGGCCGATCCCGGCGCGGCCGTTCGCAGCGCGCTGCCGGACGGCGGATCCATCCCGTTCAGGTCCGTCCCGTCCGCGAACCCGGCTTCGCCGGAAACGGGATCGTCGTCATCGCCGAACGGGTACTCGGCATCCGGGGGAGGCGGCTCGTAGTCGGGACGGGGCTTCGCCGCCCCCTTCGCCGGGGCGCCCGCGCGCGCGGCGGAATCCGCGCCGGAGGAGCCGGAGAAGCGGGAGGAACCGGCGGATCTGCCGCCTGATCCGGCGCCACCCGGGCCGGTGCCGGCCGGGCCAGCGGGCCCCGGGCCACCCCGGCCCTGGCCGCGTCCCGGCGGCTGGCCGCCGGGACCACCGCGGCGCTGCCCGGCCGGCGGCGGATCCCCGCCGGATACCGCCCTGACCGTGACACTGAGCCCGAAACGGGCGATGAGCACCTGCTTGAGAAGGTCCTCGTACCCGCTGCTCGTGAAGCCCTTGACGTCGCCCGGCCGGGGGAACTGGAGGGTGAGCACCCCCTCGTCCAGCGACACCACGCTGGCGTTGCTGAGCAGTATCCAGGCGACCCTGCGCTGCGCCCTGATGGCGTCGAGCACCCCGTCCCAGCCCTGCCGCAGCGCGTCGGCCGTTGGCGCTCCCCCGGGGACCTGGGGGACCGGTGAGGCCCACGGGACCTGTGGAGCTGACGGGTCCTGTGGGGCTGCGGAGGCGGGAGAGGCGGACGAGGCCTGTATGGCTGATGGGTCCCATGGGACTACGGAGGCGGGAGAGGC
>Ga0213875_10000358_pt1 | contig 42510 bp, 28 predicted proteins | sample BarmaccomBMRX_R8_FD_160105 | JGI IMG/M metagenome (GOLD analysis project Ga0213875, IMG submission 160105) | Root-associated microbial communities from Barbacenia macrantha in rupestrian grasslands, the National Park of Serra do Cipo, Brazil - RX_R8 | ecosystem: Host-associated > Plants > Roots...
CGAAGGCGCCCATGCCGGGATCACCTACCATATCGAAGGCGCCGGCCCTGCCCTGCTGTTGCTGCCGTTTTTTCTGGCGCGATCACAATGGCTGCCGGCGCTCCCGCACCTGGCTCGGCATTTCACGGTCGCGACGCTCGGCGGAGGGCATCTCGGCGGCGTTGCCATGCTCGAAGACCGCGCCCGCGCGCCGAGCTACCGGGCGATGTTCCGCACCCTGATCGATGCGATGAAGCCGGCACCGGGCGAGCCGATCCTGGAAGTCGGCTGCGGCGCCGGCTCGTTGGTGCGGCAGCTTGCCGGCCGGCTCGGCGGCGCCAACCCGATCACCGGACTCGACACCAACCCGTTTCTGCTGCGCGAGGCGGCGGCGCTGGCGCGAGACGATGCGGTCGACGGCCAAATCCGCTTTGCTGAGGGCAACGCCGAGGCGCTGCCCTTTGAAGACGGGGCGTTCGGCTGCGCCTATTCGGTGACGGTATTCGAGGAATGCGACGCCGACCGCGCCATCGCCGAAATGGTGCGCGTGACCCGGCCCGGGGGCCGTATCGGCATCGCGGTCCGCGCGATCGACATGCCGCAATGGTGGAATCTCGACCTGCCGGAATCGATCCGCCGCAAGATCGAGGCACCGCCGCGTTCGGTGAGCCCGGGCGGGGTCGCCGACGCCAGCCTCTACCGGCGCCTGAGGCGGGCCGGGCTCGACGAGCTGGTGTGCTTCCCGTATCTGGTGACTCTCGACCGGCCGGAAGGCCCGATCTGGCGCTGGCGCGAAGATGCTGTCGTGCCGTTGCTGACGCCGGCGCAAGCTGCGATCTGGCGGCAGCGTCGCGAGGAGGCTCTTGGCGACGGTCTCCTCTTCATGGCGCATCCGCTGCACTGCGCCGTCGCCACCAAGGCGCCGCCGACCTGACCCCCGGGTTGGGATCGCAGCGGTGCATCGCACCGGCGCGACCGCCATGCTATGCATTCGGGAAAGCAAACCGAGGAGACGTCATGATCCATCATCTTTCGATCGGCGCCCGCCAGCCGCAGCATGTCGCCGAGGTGCTCGCGGAGCTGATGGGCGGCGTCGCGGTGCCGTTCCCGCCCAATCCGGGGAGCTTTTTCGCTTTGCAGCTCGACGAGCACGGTTCGGGGGTCGAGGTGCACCCGGCCGGGGTCGAACTGACCCCTGGCGGCATCACCGGCGCCGGGTTCGCCAGGAAAGAGGCTCGCGGCGGCTACGGCGCGGTTCATTTCGCGCTGAGCGTGGCGGCCGATGCCGACACCGTCGAGGCGATCGCCGCTCGCGAGGGCTGGCAATGCTACCGCTGCGACCGCGGCCCTTTCCATGTCGTCGAGGTCTGGATCGAGAACGAGCTCATGATCGAGATCCTGCCGCCCGGGTATGCGCGCGAATATCTCGAATTCGCCCGGCCGGACAAGATGCAGGCGGGTTTGGCCACGGCCCCGTCCCGCCAGCGCTGAACCCGGAACGAAGGGCTTCAGCAACCGATCCTGAACCGCAATCAGCATCGGCGAGGCAGCGCTTTGGGCTGCCCCCGGGCGTGTTCCGGGGGAGCCGAGCCGGAGCAGGCTCAGGGATCGCCGCGCCAAGCCCACCGCTGTCCGGTTGAGTTTCGAGAGGGCGTCCAGTAGAAGCCAATTAATCCACATATTCACCCAAAACCGCGTGGCCGGGCTTGTCCCGGCCATCCACGTCTTCATCGTCCACAGCTTCTGGTTTCTCGAGAATACGTGGATGCCCGGGTCAAGCCCGGGCACGGGGAATTCTGATTGCGGCGGTGCACGAGTAAGCAACCGGTTTTGCTGAACCGGACAGCCATGGGCCAAGCCCGGCCAGAGACAGAAACAATCTGATCGCGCTTCGAATGGCTTGGTTATCCGGTCACGCGCGCTTCTGGCGGCGGGGATTGACATCGGAAGCGGCGGCTTCAACCGGGCGTGGGCGCCGATCGACCCGGAAGCCGCCGGACTGGCGCGACCACAAGGCGGCGTAGGCGCCGCCGGCCGCAAGCAGGTCTTCGTGCGTGCCCTCCTCGACGATGCGGCCCGCGTCGAGCACGACGAGGCGATCCATGCGAGCGATTGTCGACAGCCGGTGTGCAATGGCAATGACGGTGCGTCCCTCCATCAATTCGGCCAGCTGTTCCTGGATCGCCGCCTCGACCTCGGAATCGAGCGCCGAGGTGGCTTCGTCGAGCACCAGGATCGGCGCGTCCTTCAGGATCACCCGTGCCAGCGCGATGCGCTGACGCTGCCCGCCCGACAATTTGACCCCGCGTTCGCCGACATGGGCGTCGAGCCCGGTACGGCCGTGCCAGTCCTCGAGACCCTCGATGAATTCCAGCGCATGCGCCCGGCGCGCAGCATCGACGATCTCGGCTTCGCTGGCCTCGGGCCGGCCGTAGCTGATGTTGTCGCGGATCGAGCGGTGCAGCAGCGAGGTATCCTGCGTCACCATGCCGATCTGGGCGCGCAGGCTCTCCTGGGTCAGCGCGGCGATGTCCTGGCCGTCGATCAGGATGCGGCCCTTCTCGGGCCTGTAGAAGCCGAGCAGCAGATGCACCAGCGTCGATTTGCCGGCGCCGGAGCGGCCGACCAGGCCGACCCGTTCGCCGGGCGCGATGTCGATGTCGAGACCGCGCAACACGCCGCCGCGGCGCGGTCTGCGGCCGTAATCGAAGCTGACCTGCTCGAACCGCACCCCGCCTTCCGCTCGGACCAGCTCGACCGCGCCCGGTAAATCCGGCATCTGCCGCTCGACCGCGATCGAGCGCATGCCGTCCTGCACCTGGCCGATATCGTCGAAAATGTTGGCGATCTGCTGCGCCACCCAGCCGGCGACGCTGCCGATCTGCCACGCCATCGGAATCGCCATCGCGACGACCCCGATCGGCACATGCCCGGACGCCCACAGTCCGATCGACACCCCACCGGTGCCGACCAGCAGCAGCGCGTTCATGACCGCCAGCGAGAAACCCCACAGCGAGGTCATGCGCAGCTGGCGGCGATAGGCCACGGTGTGCTCGTCGATGCCTTCGCGGACGAAGGCGTCCTCGTCGCGGGCGCGGGCGAACAGCTTGACGGTCAGGATGTTGGTGTAGCTGTCGACGATCTTGCCGGTCAGCTGCGAGCGCATCTCCGACATGCGGCGCGAACGCTCGCGCATGCGCGGCAGGAAGGCCCGCAGCACCGCGCCATAGGCGATGAACCAGGACAGCACCGGCAGGCACAGCCGCCAATCGGCGGAGGCGAGCAGCGCGATCGCGCTGCTGCCGTAAACCAGGATGTACCAGACCGCGTTGATGCTGGAGACGATGCTTTCGCGCAAGGCGGGGCCGGTCTGCATGACACGCGCCGCGATCCGCCCGGCGAAATCGTTCTGAAAAAAGGTCCAGCCCTGGCGCACGACATGCCAATGACTCTGCCACCGCACAAGATTGGTCAGACCGGGGACCAGGGCCTGGTTGGTGATCAGATATTGGAGCAGATGCGCCGCCGGGCGCAGCACCAGCAGCACGAGCGCCATCAGCACCAGCTGGGTGCCGGCCTCATGCCACATCGTCTGCGGAGCCCGCGACGAAACCAGCGAGACGACGCGGCCGATGCAGACCGGGATCGCGGCGTCGAGCAATGCCACGACCAGCCCGGCCGCGAACAGGGCCAGCAGCAACCCCGGCGCCTGCCGCACGAAATGCCAGTAGAAGCGCCGCAGCGCGTGCGGCGTATCGACCGAAGGCGGCGGCACATCAGCCGGCGGCTCGCTGGGCTGCAACAAGCCTTCGAAGAAGCGGAACATCCCGATTACCGGCCAATCCTGATCGGTGAAATGATTATCGGCTCCGTCATGCGGTCCGGCGCTGCACGCCCGACATCGCCGAAAGCCGGGCCATCAGCGCAATGCGCATGAGGTGGCCCGGGTCAATCAGCGATGCACAGAGGAAGAGCCGCGCGGCGACGGCTTGCTGTTTCGAAACCTGCACCTGCCTCCATATGGGGCAGATGGCTAAATTACTCCAGGACAAGCGCGATCAAACGAGTGTCGCTGCGCTCTTGCGGTCGCGCCGCGTGCGGGGTACGCCCGGAGAATCGCAAAGCACCCAGGGAAGCGATCATGAGCGCGACAAAACCCGCCCGCTTCCAGTACCGGCTCGGCGCCAACCAGCCTGCCGGCAGCCCGACGGCGCATTGGCTCGCCGAGTTGGCCGAGGCCGTCGCACGGGACACCGACGGCGAACTGCTGATTGAGGTGTTCCCCGAAAGCCGGCTCGGACCCGACCCGGCGATGTTCGCCGATCTTCGCAAAGGGGCGCTCGAATTCTATCTTTCGGGCGCGCTGCTCGGGAATGTTGCGCCGACCAGCGCACTGCCCCTGCTGCCTTTCGTCTTCGCCGACAGCGCGACGGTTTTCGCCGCGCTCGACGGCGAGCTTGGCGAGGTGATACGGCGCGAACTGGCGCAGAACGGGCTGCATGCCTTGCGGCATTGCTGGCAGAACGGGTTCCACCACATCACCACGACGGGGCGGCCCATCCACAGCGCGGCGGACTTTGCCGGCCTCAAGATCCGCAGTCCGGGCGGCGCGATTGCCGCCGATTTCTTCCGCGAACTCGGCGCCGAAGCCGGCATGGTTCCGTTCAGCGATATGTACCAGGCGTTGAAGGATGGCCGGTTCGATGGCCAGAGCGATCCGCTCGGGGTCGTGCAGTCGCTGCGGCTTGACCAGGTGCAGACCCATTTGAGCCTGACCGGGCATTGGTGGACCGGCTTCACCCTGCTCGCCAACGCCGCCGCGTGGCATGCCCTGCCGGGCGAGATCCGCGGCGCGGTCGAGCGCAACGCGGCAGCGTGCGCGGCACGCCAGCGCAGCGACATCGAGGCCGTCAACGCCGCCGGGGCGGACGTCCTTGCCGGCCGTGGCATGCTCGTCAACAGGGCCGATACCGAGGACATCCGGACGCGCCTGGGCAGCTTCTACCGCCGTTGGCGCGCACGCTTCGATCCCGCTAGCTGGCGCCTGCTCGAAGCCTGCGCCGGCACTCTGCCCGAGGCTTGACCGGAAGGCTCCGGCACTACGAAATGGCGCGCTGGATCGCAAAACCCGCAAGCTCTCCGGTACGTTTCAACGCCAGGGGTAAGTCATGCGAATGCGACGCCGCATAAGTTCGGCCATTCTTGTTGGCGTATTCTGCTGTGCCTTCTTCCCGGCGAGAGCCGATGCGACCGCTCAATGCCGCCCAGGCGAGCGCTACATCGCGTATTGGGGGTGCGTGTCGCGGAACGTCATCTCGCAGGCCATAAAGAACTGCCGGTTTGGCCCGGCAAACACATCCGATTTTACCCAGTGTCTGTGCCGCGATGGCAAACAGGTCGGAGCCTGCGGCGATTGACGGTCGGCTCGCCCGGCGAGCAATAGCCGGCCGGCTTCCCATTTTCGCTGACCGAAATGCTCTGGCGATGACGGTGCCGACGGGCAGGAATTCCGCTTTCCGACCGCTCGTCACGGCTCGGTCCGTCGCTTATGGCGATTGCCGCCATACCGCCGGGGTCGGCCGCGGCTTGTGGAATAGCTCTCGCAGGTGCTCCTCTACCTCGAAGTTGCCGAGAGAAGGGGGCGGATCGGCGATTGCGGCCTCCACCGAACGGCTGAGCAACTGGTCGCGCAAATCGGCGTGCCGCTCCAGATCGCGATGCTCGTCCATGATGGCGAAGACCGCCTCGCTCGGGTCGGCGAAGACGCCGCGTTCGATCCGATCGAGCAGCCACTCGGCAATGTTGGGGGGCAGATAAACTTCGAAGCGCAGCCCGCCCGCGCGGGCGTTGTCCCGGAGCGACCGCGCCTTCACGGCGCGGGCAGCCTTGGATGCGGACGCCACGTCGTCGTGTCCGTCCCGCAGTGCTCCGGTGATCCGCGCCATGTCCGAATGGCTATCGATGTCTCGGGTCCGCATGCGAGTGTTCCCTGGCGTAAGTGTTCGTCGTCCGAGCCAGGTCCTGTCCTACACCCGCAACAATTAATTATCGCATAGGAAGGCCAGCGGTCACCGCGTGAGGCGGAGTCCGGAAGGGCGCTGCGGCAGCCTCAGGAACAGCGCCGCCGCGCAAGGCCCGAGCATGACGGTTTCAGCTGGGCTGAACCTTCCATGAGGCCGACACGGCGCCGTCTCGGCCAGGCAATCCCAGGCCTATCGGTTCTCGACGCTCCTGGAAGCGATCGTTGCGCGACGTCACCGCCTTGCGGATGTCGATCCAGGGGACGCCGTGGCGGCACCGCTGCCGTCGCGGCCGAGCCGGCGCGCTACGGCTGGTTGGCGGCCGTGTAGAGTGTGTACATGATCACCGTGCCCCAGGTGGTGGGCGAGCTCACGTACTGGCCTGCGACGGCCACCCCCGGCGTCGCCGGCACCGAGCCGATCCCCGGCTTGTACAACACACCGACCGGGGCAACCGCGTTGTAGCCGCCCCAGTAGAAGTTCTCGAACGCGCGCTCGTTCCCATCGGGATAGTTATACCCTACATCATTGAAGGTACCGGGCATTTGCGTCGCGCGCTGCCCGACATAACCGACTGTCGGGGACAGAACCGAACCGGAGGTGCTGAATACCGTAACGACATTCCCTTCCAGATCGGGTTGCGGCGCCGGATAGAAAACGGATTGACCGTTGTTGAAAACGCTCTCGTTGGTAAGCTCCGCATGGATGATCTGCGGACAGAAATCGGTGTAGCTACCGGTGCAGTTGTTGTTATCGTTGGGGTTCAGCGCGGGGTCGATCCGGTAGATGACGATGTCGGACGTCGGGGCGCCCTGAGGATCGGCGGTGGTCAACGCGGCATAAAGCGATCTCGATCCATAGACGACCCCGCCCGAAATCCGGGTATCGCCGGTATCGATCATGTAATTGGTCCTGTAATTGGGCTCCTCGGCGCTGGGAGGAAGCTGGTAGTTGTTCGCGGTCGCGATAGTGACCTCGGATACTTCCGGGTTTGGTCCGCCATTGATGAAGCCGAACGGGTTGGACACCGCCCACACGATCAGCCCGTTGCAGCCACTCGCACAGGAGCCGCCGCCCGAGTTGATGTTGTACGAGGTGACCATGAATTCGGCCCGCGGATTGTCGTAGGGACTCCACACATTCGCCGGCTGCGTCGAATCGGTCAAAACGCCGTTCACGACCGGCGGCGACTGCATCCACATATGCGAGGACTGGCCGGCATACAGTTCCGATTTCGGGAGAAACACCCATTCCTCACTCAGGAAGCTGCCGCAACAGCCGTTCTCCAACAGAAACAGGTTGGAGGCGAGATAGACCCCCTGGCGATCCTGCCCCAGGCGGACGAACTGATTAATGACGCTGTGCGGCACCGTATGAAAACGGTACAGATACCAGGTCTTGGTCGGATCATCGGTCTCGCTGACCGCGACATCGTAATAGCTGTTGCTCTTCAAATCGCTGTCGCGGAAGGCGATGACGAAGCGGTGGTTGTACCAATCGTACAAGGCGCGCGGGTAGTTGACCGCGTTCGCGGTGGGGATGCCGGCGAAGGTGTAGAGGCTGACCGGCCCGTACAGCAGGGTCCCGCTCGACGAGAATACCGACAGGCATTGCTCGTTGACCTCGACGCTCGGGTTCTGACCGTCCCCGACGGCCAGCGCCGTATCCGCGGGGTTTTGGTTGCCGCAGGTGGTCTCGGCGTTACCGAAGAAGGTGACGCTCGGGTCGGGGGTCATCGGGTTCGCCGCCTGCGAGTTGCCGGACCCGGCGCGCGGCGTCTTGCGCGCGATGTACTCGCTGGCGCTCATGTTGTTGTAGGGGCCGACCGGGGTCTGCGCGCCGGCGATGATCGCGCCCGGACGGGCGTTCGTGGGCAGCGCGCTCAGCGTGACGACCCGCGGCGCCCCCGACATAAAGGCGCCGCCCTGCCTTGATTGTGCCGGCGCCGGACCGGCGGACGCGGCGATCATCGCGACCGCGGCAATCGCCGCCGCGATAATCTTTCTCCCCCCAAACTTCGATGCTGTTCTTTTCTTCATCTAACCCATTCCCCTCGCTCGCTGCCAATCATTCCCCGCTCGGCTCGCCCAAGGGAACGATATCCGAAAGCCGTTACTGGTAGCGCAGGCCCTCCGTTCCTTAACCAATATTTCGGGTCGGTCCGGTGGCACACGACTGCCCTGGCGAGCATACATCTTTATTGCACCATTACACGCAAAAATGCGCCGTGCCACCGCCGCCCCGCATCCCCGCGATCTGCGCGTCAAACCCCCGAGGCCGTCGAGTTGAGCCTATCCCGCCGCTTCCGGCGGTCTGCCGAGTCAGGCTTTGCTTCGGAGACGGTGGCGATGGATGATACTGTCGATGCCGCTGCGGCCGTCGCCGGGGGCCGAAAATCCGGAAGGATGCTGGCTGGCTTATCCTGGGAGCGGACAAAATGCCATTCGATTCCGGCCGCATCCACGAAGTTCCCGACGACGTCCTGGCCGCCCTCGATTATTGCTACGAACAAGGTTGGACCGACGGGCTGCCGGTCATTCCGCCGGTCACCGACCGGGTCGAGGCGACGCTTGCCTACGAAGGGCGCCCGCCGGAGGCGGTGATTGCGACGCATCCCGCCACCGGGCTGCAATTGTCGGTGCATGCCGCCGCCGTCAATGCCGTCATGGCAGGGTGCCTCCCGGAATATTTTCCGGTCCTGGTCGCCGCGTTTGAAGCGATGGACAAGCCGGAATTCAACTTTCACGGGTCGACGGCCAGCACCGGCGGCTCGGCCCCGCTGCTGATCGTCAGCGGTCCCGCTGCCGACGATATCGGAATGAACGCGGATGTGAACCTGTTCGGTCCGGGCAACCGAGCCAATGCCACGATCGGCCGTGCCGTACGGCTGATCCTGCGCAACGTGTTCCAGATGATCCCCGGGATTTCGGATAAATCGACCCAGGGAAATCCGGGCAAATACAGTTTTTGCATTGCGGAGCGTGCCCGCGGCAACCCGTGGCCGCTGCTCTGCGAAGCACAGGGTTACCCTGCGGGGGTCTCCAGCGTCACCGTGTTTGCGGCCGGCGGGTTCTGCAATGTCGAAAATCATGGCGGCAACACGCCCGAACAGATCCTCGGCTCGGTCGCCGATACGATGGCAAATTACGGCTGTATCACCTTAGGCCAGAGCGTCGTGATCCTCGCGCCTGAACATATGCGTATTATTGCCGATGCGGGCTGGAGCCGTCAGGATGCTCAAGGGTTCCTCTTTACGCAGGCCAAGCGGCCGGTCGACGGAATGAAGAATGTCGGCAAATACCGCGACAGCGAATACGACAAGCAGCACGATGGTACATCGCATCCGCTGGTCGAACCGGGTCAATTCCACCGCGGGCTGGGTCCGGAGGACATCCTGATCACGATGGGCGGCGGGGATGCCGGGGGTCATTCCTGCTTCATGCCATCGTGGAGCCGAGGTCGCGGCTCGATCATGCAGCACAAGCCGATCGGCGTATGCATCGACTGCTTCTAGTCTAACGAGCGTAGAGGAGGAGCCAGCTCATGCGATTGTACGATCCTACGGCTTCAGGGCCGCAAAGGACCCTGTCCCGTGCGGCGCCGCTCGCCGGCCTCGAGGGCAGGATCATCGGTGTCCTGGAGAACGGCAAGCTGAACGCGGTGGAGATGCTGCGCGAGCTCGCCGCGCTGTTCGAGGAGCGGCACGGCTGCACCCTTCGCCCGATCTACTCGAAGTCCAACGCCAGCGCGCCCGCACCGGGGGGAATCCTTGCCCAGGCCGCCGCTGAAGTGGATTTTCTGATTACCGGGCTCGGCGATTGAGGCTCTTGCTCGACGTGCAGTTTGCATGACGGCATCAGCTTCGAGCAGCTGGGTAAACGGGCGCTGGTTTTGTGCACCGAACCGTTTGAGGTGACCGCGAAGAACATCGCACGAATCATGGGCATGCCGAACTATCCGTTTCTGATGGTGCAGCATCCGATCGGCAGCTGCACATTGCCGGAGCTGAGGGCGCGAGCAGAGGTCGCCTACCGCCAGGGACTCCCGATCCTGCTGGAGGATTGAACGGACCTGATCCGACCCTGCCTCTTGTCACGCATCGCGTTCTCGTGACAGGACCGCGGCGCCCGATGCGTCAGCGGGATGACGCGCCCTCGCCGACCACGATGAACGGCGCCCAGAACATCGGATGGGCGAATTCTGGATGTTCGGGATCGCCCATCAATCGCATCTCGGCTTGCCGCAGCGCCTCGGCGCGCCCGACCCCGGGGTTCTGCGCCAGCGCCGCAAAGGCGCCGGTGGTCAGGCGCACCGCGGCGTCGGAGAACACCGGCCAGTGCGATACCAGCAGGGCGCGGCTGCCGGCATAGAAGAAAGCCCGGGCCAGCCCGGACAGCCCTTCCGCCCCGGCGTTCTCGCCGGCGGCGGTGTTACAGGCAGACAACACGACCCAATCGGCGTTGAGTTTCAGCCCGGCGATGCGCGAGGCGGTCAGCAGCCCGTCATCCCCGTCCCGGGCTTGCGGCGGCGGCGTCAGGACCAGCGCCGGCTCCGAAAGTCCCGCCAGTTCGCCCGCCATCAGGCCATGAGTGGCGAAGGCGAGCACGCGATAATCGTGCAACGGCGCCGCCTCGACCTGCGGCAGGCTGGCGCGGGGCCCGAGGTAGAGATCGCCTTCGCCGGCCCCGAGCGCCCGCGCTTCGGCTTGCAACTCCGCCGCCGACTCCGGTAGAGGCTGCAGCTTGCGCACATCGGCGAGGGTCAGATGAACCGTCCCGGGATGATCGTCGCCGCCCAGCACCGGGTCGCCGATCCCGGCGAACGGCTTCGTCGCATGATCCGCTTGCGTAAAGCGCCGCAATCCCTGCAGCGCGGCAATCGACGGAACGATGCTGATCGCATACCGCCGCACCAGCCACGGCAACCCGCGGTAGTCGGCCGGGCCGTCGAGCCGATTCGCGACCGTTCCGGTCAATAGAACTTCGGGCGGCAGTGCCGCGAGCGGACCGTCGGGGATGATGATCAGATGCTTGCTGCCCGCCAACAGGGACTCGACCTCGGGCGGGAACAGAGCGCGATAGAGCTGCAGCGCCGCCGCGGTATCGAAAGCGGGGAGATCGTCGAGCGTCAGCGCGCCGGCCTCGCTCGGATCGAGCGCCTCACGCAGGTGTCCGACCGCCTTGTCCAGCTCGTCGCGGCTCAGCGGCAGGCGCTGCAACGCCGCGCGGTCGCGGCGTACCGCCCAGATGAAGGCGCGCTTATCATCGACCAGAAGGAACAGCAGCGCCTCGTCCGCCCCGAGCAGTTTCTGCGCGTCGGAAAGGCTCAGCGGCTGCGGGTTGGCGATCTCGCTGAAGCGCGGGAAGTCACGCGCGAGACGCGCGTCAAGCTCGGTAAGTCGTTGGTCGAGACTGGCCAGGGTGCCGCGCAATTCGGCGGCGGCCCCGGTGCCGCTGGTCGGATCGCCCGCCACGGCGACGAGTGCATGATCGAGCTTCTGCCATTGCGCGAGGACATCCTCGCGCTCGCGCACGATCGCCGCGAGCGCGTCGCTGCCGGCGGCGAAACGGGCGGCGAGATCGGCCACGGCGTGAGCCGCGTCCGAGGTCTGGGCCAGCTGACCTGTCTCGAACGCCTCGCCGATCAGCGCCGCCTGACGCGAGGGGTCATGCTCGGCGGCCGCCTGCGCCAGCCCGACATGGCGCAGAAAGCTGCCGCGCTCGGCGCGTTCCTCGCTGAGCCCGCCGGCCGAGCGCGCGGTATCGGCATCGGCGGCGCGTTTTTTCAGGATGTCGGTCGCCTGCCGGGCAGCCCCGAGCCCGTCCGCCGTTCGGCCCTGCGCCTCGTAGAGGGAGGCGAGCTGGGTCAGGTTTTCGGCGACGTCCGGATGTTCGGGATCCAGCACCTTTTGCCGTGCCGCAAGGCTGCGTTTGAGCAGCGGTTCGGCTTCGGCGTACCGATCCTGGGCCTGGTACAGGCCGGCCAGGCTGGCAAGGCTGCGGGCGGTCTCCGGGTGGTCGGGCCCCAGCGCCTTTTCGCGTATCTGCAAGGCGCGCTGGTGAAGCGGTTCGGCTTCGGCGTAGCGGCCCTGATCCTGATATGCCAGCGCCAAATTGTGCAGATCGGAGGCGACGCTCGGATGCTCGGGCCCCTCTGCCTTTTCGTCGATCTGCAAGCTGCGCTGGTAAAGCGGCACGGCATCCGCCGGGCGGCCCTCCATGCGGTAGACCGATGCAAGGTTGCCAAGACCGCCCGCGACATCCGGGTGATCCGGACCGCGCGCCTTTTCCGCAATCGCGATCGCCCGTTTGTACAAAGGTTCCGCTTCGCTCAGGCGGTGCTCGACGACGTAAAGGGAGGCAAGATTGTCGACGCTCCAAGCAACTTCACCGTGTTCGGGGCCGAGCGCCTTTTCGATGATCGCGATGCTTTGTTGGGCCAGAGGCTCGGCCTCTGCGTATTGCCCCGATTCGCGGTAGTGAACCCCGAGCTTGCCGAGCGCGGCGCCGTAATCGGGGTGGCCCGGGCCGAGGACCTTTTGGAAGATGGCCGCGACCCGCTTCAACAAGGGTTCGGCTTCGGCATAGCGTCCCTGGCTATCGTAGAGATCGGCAAGATTGCCAAGGCTGCGAGCCACATCGGGGTGGTCGGGGCCGAATGCCTTTTCGCGAATGGCCAAGCTGCGCTGATAGAGCGCCGCGGCCTCCGGGTATCGCGCTTCTCGCTGATATAAAGCGGCCAGATTGTTGGCCGCCTCGGCCACATCGGAGCGGTCGGGTCCCTGCCCTTTCTCCTGCAGGGCAAGCGCACGTTGCAGCAGCGGCTCGGCGGCGGCGTAACGGGCCTGCTGCATGTAGTGGCTGCCGAGCCCAAGCAGAGTGCTGGCCACCTCGACACTGTCCGCGCCGAAAACTTTTTCCCGGATAGCCAGGCTGCGCTGAAACAGCGGCTCGGCCTCGGCATAGCGGCCCTCATCGTCCAGCACCGAGGCAAGCGCGTGCAGAGACAAGGCGGTTTGCGGGTGATCCGGACCGCGCGATTTCTCGGCAATCGCGAGGCTCCGCCGGTACAGTCGTTCCGCCTCGCTATAGCGGCTCTCCAACTCGTAGAGACCCGCCAGGCTGTTGAGGATCGTCGACATTTCGGGGTTGTCGGGGCCGAGCACCCGCTCATCGATCGCGAGGCTGCGCTGCAACAGCGGTTCCGCTTCCGAGTACCGGGCCAGTTGCGAATAAATGTTGGCGAGGTTGTGCAAGGGATAGACGAGGTCGGGATGTTCCGGCCCGAGCGCCTTTTCGAGGATCGCCAGACTTCGCTTCAGCAATGGTTCGGCTTCCGTCAGCCGGCCCTGCGAGGCGTAGATTATCGCGAGGCTGTCGAGCGCGGTCGCAACCTGAGGGTGATCCGGGCCGAAGGCGCGCTCGCGGACTGCCAGGCTGCGCTTCAGCAGCGCCTCGGCTTCGGCGTAACGGCGCTCCTCCCGATAGAGATCGCCCAGCCAGTTCAACGATGAGGCTATCCGGGGATCGTCCGCACCATAGGCCTTTTCGCGGATCGCAAGACTGCGCTGCACCAATGCATCCGCTTCCGCTGTCCGCGCCTCGTTTTGGTACAGTTGAGCAAGGGCATCGCCGATTTCCGCAAGGTACAAATGGTCGGGCCCCAGGGCCTGTTGGGCTACCGCGAGACTGCGCCGGTACAGCGGCTCGGCTTCGGCAAGGCGGTTTTGCAGGCGGCAGATTTCGGCAATCGCAAAGAGGCTCTGCGCGATTTCGAGCCGGGCAGGGCCGAGCGTCTTCTCGCGGATGGCCAGGCTGCGCCGAAAGATCGGTTCCGCATCGCCGTAGCGCCCTTGCGCCTGCACGATCTTGCCGAGGTCGAACAGCACCGTCGCGACGTTCGGGTCCTCGGCTCCCAGGGCCTTTTCGAACAGCGCCAGGCTGCGCCGCAGGATCGGCTCGGCCTGGGCGTACCGGCCCGCTTCCTGGTAGGAGCGGCCGAGCTTCCAATACCCTTGCGCAAGGACCGGGTTGTCGGGACCCATGGTTTGCGCCGCGACGGCAAGAAACTGCTGATAGGCCGCGGCCGCTTCGGCATAGCGACCGGCGCCGGCGTATTGATCCCCCAGTTGCTCCAACGCGATCGCCTGGTTGATCGCCGCGGTCTGATCCGTGCCGCTGCCGCGCCGGCCGGCAACCAGCAGCGCGCCGCCGCCGCTTTGAGCAGCGATTTCGCCCCCTCGTGCAGACTGGCCCCGCGCCGGGTGGATGATGGCGGAGATCGCCGGCAGCGCCAGGGCCAAGCCGAGACCTATCTGCAAGAGGACCCTCATCCCTTGACCTCCAGGCGCAGCGCTTCGAGTTCGCGGCGCACCGCCGCGGCTTGGTCGCGCATTTCCGCGGAAACGCCGGCCGGACCGTTGATCGATTCCAGGTGCTGTGCCAGCCGCTCGGCGGTCTCGTACTCGGCGATCGCGCCCTGACGGTCGGCCAGCGCGCGCAGCGTTTTGCCAATCTGCAAATGGCCGAAAAACAGGTCGCTCAGCAGCACCGGGTCGTCGGCACCAGCGGCGGCCTCGCCGCGGCCGGCGACCGCGGCTCGATATGACGCCAGCGCTCCCGCGCTGTCGCCCTGTCCGCTCAGCACGTCGCCGATGCTGCTGTGGCTGACATAGAAATCGTGTCGGAAGGTGGCGTTGCTCGGATCGAGTGAAACCAGGTGATCGAGGATTGCCGATGCGGTCCGATATTCGGTCACCGCACCCGCGGCATCGCCTTGCGCCTGCAGCAGGTCGCCGAGTTTGTTGTAGCCGACCGACAGGTCGCGCTGCCGCGACAGGTTGCGGGGATCCTGCTCGGCCAAACGGTCGAGTGCGGCGAGGCCGCGATCGTAATGCGCCCGCGCCGCCGCGAGATCGCCCTGGTCGCTCAGCGCATCGCCGAGCTTTTCCAGGCTCACCGCCAGCTGGCGTTGCCATAGCGCATTGCCCGGCTGCTGCGCCGCCAGCTTCTGGCGGATTTCCCAGCCCGCCTGGTACTCGGCCAGCGAGCCGGCGAGATCGCCGTCGGCGCGCAGCGTGTCGCCGATCCGGGTATGGCTGTCGGCAATGTCCTGCTGCAAGCCGGAATCCTCCGGATCGCCGGCGGCAGGAGAATCGAGCAGGTCGAGGCCGGCATGATAGGCGGCGCGGGCGCCGGCAATGTCCTCCTTGTCGTACAGCCGGTCGCCCATCCTGGTCTCGGCATGCGCCAGCGCACGCTGCACCTCGCGATTGCCGGGGTGGTCTGCGGAGAAGCCGCGCAGCCCGGCGAGCGTGCTGCCGGCTTGCGCCAATGCAGCGGCGATGTCGCCCTTTTCCTCCTGCGCATCCGCGACCCGTTCGCTGCTGCGCGCCAGCCCCAGCTGCCATTCCGCATTCGCCGGGTCTAGCGCTGCCAGCCGCTCGTAGATCCGTTGCGCCTCTTCGGCGCGCCGCAGCTGCTCGGCGGTCTCGCCGACCTCGGCGTCGAGATCGGCGAACGAGATCAGCATGCGGGCGCGGCTCGATTGCACCTCGACCGAGCCCGGGGAAGCCGCGGCCAGCCGCGCGAAGATGCCTTCCGCCCGGTGCAGCACCGCGAGCGAGGCGTCCGCCCGCACGCCGGTGCTGGGTCCCAGCTCTTCCGAAACGGCATCGTTCAGCGACTCGGCGGCCTCGATCGCGGTGGCGAAATTGCGTTCGGCTTCGAGGCTGCGACGATAGCCATACCAGCCGAACAGGCCGGCGCACGCCGCCAGCACCAGCATCGCGGCGGCGACCTGGCGGGTGCGGCGCAAGGCACGGGTCGCGGCCTCGCGCTCGCGGGCCTGCGACTGCTCGACAAACGCGACCATGTCGCCGTCGAGATCGGCACGCCGGGAGGCCAGCAGTTCGACGGCCTCGGCCAGCCTCTTGCCGGACGGCAGCAGCAGGTCCGGCGACCGCTCTTCGGCTTCCCATCGCGCCCGGTCCGCCTGCAATCGCGCCCGGGCGCGGAGGAACTCGCGGTCGTTTCCGATCAAGTCGGCGAGCCGCGGCCAGTGCCGGAGCAGCGCCTCGTGCGCCAGACGCAAGGTCGGTCCGGCAGCGCCGCCTGCCGTCACCACGAGCCGCGCCGCGATCAGCGCTTCGACAGCCTCGGTGCGCTCCGGCGAGGTCGCGACGGCGCGGCGCGAAGCCGGTCGCGCGGCCGGATCGCCGGCTTCCTCGCGCAAGGTGACCAGCTCGCGCAGCACCGATGGCAACGCCGCCGCAGCCGCCGGCGGCAGCGCGTCGCAGACCTCTTCGGCCCTGCGTGCAATCGCGCCCTCGAGCCCGCCGAGCCGGCGATAGGTCTCGACGGTCAGGACCTCGCGTCCCGCCGCGGCGACATCGCGGCGGTAGAGTTCGTCGAGCGCGAAGGACAGCAATGGCAGCGCCGCGGGGTCGCGCGCCGCCGCCTCGGCGATCTCGGCATCGAGGCCGAGCCCGCTTTGCGGGTCGATGTCGAAACCGATACCGGCGGCTTCGGCTGGACGCCGCACCATTTCCCCAAGCTCGGCCGGGCGCGGCGCGAGCAAATGGTATTGCCGATGCCCGGCAGCGAGATCGCGCAGCTCGGGCACCTCTTCGAGCCGATGGTAGAAGTCGCTGCGCATCGTCGCGAGGACCCAGACCTGGCCGCTGCGCACCAAGGCCCCGACGACGGCGACGAAGCCGGCCCGCTCCTCCGAGGCGACCGAGGCCAGCGTGAACAGCTCCTCGAGCTGGTCGATGAGCAGCACCAGACGCGGCCCTCCCGCGTCAGGCGCCGGCTGTGTTTGGGAGGCGCGCGCCAAGCCGACGCCGATCGGCAAGCCGGCTTGCGCCGGCGCCGCCCGGAACTGCGCCGCCAGCGCCTCCTCGCCGATCCCGGCCTGCGGCAATTCCGGCAATGCCGCCGCCTGCCGGATCAGCGCCCGCGCCAGCCGGTCGTACAGATCGCCGCTGGCGCCGCCGGGCCGGAACAGGCAGCGGCGCCACAATCCGACGCCGGTCACCACCCCGGGCGCGATCAGGTTGGCCAGCACGCCGGCACGCGCCAGCGAGGATTTGCCGCCGCCGCTCGCTCCCAAAATCAGCAGAAAGGGCAGGCCTTGGGCGGCGTTGCGCGCCAGTGCCTCGGTAACCTCCTTTTCCGCCTGCTCGCGGCCGAAAAAGATCGGCGAGTGCTCGATCTCGTATGTCTCAAGACCGCGAAACGGCGAGCCCTGATGCCAGATAACCGCCCCATTCCGGGCCCGTGCCGGGCCGCCGCGTTCCGTGAGCCGGCGGCGCAACAGATCGCGCAAATGCTGTTCGAGCTTGGTCTCGAACTCGTCGAGGTCGCGGAAGCTGTTGAAGGCGGCCCGGAAGCCCCCCTCGGGACCGACGAAATGGCGTTGCCAGAACGCCTGCAGCGCGGCCCATTGTGCCGCTGCGGTTTCAAGCTCCTCGCCGCTAGTGAACCGCGCGACGGCTTCGCCATCCTTGCGGTAGACGAGCAGATCGGGTGTCCCGCGCGCCCGATTGGCGGCCAGCGCGTCCTCGAATTCCCACTCGGTGCCGGTGACCGGAGTGCGGCCGTCGCCGCCGCGATACCGCTCCGGCAGCGGCGTACCCAGACGCGACCACACGATCAAGACGACGATGTCGGTCTGCGACGGCGGCTCGATGATGTCCTGGAAATGCCCCGAAGCGAGCATCGGCTCATATTCCCAGAGCACGCCGGAGACTTCGAAAAACCGGGCGAATTCGCGACGCAGGCGGGCCAGCACGATCGCCGCCCGGCGACGTTCCTCGGCGACGTCGCCGGGCGACGAGATGAAGATGCGCGCCGATTTTTGCGCCACGCTCTTAAAGGCCCCCGTGTCGCGCGCCCTGGCGAGCATTGCTATTATAGCGAAGGCCGGAGCGATTTCACTGGCGCAACGCGAGCTGGCTGTGGTCACCGCGATTTGCGCCCGGAGTACCCAGTTAAGATGCCGCTGGCGCCGACCACGATCCGCAAACCGATGCGGTCTTTTTCTGCCCGAAGGGCGGCCTTGCTGCTCCGACTAGCGAGCGCAACGCTCATTGCTGCCATCACGCTGGGCTCGGTGCTGATCACGCCCGAAGAGGCGGAGCGGCCGCCGGCGCAGTTGCTGCAAGAGACATTGCGCGGTGCGGTCCGCGCCCCGGGGATAGAACAGATCGAGCCGGCGGCGGGAACTCCGGTCGCCTCCCCATTCCATCTGAAACTGCGCTTTCTCGATGAAGGCGCCGTCGTCGACGCGAGCAGCGTACAGCTGTCTTATCTCAAGCATCCGCCGGTTGATTTGACATCGCGGGTCAGCGGCTTCGTCGGCGCCGACGGCATCGACATGCCGCAGGCCGAGGCGCCGCCGGGCGAGCATCAGCTGCGCGTGCGCTATCGCGACTCGCAGGGCCGGATCGGGTTCGGCACGATCAGGCTAACCGTCCTGCCCCACTGACCCGGCAATCGCGGTTCCGGCACGGCGAGGGACGATGTTGCTGAATTGACCACGGTCCGCTGCGGAACCTTCGCCTCGGCCGGCTTTGATGTTCCGGTCACAGGGGTCGACCGGGGTCGCGATATTCAATCCGACGGACGCGGATCGGCGGCCACTTCCTCCTCGGCGAAGCCCATCGCGGCAAGGAAAGCGGCACGGATCTCGGGCGGCTGGCCGGTCTGGAAGACATAACCCTGGAGGCCGCGGCGAGAGCGCGGATCGCGCAGCATCTCGGCTCGCGTGACACCTTCGATCAGCTCTTCGCGCTCCGCGACCGGCAACTCTATGGCGCGGTTGATCTCGGGGTCGCGAATGATTGCCTTCGGGTCCTTGCCCTCGGCCACCGCCTCGATGTCGTCGAGAAAACGGCGGCGAACCATCACGACCCCGCGATCGCTGGGCGCGAGATATTCCAGCGAGCGCTCGGCGATGCGGCCCTGCCCGACCCAGGCGACAAAATCCTGGTTCATGATATGGCTGGTCACCCAGCGCCCGGTTGCGGGATCGACAATCGGGCCCTGCCAAGTCGGAATATGGTTCTGCACGTAGGGTTCGCGCTCGCGCGGCACGCGGCTGAACGCCCACATCACGCTCAGCGTGTTCTCGTCATCCATCGGCACGCGAAATTCAACGTGATTGCCGGTGAACAGCCCGTTTGGCCACAGGCACACCCGGCCGATCGTCCATAACGGGTCGCGCTCGCTGGTATCGGTGCGGATACGCTTGTACTGGAAGCCGTATTCGAACTCGCTGAAATCGACCTTGAGATGCTGGGGCGTGTACGGACCAGTGGCGCCGGCCAGGCGAACGCTCCAATTGGAGTGAGTCCATTCGAAATGCACCGGGTCGATCGAGTTCTCCTGGCACTGCAACCAGTTGCACGGGATCTCGGCCTTGACGATCTGAACGAAGCCATTTTTCCAGGAGAAGAATTCCCAATCGGGTACCAGCGGGCGCGGCTCGGGGCCGAGATAAGCCCACAGCAGCCCACCCTTTTCCTCGACCGGATAGGCCTTGATGCGGATCTGGTCGCGCAGCCGCGCCTGCGGGTGTGCCGCGTCCTCGTAGGGCTGCGCGAGGCAGCGGCCGTCAGCATCGTAGAGCCAGCCGTGGTAATTGCAGCGCAGACCGCATGCTTCGACATAGCCATAGCTGAGATCGGCGCGGCGATGCCGGCAATGGCGGTCCAACAAGCCGTATTTGCCGCTGAGATCCTTGTAGAGGACAAGATCTTCGCCCAACAGGCGCACCGGCAGCGTGCCCGGCTTTTCCAGCTCGGTGGCGCCGGCAATGGGCCACCAGTAGCGGCGCAGGAGGGTCCCCATCGGCGTCCCCGCGCCGGTTCGGATCAGCGCATCCCAGCGGCTGACCGGTTCGACGCTGCTCGGTTGCGACATAACTCCGCTCCATTCGACCGGCCTTGCGGAAGGACGGGCACCCCCATAACCGAGAAAAGCTGCGACCGCCGTCAGTTTTTGCCGGCCTTGCGCCCACTGACCTCCACGCCGGCGTGACGACGAAGACGCGCCTCCTTGTTTAAGGAGCGCGCTCCTACCGCCGCTCTGCAGGGCGCGTCTGGTGAACTTCCTACGTCAAGAGCTGCGTATCTCGCGTCACAATGCCAGATTCATCGAAAACGAAACGCCCTTGGTCACGACAAAGTAGTCAGCGCCTCGCGGTCGCTCGGCGCCGGCCGCGCCGCCTGCGCCCTATGCGTTTCCAGTTGCGCAACGACTTCGTCCATCGACGATCCCGCATATACCGGACTCGCCAGGCAGCCGCTGCGGACCTTGTCTATGTCGATCGGCCCGTCCAGCTGTGAAACCGCGTAGAACGTGTCTTCGAATTGGAAGATATTATAGGCTGTATCGCTGTAGCCATTGACCAGAAGCGTAAGCACCGCCGGATCCAACTCGAGACGCTGTATCGGCGTATCGCGCAACGACGGCAGCAGGCGATTGATGTAAGGATCATGCCGTTCGCTCACACCGGATATCCCGGCTTGATAGGGTACGAGCCCGAGCGGCTTGGTACTGAACCGAACCCAAGCAAAAAGCCGCGGTCGCCGGCGTGGCGGCAGCGCCCGGTGAAAGCCGAACACATCGTCCAAAAAAACCGTTCCGGCCGGCCCGGTAACATCTCTGATTTCGTCTGCGACGAGATCCTCCAGCAGACCGGTACGGCCATGACCTTCCCATATCGAACGGAACAGGTCACGCCCGATAAGAGAGGCCATCTCCGCGGGAAAGCGCCGCTGCAACAACTCGATCGCTCGATCCAGATCGTGCGTACGCCTGAAATATCGATGCGGCCCCGATTCTGCATCGACGTCGTTCAAATAGATGAACATGGACACGTCGGAGAAATCATTATAATCGCGATGCGCCGATTCCGTCGTGAACATCTCACGATCGGGCCGGTCGCTGGGAAAGCTCCAGTGAATGTTTGTCGAGTATATCGTCGGCGTACATCCGAAATACTCGGAGATAATCTCAAGAACGACGGGGTCGTTGGCAAGATCGAGCAGGTGGGGCGCCGCCAGCACGGCCGCTCGATCGTAGGAGGCGAATCGGCCGCCGCGCTTCTCGATATCATCGATCGAGTAGAGGTTTCCATCGCTTAGTTCCGGCGCATGCCCGGCGTAAACGGGCTGCGCGGCCAAATAGCGACGTATGTCGGCGACTTGGTCGGGGTCCAACATGCGGCCAAATTCAACAATGCCGTTCTTTCGCAGCGTTTCCAGGGAGGTTGCCGCAAAGTGACGCTGGCTGTTGGTGAGCGGTTTTCGCCACTTCGACCTGGGATAATCGTCTTCTATGAGTTGTGCAATGGCGGCGCGCACGCGGGTCCTGTCTTCGCAGGTAAGAATATGCATGGAATGCTGTATCGTGGCCGCGAGCAACCACTCCACCTCGGCGTCGCCAAGCGGACCATCGCTGCGGCTTGGGCGATACGGCACAACTCCAAACCGGTCATCGGTGATGACCTCTTCAGCGTCCGCCGCGCCGGCGCCATGAAGCCGGGTTGCGAGCTCATACTCCCCGGCCTGCAAAGCGAGAAACAGAGCCGTTTCTCCCGCCGAGTTGCGCGCCGAAAGATCGACTTCCGAAGAGTCCAGAAGGGCCGCAATGCCGGCACGATCGCCATTCCTGATCGCCTGCATGAGCGGGGTGTCTCCATCCACCGGCAACTGATAACGTTGCACGAAATGGCGGTCGAAAAACGACTCCCGCATGGTTACCCAACCTTGCAAGGTGGCGGTGTTTCCAGGATAGGATCGGCCCCAGGCCCGGTCAAGCAAGCCCCGGTAAGCATGGCTTTCGCCCCGCCATTCGGAAAGCCGGCCGCAATCGCGCGTCGAGGCCTTACGGCCGGCCGGTTCCTGGCAAAACGCGGCGGCTGACCCGAATGCGCGGGTTTGGCCGGTCACTCTCGGAATGCGACGGCAAGCGGATTGCAGAAATGTCGGACCCGGCCGTATTGGCCGCTCGCGCCGCCGCTCTCGCGCAGTTCGCGCAGATAGCTGCCCAGGCGCGGCGAGGCGAAAATGACCGCATCCGGGGCGAGCGCCGATATCTCCGAAACGGGATACTCGGTATATCCGAGCGGCGTCGGAACGCGATGCACGGCAAAGCGCTGGGTAAAGCCGACGATGTTGAGGCGTTCCCGATGCGGCGCGATAAACTGAGAATACAGCGCATACCCGGGATCCCCCCAGATCAGCACCGTCGCCGACCTCCGCCCCAGCTCGGCGATGACATTGTCGAGGAAGTCCTGCTGCATCGCGTCGACGAGCGGGGCGTCCGATGCGAGGGCGAGATATTTCTGGGCACCCTCTGCCGCCAGCTTCTCCTCGCGTGAGCGGCTGAAAATCCGGGTCAGCGTGTCGGTGACCAGATCGCATTCGCTGGCGACGAGGCCGCGCTCGGCGAACGCCTTGGTAATATCGCTGCCGTGAAATGATCCGTCGCCAAACAGGTAGCGCGCGCCAAGCAGCGCCCGTTCCTGCGAGCCGCGGGCATAGACGATGCCGTTCGGCGCCAGCACGCGATCGATCGTCCGCGTCAGCACGACGAAGTCTTGCGGCGATACCTCGTCGAGGACGTAGCTGCACAGGACGACGTCGAACGCCTTCTCGGGAAGGCGATCAACCTCCCAGAATGGCAAATGAACGAATGCGCCCCGGTCGAGCTCGTCGCCAAGCGCGATCGGCCGGCGCGCGAATTGGTGCTCGAGATACTCGACAAAGAATGCCACGCGCTGGTCCCGCGCCAGCTCGCTTCCAACCGCATTCTGAAAGACATAGGGCAGCCCGACCGCCTCGACCCCGGCATAGGACAGCCCTTGCAACTGCGGCGATAAAGCAAGGGCGACCATATGCCGTGCCGCACCGGGGCCGATATCGAGGACCCGGCTGGAGCGGGTCAATCGTCCTCCGAGCAGGCGAAGATCGACCGCTGTTTCCAGCCAGTCGAGTTCGATATCGGGCGCCACCGGCAAAGCCGTCAACAACGGCACCAGTCTCGAGTAGAACTCATGAAACCGGCCGCGTAGTTCAACCTCGTCCGGGTGCAACGGGCCCAGCCAGTTGCGCAGGTCGAGACGCTTCCCTGCAGCTGCGCTCTGGGATCCGATCAGTCCAACGATCTTGCGGCTGTCGTCGCTGTCTTCCCACTCGCGTCGGACATCGGTCCAATAAACGAAGTTGTTCTTGCCCTCGGGCCCGAGCGCGTACCGCGCGATATCCTTCGCGCGTCGAAAGGTAGCCGTTTGTATCATGGCGTTGACCTATCTGGCCGAGGCCGGGTCAGCGGCCTCGGGAAAGATTTCATGCAATCGAGGCGGCCGGGCACCCGGAATGTCGGCCGCGGTGCGGATCGGCTGATCGAAGATGGCCTCGCGCCGGACGCGGCGGTCGCGAATGAGAAAAAAGATCGGATACGAGTAATGGAGCTGCAACGGGAACTGCTCGCGGCCGAGCATGTCCTGTACCAGGGCCTGGATCCTTACCCCGTCATGACTGCAGATGATTACGACATCGGCGTCAAACTCGCGGATCTTGCGCCGCTGGTCGGCATCTCCGGCGGTCATCGCAGCGGCGGACAGAACCTGCGCGGCCGCCAATTTCGGCAGCGCCGGACGCACCAGCTCCTCGAAGAAGGTTTCTCCCTCGTCGCCGATTGCAACCGCACGCCAGCCATCGGCGGCAAACTGCTGCAGCTTCGCCAGCACGAAGCTTCGTCCCGCATCGAGGACCAGGTCGCGACCGCTTTGCGCAGCCGTTAAATCGCGTTCGCCCCTGGCGCGCGCCGCGCGATGCGGTGCCGACCCTTCGCGGGCAAAAACCGTGGTCAAATACGTATCATGCTCGCAATGGATGGGAACAATGCCTCGCTGGCGCAACAGAGGCACTATTTCGTAGCTGTGCAAGTCGATCGCATCGAAGAAATCGCGGGGGTCAACTGCATTGAGTTCGCCGCGTACATAGACGATGCCGTCATCGGCAAGTCCACGGTCGATACAATGAATAAGACGCATGAAATCATAGCCGCTCAGCTCGAAGAGCACGTGGCTGGCAAGCACAACATCAAAAAAGCGCGATGGAACCTGATCTTCGATCAGCCAGACCGGAACGTGAAAGCGGCTGCCGGGCCTAGCCTCGCCTATGCGCGGGGGTTGCGCTTGCGCCGCCTCGAAATCGAGCAGGTCAAAGCTGCCCCGACCACCGGTCGCCGTATCGATCAAGGCGAACACGAAATTCTGCAATGTGTAAGCCGCCAATGTACCGTCGACGGCAACATAGACATTCCCGGGGTCGCGCAGAAACGCCGATACGCCCTGGCGCGCACAGCCGGCACCGAAATCCAGGATTCTTGCGGGGAGCTGTTTGAATTTCAGAATGCGCCGCCAATCGGTCAGCGTTTCGGCGATGTCGTAACGCAAGTCGCAGCGCACGCCGGTGGTCGCCAGCATCTGCGATGCGATGTCGAAAAACGCCGTGTAGCGCCGCGCCCAGCTGATTTCTTCGGGCGTAAGCGCACCGAGGTTCTGGGTCAGCTCAGGGAATTGGGCGATATGTGTAACGTGGATGCCGAACCATCCGATCAGTTCTTCCGGCGAGCGATAGCTTTCCCAATTATTCGGTATATCGATGTAGTAACCAAAGCTATTGCGGGCTTCTGCCTCGGGTAGCCTCATCCGCGCCACATCGCGCGACGTCTGAAAGATCGCCTTGTCAATCATGAACGGTCCAGAAGAGGGATTCAACGCAGCGCGGCACCTATCATGGGGCAGGCATGTCGTCAATTTTAAAAAGCGCGGCACGTCCACCGCGGCGACACCCGACATTAATCGCGTCTGACGGCCAAAACCGGCTGACTACAGAACAGGCTGCGGCGTTGCTTTGCATATGTTGGAGCGGAGCGGGGCGGCCCCTCCTATAGCGTATTGTGCACTTGCAGCGGCCTCGACGCCCTCAGTCTCGACCCGCCGCGCGGATCACGCGACAGGCTTCGGCGGCGATCGCCAGCCGAACCGCTTCTCCCGGCCGGAACAGCTGCCTGCCACCGGTGACGACCCGCAAGGCTGCATCGGCCTCGGCGACTTCGACCAGATAGTCGCGCGCCCCGCCGAGATAGGCGTGGCGGATGACGCGGCCGTCGAGCAGGTTATCGAATTCCGGGTCAAGCGAGTCGCCTTGCGGCGCAATCGCGATCTCCTGCGGTCGAATGGAGACGACCACCTCCGATCCCGGCGCGGCAAGGGCGTCGTTCGAGCCGACGGCGAGCACTTGCCGGCCGCAGCAAACCGATTGCCGGTCCACGACCCGCCCGGGCAGGCAATTGGTTCTTCCGATGAAGCTGGCGACGAACTCCGAGCGCGGTCGTTCGTAAATCTCCTCCGGCGTGCCGATTTGCTCGATGCGTCCCCGGTTCATGACCGCGATCCGGTCGGAGGTCACCATCGCCTCCGATTGGTCATGGGTGACGTAGATGCTGGTGATCCGCAATTCCTCGTGGAGACGCCGGATCTCGAAGCGCATATCCTCGCGCAGGCTGGCATCAAGGTTCGACAAGGGCTCGTCGAACAGCACGATTTCCGGTTCGACCACCAGCGCCCGCGCCAGTGCGACGCGCTGCTGCTGGCCGCCCGACAATTCGCCGGGATAGCGCGAGGCGAGGTTGCCGAGCCGCACGAGTTCGAGCATGCGGCGGACCCGCCGGTCGATCTCCGGCGCCGGGCGCTTCCGCAATTTGAGGCCGAACGCCACATTCTCATGGACCGTCTTATGTGGCCACACGGCATAGCTCTGGAAGATCATCGACATCCCCCGGTGTTCCGGAGGAACGACGCTGCCGGGCGCCGACAGCACGCGGTCGTTGACCGAGATATGCCCGCGGTCCGGCGCGAGAAAGCCGGCCAGCAGTCTCAGCGTCGTGGTCTTGCCGCACCCCGATGGGCCAAGCAGCGCCAGGAACTCGCCGTGCTCGACCGTCAGATTGAGATCGGAGACGGCACTGACGCCGCGAAATGCGTGCCGCAGCCCCTCGACGACAACCCGGGCCATCCGCCTATTCGGCGCAGGCGAGGAACCTGCGCCCGACGATCCGATGCCCGACCATGGTCAGCGCCAGCGTCAGCGCGAGCATAATGATCCCGAGGGCCGAAAGCCGCTCGAACTCGCCCGCCTCGGAAAAATCGATCAGCACGGTCGACATCACCTTGGTATTGGCGGAAAACAGGAAGATCGCGGTCGATAGCTCACGGATCGCGGCAATCATGACGAGGACCCAGCCGCCGAATATGCCGCGTCTGACGAGCGGCAGCGTCACCTCCCGAAGCGTCGCGAAACGACCCGCCCCGGTGATGCGGGCGGCGTCCTCCAAATCGGGGTCGATGCTTTTCAATGCACTGTCGCCGGTGCTGTACGCGATCGGCAGAAATCGCGAGGCATAGGCCAAGATCAGAATCCACGCGGTGCCGTAAAGGGCCAAGGGCGGCCGCGTGTAGGCCGCCAGAAATCCCATCGCCATCACGATGCCGGGGATCACAAACGGCGTCATCGCCGCATACCCCAGGATCCAGCCGCCCCGCACGAGACGCCGGTTGACGATGTACGCGGTCAGGAACGCGACGAGCACGGCAACAAAGGCCGCGGCGGCGGCAAACACGAAGCTGTGCGTGATGGCGCTCGGCGCGGCGGGATGCTCGACCAGAATAAAATGGAAATTCCCGAGCGTAAAATTCTCCCATCCCCAACCCCGCGCCCAGCCCTTCGAGGTTGCCGCGGAAAGCAGGGTCAGGCTGGGCAGGAACAGCGACAACGTCACAACAAAAAGGCACCAGGCGAGCGGCACGTACCGCCATCGCCCGAGCCGGATCAGCCGTTGCGCGCCACCCTTGCCGGTGAACGTCGAATAGCCTTTGCGGAGAAGCAGCCGTCGCTGCACGTAGAGGAGCGCGCCGGTGATCATCAGCAGCGGCAGGGAATAAGCCGCCGCCACTTCCACCTGTGACGGAAACTCGTAAAACTGAAACAGCTGCGTCGTGATGACCTGAAGCCGCGCCGGGACGGCGAGCAGGAGCGGCGTGCCGAGATCGGCGATCGCTTCGAGAAAGGCGATGATGAACCCGGCAAGCAGCGCCGGGCGCACCAGCGGGATCGTGACCATGCGCAGGGTCTGCCACACGCTGGCGCCGAGGATCGCGGCCGCGTTCTCCATTTCCGACGACATCAGCTCGAGCGCGGTCGCCGTCAGCAGAAAAACGAACGGAAACGTGTAAAGCGAAATGACGAAGACGATGCCGGGCAGCGAATAGATGTTGAACAGTCCCGATCCGGCGCCGGTCAAGTCCATCCACAATTTATTGAGCCAGCCCGCGTTGGGTCCCGCGAGCAAGGTCCAGGCGATGGCCCCGAGAAAGCCGGGGGTGATGAAGGCGCCGATCACGCAGCCGCGGACGACGCCCTTGGCCGGCATGTCGGTGCGCACCACCGCCCAGGCCATCGGAACGGCGATCACCAGGTCGAGACATCCGACCGCGGCGGCGACCTCGAGCGAATTGCGCACAGGCGTCAGATAGCGCAGCGTCGTGAACACGGTCACGAAGTTCTGCACGGTGAGGCCCGCGCCCGAAGGCGACTGCAGCGCCTTGAGCGCCAGCCATGCCAGCGGATAACCGACCAGCACGAACAGTGCTGCGGCGATGGCGATCGACAGCAGGGCGCCGGTACCGTACCAGCGCCGCCTGGCAGCGCCGGCGACACCGGCTTCGAGCTCGAAAACAAGATCGACCATCGCCGCGCTACACCCCGAATGTCGCGCGGAATTTCTCGATCACGGTTGGGATTTCGCGCTTGAGCTCCGCCGGGGTGGGCCGGATCAGCCTGCCCTCGGCTAGCGGGCGCAATCCCTCGGGCGGCCCCACCTCCGGCCGAAGCGGCGCAAACCCGTTGCGGACCAGCACCCGCGAGTATTCCGGGGACATGAAGAAGTCCATCAACAGCTCGGCCGCATGAGGGTGCGGCGCCCCGCTAAGGATCGCCGACGGCGCCGCGATGAAGATCGAGCCGTCCTCCGGGTAGATCAGGTCGATCGGATTCCCGCGGTTCTTGCTTTTCAGCGTCGTCGCGTCGCGCACGACCGCGACCAGCCGTTCGCCCGCGGCGACCTCGGTTATGGCATCATCGACGGCGCGGCCTATCAGCGGGTTCTGCCCGGCCATGTTTTCGAAATAATCCCAACCGTAAAGCTGCGTCATGACCACGGCCCAGGTCGCGACATAGCCGGAAAATGCCGGGTGTCCGAACGCGACCTTGTCCTTCCACCTGGGATCCAGCAGATCCTTCCAGCTCTTCGGCGCTTCGCCGACCGGCACCTTTTGGGTGTTGCGCATCATGACCACCCGGCCGACACAGGTGACCTGGTACGCATTGTCGGGATCGATATGCTGGTAGTCCGGCACGACCTTGTCGGCATCGACCGGAAGGTACGATCGGATCAGGCGTTTTTCTTTCAGACCTAAATGATGCCCCTCCTCGGCCGAGGAAAATACATCGTCGGCGATGACCCCCGCTTGTATCTCCTGCATCACGCGCTGATACATCATGCCGGCGGTGATCCGGACGACATCCACCGTGATGCCGGAATATTTCGCCTCGAATGCCTTGCCGACCTGCTCGGCGGTATCGACGTCGAAGGGCGACACATACCAGACGACTTTGCCCTCCTTCTTCGCCGCCTCTATCTTCGCCGCCTCCTCCGCAGACTCGGCCGCACGAACGCCGAGCGGCGCCGCCACAATCGCCGCAACAATCGCGAATGAGAGCGCGAGCAGCACAGGCGCGAGAAGGCGTGGCCCGCGCCGTTCGTCGATGCCTGTGACCATTTGCGTGCGACACCGTGCCCGTTTATTGCGGCTGACCTCCGCCGATCGGCGAGGCCAGACCACCCAGATCGCGGATCAAAAAAGGCGGGGCCGCGCGGCCCCGCCTGCGCTTTATTCCGCCGCCGCCATCTGCGGGATCTCGCGGGCCAAGGGCGCGGCCGGCGTCTCGATGGCGTAGAGCCGAGCGCAATTGTCCCAGAGGATCTTGCGCCGCTGCTCGTCGGTCAGCGGCATCGCGAAGAATTCCTTCATGGCATCCGGGAAAGCGCCGTCGGCATGCGGGTAATCGGTCGAGACGACGAAATAGTCGGCGCCGACCTTGTTGACGATGTCGACCGCCGGTTCCTCGTCGACATCGAGCGCGATGTAGCATTGCCGCCGGAAATACTCGCTGGGCAGCATCGACAGCTGGCGCTCGCAGCCCGGCCCAAACTTCTCCCACTGGGAATCCAGACGCCACAGCCACCAATGCAGCCAGCCCGCCGTTCCTTCGAGAAAGGCGCAGCGCAGCTTCGGGTGACGTTCGAGAATGCCGCCGGTGGTCAGGCTGGCGATTGCGCCCATCAGCTCGACCGGATTGCGGATCGCATGCGCGATCGGCTGGAAGTTGGGGTGACCGACAAAGCGCCCCGCGCCATCCTCCTTGAGCGACGTATTGCCGGTCGGGTGGAAGCCGATCGGCACGTTGAGTTCCTCGAGCGCATTCCACAGCGGCTCGACGTCGTCATCGTGCATGTGGCGGCCGTTGACCGGGTTCGTCGTGCCGATGACGGCGACGGCGCCCAGCTGCGTGACGCAACGCCGCGCTTCCTCGACCGCCATCGGGATATCGTGCATCGCGATCTGAGCCGCGAACTTGAACCGCCTGGGGTCGGCCTTGCAATAATCGGCCGCCCAGTTGTTGTAGGCCCGCGCCAGGGCGGCGGCGTAATCGGGCTTCAGATCGTCGTGGCACAGGACCTGGCGGCCGCGTGTGCCATACATGACGGCGACATCGATCCCTTCGATATCCATTGCCGCCAAGGTGGATTGCGGGTCGTAGCCGCTGGCCCGCGCAACCTTGAAATGCGGATGCCGCGCCCGGTTGCGCCACAACAGCTCCCGCGCGGAGCGGGCCGCGTGCGTCTGGGTGGCGTGGGCCGGGATCGCCAGACCCTGAATCTCCATCGCCTCAATCGTGTCCGCATTGCCCTTGTCTTCGGCGTTCTCGGAAATCGGCTTGCGCTCTCCGGCGAAAAACCGTGGCGGGTTCGAGCGGTAGGGTTCGTCGAGATAGTTCGCCCAGAGATCGTCGGGCTCCATCGTATGGAGATCGCTGTCCAGAATCAGAAAGCCGTCACGGGCCATTTTGCATTCCCCTCGAATATGATTTTCGAGGATCATAATTTCGGCCTCGAGCGGTGGCAACCGGCGAAAACCGGCGCGCGACGGGGGCGCCGCAAGGCGTCAGCCTTGCGATCGAGATGGCCGGCTTGCGGCCTCAGCCGGCGGCGGCGCCGCGCGGCGGCGACGCCGCCGGAGCTTGCGGAAGCAGCCGCCGCCGCAGCAGCAGCCCCAGAGTGCCGAGAGCGATCAGGCCAATCGCGATATTCGCGGCGACAAAAAGATAGGGGGCAAGAACGGCGATCGCGCCGGTGTCGCCATGGCCGACGAGGCGAACGGGGGCGCCCGCCAGGGCCGAGATGCCGAAAGTGCTGCCCCAATAGGATGCCGCGAACGGCTGCTGCATCATCCACGGCAGGAGGCGCAGCAGCAGCATCGCCTGCAGCAATCCATATCCCACCAGGATGTGGGCGAACAGGTCGGGCGCGCCGCCATTGACGCTGAGATAGGCGAGCGCCCCCACGGTCGGCGGCGCGAGCTGGATCCCGACGGTCGGCCGCAACGGGAGCGCCATCGTCGGCGCCGTATAAAGCCGGTGCAGCAGCACGGACTCGATCGCCAGCCACGAGAACAGGCCGACGCCGAAGGCGAGCTGGCCCCAATCCGGGTAGCCGAGCGCCGAGGCGACGATCGCGGTGACGAACCCGCCGCCGACCGAGGGCAGATAGAGCGCCGGCGTCGCCGCGCCTGGGTCGCGCCCGCCCCGCCACAGCCCGCCGGTTCGCCACAGCCCGAAGGCGAGCGTAAACACCAGGCCGACGCCGAACAGGATTTCGGTCGCCACTCTCGAATAGGGAAGCACGGCAAGAGCAATCAGCATGGTCGCCAGCCCGGCAAGGCTGATGAAACAGCATTGAACCGGGTGGCGCGCTTCGGCCATCGCCTCGCCGCGGGCCAGCATCCACTTCAAGGCAAACAGAAGCAACAGCAGCGCCCATATGAGGCCCGCCACGCCCATCAGCACCTCGCCGACAAAGGCGGGCGCTTGCTGCCAAACCTGGTGCGCCGCCCGCCAGGCGTTGCCGAGACCGGCGAGGCCGACAACGATGCCGAAAAAGCCGGCCGGAACGATCGGCGGCTTGAAGCGGGGTGTCATCGGGCTCCTCCTCTTCACGTTCTTGTTCGGGGCTCGGGAGACTGCCGTTTATCTTCGCTCCGAGGAAGGCAGCTTGCGTCGCAGGGTACATCGAGGATGGCAATATCGGCATCCCACCATCCACTCCCCACCGCCTCCAAGGCCGCCCCAGCCGATCATCGGTCATCTCGGGCGCATGTCGGCCAATCGAACCGAGCCCGATCGGTGCCAAGTTTGCGTTCGAGAGCGCCGCCGACAGCGGGGAGGCCCGGAGTGGCTCGAATGGGGCCGTGAGACATGGTGGCGCCGTCCGAAAAGCGGTATCGCTTGCGCAACCGCCCGCGCATTTCTCCGCGGTGCAGGACGAGAAGGGGGAGCGAGTGCGGAAATTCGGCGTCCACTTCACGACGATTGCCGTGGCAATCGCTACCCTCCTCGCGCGGGCGCCGCTGGGCGAGGCGCAGCAACCGCAATGGAAATTCGCCGCGCCGGCGCCGGAGGCCATGGGCGAGCTCTACGGTACCAGCCTCGGCGGCAAGATGTACGTGCTTGGCGGCCTCGATACCACGCCGAACCGCCACACGCCGATGGGCTACAACTGGGAATACGACCCGGCAACCGATAAATGGACCGTCAAGAAGCCGATGGCGCGGCCGGCGCATCACGTCATGATCGCGCCGTACCAGAACAAGTTTTATGTGTTCGGGGGCTTTGTGCGGCCGCAAGAGTTTGCGGCCTGGCAGCCGATCAACGATGCCTGGGTGTACGATCCGGCGAATGACAGCTGGCAGGCGCTGGCGCCGATGCCGACGCCGCGCGGCGCCGGGCAGGCCGTCGAACTCGGCGGCAAGATTTATGTGATCGGCGGCGCGCATTCGAACGAACCCGGCAATCCGGGGGCGCCGATCGGGCTCGGCTCACCGGCGCAGGTCGTCGTCGGCACGGTCGAGGTCTACGATCCCGCAACCAATGCCTGGCAAACCCGCACGCCGATGCCGACCGGGCGCAACCATTTCCTGGCGGCCGCGGCGAACGGCAAGGTCTACGCCGTGGACGGCCGTATCGGCACCTGTTTCGTGACGAAGTCCGGCACGATCGACCTCGTCGAGGAATACGATCCGTCGTCGGATCGCTGGCAGCTGGCGAGCCGCGACATCGTCCCGCGCGGCGACATCAGCGGCGGCGTGCATGACGGCCTGATTTACGCTGCCGGAGCCGAGGGCCAGAACGCGTTCTGGAAATACACGTCGTGGCTGGTCGACGCGTTCGACCCGAAGAGCGGCGAGTGGCGGATGCTGCCGCACATGCAGATCGCGCGGCACGGTTTTGCCGCGGCCATCGTCGGGAACCAGCTGCATGTCGTGGGCGGCAGCTTTCAGTCGGACGGCATGCCCGAGGTCAGCGTGGTCACCAACACGCATGAAGTGTTCGATCTCGCCCGATGAGCGGCTCCGCCGCGCCGAACGGCGGCGCATGGCCGGAAGTCTGGGATCAGATCGCCGATGTCATCGTCGTCGGCGCCGGCTTTGCCGGGTTCGCAGCCGCGGCGTCGGCGGCGCGGGCAGGCGCCGCGGTTGCCATTTTCGAGAAGATGCCGCAATACGGCGGCAATTCGGTCCGCAATCTCGGCGATTATGCGGCCTGGGACGACGGTGCGCATCGCCGCGCCGCTGCGGGCCTCGGCGCTGACAGCGCGGAGCGGCACGCCGCCGAGGCGCTCGCTGCAGGGCAGCATTATGGCGATCCCGAGCTGGCGGCCATCATGGCGCGCGCGGCGCCGGCGGCGCTCGACTGGATGGTCGCGGAAGGCGGGCTGCGTCTGCGCGAGGCACTGCACCGACAGGGCAGCAGCGCATATCGAATGCATCTTGCCGACAGCGGCCGCGATTATGTCGAGGCGCTGCGGGGGATGGCGCTGCGGCACGGCGCCCGGCTGACCACCGATGCCCGGCTGGTGCGGATCTGGCGGGACCCGGCGGGACCGGTCCGCGGCGTCCGGTTGGAGACCGCCGAAGGCCGCCGCGACACCCGCGCCCGCCGCGGGATTGTGCTGGCGACCGGTGGATTTGCCGCCGACGTAGCCATGCGGCGTGCTTTTCGTCCGATCCTGAGCGACGCCTACAACACGACAAATCATCCGGGGGCCACCGGCGAGGTCATCCGGCTGGCGCAGGCAATCGGCGCCGACGCGCTGCATCTCGCCTTCATCGAGGTCCACCCGTTCGCCGATCCCGATACCGGCGCGCTCGACACGGCGACGTTGTTCGCGCTGCGCCTGCGTCGTCATGGTTCGATCGTGGTCTCGCGCACCGGACAACGGATCGTCAATGAGCTGGCGCCGCACGACGCGGTCTCGCAGGCGGCGGTCGCGACCGGACAGCGCCCGACCTACACGGTCTTCACCGAGGCGATGCTGGCGCAGATGGCCGAGCCGGAGACCGCGGCGGAGCTGGCCGGCGCGCTGTCCGGCGGCCGGGTGATCCGCGCCGCGAGCCTCGACGACCTCGCCGGAGCGATCGCGATACCGGCGGCCGGATTGGCGGCAACAGCACGGCGTTTCAGCGGGTTCATTGCGGCCGGCCGGGATGCGGATTTCAGCCGTCCGCTGACCCCGACGATGCCGCCCCTCACCAGCGGGCCTTGTTACGCGATACCGCATTGGCCCGCGGTGCATTTCACCGCCGGCGGGCTGCGCATCGATGCGCGGGCGCAAGTTATCGACCTGCAGGGAACGCCGATCCCGCGGCTTTATGCGGCCGGGGAGGTGACCGGCGGCATTCACGGCATGGGCCGGGTCGGCGGCAACTCGACGACGGCGCCGATCGTCTTTGGCCGCATCGCAGGAGCGGCCGCCGCAGCCGAACGGTGATGCGATCGGGCAAGCGCGGCGGTCGGCACAAAACCCCCGCTCTCAAGAAAGCCGGGACGCGCTGCTGACCGGCTTGCGAACCGTGCTCGTCCGCCGACGTAATTGTTTCTTGATGCAGAGACAGCCGCAGACGGCGTAAAGGGGCCCTCGCGCCACGGTCACCGGGCGGCTCAGCTCGCAGCGCCATCAACCCGGGACCGCGGCAATCGGCGGCACGTCCGCCTCTTCAGCCCTTTCGGCGTGATGGCAAGCCACAAGGCGGCGAGCGCGGAACGGGTGCAAGGGAGGCCGTTCTTCGGCGCAAATATCAGTCGCCAGCGGACAGCGGGTGCGGAAATGACAGCCGCTTGGTCGGTTGCGCGGGTCGGGCAGCTCGCCCTGCAGGCGGTTGCGGCCAAGCGGCTCGCGCATCGCGGCGATCGCGACGAGGCGGCGCGTGTAGGGATGCAGCGGACGGCGCAACACATCGTTGCTGTCGCCGATCTCGACCACCCGGCCGAAATAAAGGACCCCGACCCGCGCGCTCAGATAATTCACAACGGCAAGGTCGTGGCCGATGAACAGGTAGGTCAGACCCATGCGCTGCTGCATGTCGCGCAAAAGCGCCAGCACCTGGGCGCGGATCGAGACGTCGAGCGCCGAGACGGGCTCGTCGAGCACCAGCAGCCGAGGCTCTACCGACAACGCGCGTGCGATTGCGATGCGCTGCCGTTGACCGCCGCTGAACTGATGCGGATAGCTTGGCCCGAGCTGACTCGGCAGGCCCACTGCCTCGAGCAGCCGCGGCACCGCGGCGTCGATCGCGCCACGGCTCTCGCCCTGCGCCGCAAGCGGCTCGGCCACGATGCTGCGCACCCGCATGCGTGGGCTGAGCGCACCGTAAGGGTCCTGCAGGACGGCTTGGACGAGGCGCCGATAGGCCTTCTCCTCCGACTTGGTCTGCCGGAAGATGTCCCGACCCTCGACCAGAACGCGCCCGGCGCTGGGTATCTCCAGCTTGAGCAAGATCCGGGCGATCGTGCTCTTGCCGCTGCCCGATTCTCCAACCAGACCGAAGGTTGACCCCGCATTTATCGTGAACGAAACGTCCTCGACGGCGAGCACCTCGGCTGCGCGCGCGAGCAGGCCGCGGCCGCGCACCGGGAAGGATTTGCTCAGCCCGTCGACACGCACCATGGGTTCGAGTGCCGGCTCGGCTGAGGAGATCACGGCGGCTGCTCCGCCGCCCAGCAGAATACCCGATGTGCTCCGGTGACGCGGGTCTCGCCGGGGAACTTTGCCAGACAGGCCTCCCGCGCCAATCGGCAGCGCGGCGAGAAGGGACAGAAATCGCCGAGTTCGGACGGATCGGGCACCTGTCCGTCGATGGCTTGCAGGACGATTTCCTCACCCTCGATCCGAGGGAGTGACTCGAGAAGCGCTCGCGTGTAGGGATGCCGTGGGGCCGTAAAGACCGCCTCGGTCGGGCCGTCCTCGACGACTCGGCCGCCATACATGACGATAACCCGCTCGCAAACCCGGCGGATCACGCCGAGATCGTGGGTGACGATGACGATCGCGGTCCCGGAACGGTCGCGGATTTCCCGGAACAGCACCAAGATCTCTTCCTGGATCGTGGCGTCGAGGGCGGTCGTGGGCTCATCGGCCAACAGGAGTTTGGCGCGCGTGGCGCTCGCCATGCCGATCAGGACGCGCTGCCGCATCCCGCCGCTCAGCTGATGCGGATACTGGCGCAAACGCAATTCGGGGGCCGTCAGATGGACAGACCGCAGGATCTCGAGCGCGCGCCCCGGTAGCGCCGCCGCCCCGAACCGGACCCCGATCATCTCGTCGATCTGGCTGCCGATTGGGTAGAGCGGGTCGAGCGCGGTCATTGGGTTTTGCAGGACCATCGCGATCTCGCGCCCCCAGAGCCGGCGGATTTCGGCGACAGGGCGCCCCGAAATCCGCGTGCCCGCGAACCAGATCTCGCCGGAAAGGCGGGCCTCATCGGGGAGGGCGCCCATAATCGCGCGGCACAGGGTCGTCTTGCCGCTGCCGGACTCGCCCGCAATGCCGACGATCTCCCCCGGGCGGATGGCGAGATCGACGGCGGAGACGGCGAGAATCGGCCCCTGCGAGGTGCCGAAGGTCACCGACACCTGCCGCAGATCAACGAGCGGCGTCATCGCGGGTCAGGCGCCTGCACGCGGGTCGAGCCGGGCCTTCAGCCAGTAGCCGAGCGTGTTGAAGCTCATCACCGCTGCGACGATGACAACCCCGGGCAGCGTCGTGAGCCACCAGGCGAAGCCCAGCAGAGTGCGGCCGTCTGCCAGCATCAAGCCCCACGACACGTCCGGCGGCTGGATGCCGACGCCGAGAAACGACAGCGAGGATTCCAGGATGATCGCGCGGCCGACATCGAGAATGCCCAACACGGTGACCGAGTTGAGCGTGTTGGGCAGGATGTGGCGCAGCATGATACGAGCCGGCGGGACGCCGGCGATGCGCGCCAGGGTGACGAAGTCCCGGTGTTTGATGCCGATCACCTCGCTGCGGACGAGGCGTGCGTAGCGCGGCCAGTTGGTGACGACGATCACCAGGATGATGTTGCCGAACCCGGACCCCAGGACGGCGACGACCGCCAGCGCCAGCAGGATGAAGGGGACCGCAAGAAAGGCGTCGCTGATGCGCATTGCCACCGCGTCGGCGAGGCCGCCGATGTAGCCCGCGACGACGCCGACCGCGACCCCGATGGAGCCGCCGAGCAGGGTCGCCGCCGCGGCCGCCGCCAGCGAGATCCGGGCGCCGGCGATCAGCCGGCTCAGCACGTCGCGGCCGAGCTGATCGGTCCCGAGCAGATGCGCCGCGGTGCCGTCGGGTTGCCAGGCCGGCGGCGCGATCGCGTTGGCGAGATCGACGCTGTCCTTCGCATAGGGCGAGATCCACGGGCCGAGGACGGCTGCCGCCACCAGAACCGCGCAGGTTGCGGTCGCGAGCAGGGGAAGCCCGGGTGACTGCAGCGGACGCCATCGGCCCAGGCGGCGGCGCCGCGGGAGTGCCTGCTCGGCAGCCGGGGTTACGGTCCCGGCGTTCACGTCCGCAACCTCGGATCGAGAACCAGGTACAGAAGATCGGCCGCAAGATTGATCAGCATGAACAGCGTGGCGGTGATCAGCACGATCGCCTGCACCACCGGGTAGTCGCGGCCGAGGATGGCCTCCACAATGCGCTGGCCGATCCCCGGCCAGGCAAAGACCCGTTCGGTGACAATCGCACCGCCCAGAATGAGGCCGAACTGCAAGGCGAGAAACGTCACGATCGGCAGCGATGCGTTGCGCAGCGCATGTTTCAGCACGATGCGCCACTCCGGCAGACCGAGTACGCGTTCCATGTGAATGAAGTCGCTGCGCAGGGCTTCTTCGAGGTTGGCCTGCGTCAGGCTGGCGATCGAAGACGAGGTGGCCACGGCGAGCGTCAGCGCCGGCAGCACGTAATGGCGGGCGGTGCCATAGCCCGAGGTCGGAAAGAGGGGCAGCTGCAGCGCCAGGAGTGACACAAGGATCAGGCCGACCCAGAAGGGCGGCAGCGCCTGGCCGAGGCTGCCATACCACCGGCCCAAACGCTTCACCCAGCGGCGTCGACTGGTCGCCGCAACGATCCCGAACGGCATGCCGAGCACGATCGACAGCGCCATCCCGGCACAGGCCAGTTTCAATGTCGGGCCGAGCGCATCGAGAGCGACCCCGATTGCGGGTTCGTGCAGCCGGAACGACTCCCCGAGATCGCCTTCGAACAGATGGATCAGAAACGCCTCGTACTGGACGAACATGTTCTGGTCGAGCCCGTAGGCGTGGCGGAAGGCCGCGCGTGTCGCCTCCGTCGCCTCGGGCGGCAGCAACAGAGAGGTGGGATCACCGGTCAACCGGGTCAGCCCGAACACCATCACGGTGATCAGCAGCAGCGTGATCAGCGTTTCGACCGCTCGCCGCAACAGGAGGCCCGTCATCGCGGGCAAAAACCCGAAAACCCCGCTCCGCCCGCGTCAGGCGAGCGCGACATCGGCGAGGATCGTGTAGGCGAGGTAGGGCGGCACGTCGAAGACGACGTTCCGGCTCGTGACAAACAAGGTGTCGTTGGCCCAGAGCGGCAGCAGCAACGCCTCGTCATGGAGATGCCGCAGGATCTGGTTGAGAAAGGCCGTGCGCTCCGCCTGGTCTGTAAAGCTGTTCATCCGCGCCAGCATGCCGTCATTGGCGGCGTCGAACACCCATGACGTGGCGAGATCGGAACGCGTATTCACCAGCAGCTTGTAGGCGACGTCGCGCGAGGGGTCGGGAGCAGTCGCGTAAATCATCGCGATGCTCGGATCCTTCTCCTTCGCCGTCTTGAGCGCGTTCCACGCGCCGAACTCCATGATCTGGAGATCGACCGCGATGCCGACTCGCTTCAGCGATTCCGCGATCGCTTCGCAGGTTTCCTTGCTGGCGGCGACGCGGCCTGGCGCCATGCCGACAAAGCGCAGCGGTTTGGCAAAATCGAAATCGGCCTCCGCCAGAAGGCGCTTGGCGCGCACCGGATCGTAGGTGTAGGGCTCGACCCCGTCGAGCGAGCAGCCCGGCTGCGCCGAGGTGCACCAGAGTTCTTCCGGGACGGCATATCCGAGCATCAGGGACTGCAGCATCGCCGGTTTGTCGATGGCGAAGCAGATCGCCTGACGCACCGCCTTCTTGCGCAGCTGTTCGTGCCGCGAATTAAGGAACAGGACCACGTTGGTCAGCGACGGCACGCGCACGAGATTGAGATTGGGCATTTTGGCGAGACGCGCCGCCAGGACGGGCGAGATCGGCGTCGCCGCCTGCGCCTCTGCGGCCATGACCTGGGCCACGCGGCTCTGCTCTTCGGGGACGATCCGGAGCGTCACCTCGGCCGTCTTCGGCTTGGCGCCCCAATACCGGTCGAATGCGCGCAGCCGGATGAACTGGTTTGGTTGCCGCTCCAGCAGCTCGTAAGGCCCGGTGCCGACCGGCTTGCGGGCGAAGCCGGCGTCGCCGACCGTTTCGATGTATTTGCGCGGCTTGACCTGCCAATAGAGGCTGAGCTTCGCGACGGTTTCGGCGTCTATCGCCTTGAGGTGCACGACAAAGCGCCGCGCGTCAGCGGCCTCGAAACGCACGATGTTGTCGCCGATCAACGCCGCGCGCTGGTTCTGCGTCGCCGGATCGAGGCTGCGCTTGAGGCTGAAAACCACATCCTCGGCGGTGACCGGGTCGCCATTGTGAAACAACACGCCTTCGCGCAGCGTGAAGGTGTGGGTCAGGCCATCCCCGCTGACCTCGTGGGATTGGGCCAGCGCCGGTGCAAGATTGCCCTGCGCGTCGGGCGCGTAGAGGCCCTCGAAGACGTTCCCGTAGACCCAGTAATCGTTCCAGGCGGTGTAATGGTCGGGGTCGGCGGATGCGATGTCGGCGCCGATCGCAATCCTCAGCTCATCTTGCGCAGCGCGGGCGGGCGATGGCAGGGCATCGAGAACCAGCGTGCTTGCTGCGGCGGTGCTGGTCGCGAGAAAGCCCCGCCGGGACGCAAGCCGCCATTGCGCGCGAGCGGTCACGACCTGCTCCCTCCCCGTGACCGCCGGCGTGGCCGCGAGGCCAGATAGTCGCGCGAGCGCATCAGCACGAGCCGCGCCCACTCGGTGTCCGAGCCGGACCAGTTTTCGGGCCTGAGCACTTCCAAGCTCAGCGGGATGCCCTCGGGCAACGCGTCGAGAATGTCGTCGAGCGGCAGGTTGCCCTCGCCGGGGAGCGCGCGCTCTCCCGGTCGCGTGCGGCCGAGCGCGGGATCCGGCTCGCCTGGGGCGAGGCGTCCGTCGCAGAATTGCGCATAAGGGAGCAGGCGGCGATCGACCCGCCGCAACTCGGCGGCACTCCCGCGCGAACCAACGAGATGAAGCGGGTCGATGCAGATCCCGACATTGCGGCGCGCCGCCTGCTCGAGAAGCCGCACGGCCGCTGCAAGTGTCGACAGCCAACGCGCCGGTACGAACTCGACGACGATCGTCAGGCCAAGCTCGTTGGCCATGTCGCACGTCCGGGTAAAATTGTCGCGCAGCCGGGACGGGTCGGGGTCGTTCCCTTGCACGACCGCATAGCGGGCGCCGAACCACGCGCCGAGTTCCAGGGCGGCCCGAAAATCCACCACCCTGGTCTCTGGCAGCAGGTAGAAGGTGAAGATGTCGAGGACATCGAGACCCGCCGTCTCGATCAGCGCCTTCATATCGCGAATCAGCGCGGCATCTCCGACCACGGGAAAAAACGGCAGGTTCGGCGACCGGTACAGGCGCAGACCCACGCCGTCATAACCGGCCTCCGATGCCGCGTGCAGGAACGCGAGCGGCGGCGCGTTCATCAGCGTGGTCGGCGCGAGCACAAGCGGGTTCATGAATGCTCGGCCCGCGCGTTGTCATAGCGTGCGAGGAAAGCGCGGGCGTTATCGTAGGTGATCCGGGCCCAGTCTTTCGGTGAATAGCCGCGCTGCTCCATGTCGGGCGTCTCGACGCTGAGCGGCAGGTTTGGCGGCAGCGCGTCCAGGAGTTCGGCGAGCGGCACGTCGCCTTCCCCGATCATGCGACGCTGATTGGGTCCCATATGGCCGAGCAGCGCCGGATCGGGCTCCCCCGGCCCCAGCACGCCGTCAGTGAGCTGTGCGTACGGGAAGAGCGCCGGGTCGAGGCCGCGCAGGTCCGCGGCCTTGCCGCCCGCCCGCACGAAGTTGAGCGGGTCGAGGCAGATCACGGCATCGTCGCAGCCCGATTGCTCGATCAGCCGCAGGCAGCCGGGAAGATCCGCCAACGGCCGCATCACCGCGGCCTCAAGCGCGCAGACGAGGCCGAAACGGCTGGCGAGCTCGTGGAACCGGATCAACGAGTCGCGCTGCCGATCCCAATCCGGGTCGGCGCCCATCACGAGAACATAGCGCGCGCCGAATTCGGCACTGGCCTCGAGCGCGGGCTCGAAGGCGGCAACCGACGTGTCCGGCTCCAGGTAGAAGCTCAGGATGTCGAGGACGCGCAGGCCGGAACCGCTCAAGGTTCGCTTGATCTCGCGCACCAGCGGCGGGTCGTCCAGAACCGGCCGGAACGGCAGTCCCGGCGAGCGCACGAGACGCAACCCGACCCCGTCATATCCGGCTGCGGCCGCCGCGACGATGAACTCGAGCGGATCGGCTTCCGGCAGCGAAGTGGGGGCGAGCGCGAGTTCGTTCATGCCGCGGCCGCGTCGCTGGTCAGCCGATCGAGCACGACGCGCTCGTCCGGGGTCAGGCTGCCCCTGCTTGCCGCGGCTGCATTCGCCCGGACCTGCGCAGCCGTGCTCGCCCCCGCGATGACGCTCGCGACAATTTCGTGGTCGAGCAGCCAACCGAATGCGAGCGAGAGAAGCGGGCGGCCATTGGCGGCTGCGAAGCGCCGCAGCGCGGTCAGACGCGGTGTCGCGGCCTGATCCTGGAATGCGAAGCGCGCGGCCAGCTTCTCGACGCGCGCCTGCCGGCTCCCCGGAGGAGCGGTCTGCGGATCGATGTCGGGCTTCGCCAGCAGGCCTGCGGCGAGCGGCAGATAGGGCAGAAGACCGATGCCGCAGGCCGCGACTGCCGGCAGCAGGTCAAGTTCCGCATGACGGGCGAGCAGCGAATATTCGGCCTGGAGAGAGACGAAGCCGTGCAGCCCAAGCTGGTGTGCGGTTAGATCGGCTTCGATGATTTGCGCCGCGGAGAAGTTCGAGCAGCCGGTATGCAGCACCTTGCCGGCGCGAACGAGTCGCTCGAGCGCTTCCAGGGTTTCCTGAATGGGGGTCAGGGGATCGGGCCAGTGCAGCTGGTAGAGATCGATTCGGTCGGTGCGCAGGCGCGTCAGGCTGGCCTCGACGGCCTGCACGATGTATCGACCGGAGGCCCCCTTCAGCCAGCCGGCGTGGTCCATCTGCGTCCCGAATTTGGTCGCGATGAGGGCGCCGTGGCGCCGTCCTGTCAGCGCGGCTCCGAGGCTGGTTTCGGATCGGCCCTGCCCGTAGGAATCGGCGGTATCGAACAGGGTGATGCCGACATCGAGCGCGGCGCCGACGAGGGCATCGGCCGTTCTCGCATCGATCGCGCCGCCGAGGCCGCTGCAGCCCAGGCCGATTTCGGAGACCTGCGGACCGGACCGGCCGAGCTGGCGATGTTTCATCGGTCGCCGGATCTCATTCGAGCGCCAGGACCTGCAGAATCACGAAGGGCGGTAAGCCAGAAACCTC
>Ga0213875_10000361_pt1 | contig 42326 bp, 38 predicted proteins | sample BarmaccomBMRX_R8_FD_160105 | JGI IMG/M metagenome (GOLD analysis project Ga0213875, IMG submission 160105) | Root-associated microbial communities from Barbacenia macrantha in rupestrian grasslands, the National Park of Serra do Cipo, Brazil - RX_R8 | ecosystem: Host-associated > Plants > Roots...
CTCTCCTCTGATGCGAGAGATGAGCGTGACCAACAAAGGAGGGCAGCGACAGGTGCCTCTCTGCAGCTTCGGATCAGGTGCCCGTGGCTAGGCTCACTTGCCGACCCAATGCGTTCCGTTCAGACGCGGAAAGAAGCGATGGATGGTAATATAGGACGAATCCTTTACCGCCGCGATCTCCTCCGTCGTGTTGACAGGAACGAAGGTCGAGTATTGTTTGTCGTTGCCTTCTTCCCAATCCACAATCTCGAAAAACTCATAGGAATATAATTGTCCGCACTCGCGGCATCTAAGCAGGCTTCGGGCGAAATGGCTCTCGTCCTCCAGGTCCTCGATGCTCTCGAAAAAGCCGCGGCTCGTATTCAGCTCCGGTCGGTCCCAAAGCACGCACTGGGTCGGGGGACTGAGCCTATAAGGTTCTACGTCCTCGTCACGGATCGGCGGTTCAGCCACGCAGGCCTCGCTGGCAAACGACGTCGCTGGTGGGCGCGACAGGGATTGAACCTGTGACCCCACCCGTGTGAAGGGTGTGCTCTCCCGCTGAGCTACGCGCCCGCCCGCGGCGGCATTTAGCAAGCGGCCGGGAACGCCTGTCAAGCGGTGCCGGCACGGGCTGGACCGGACCGGCCCGGCGGCTTGCCTCCCCGAGCGCCGGTCTCTATCTTCCGGCCCTTTCCCGGGCGTTGCGTCCGCATGCAAGGATGACATCGATGGCAAAGATCAAGGTGGCTCAGCCCATCGTCGAGCTCGATGGCGACGAGATGGCGCGGATCATGTGGAGCTTCATCAAAAACAAGCTGATCCTGCCTTATCTCGATGTCGATCTGAAGTACTACGATCTCGGGATGGAGCACCGCGACGCCACCGATGACAAGGTGACGGTCGACGCCGCCGAGGCGATCAAGCAATATGGTGTCGGCGTCAAGTGCGCCGGCATCACGCCCGACGAGGCGCGGGTCCAGGAATTCAACCTGAAGCGCATGTACCGATCGCCCAACGGCACCCTGCGCAACATCATCGGCGGCACCATCTTCCGCGAGCCGATCGTATGTCAGAATGTGCCGCGGCTGGTGCCGAACTGGACCCAGCCGATCGTCATCGGCCGTCACGCCTATGCCGACCAGTATGCCGCGACCGATTTCGTCGTCCCCGGCGCCGGCAAATTGACAATCACCTTCGCCCCGGCCGATGGCAGCGCGCCGGTGACGCGCGAGGTCTTCAACTTCCCCGGCGGCGGCGTCGCGCTCGGCATGTACAATCTCGACGAGTCGATCCGGGGCTTCGCCCGCTCCTCGTTCAATTACGGTCTCAACCGCGGCTGGCCGGTCTATCTGTCGACCAAGAACACGATTCTCAAGGCCTATGATGGTCGCTTCAAGGATCTGTTCCAGGAGGTGTTCGACAGCGAATTCGCCGCCGAATTCAAGAAGCGCAATCTGACCTACGAGCACCGGCTGATTGACGACATGGTCGCGCTGGCGCTGAAATGGAACGGAGCGTTCGTCTGGGCCGCCAAAAACTACGACGGCGACGTGCAGTCCGACACGCTGGCGCAGGGCTTCGGCTCGCTCGGCATGATGACCTCGGTGTTAATGACGCCGGACGGCAAGACCGTCGAGACCGAGGCGGCGCACGGCACGGTCACCCGCCACTACCGCCAGCATCAGCAGGGCAAGGAAACCTCGACCAATCCGATAGCATCGATCTTCGCGTGGACCCGCGGGCTCAAATTTCGCGGCACCTTCGACGGCACCCCGGACGTAGTCCGGTTTGGCGAGGCGCTCGAGAAGGTCTGCATCGACACCGTCGAAGCCGGCGACATGACCCGCGATCTGGCGATCCTGATCCGCGCCGATCACCCCTGGCTGACCACCAACCAATTCCTCGACAAGCTCGATTCGAACCTGCAGAAAGCGATGCGCTGATACAAAAAACGCCCGGTCGGCGGCGAGCCGTCCGGGCGTTTCAGGCCGCCGCCGGGGCGACGGTCCGGTGACCGTTAGTGGCCGGAGCCGGTGCCCAGACGGCCGCCGGTTACCGGGGAGGCCGAGGTGCCGGCGCCGGTGTTGTTGTCGGTCAGCTGGAAGGCCTGGGCCTGTTGCAGCTGCTCTTTCGAGCGATCCAGCGTCAGGCGGTTGTTGTCCGTCTTGAAGTCGGCGAGCGGAACGGCGACGTATTTGCCGCCCATGCCGAGGAAGGCGCCGACATCGAGCACGACTTCCGCGACCCGACCGTCACGATCGAGGATCAGATCCTTGACGTCGCCGATGTTGCGGTTCTGCACGTCATAAACCGTGCTGCCGATGAACTGGCTGGCGCGGATCTGGTTCGGCTGGATCGTGTTGGCCATTACGCCGTTGGCGCGCTGCGGCATCGCGGTGGTCTGGGCGAAGGCGGGCGAGGCGAGGGCCAACATTGCCGCAAACGCGGCTGTCATCGTGGTTTTTGACAAAGGTTCCTCCTGTTCCAGGGCATACAGATCCTTCCGCGAACAGGGCGGGTTTCAGATTGGTTCCGGGGACCGCCGGCGCGTAAACAACGGAGCGTTTTTCGGCCTCGGCTGTTTGCCTGCTGATGCCCCGGCGGGGCTAGCAAGGAGAACGCACATGGATGAGCAAGGCGCCCGGGACAGCGCTGACGACGCAACGGAGCAGGCCTCCAACCTGGTCGAGCAAGGCAAGGCAAAGGTTCAAGAGCTTCAAGGCGCCGCCAGCGACGCCATGCAGCAGGCGCGAAGCACTGCCCAGGACCTCGGACAGCAGGCCCGGTCGGCCATGTCGGACGCCGCTGGCGCCGCTCAGGACATCGCCCGGCGCGCCCGCGACCAGGCCAGCGCTGCGGCCGGCAATCTCTATGAGCAAGGCAGCCGCGCGCTGTATGAGCAAGGCAGCCGCGCGGGCGGTTACCTGAGCCGTAATGTCGAAGAGAACCCTTTGGCCGCGCTGCTGATCGCCGGCGCAGTCGGATACGGCTTGGCCTATCTGATTCACCGCCATTGAGGAGCAGGCCGCGGGCCAGCCGGGGACATCGACCGGCGCAGCGCCATTGTCCGGGCCCCGCCGCTGAAGACCCGGCGGTGGTCGGGTCGGGTCGGACGCTTGATCCTTCTGTGGGATCGATGACGGGGTCACAGGCTTGATCCGCGCGACCGTCTGCGCCGCGCGAGGGGCCTTTCCTCGGTGCCGGCCGCCCAGCCCCCGACCTTCTGCCGGAGCCATTTAAAACCGATTACCTGATCCTGAGGCTGGAGGCCGTTCCATGTTGTTGAGCGCGTCAGCCGTCATCGGCTACACGATCGAGGCGACGGACGGCGCCCTCGGCAGCGTTGACGAATTCCTGTTCGAGGATCGGCGCTGGATCGTCCGCTGGGTGGTGGTCGACACCGGTACCTGGCTGACCGGGCGCAAGGTGTTGCTGCCGCCCTCGCAGCTGCCGCGAGTCGACGAGGGCGGACGCAGCCTGCGTGTCGCATTGACCCGGCAGCAGATCGAGGACAGCCCGGGGATCGAGCGCGACCCGCCGGTTTCACGGCAGCAGGAAGAGATTATTTACCGGTACTACGGGTGGGAGCCGTATTGGGGCGCGGGATTCATGGCAACGGCGGGAGTCGGCGTGCCGCCGATCCAGCCCCCGCTATATGAACGTGAGCTGGCCGCCGAGGCAGCCCATCCGGTCGGCGATCCGCATTTGCGCGGCGCTCGCGAGGTGACGGGCTATTACATCCATGCCCGCGACGGCGATATTGGTCACGTCGCTGATTTGCTGATCGATCCGGACGGCTGGGACATCCGCTATCTCGTCGTTGACACTCGCAACTGGTGGCCGGGAAAGAATGTTATCGTGTCGCCGCAATGGGCGGCCGATATCAGCTGGTCGGAACGGACGGTGACACTCGATCTGACCCGCGATCAGATTCGCAGCGGGCCGGAATACGATCCGCGCGCGCCGATGGACCGCGCGTTTGAGGAGCGTCTGCACAGCCATTACGGACGTCGAGCTTATTGGTTCTGAGCCGCGGCCAAGGTTCGGCGCTGCAACGGGCCGAGCAGCGCCTGCAGTTTCGCGGCCAGCCCGGCGTAGGTGAAGGGTTTCGCAATGACCTCGCCCTCGGTTGCGGGACCGTCGTCGGCACCGGCCGAAGGCGGACCGGGGTATCCCGAGGTGTACAGCACCTTGAGCCCGGGGCGAATGCGGCGAGCGGCGCGGGCGAGTTGGGCTCCGCCCATGCCGGGTAGGCACATGTCAGTGAACAGCAGGTCAATTTCCGGCCGGCGCTCAATCAGCCGCAGCGCGCTCTGGCCGTCCGGCGCCTCGAGCACGCCATAGCCGAGTTCGCGCAGCAGCTCGGTAGTGAAGCTGCGCACATGCTCCTCGTCCTCGACGACCAGCACGCAGGCGCAACGGTCTTCCCGCGGGTATTCCGGGCGGGCGCGGTCGCGGGCAGGTTCTTCCGCCGCCCTCGCGAGCGCCGGCAGATAGAGCCTGACCGTCGTTCCGATCCCGGCTTCGCTATGCACACGGATGCTTCCACCCGATTGCCGGACAAAGCCGTAGACCTGCGACAGACCCAGCCCGGTACCCTTGCCGCTGGGCTTCGTTGTGAAGAACGGCTCGAACAGGTGCGCCTGGACCTCGTCGGACATACCCGTGCCGGTGTCGGAAAAGGCAATCATGACGTACGCGCCATCGGCAACATCGCCCGGCGCGGCTCCGGCCAGGCTCAAATTGACCGTTTCAATGGTCAGCGTGCCGCCATTCGGCATCGCGTCGCGGGCATTGACCGCGAGGTTGACGGCGGCGTTTTCCAGCTGATTGGGGTCCACCGACACGGGCCATAGATCCGGCTCCATCACCGTCTCGATGACGATGTCGGCGCTTAGCGTGCTGCGCAGCAGATCGGAGATGTGGAGAACCAGGCGGTTGATGTCGGTGGGCTTCGGATCGAGCGGCTGGCGCCGCGAGAAGGCCAGAAGCCGTTGGGTCAGCTCGGCTCCCCGCTCGGCCCCATGCAGGGCGTTGGCGGCCGCCCGCTGCTGCGGTCCGGTTTCACCCCGCGGCAGCAATAGCTGCAAACGCTCGATATTGCCTATGATGACGGTCAGCAGATTGTTGAAATCGTGCGCGATCCCACCGGTCAGCTGGCCAAGCGCTTCCATCTTCTGGGCTTGCCGCAATTCGTCTTCGAGCCGCTCGCGCTCGGTCAGATCACGCGCCGTCGTGATAATATAGCGGTCCGCCTCGCTCGGGAGCGATGGAACAAGCACGAACATGACGTCGATCGTTCGCGTCTCACCCGCCATGTGGCGCCGCGCGACATAGCGCTGCGGCCGGCCCGTGCGCAGGCATTCGCGCAGATAATGGAGCGGCACCTTGGCCTGTTCGCCAAGCACCTCTTCAACCGTGCGGCCGATCACTTCGGACGGGCTCAAGCCGTACCCGGCTTCGCAGGTTGGGTTCAGGTCTTCGTAGACGAACCGCCCATCAGGTGTAACCCGCTGCAGGGTCAGCCAATCGGGCGAGTTATCGAAAAACGCGCGCAGGCGCGCGCGGCTGGCCGAGAGCTGCCGAGCGCGTTGCTCGACCTGCTGCTCCAGCATGCGATTGGTCTCGCGAACTTCGGCGAGCTGGTGTTCGAGTGCGATGTCGGAAGCGCGGGCCCGTAACAGGACCAGACCCGCGACCGCAACCCCGACAACCGCGATTTCGCTGCTTTCCCGTCCCGGGACGGAGAGTGTAAGGCTTCCCGGCAGCGGCTCGAAACTGCCGGCGCACCGGCGGAGATAATCGGCCAATATCTCTCGGGGGGCATCGCTCAGGGCCAGCAGGTTCAGCCCGGTGCATTCCGACCCGGAATGGCCGAGCAGCGCGCCAAAGGGGCCGTTTGCGGCGGCGACCGTTCCATGCGGCTCCAGCAGCACGGCGGGTTCGCTCAGAGCCTGAAGCAATGAAAGCGCGTCGACCGCCGGTCTCGTTTCTAATTGCGTTTCGGATTGTGCCAACTCGGGCTCCGAACGCGTGCTCTTTATGCCGGAAGTGGCTGTCAGGCCGCAGCCGTCATCGGATACGCGCCCACTCGCGGATATCAGCGGTCGCGGCCGAATCAACTGGCATGACAGCACCCCGACTCCACCCGTCCGAGAGTTAACGGGCTGCGAGCAGAATCGTTGCACTGCTCGGCTCAGCGACGGCATGGCCCAATTGCCAGAGCGATCCGGTCAAGTGCCGGTGCGCCGATCCGCGGGAGTTAAGGCAGACGGGACGCGTATATGAAACGAGAACGGGGGCGTGCGCCCCCGTTTCGGACAGCCTGCCGACCTGAAGATCGGCACGGGGCTTGCGAGCCGAGCTTAGTTCGGCTTCGGACCCATGTTGCTCGTGTAAGGGTGCGCGGCCATGTCGGCTGCCCAACCCGAAGGAGTCTGATAATGCGGCACGGCGCCGGCCGATTCCTGGGCACCCGGAGCAGGCCCGACATAGCGCGTGGAAGCCGGTACCTGGTTGTTGGGGCCGGTACCCGTTCCGACCGCACCCGAGGGCGGCAGCGTCGCCACATTCGGGGCTTGGTTGGGACTGGTGGCGACTGTCTGGGCTCCGGCCACCGCCGTCGAGCCGGCGAGCAGCGCGAAGCACAGCCCCGTAGAAGTCAAGAAACTCCGCATCGCGGTAACTCCATTCTGCATGCATGCGAGAGTTGCTTTATGAACGCAGCGCGAGCATCGTGCAAATGAGTAATATTCACGCGCGCCATGAATGACGTTCATCTAGGCCGGCTCGATCTCAACCTGCTGCGGGTTTTTGACGCACTTGTGCAGGAGTGCAGCGTAACTCGCGCTGGCGAGCGTTTAGGTTTGACGCAATCAGCGATTAGCCACGCGCTGAATCGCCTTCGTTATGTCCTCAAGGACGAGTTGTTCGTCCGCGGTCCCGACGGGATGCGGCCGACCGCGCGTGCCGCAGAGATCGCGCCGCGTTTGCGGCAAGGCTTGCTGCAGCTGCACCTCGCGCTGGAACCCTTTGAATTCGACCCGGCGCTCACTGAGCGGCGCTTTACGATCATCTGCACCGAATATGCCGGCGCGGTGCTGATGCCGGGCGTGGTCGCCAGGATCAGGGCCGAAGCCCCGCGCGCCGAGCTCAGGATCCTGCCGAGCAATATGGGAGTGAGCGAGGCTTTGCGGAGCGGCAGGGCCGATATTGCGATTGGCAGCTTCCGACGGATCCCCGATTGGTTCGCTTGCGAGAGGCTGCTGCGGGAGACGCGGGTTTGGGTGTTGAGCGCCGATCATCCCGATGCGGGACAGCCGCTGGATCTGGAGCGGCTGGCGGCGCTGCCGCATCTGGTCGTTGCCGCGACCGGGGAGGACGAAAACGCAATCGACGGGTACGTCGTCGATCACGGGCTGGAAAGGCTGGTCACGCGCAACGATTCCGGCATGCTGGAACGCGCTTTGTCGGCGCATGGCTTGAGCCGTCGGGTGGTGTTGACTACTCCGCAGTTTCAGGCGGCGCTTGCGATCCTGCGTCATTCCGACATGGCGGTGCTGGTGCCCCGTCGCCTGGTGGAGCCGGTTTCAGAACAGTACAATCTGGCGGTTTTCGAGCCGCCCTATCCGTCGCCGCCATTCGATGTGATGGCCTTGTGGCATCGTCAGCACGGGGACCAGCCGGCTCTCGACTGGATCCGCCAAGTATTGCGCGAGGCCGCCGCCAATCCTTGACCGGAAGACGCGCCGCTCCGCCAGGCTCGGGTGATCCTGGACGGAGCCCCGCGTCCGCTTCGCCGAGGCGAGACCGAGCCCAACCTCGCGGGCTTTGCCCAGGCCGCGATGAAGCATAATTTTTGGATGCGAGGGTTGCCGGGACCGGTGCAGGCGCCCAACAGTATGGATCGGAAACGTTGTCCGCAGCATGCCCTCGGCGACGCGCCGCGATGGTGCGGAGTGCGTCGGTCGTGCTCTTGACGACGGCGACACCGGCAGGTTGGGGCGAGGTGGGAAAGCGCAAGAAGTCAGAGCGCGTGGCGTCGCCGGGCAGCAGCGGATTTACGCCGATGGTCGAGCGCGACAGCAGCGAGTGGGTGCTGACCGTCGGACTGCGCCAGCCCTGGTTTGGCGACCTCTACCACCGCGCACTGACAATCGGGTGGTCGCGCTTTCTGCTCGGCGGATCGGGATTGTATCTCGCCGCTAACGTGCTGTTTGCGCTGCTCTACCTGCTCCAGCCTGGGGCAATTGCCCAGGCCCGCCCCGGAGTATTCTCCGACGCGTTCTTTTTCAGCATTCAGACCATGGCGACGATCGGCTACGGCCAGATGGCGCCGGCGACATTCTACGCCAACACGGTCGTCACCGTGGAAACGATCGTCGGGCTGATGTTCCTGGCGGTGGTGACGGGCCTGGTGTTCGCGCGCTTCTCGCGGCCCACCGCGCGGGTGCTGTTCAGCCGCGTCGCGGTGATCGGTCCGCATGAGGGCCGGCCAACCCTGTCCTGTCGCATCGCAAACCAGCGCCGCAACCAGATCTTGCAGGCACGGGTCGAGGTCACCCTGGTACGCGACGAGGTCACCGCCGAGGGCGCTGCGTTCCGCCGCTTTTACGATCTGAAGCTGGTGCGCGATCATACCCCGGTCTTCGCGCTGACCTTCGCGGTTTTCCACGAGATCGATCCCGAAAGTCCGCTGTTCGGGGCGAGCTCGGCCTCGTTGATGGCGGAGCACGCTGAGCTGGTCGTGACGGCGACCGGGGTCGACGAGACGCTGTTGCAGACGATCCACGCGCGCACCTCTTATCTGCCGCACGAGATCCTGTGGAACCATCGCTTTGCCGACGTGATGGGCTGGACTGCGGACGGCCGGCGGGCGATCGATTACCGGCAATTCCATGATACTGTGCCGGCGACGGCAATTACGTGACGGGCCCGTGCAGATCGGCGCCGAGCCGGCTTTAGCCGTCGATGTTGGGAGGATGGCGATGGATCAGCAGGGATTCACCTGGCCGAGGGAAGGCAATACGCGGGTGCCCTACCGGGTTTTCTCAGACGCCGAGATCTATCAGAGCGAACTGAAGCGCATCTTCCTCGGGCCGACTTGGCAGTTTCTCGCTCTCGACAACGAACTGCCCGAAATCGGCGACTACAAGACCACTTTTCTCGGCGAGACCCCTGTCATTGTCGCCCGCGGCGAAGACGACGACATCCACGCCATGGTCAACCGCTGCGCCCATCGCGGCAACCTGGTCTGTCTGAAGCGGCAAGGCCATGCCGAGGCCTTGACGTGCGTCTACCACTCCTGGGTCTATGATTTGGCCGGCAATCTGAGGAGCGTCGCCTTCCGCCGCGGCATCGCTGGCAAGGGTGGCATGCCGGATGATTTCCGTCTCGAAGATCACGGCTTGCGCAAGCTCCGCACCGAGCGGTTCGCCAGTCTCGTGTTCGGCACCCTGTCGCACGAGGCGCCGCCGCTGTCGGAATACATCGGCAACGAGATCGGCGCCCGTATCGGCCGCGTTCTGCACGGCAAGCCGAAGGTGCTGGGTACGACCTCGCAGATCCTGCACAACAACTGGAAGCTCTATCTCGAAAACGTCAAAGACACCTATCACGCCAGCCTGCTGCACACCTTCTTCGCGACCTTCCGGGTCAGCCGGCTGACCGCCGGCGGCGGCGTCGTGATTGGCGAAAGCGGCGGGAACCACGCCAGCTACACCCGCGGCAAAACCGATCACGCCGGCTCGGACCAGGCCTATGCCGGCATCCAGTCGCTGCACCAGGGCATGCGCCTCAAGGATGCGCGCCTGCTCGAGGCGGTCGACGAATTCGGCGACGATGTGACCCTGCAAATCCTCAGCGTGTTCCCGAATTTCGTATTGCAGCAGATCCACAACTCGGTGGCCTTGCGGCTCGTCTTGCCGAAGGGGCCGGACGAGACCGAATTGCAGTGGATCTATCTCGGCTTCGAGGAAGACGACGCCGCGATGACCGAGCGCCGCCTGCTGCAGAGCAACCTGGTCGGGCCGGCCGGCTATGTGTCGATGGAAGACGGCGCGGTCGGCGGCTTCGTCCAGCGCGCCATCGCCGGAGCCGGGGACGAATGCTCGGTCATCGAAATGGGCGGGCACCAGCACGGCTCCCAGGAGACCCGTACCACCGAGGCGTCGGTGCGCGGCTTCTGGCAAGCGTACAGGCCGCTGATGGGGCTTTGATCCGATGGCGCCGGAGGCTGTCGCCCGCCATTTCGAGCTGCAACAGCTTTACACCGATTACGCGCTGTGCATCGATGCCGACGAGCTCGAGCGCTGGCCCGATTTCTTCGCCGAAGATTGCGCCTACCGCGTCACCTCGGCAGAGAATTACGAGGCCGGGCTGCCGCTGGCGCTGATCTACGCCACCTCGAAGGGTATGCTGCGCGACCGCGTGGCGGCCCTGCGCGAGGCCAATATCTACGAGCCGCAGCGCTATCGGCACTTCATTTCCTGCCTGAAGGTCGCGGAGCAACCGGACGGCGCCGTCGCAGCGGTGGCCCATGTCATGGTGGTGCGCATCATGCAGGACGGGGCGATGAGCCTGTTCGCGGTGGGCCGCTATATCGACCGCGTCGAACGCCGCGGCTCGGACTGGAAGTTCACCGCAAAAACCGTCGTTCTCGATAGTCGTACGATCGATACGCTGCTGGCGATCCCGCTCTGACCCGCCCGCGTCCCGCGGATGCCTGCACCAGGCCAGAGCAAGCCAGAGCAAGCCCGATCAGCCTCTACGAGACTTGTTGGTCGATGCGGTGCCGGCAGGCGCGCCGGCAGAGGTTCGCGGACAATTTACAGGCCTTTGCGCGTCATGGCAATTTGACGGTCGGCAGCCAGGGAGGGCGGAGTGGCCGGAAGGCTCGCGGGCAAACGCGTCCTGGTGACGGCGGCCGGCCAGGGGATCGGGCGGGCGACTGCTTTGGCCTTCGCCGCAGAAGGCGCCAGCGTGCTCGCCACCGATATCGCCGCAGACAAACTCGCCGATTTGTCAGATGCACTAATCGCGACGCGCTGGCTCGATGTTACCGACGAGCCCGCGATCGCCGCGCTCGCCGACGAGCTCGGCGCCATCGACGTGTTGTTCAATTGCGCCGGGTTCGTGCATCACGGCACGGTGCTGGAGGTCACGCCCGCGGAGTGGGACGTCTCGTTCGCCCTCAATGTGCGATCGATGTACCTGATGATCCGGGCCTTTCTGCCGGCCATGGTCGAGCGCGGCAGCGGCGCCTCGATCATCAACATGTCGTCCACCGTGTCGTCGGTAAAAGGCGCCCCGAACCGCTGCGTCTACGGCGCCACCAAGGCGGCGGTGATCGGCCTGACCAAATCCATCGCGATCGACTTCATCGCCGCCGGCATCCGCTGCAACGCGATCTGCCCCGGGACGATCGCTACCCCCTCGCTCGACGACCGGATCGCGGTGCAGGGCGGGCTATTGCCGGGCGGAACCGATGCGGCGCGGCGCGCCTTTGTCGATCGGCAACCCCTGGGCCGGCTTGGCACAGCCGAGGAGATCGCAGCGCTGGCGGTCTACCTCGCCTCGGACGAGTCGCTGTTCACCACCGGTGCGATCCACATCATCGACGGCGGCTTCACCATTTGAGATCAAGGCGCGGACGCACTTGGTTTGCGGCCGCCAACAAAGACGGCGCAGTTCGACGTGCCGTGGCCGTAGAAGAAATAATCTTCCTCGGGCCTGGCGTGATGGTCCGGGTCGCGCAGATTGAGCCCGGTGCCTTTGGCGATGCCGAGCACCCCGGAACCTTCCGCACCGGTGAAGCGCGCCACATAGCGCTGCGGGTCCGCGAGCCCGAAGCGGCCGAGCGAACAGGCCCGGCTCAGCGTCTGGTCGGCGGCGCCGACTTTCCAATACGGCGCGGTCGAGCTGATCACGACCTGTTGGGCGTGCGCCGGCGCGGCGCACGCGGTCAGGGTGAATGCCAGCGTCGCGCGACCGAATAACCCCACTGGACCGGTTCTCCGCTGACTTGATACAGCGCAGTGTGCCGGCGCGGCGTTAAGCAAAGCTTCCCGCGCCGGTCTGGCCTATCGCCAACGGTCTTGTCAGCTCGAGCGGTACCAGCGCGGCGGTCGCTTCTCGGCGAAGCTTGCCAAACCCTCGACGGCTTCGGGGCCGCGGCGACCGTTTGCGGACTCTGCGACAATGCGGTCGTGCAGTTCGGGGGTGAACGGACTGTCGGCCGCGACGGCGATCAGGCGCTTGGTTGCGGTGACGGCCTCGGGTGCCGCCCGCAGCAAGGCATCGACGATGCGCGCGCCGGTGGCCTCCAACTCGGCAGCTGGGCAGATCTCGTGGACGAGGCCGATGCGCTGCGCTTCGATGGCGTCGAAGCGCTCGCCACTCAGTGCATAACGGCCGAGCTGGCGGGCGCCGACCCGCTCGACCAGCAGCGGAATGATCGTCGCGGGGTTGATGCCCCAGCGCACCTCGGTCAGGGCGAAGGTGGCATCCTCGGCGGCGATCGCGATGTCGCAAGCTGCGGCGAAGCCGACCCCGCCGCCGAAGCAGCCGCCCTGGATCAGCGCCACCGTCGGGCGCGGGAACAGCTGCAGCCCGCGCACCGCGGCGAGGGTGCGGCGCGAGAAATCGTGGTTGTCCTGATCCGAGGCCTGGCGCAGCCCGGCCATGAAGGTGAGATCGGCGCCGGCCTGGAAATAGCGCCCGGCGCCGCGCAACACGGCGCAGCGCACGCCCGGCTCGTCGGCGAGGCGTCCGAAGGAGGCGATCAGGGCGTCGACCAGCGCGCCGTCATAGGCATTGTTGACCGCGGGGCGGTTCAAGGTGACGGCGGCGACCCCGCGTTCATCGATGGCGCATAACAGCGGGTCTGTATCAGCCATGTGTCTCCTCCCTGATGTCTCAACGAGACACTCGTTGGAGCTTTTTCTGTCTCGTCATCCGCGCTTACCTTGGGGCGTTTCGAAATACCTCCTCATTTGAGCACAACGAACTTCGGAAACGCTAAGGCCTCTGGGCGTCAGTGGCACGCCACAGCGGGATCTCGCGCAACAGGGCCTCGACGGCGCCGCAGGCGAAGCCGAGCGAGGTCTCGTCGACGAGACGGCCGTCGCGGATCTTGGTTTCGGCGGCGGTGATGATGACCTCGCGGGCGAGCGCCACCCGCGACAGCATCGAATCCAGCGCCACCCGCATGTGCTCGAGGCAGCGGGCGCCGCCGAGCGGGCCGCGCGAGGTCGCCATGATCGCTACCGGCTTGTAGGCCATGACCGAGGCGAAGGCGGGACGGGAGGCCCAATCCAGCGCGTTCTTCAATACCCCGGGGATGCTGTGGTTGAATTCCGGGGCGCAGAGCACGAGACCATCGGCCTCGGCGATGTCGGCGAGCAGCCGCTTGACCACGGCCGGGCGCTTTTCGCCCTCGAAATCCTGGTTGTAGGCGGGGATCGGTGCGAGGTCATACACCCGCAATTCGGCGCGGCCGGCGAATTTTTCGCGCATCGTCTCCAGCACGGCGTTCGAGTACGAACCGCTACGCAGGCTGCCCGACATGCCGAGCAGCCGAACCGCCGCTGAATCTGACATCGCCTCCGCCTTCCTTCTGCAAAGATCGGGCATTTGTCATAGCGGCTCGCGCGCGGCGATGGCAACGGTGTCCCTGGCCGTGGCAGGATGCCCGCATGCTGGAGCTGCGCCCGAATTGCGAATGCTGCGACCGCGATCTGCCGCCGGAGTCGCCGGAGGCGCGGATCTGCTCTTATGAATGCACCTTCTGCCGAAATTGCGCCGAAGGCGTGCTCGGCGGCAAATGCCCGAATTGCGGCGGCGAACTGGTGCGCCGCCCGATCCGTCCCGCCGACCGGCTGCTGCGCCATCCCGCCTCGACCCGGCGCGTGCTGAAGCCCCAGGGCTGCGGCGGCTGAAACATGGCTTTGCGCCGGTCCCGCCGCGGCCTCGTGCCGCCATTCATCGCGATGGATGTGATGCGCGCCGCCAACCAGCGGCAGGCGGCCGGGCAGCGGGTCATCCATCTCGAAGTCGGCCAGCCCGGGACACCGGCGCCCGCGGCGGTGCTCGACGCGGCCCGGCAGGCGCTCGCCGAAGACCGCATCGGCTATACCGATGCGTTCGGGATCGCCGCGCTGCGCCGGGCGATCGCCGAGCATTACCGGGCGCACTACGGAGTGGAGGTCGTTCCCGCCGAGATTGTCGTGACCACCGGCTCCTCGGCCGCCTTCCTGCTCGCCTTTCTCGCCGCGTTCGAGGCGGGCGACCGGGTCGCGCTGGCGGCTCCGGGCTATCCCGCGTATCGCAATATCCTGCAGGCGCTTGACCTGGAGCCGGTGCTGATCCCGGTCGGCGAGAACGCGCATTACCAGCCGAACCCGGAATTGCTGGCCGGCTGCGGCAAGCTCGCCGGGCTGATCGTCGCCAGCCCGGCCAACCCGACCGGCACGATGATCGCGCCGCCGGCGCTGGCCGACCTCGCGGCCTGCTGCCAAGACCGCGGCATTCGCCTGATCTCGGACGAAATTTATCACGGCATTACGTACGAGAGCGCGGCGCAGACTGCGCGCGCTCTCACGCGCGACGCGATCGTCATCAATTCCTTCTCGAAATATTACAGCATGACCGGATGGCGGCTGGGCTGGCTCGTGGCCCCGCCCGACCTTGCACGCGCGATCGAATGCCTGGCGCAAAACTTCTACATCTCGCCGCCGGCATTGTCGCAGCTGGCGGCGATCCCGGTCTTCGACTGCCGCGTCGAGCTCGATGCGCATGTCGCGCGCTACCGCGCCAATCGCGATGTCTTGGTTCAGGCGCTGAACAAGGTCGGGCTGACCCGCTTTGCTCCGGCCGAAGGCGCTTTCTACCTCTATGTCGATGTGTCGCCGCTGACCCGCGACAGCGAAGCCTGGTGCCGCAGTCTGCTGGCCGAGACCGGCGTCGCGGTCACTCCGGGCCTCGATTTCGACCCGCTACACGGCGGCGAGTGGGTGCGTTTGTCCTTCGCCGGTCCCGCCGGGGACATCGCCGAAGCGGCGCAGCGCATGACGGGTTGGCTGCATCGCGGCGGCTGAATTTCGAAGCCGACAGCCTAAATGTCCCAACGCCGGCATCGGACGCCCGGAGAAGCACGCCGATGAAGATCGTCATTCCCGATGATTACCAGGATATCGTCGACAAGCTCGCCTGCTTCGAGCTGCTGCGCGGGCATCAGGTGATGCGTTATCGCGCCCCGGCGCGCGATCTCGACGAGCTGGTGGCGCGCCTCTACGACGCCGAAATCGTCGTCGAGATCCGTGAACGCGTGCATTTCTCGCGCGCGCTGATCGAACGCCTGCCCAATTTGAAACTGATCGCGCTGGTCGGCAGCCGGTCGCGGGCGATCGACTATGCCGCTTGCACCGCGCATGGCATCCGCGTCGCGACCGGCTATAGCGGCTCGCCGGAGGCGCCGGCGGAACTGGCGATCGCGCTGATGCTCGCCGCCCGTCGCAACGTCGTGATCGAGGCCGAGCGCATGAAGCGCGGCGAGTGGCCCTGCACGCTGTCTCATCGGTTGCGCGGCAGTACGCTCGGCATCTTCGGTCTGGGCAAGATCGGGCAGCTGGTGGCCGAGGCCGGCCGCGGCCTCGGCATGCGGATATTGGTTTGGGGCCGCGAGACGTCGCTGAGCGAGGCCCGCGCCCGCGGCTACGAGCCCGCGGGCAGCAAGGCCGAACTCTTCGAGCGCGCCGATGTGGTGCAATTACTCGTGCGGCTGACGCCTCAGACCGTCGGCATCGTTACCGCCGCCGATCTCGCGCGCATGAAGCCGACCGCGCTGTTCATCAATGTCGCCCGCGCCGATCTGATCGAGCCCGGGGCGCTGCTGGCGGCTTTGAGGGCGGGCCGCCCCGGCGCTGCCGCTGTCGATGTATACGACGAAGAGCCGATCATCGGCGGCAACCACCCGTTTCTGCAGATGCCCAATGTGTTGTGCACTCCGCATCTCGGCTGGGCCGAGTGGGATACCTTCGAACTTTACTTCCGCGAATGTTTCGAACAGATCGCGGCGTATGCGGCGGGCGGGCCGTTGCGGCTGGCCAACCCGGAGGTGATCGCGGGTCGATGATCTGAGTGCAGGCTCACCCCTTATCGGGGAGAAATCATTCCCGTGCGCGCGTAGAACGTTCACCTCGGCCCGAAAATCGTCATAAATCAACGGCCGGTGCATCGAATGCGCCTCCCGTTGCTTGATAGGAGCCTGCCCCGTGATCGTCGGCATCGATCTCGGCACCACGAACAGTCTGGTCGGCCTGTGGCGCGACGGCGCGGCGCGTCTGATCCCGAACGCGCTCGGCCACAATCTGACGCCGTCGGCAGTCAGCCTCGACGAAAATGGCGAGATCCTGGTCGGGCTTGCCGCCCGGGAGCGACTGTTGACGCACCCGCAGCGCACCGCCGCGGCGTTCAAGCGCTACATGGGCACCAGCCGCACCCTGACGATCGGCGACAAGACCTTCCGCCCGGAGGAATTGTCGGCGCTGGTGCTGCGCTCGTTGCGCAGCGATGCCGAGACCTGGCTCGGCGACCGCGTCGAAGAGGCGGTCATCACCGTGCCGGCCTATTTCAGCGATGCCCAGCGCAAGGCGACTCGCGCCGCCGGCGAATTGGCCGGGCTCAAGGTCGAACGGCTGCTCAACGAGCCGACTGCCGCCGCGCTCGCCTATGGGCTGCAGGAGCGGCAGGAAAGCCGGATCATGGTCGTCGATCTCGGCGGCGGCACTTTCGACGTGTCGGTCCTCGAACTGTTCGAGGGCGTGATGGAGGTGCGCGCCACCGCCGGTGATAATTTCCTCGGCGGCGAGGATTTTGTCGATGTCATCGTCGATGCTTTCATCGACCGGGTCGGCGCCGCCGCCGGCATCCCGCCGCGCTCGACCCTGGCCCCAATCCACGGCGCATTGCGCCGCCAGGCCGAATTGGCCAAGCGCCGCCTGAGCGACGCCGAGAGCGCCACGATCGAGCTGGTGCATGGCGAACGCTCCCTGACCTGGAGCCTGACGCGCGACGAGTTCGCCGAGCTCAGCGAGCCGCTGCTGAGGCGAATCCGGCAGCCGATCGAACGGGCGTTGCGCGATGCCCAGATCCATCCCGATGATCTGTCGCATATCGTGCTGGCCGGCGGCGCGACGCGCATGCCGATCTTCCGCCGCACGATCGCGCGGCTGTTCCGGCGGCTGCCGGCGCAGCAGATCAATCCCGAGGAGGTGGTCGGGCTCGGCGCCGCGGTGCAGGCCGGGCTCAAGATGCGCGACGCGGCGCTGAACGAGACCGTGCTGACCGATGTCGCCCCGTTCACGCTCGGGGTCGAAGTCGTCGAAAGCGGCCCGCGGCTCGCGCGCCTCGTCAACGATCTGTTCCTGCCGATCATCGAGCGCAACACGGTGATCCCGGCGAGCCGGTCGAAGCTGCTGCATACGCTGGACGACAATCAGCAAAGCCTGGTAATCCGCGTCTTCCAGGGTGAGTCGCGGCGGGTCAAGGACAACATCCTGCTCGGCGAGTTGAAGGTGCGGGTCCCCCGCGCTCCGGCCGGCAAGGAAACGGTCGAGTGCCGCTTCACCTACGACGTGAACGGGATCCTAGAAGTCGAGGCAACCGTCGTCAGCACCGGCGCCCACCATCGACTGGTCATCGAAGGCAACCCCGGCGTGCTGAGTCCCGCCGAGATCGAGAAACGGCTCGCCGCATTGGAGCATTTGAAGGTCAAGCCGCGCGACCAGGCCGAGATTATCGCCGTGCAGGCGCGGGCCGAGCGACTCTACGAGGAACTGCTCGGCGACAGGCGCGAGACGGTCGGCCGCTGGATCGCCGAATTCCTGCGCGCGCTGGAGAGCGACGATCCGAAGGAAGTCGGGCGCGCCCGAACAGTCCTGACCGAGCGCCTCGACCGGATCGACGTCGAGCCGATCTTCTGACCCGTGCCGCTCTCCTGCTGGGAGGAATTGGGCATCTCCCCGACGGCCGATCGGGCGCTGATCCGCCGCGCCTACGCCGGCCGGCTCAAGGCCCTGTCTGCCGAGCACGACCCGGCGGCGTTCCAGCGCTTGCGGACCGCCTACGAAAGCGCGTTGAGCGCCAGCGAAGGCCAGCCGCAAAGGCCGCCGGAAGCGATCCGCAAAACAACTCCCGGAGACAGCCGGGATTGCGACCCGGCCGCGGAACGCGCGCGCGCGGCGATCGCGGCGGCCCTGGCGCGCGGTGCCAGCGCCGAAGCCTTTGCCGCGTTCGATACCGCGATCGACCGCGGCTGGCTGGCGCTGGCGGATGTCGACGAGTTCGAGGAGCAGCTGCTGGTCGCCGCGGCGCCCGACCGCGCGCTGAGTACGGAGCAGCTGCTCGGGATGGTGCGGCGTTTCATGTGGGACAGCCCGCTCCACCCGCTGCGCCGCCGGCGTCCCCAGGCGTTGACGACGCTCGATGCCCGGCTTGATGCAGAGCGGTGGTATCGCGAGCTGGTCGAGCGCGCGAACCAGCCCCGGGGCTTTTACGAGAGCGACGCGCGGCTGGCTGCGCGGCAAATCCTCAAAGGGCCTCCGAACTGGCGCGAACGCTCGCTGTTCCCCAACCGCTCTCCGGCGCTGTGGCGCGAGCTGACCGGGCTCAATCGCCATCACGACTGGGTCGGCGGGCGCTTCGATGCGGCGCGGGTGACGTGGTGCCGCGGACGGTCGGCCAATCGCCAGGGACAACGGGCCGCGCTCACCATCTGGGGGCTGTTGCTGCTGTTTTCGGTGATGCTGAATGCCGGACGCCAGGGGATGCTGATCCTGCTCGTCTCATTGGCGCTGTTTGCCCTGACCATCGGCCTGAGACGCCGCAAGAAGGGGGCCCGGCAGCGGTGAGCCCGGCGCCTTCCGGTACCACGACGCTTGCCCTGGCCTGGCCGATCGACCTCGTCCTGACCGTTGCCAGCCATGGCTGGGCCCATCTCGCGCCGTGGTCCTGGGACAGGGACGCAGGGCGACTCAGCCGGCGCGAGCGCGTCGGTGCCGAGATCGGGACCGTGGCGGTCCATCAGCGCGCCCTCGATTCCCTAGAGATCGAATGGGAAGGCTTTGCCACGGGCCCGGAGACCGCATTTCCGATCGTGCGGCGCTGGGTCTCGGCCGGTTGGGACCCGGCGCCGGCGATCGCCGCGCTGCGCCCAAGCCTCGCCGCGGAAGCGGATCTGATCGAGCGCGGCGGCGGACGCCTGTTGCGTGGCTCGACCTTCTACGAGGATTTCGTCAAGACGGTGCTGACCATCAACACGAGCTGGTCGGCAACCTGCCGGATGGCCGCGGCGCTGGTTGACGAGCCGGGCGGCGGCGCGTTCCCGGCTCCGGCCGCGGTGCTGGACTATGGCGAGGCGCGCCTGCGTGAGCGCGCCAAGCTCGGGTTCCGGGCGCCCACCGTAATCACCGCGACCCGCCGCATGCTCGACGACGGCGTGATCGATGCCGCCGGCGAGGGCGCGCCCGAACGGTTGCCGCACGACTATCTGACCGGGATCAAGGGCATCGGCCCTTACGCCGCCGCGCATTGCCGCATGCTGCTGCATGATTTCAGCCGGCTGCCGGTCGATTCCGCGGTGACGGCATATCTGCGCGAGCATCACGGCAGCGAGCCCGCGGCTTTCGCGGAAAAGCTGGCAGCTTGTTCCCCGTACCTCGCTCTCGGCTATCGGCTGACCCGGTTGCGTGAGAAATTCGCTGGCTGAAGAGCGAACGCAATCACGGCGGCGGTCAGAACGCCAAGTCGGGCGGCAATACGTCCGTCTTCAGCCCGGTCTCGGTCAGAGCGCCAAGGATCCATTCGCGCGTCTGGCCGCTGCTTCGATTGTCCTCGCACCAGGCATTGACGACCTCGCGCAGACGGCCGTCCTCGTCATAGGCCAGCGCGGCGCAAACCGGCAGACCGATGATCGGCGCCGGAATGACCAATTGACCGAGCTGCGAATCGTCCTTCATCCACCGCAGCGCGGCCAAGACCGTCGCTACGCAGCAGTCCGAGCGCTGCGATTTGACGGCCGCGAGGGCCTCGTCATGGCTTTTGAAACCGGTAATCGTGGCGTCGGCAGCGAAGCGGTGGGCGATCGCCTCCGCGGGGGTGTTGCTTTCGACCGCAACCCGGGTCCGCGGCACGCCGAGCTCGCTCCAGCGCTTCGCGGCGAAATCCTTGCCGGCGATAATGACGACGGCGTCATCGTACAATGGCCGCGACAGATCGACATTGCGTGCGAGTACGGCACTCGGAGCCAGACCGAAAAACAGATCGAACCGACCGGCCTGCAAGTCTTCGGCGGCCTTGGCCGCACTCGATTCGACGATCTCGTACTCGACCTCGATCTGGGTCGCAAGGTTGCGACCCATGTCGACACAGAGGCCCCGCCACGGCTTGCCGGGCTGATCCCGGGTCAGATAAGGGAGTTCTCCGGCAGGGCCGGAGACACGCAGCCGTTTGGTTCGCTCGATGCGGGCAAGCGCGCCTTCCTTGGCGGGGGCGGGCCCCGGTTTCGGCGCCAATGCCGGCGCAGGCGCCTTTTGCGCCGCGATGTCCAGCAACCGGCGGGGCCCGCTTGGCACTGTGGACTTCATTCAGCCTCCGAACGGAAACCTTTGCAGGGTCACCATTCGAGCGGCGCAGATCAAGCGTTCCGCGACTCTTGTTAGCCGCCGACCGGGGGTCGCCGGCTTCAGGATGGGGCGGGGTCCGGGTACAGGCGATCGCGGTCCCCGAGATAAGGCGCTTCGCCGGCAGCCAGTCGCGCATTGTTCTCCAGGCGGCGCGCTGCGTCCTCCTCGCCGTAGAGAAATGGCACGAAGACGTAGCGGCGGCCGCGCGTCACCGGCGTCACTTCGTGCAGCGCGCCGCAGGAAAACACGATCGCGCCGCCAGAAGGTGGGCGATAGGAGCGGCGGCCAAATTCGGGAAACACCAGTTCGCCGCCGTCGTAATCCTTGTTGAGGCTCAGCGACACCGCGAAGCGCCGGTGCTCGGCGCCGGCGTTGATGTTGTCGCGATGCCGCGAAAAATGGCCCCTGGTGGCGGCGTCGTAACAGGACACCATCGCGCGGTCCATGCGCGTCGCGTTGAACTGCAAGTAGCGTTCGACGGCCGGCAACAGCCGCCGCACGATGCGGTCGCGCATGATCTCGCGGAGTTCGGGATCGACGATGACGAGGTCCTGGCGCCGCTTCAGGCGATGGTCGATGACGGTCTCGGTGCGGCCGTTACGGTCGAGCAGGAAGCCGGAATCGACGCCGCCTTCGCGCTCGTGCAATGCCGCCAGAAAATCGCATAGCGGGAAATCGAAGACGCGCGGCACGATCAGCGCCGGTGCCCCGAGCGGCACTCCTGCAGACGCATCGATGTCGGGCAATCCGCGCAACAGGCCACGAACCATCGCGGCATGGCGGCCGGGATCCTCCCAGGAGATATCGGCGACGGCGCGCAGCATCGGGTCGAGCACGACCGTGCGGCCGGTCGCCGAGGCGCCATAGCATTGCGTCACGACGCCGTCGTAATCGGCGATGAAGGCCAGCGCGGGGCCGCTGATCGAGGCAAGCGCCGCGATCTGCTCGGCGCCGGGCGGTGCCGTGAGTACGACGTACACGACGAGGCGCTCGGGGTCGAACAGCGGCGCTTCGGCCAGCAGCTCGGCCAATTCCTGCGCCGCGCGCGGCCTCTCGAGGCGCCCGAGAAAGGCCAGCACGATCCAGCGCCCGGCATCGACATGCAAATCGACCCGCCCGCCCGCGATCGTCGCGGCGCTAAACCATGGGACGGGGTCGCCGAGCATCAACCCGCCGGTCCTGCCTTCACTCGCCGCCATCGGCATCGTCCGCGTCGACCAAGTGAAGGGGAGCAGAGCCGATCCGGCTTAAATTCTGGTAATCATTGCGGGCCAAGAAGCGGACAGGCCCGCATCAGCCCTACTGGAAGGCACGCTCGGTGACGGTCTTTAGCGAAGTTTCTCGCCGGCGCGCGCTCGCCGCTTGCTGTTTTGCGCTGCTCGGGTTCGCGCTAATCGCGTGCACGGCGATGGGGGCGCGCGCCGAAGATTATCCGTCGCAGCCCATTCGGCTTCTGGTTCCGGCCGGCGCCGGCGGCATCACCGACATCCTGGCGCGCATCATCGCCGCGAAGCTGACGCAGCAGCTTGGGCAGCAGGTGCTGGTCGATAATCGCCCCGGCGCGGGCGGCATCATCGGTACCGAACTCGTCGCCCACGCCGCTCCCGACGGCTACACATTGCTGATGGTGTTTCCGAGCCACGCCGCCAACCCCAGCCTTTACGCCAAGCTTCCCTACGACACCGACCGCGATTTCGCGCCGATCACGATGGTCACCGCGGTGAGCCTGGTCCTGCTGGTGCCGCCGACCCTTCCGGCGCACTCGGTCGAAGAGCTGATCGCGCTCGCCCGCAAGACGCCGCTGATGTATGCCTCCTCCGGGGTCGGCAGCCTCGGCTATCTCGCCGCCGAGCTGTTCCGTACGATGGCCGACATCAATCTGACGCATGTTCCCTATAAGGGCGGCCCGCAGGCGGAGATGGCGCTGTTGAGCGGCGAAGCTTCAATGTTTTTCGACCCGCCGATCACGGCAATACCGGCAATGCAAAGCGGCAAGCTGATCGGGCTTGGGGTCACGACGCTCAAGCGCTCGCCGGCGATGCCGGATCTGCCGACGATCGCGGAGTCCGGCCTGTCGGGCTACGAGGTCGTCGGCTGGAACGGCATCCTGGCGCCGGCGCACACCCCGGCGCCGATCATCGACAAGCTGCATGACGAAATCGTCGCCGCCCTTAAGGCCTCCGATGTGCGCCAGCGCCTCGACGAGGTCGGGCTCCAGGCCTACGCCAATACGCCCGAGGAGTTCGCGCAGGTGATCCACGCCGATATTGCCAAATGGGGGCGGGTCGTGCACGACGCCGGCATCCGCCCGGAATAAGCGCCCGGCACAAGCCCTACAGATCAAGGATTCCCGATGCCGACTCTGAGCCTACCGCCGGCTGCCGAGCTGTTCTACCGCGACGACGATATCGCCTTCGCATGGGAGAAGTCGGAGGCGATCTTCCTGTTCCACGGCAATGCCGAGAGCGGCCTGTCGTGGAACAAATGGATGCCCCGCCTGCTCGAGCGGTTCCGGGTGGTCCGGCCCGACATGCGCGGCTTCGGCCAATCGACGCCGATGCCGCTGGATCATCCCTGGTCAATCGACGAGATCGGGGAGGATTTCATTCGTCTTGCCGACCATCTCGGCATCGACCGCTTTCACGCGGTGGCGGCCAAGATCGGCGGGCCGATCGCGCTGCGGCTGGCCGCGGTGCAGCCCGCCCGCATCCGCACCTTGACCGTGATCGGTTCGCCGATTTCGGGCAAGGCGGCCTCGGTCGATGCCCGCTGGCACGAGCACATGAAAACTTACGGGATCGAAAGCTGGGCACGGGAGACGATGCCGGCGCGGCTCGGCAGCGGGGCCTCGGCGGAAATGCTCGATGGCTGGAGCAGGATGATGGGGCGCACGGCGCCTTCGACGCAGATCGGCTTCATCGGCGCGGTCGGTGCGATCGACGTGACCGGCGACCTGCCGAACATTCGGTGCCCGACCTTGGTCATTACCCCCGAACGCAGCGGCGTCCGCTCAGTCGAGGCCACCCACGCCTGGCAGACGACGATCCCGCATTCCGAGCTGCTGGTACTGCCCGGCGATTCCTATCACCTCGCCGCAAGCGATCCTGAGGTGTGTGCGCGCGCCACGCTCGACTTCGTCGAGCGCGCAGGCCGGGATGAGCGGGGATAATCGGCGAGATTGCTTCGCTGCGCTCGCAATGACAAGGAAATGGACTCGTTGTCATTGCGAGGAAGGCGTCAGCGTGAGGAAGCAATCTCGACCAGTAGGGAGCGGCCCATCGAGATTGCTTCGTTTCGCTCGCAATGACAACCGAACGAGATTCAGTCCAACAGCCAGGGGGCGGCCGAGGCCTGGGCGATCTGCCGGATCTGGTTCAAGAGGCCGGGGCCGACCGGGATGCCTTCCCGCATCCGTTTGGCGGCGTTGTTCCATTGCGGATCCCCCGCCACCATGACCGGCTGCGCCGGATCGGCCGGCTTGGTCGCTCGCAGGTCCTCGCATAGCCGGTTCACATCGGCGGCGAACTCGTCGCGATCGCGGAACAGCCCGGGATCGATCGCGATGAAGCAATGCCCGATATCCATGCCCTGCGGCTTCTTCGTGTGCATCGGGTCGGTGATCAGCGTTGCCCCCGACAGGCACGACCCCAAAATGTTGACCATCACCGCAAGCCCGTAGCCCTTGTAGCTGGAGTTCTCCGGCGAACCGCCGAGCGAGGTCAGAAACCCGCCCTTCTCGCGCGCGACCAGCGGGTCGGTGCTGGGCTGTCCTTCCTTGTCGAGCACCCAGCCCGGCGGGGTCGGCAGGCCCTCATTGGCCTTGTTGCGGATGCGGCCAGCCGCGACCGTCGTCGTCGCCATGTCGAGCAGGAAGGGGTTGCCGCCCGCCGCCGGGGCGGCGAATGACCAGGGATCGGTACCAAGCTTGGCTTCCTTGCCGAAGGTCGGCGCCACTTGGATGCCGGAGGCGGTGGTGCAGGCCATGCCGATCAGCCCTTCCTTGGCCGCCATCAGCGTGTAATAGCCGGTCGCCCCGAAATGCGCCGAATTGCGTACGGCGGCAATCGCCATCCCCGATAGCTTGGCCTTGTCGATCGCGACCTGCATGCCGAACCGCGCCGGCACGTGGCCAAGCCCGCCATCGCCGTCCACCAATGCCGAAACCGGGCTCTCTTTGAGGATCACAGGTTTTGCCTGCATGTTGGCGCGGCCGCTGCGGCGCAGCCGGTCGTAGCCCGGGATCATCGAAATGCCGTGGCTATCGACGCCGTGCAGATCGGCCCAGGACAGGATGTCGGCGGTGGTCTCGGCGTTGTCCTCGGGCATGCCCCAGGCCAGCAGGATCGCCTTCAGCTGGGCGCGATGCGTCTCGTATGGTGCGGGCAATCGAGGTCTCCTTTTGGTGCCGGCGCTTTCCTGACAACATCAGTCGGCGGCGCCGCGGCGGTGCGAGAAGGCCGTCTCGGCGCTGGTGATGAATTCGAGGAGGCAGGCGCGGCCGTCCTCGGTCTGACGCCGGGCGCGCAGGATCGCGTCACCGACCTGACCCGGGTCGTCGACCCGCTCGCTCCAGCCGCCGAGGTCTTTCGCCAGGTTGGCGTAATTGCCGCCGAGGTCGCGGGTGCGGTGCTTCTCGTGCGACAGCCGCATCGCCTGCGTCTCGATCGCCATCGTCGAATTGTTTAAGACGATCGTGCAGATCGGGATGCCGCAGCGCGCCGCGGTCTCGAAGTCGAGCCCGGTCATGCCGAACGCGGCGTCGCCCATGAAATTGACGCAGAACTTGTCGGGGGCGGCGACCTTGGCGCCGATCGCGAGGCCGAGCCCGGTGCCGAGCTGGTGCGACTTGCCCCATCCCATATAACCGCGCGGCTTCTTCGCGACGTAGAACGGCAGCAATTGGTCGCGCGGGCTGCCCGAATCATGCGTCACGATCGCATCTTCCGATGGGATCACCCGCATGAACTCCGACATCACGAAATACGGGTTGATCGGCCGCTCGGTCGAGCCGCGCTTGGCCTGCCAGCGGGCCAGCCACTCGGCCTTGCGCCGGGCGATTTCCGGCTGCGCGCCGGTGTCGTGAGCCTGGCCGCGCAGCCGGTCGCGCACCGCCTCGGTCAGCTGCGCCAGCACCAGCTTGGCGTCGCCGAGGATCGGCAGTTCGGTCTCGTTGGCCTTGAACAGGTCGCGCGCATCGTTGGTCGCGTGGATCAGCCGCTTGCCGGGCGGGATGATCGGGGTGGAGATGTTGTGCCGGGTCAGCGAGGTGCCGATTGCGAACAGCAGGTCCGACGCCTCCATCAGATAATGGCGGCCGTGCCCGGTGTAGACGACGCCGCCCGAGCCGAGCGCCAGCGCATGATCCTCCGGGAAGGCGCTCTTGCCGTCGGTCGTAGTCATGACCGGCGCATCGAGCAGTTCGGCGAGCGCAAGCAGCTCGGGGCTGGCCTCGGCATAGAGCACGCCCTGGCCGGCAATGATCATCGGCCGGCGCGCCTCGACCAAGAGCCGCGCCGCATCCTCGATATCGCGCGGGTCGCCGGCCGACCGGGTGCGCCGCACCGGCGCGTAATCGACCTCGTTGCCGGCGAGTTCGGCGGTCATCACATCGGTCGGCAGCTCGACCATGACCGGTCCCGGACGGCCGTTCTTCAAGGCATTGAAGGCGCGCCGCATCGCCCCGACCGCGTGCTCCGGCATCAGCACCGGCTCGACCTGCTTCGTGACCGACGCGTAGGTGCGGGTCGAGTTGAACAACGGGAACATCTGCGCCGTGTCGCGCGGGTGGCCGAGCGGCAGCAGCAATACCGGGGTCGAGTCGGAATAGGCCGAGGCGATGCCGGCAAAAGCGTTCTCGGCGCCCGGCCCGTACTGCATCGCGAACACCGCCGGCGGCTGGCCGTTGCTGACCCGGGCGCAGCCATCGGCCATGTGCACGCCGACCCGCTCCTGGCGGCAGATCACCGGTGTCAGCCCGGCGGCGACCGCCGCCTCGATGATCGGCGTCGTCGGGAAGCAGAACATTGTCGAGATCCCCTCGCGCTTCAGGATCTCGGAAATCGCGTCCATGACCAGCATCGCTTCAGGTCCTTTGCTGCGAGAGGGCACCGCTCACGGGTTCCATGCGGCGCGCCGGGCCGGCGTCCCGATCATGTCGCCTGACCGACTCGGCTGTCAAAACCTGCGCGTTGTTCGCGAGCCGCGTTACACTTCGCAAGGCACGGCGAAAAGGAGCGGCAGCATCGCATGGCCGAAGAACGCGTCGGCACGGTACCAGACCGGAGTGCGGGCCTTGCCGAGGAAAGCGGCGAGGCGGCGCAGAATTGGGGCCGCACGCTGTGGGTCATGGTCGGCATCCAGCTGATCATGACGATGGCGTTCTCGATGCTGAGCCCGATCATGCCGCTGTTTTTGCCGCAGCTCGGGGTCAAGACGCCGGCCGAGGTCGACCTGTGGGCGGGCGTGCTCAACGGTTCGACCTCTCTTGTCGCCGCCTTCGTCTCGCCGCTGTGGGGCCGCCTTGCCGACCGTCATGGCCGCAAGCTGATGCTGCTGCGTTCGAGCTTCGCGATCGGCTTCTTCACGGCGCTGATGGGCGCCTCGGGCAATGTCTGGCAGTTCTTCGCCTGCCGCGGCCTGATGGGGGTGTTTGCCGGGTTTTCGAGCGCCGCCATCGCGCTGGTCGCGAGCCAGGTTCCGGAAGGGCGGCTCGGCTATGCGCTGGGGTGGCTCAGCACCGGCCAGCTGGTCGGTTCGCTGGTGGGACCGATCATCGGGGGCATGCTCGCCGATCTGACCGCCAGCTACCGCATCCCGTTTTACGTCACCTCGGCAACGATCTTCGTCTCGATGGCGCTGGTATGGCTGATGGTGCGGGAGCAGTTCACGCCGGTCCCGGCATCGCGCGCCAACCGCTCGGTATTGAACAGCCTGTTGGCATTGGCCCGGTCCCCGGGCCTGCTCGCACTGTTCGCGGTGCTGATGATGGCGCAGTTCGGCGTAAGAACGGTGCAGCCGGTCGTGACCCTTTACGTCCAGGACATGGTCGGGATGCGGCCCGACATCGCCACCTTGAGCGGAATCGCGTTTTCGATTACCGGCCTCGCAAACGTGTTCGCGGCACCCTTTCTCGGTAATCGCAGCGACGTGATCGGCTATCGCCGCGTATTGCTGATAGGGCTGGCCGGGGCGACCCTGACGACCTTGCCGCAGGCCTTCACCGACAATTACTGGGCCTTCGTCGCCGAGCGCTTCGGGGTCGGCTTGTTCATTGGCGGGCTGGTGCCGACCGCCAATGCGCTGGTCGGGCGCAGCGTGTCGCGCGCCGATCGCGGCTCGGTTTACGGCATGACGTCATCGGCGATGTTCCTCGGCAACTCGATGGGGCCGCTGGCCGGCGGCGCCGTTGCCGCGGCAGCCGGCCTGCCCTGGGTGTTTTTGATGACGGCGGCGGTGCTGCTGTTGAACCTTGTCTGGGTCTATTACCGCGTCCCCGAGCACGAGGCGCACCGATGAGCCTGCTATGGCCCGAACCCCCGCGCATCGTCGTGCTGACCGGGGCCGGCATCCTGCGCGGCCCCGGTTTCACGACCTTCCCCGGGCCGCAGGGCGAGTGGGCCGGGGTGTCGCTGCAGGAGGTGGCGACGCCGGAGGCGTTCGCCCGCGATCCGGCACGGGTGCAGGCCTTCTACAACGCCCGCCGCCGGCAGCTGCTCGACCCGGCGGTCGAGCCCAATCCGGTCCACGAGGCGGTGGCGATGCTGGACGTCATGCGGCCCGGCGAGGTTCTGCTCGCAACCCGCAACATCGATGATCTGCACGAGCGCGCCGGTTCCCGTACCGTGATCCATCTGCAAGGCGAGCTGCTCAAGGCCCGTTGCCTGGTGTGCACGAGAACCGTGGAGTGGCGTGGAGATTTGCGCGGTCCCGAGCACTGCCCGATCTGCGGCAATGCCGGCCATCTCAGGCCCGGGGTGGTCTGGATTGGCGAACAGCCGCTCGGGATCGCACCGGTCTACCGCGCGCTGGCCTCCTGCAAGCTGTTCGTCGCGATCGGGACGCCGGCCGCAACCGAGCCGGCCGCCGGCTTTGTCGTCGAGGCGCGGCGGGCGGGGGCGCGCACCGTCGAATTCAACGCCGAACCGGCGTACGGCAACAGCCCCTTCGCCGAGCACATTCATGGGCTGGTGACGGAAACGGTCCCTGCTTATGTGGCACAGCTGATCGCCGCGGGAGCTGACCCTTTGTCGTGAAGGGCCGCCGCTCTTTCGAGTGATTCGCTCCTTCGGCGGGTCTGGCTCGATTCCGTCGCCCCGCCAACCCTCATGTTGCCGGCCGAAATCGGGCCGCCACGGCCGACCCGCGACAGGTACGCACGAAACCGCCTACGCCGCTCGTCGCCGGTCGATATCGCCGGTAGAATGCAGCCGGGGGTTCACCGATGTCATGATCGCGCGCGCAGAGTCGAGCAGTGCCGTCCGGCGCCGTCAGACAATGGCTGTTCCCTGTTTGCAGGGCCGGAAATGATGGAGCGCCTGCGTCCGGGCGCGTGCACGGTCGGAGCCGTGCTGCTGACCTCGCTTGGCTTCGATGGGGCGGTTGCCGCCGAACCGGACCTGCCGCCGCCCGCCTTGATGGCGGGGTCGCCGGCATCGCCGGCATGGGTACCGTCGCCATATGGCCAGATGGGGCTTGTGGCCGAGCCGGTCATGCGGTCGCCGGCAGCGATCCCCGAGGCCGAGCCGAGCGAGGCCATCCTTCCCGGCAGAAGCGGCGGCGCGTTCTTCGAAACAGGTCATGGCGATATCAGGAGCGTCGGCGACACCGCCGCAGTCGAGCCGGGCGACCCGGCCGGCGACGAACAGATTGCCTCGATCGAGCCGCTGCCCAGCCCGCCGATTCCGAATACGACGGGCCCGGTGATCCGCGCACTCGCGGTGCCGATGCCGCAGCAGCCGCTCGATGTGGATCTCGAAAAAGTACCGCTCTCCAGCGAGCGGGAAATGAAGCCGGTACTGGAAACCGCGCTCGCGTTGCGCGAGCGTACCGGCATCGCGGGTCTAAGTCGGCTGAGCGAGGCCGGGGTGCCGATCGAGGCGATGTACACCCCGATGTACGGGACCTTCCGCCTCGCGGCGACCCCGACCTATCTCGATGCCGGGCACATCCCGGCCGGAAGGCTCGGCGGTTTCGGCACGTATCCGTTCGCGGCCGCCGTATTCCCGGGGGTGGCCGTAGCCGGCATCCATGACCAGAGCGCCGGCGGCGTGGGATTGGCGGGCGGCTATAGCTATGGACCGTTCAGCGCCGATCTCGGCTCGACGCCGCTGGGCTTTCCGGTCGAACACGTGATCGGGTCCGTGGCGCTGGGCCCACGCTTCATGGGCAACCGCCTGCAGGTACGGCTCGAAATCCTGCGCCAGCCGGTGACGGACACGATGCTGTCCTATGCCGGAACCCGCGACCCGGCATCGGGCGAAATCTGGGGCGGGGTGGCTCAGACCGGCGGCCGCTTCACGGTTGCCTATGATGACGGGCCGTGGGGGTTTCACATCGGCGGCGGCGGTGGCTGGCTCCGCGGCGAGCACGTCAAGGACAACGGTGAGCTCGATGCCGCGATCGGCGGTTTCTACCGGCCCTACCAGGCGCGCCGGGCCGAAATCAGGATCGGCATCGACCTGAGCTATATGGGCTACGACAACAACCTGCGGTATTTCACGCTCGGCCAGGGCGGCTACTTCAGCCCGCAAAACTACGTCAACCTGGCAATGCCGGTGACCTTTACCGGGCGCATCGGCCGCCTCGCGCTGCTCGCTTCGGCAGCTCCGGGCGTACAAGCGTTTCGCGAGAAGAACAGCGCCTACTTTCCGAACGATCCGGTGACGCAGGAACTCACCGAGGACGCATCCGGGATCGGCGCCGCAACCTACCCAGGCCGACGCGTGCTCGGACCATCCTTCGATGTCAGCGGTCAGGCGGAATGGGCGTTCGATCGCGGCTTTGCGCTGGGCGCCCGCGCCGGCGCTGACAATTTGCGGGATCGCGCGGAAGGGGTGGTCAAGCTCTATTTGCGCAAGACCTTCGACCCGCGCGCGATCGGGCCTATCTTTCCCGAGTTGCGGCCTTCGCGCTGGTGAGCAGCCGCGCCGCCATGACGGCAGAGGCGGCCATCGCGGCGTTTAAGAGGACACGCAGGCCGGCCGACGATTGCGCCAGGACGGGCGCAGCCTTGCGGTCGGCTGGCCTGAAGTCGGCTGGCCTGAGGTCGGCTGGCCTGAGGTCGGTTGGTCGGCGAGGCGGGCCAGGCAGGTGTTCCGACAACACCAGCTCGGTCTCGTAACCGAGGATCGCCTCGTCGCTGAGACCCCTAACCACGCCGTCCACCGCAGATCCCGAGCCTTTCGAATTCGGCTCCGAATACGCCGCACGTCTTAAAGGCGTCTTAACTTCGCGAGCATCGCGCATGACGACGCATCTCTGCAGGGCGTGAGAGCGAGCGCGTCGCTGCCGCGGCGCCGGCTTCTCGATGTGGAAACGGTGAGCAATCGTCTGTTTCATGCCGAGTAAACGGGCTGGCGGCCGGATGGTTCGCATACGCGAACGCTCCGATCAGAGCGGCTCATCGCGAAGGGCTCATTCGATCGCGGATGTGTCTGCTCCAAGACTGTAATCTTGCCCGTTATTGTCAAAGAAGTTGAGTAGCAGCTCCGTAACAATCTTTTACCATGAAACCCGGTTGCACCACCGGGATAGCTCGATCTATTGTCGGTTGGAATTGAAGCTTTTGCCATCCAGCGTTTCTGTAACCACCCTGATCTTGCGCGGTGTTGGTTAATTTTTTGACCGGCAAGCCCGCGCAGATTAGGTTCGTGGCAGGATCAGCTTCGCGAACGCCGGCAGTTTGCCTGTTTTCGCGGCAAAGAGCCACGCCGCGCCGGTAGAGGGGACATCAGCAACGCTGGTGAGGGGGTTCGGGTGCCGATGCGCGTTGTTGTGGTGGTTGGAACGCGGCCGGAAGCGATCAAGATGGCGCCGGTTATCCGCCATTTGAGGCAAAACCGGGCCTTCGAAGCCATCGTGGTCAGCTCCGGCCAGCACCGCCAGATGCTGGCGCAGGCGCTCGACGTTTTCGGCATCCGCCCGGATTATGATCTCGGCGTCATGCGCCCCAACCAGACCTTGTCGGGTCTGACAGCTGCGGTGCTCGAGCGCTTCGACGCCCTGCTCGAGGCGGTGCGGCCCGACCGTGTGCTGGTCCATGGCGATACGACCACCGCGATGGCGGCAACCGTCGCCGCGTTCCACAAGCAGGTCCCGGTCGGGCATGTCGAGGCCGGTCTGCGCACCGGCGATCTGACACGGCCCTTCCCCGAGGAGCTCAACCGCCGCTGCATCGACGAGGCCGCGGACATGCTGTGGACCCCGACCCTGACCGCTAAACGCGCCTTGTGGCGCGAGGGCTTGTCCAACGAGAAAATCTTGCTCGTCACCGGTAATACCGTCATCGACGCGCTGCTGTGGGCGGCGGAGGAGATCGACAGTGATGCAAACCTGCTTGCCGGACTGCATCGGCGGTTTGCCTATCTTGACAGGGCGCGTCACATCGTTCTGGTCACCGGCCATCGGCGCGAAAGCTTCGGCGACGGCTTCCAGCAGATCTGCCTGGCAATCCGCGATCTCGCCGCGCGGGCGGATGTTCAGATCGTCTATCCCGTTCATCTCAACCCGAATGTTTTTCGGCCGGTGCACCGGATCCTGGACGGTGCCGACAACGTCCACCTGATCGAGCCGCAGGACTATCTCTCCTTTGTCTATCTGATGAAGTGCAGCGATGTGATCCTGACCGACTCGGGGGGCGTGCAGGAGGAGGCGCCCTCGCTGGGCAAGCCCGTCATCGTCATGCGGGACTTGACCGAGCGCCCCGAGGCGGTAGCCGCCGGGACGGTGCAGCTGACCGGCGCCGATCGTAATGCCATCGTCGCGGCCGCGACCGGCTGGCTCGACGACCGGATCGGCAAGGATCTCTGCAGCATCAACCCCTATGGCGACGGCCGCGCGGCGGAGCGCATCGCGGCATCGCTGCTGGGAGACATCGGCCGTATAGGGGAGTGGGATACCGGCAGCTACCGGGAGGTGTCCGGCCTGGTTGCGTGATCCGTCCCGTCTGCCGTCCAGCTCTTCGCAACTGTCGCGCCGGGGCAGTCGCGCGGTCATCCGCGCTTCAGCGAATGCGGGTCGTGTCTATCCCGAAGATCAGCGGAAAAAACGGGTACCACAGGGTCAAATGGTGCGACCCGGCTTCGGACACCGCCCACAGCCGCCCGTCGGGATCGATTGCCAGTCCCTCGATACCGCCAGCGACCGCGTACCGCGCTCCGTCGTGTCTGCCGGCAAGGTCGAGCCGCTCCAGGTAGCCCCAGGCGAGCTCGCTGCGCGCGACCCATAACCTCCCGTCCGCATCGAACGCTGCCCCCTGGGCATAGGTCGGGATCTGGAACGAGGCGGTGGCCATGTCGGCGGTCACGGTCGATCCCGCCGGCAGCGACCGCAGCCCCGCCGCCGCGAAACGCAGAATCTTGCCGGGGCGGTTCTCCTCATAGCTACCGATCCAGATCTCGCCGCGACCCGACGCCGCCAGCGCCCCCTTGAGGTCGGCGCCGAGGATCAAGGGCCGGATCGAGGCCGCTTCGCCGTCGAAGGCACGTCCGATCGTAACCAGGAAGAGAGAATGCGTGTCCGCAACATAGAGCGTTCCCTCTGAGTCGGAAGCCAACCCGCCGGCATGCCCGCAGGGCGGCGGCACCTCGACATGACCTGTCTCGCGGCCCGCAGCCGGGTCGATCCGATAGATCCGGCAAGGTCCACGATGCATTTTCGCACTGTCGCTGCGGTAACCGGAGACGAAAAGGTCGGCGCCCGCGAACGCAAGCCCTTGCGGGTCGAAGCCGTCATCCAGCCCAGGCACCCAGATCCGCGGCCGCAGCCCCGCGGCGTTTGGCACGTCGGTGACCGCCATCGGCCCGTAGCCGGGCGGCCTTCCCAGGATCGGCGCGGGTGCGACGTCAGCGTTGCGCAGCGGCGCCCCTAGCGCGAAGAGGATCAGCGCCGCCGCGGGCAGCAGCTGCAGCATCCGCCGCCATGGCAACACAAAATCAATGCGCGCTGCCGCACACCGGGTCATTGTCCTTCAGCACGATATTTTCGTACTTGTCGGCCCCGCCTTCGAAAAATACCGGGACGGCGCAGCGGCGATCGTTCGCGGCGATATGAAACGTGTTGTCCAGGATGTAGAGGTTCTTGGGCAGCAGCAGCCGATTCTGTTTCGGCTCGGGAAAGATCCCGACGGCAATCGTAGGTACCTCGTCGTGATCGAACAGGTTGTCGGCGATAACCACGTTCTTGACGCGCGCATAGTCTTCGTAATTGTCGGTCAGCTCCTCCTCGGACGCGGTGTGAATGGCGATCGGCCAGTAATCGTAACCGGTCGGTTTGATCAGGTTCTTGAACAGGTTGTGCACGATCCAGTGGTCCTTGGCCTCGATGCGCACGCCGCCCATGCTGGTCTGGCCGTCGCCGTCGAAAACATTGTTCTCGATCAGCACCCGGTTGGACGACCGCAGATTGAGAGTGCCGATATTGGCGTGAAACCGGTTTTTGCGGATGATGACGTCGCTTGCCTTGATGCTCAAAGTCTCATTGCTGCCGTCGGCGTACTCGAAGAGGTTGCCTTCGAGCACCGAGTAGGCCGAGCGGGTCGAGATGCCGCTCCAGCCGAGTTGGATCAGCTTGTATTCCCCGTTGTCGGGGTCGTGATGATGGTTTTTGGAAAAGCCGGAGACGGTATTGTTGATGAAGAGCAGGTGTTGGAAACAGTCTCCCTGACTATCGGCCCATTGCGGACATTCGTCGCTGGGCAACGGCAAATCCGGGGAGATCATGGTTCCGAGATTCTGCTTGTTGGTGAAAGCCGAATTGGCGACAGTGATGTTGCGGCCCTGCAATACCACCCAATGGTTCTTGATCGTGTCCCACTGCGCGGGGTCGGTATTGTAGCCGTCTATCGCAATGCGATCGGCGATGCACCCGTTGCACGGCTTCTTCGGGCCGTCGCCAAGCCGGAACACGGCGGCTTCCTGCCGGTATATGCCGCCATCGACGAAGGCCAGCCCGTAGACGATCAGGTTGGCGCCGTAGAACACTGCCGAAGAGGTTCCGGTCAACTTGACCGCCCCAAGATGATCGGCCCTGACGATGATCGGGTGCTCAGGGGTGCCGTTCCCTTCGACGACGATGTCCTGGTCCTTCCAGGTGCCGTCGGCGAGGACGACCTGGTCGCCGGGCTGCAGCTTGCCGCGCAGCGCCTTGAGGTCCTTGGCGCTGCTGACCTTGTGCAGGGTGCCGTTGAAAAGACGGCCAGAGTTCACTCCCTCGGTCTCGATCGCGGTAAGGACCGGGTCCTCGGTACGGTATTTCGAGAGGTCGAGACGGCACGGCACGCCGGGATGCAGGCGTGTCAAGTCATCGCAGCTTTTGCTGTCCACTCCGGTCGGGCCGGGTGCGGGTTTCTCCGGCAACCCGGGCGTTGCCGGGGATGCCAGGAGGGAGGAAGCAGAAAACGGCAGCCAGAGCAGCATCGCGGCCAGCACCGGAGCTCGAGAACCCCCCCGTTTGCCGCCGCAAACAATAGAACACATCAACCATTCCTCGCGACTCGACGGCAGGCGAAGATCGCCGCGGAGCGGCCCTCCGAGCAGCTGCGCCGGCCTCAATATCGGAGAGGGGTGCGAGCCCGCAAGGGCGGCGCCGGTCGCGGTCTTGACCCTGACCACCGCCGCGCGTATGGATCTCGCGGCAATAAGGGTCGCCGGGCATCGTGGTGCGAGCAGGTTTGGCCGAGACAAATGTCCGGCGTGCGACGGCGCGATCCCGAATGGGCCATCCGGCCGCCGGCTAGACGATGAACATCAGCGAACGTCAGGGACAACCCGGCAGCGGGCCGACTTCCTTGGCCCCCGGCCCGGGCGTGCGACCGCAACGTCCAGCCGTCCGCGTCGCCGTTCTCGGCTGCGGCTATTGGGGCAAGAACCTGGTGCGCAACTTTGCCGAGCTCGGCGCGCTCGCGGCGGTCTGCGACCCGAATGCCGCGCTGGCGGCGAGCATGGCGGATCGCTACGGCGTCGCCGCACCCGAGTTGGGCGCGGTGCTGCAGGACCGCGACATTGCCGCGGTCGCAATTGCGGCGCCGGCCGCATTGCATGCGGACCTCGCACGCGAGGCGATCGAGGCCGGCAAGCACGTGTTTGTCGAAAAGCCGCTGGCTTTGACCGTCTCGGCGGCCGCGACGCTGTGCGATATGGCCGATCGCCATGGCAGCACGCTGATGGTCGGACATCTGCTGCAATACCACCCGGCCTTCATCGCCTTGCGCCAGCTGGTGCGCGACGGCGCGCTCGGACGGCTGCAGTACCTCTATTCGAACCGCCTCAACCTCGGCAAGGTCCGGCGCGAGGAGGACATTCTGTGGTCCTTCGCGCCGCATGACCTGTCGATGATCCTGTCGCTCGTGGGGCAGGAGCCAAGCACGGTTGCGGCGCAGGGGGGCTATTACCTGCACAACGCCATCGCCGACGTGACCACGACGCATCTCGCTTTTCCGGGCGGCGCGCAGGCGCATGTCTTCGTGTCATGGTTGCATCCGTTCAAGGAGCAAAAGCTGGTCGTGATCGGCGACCGTGCGATGGCCGTGTTCGATGACGGCCAGCCCTGGGAAAGCAAGCTGCTGCTCTATCCGCACACGATCGAGTGGCGCGAAACCTTGCCGGTGCCACAACGCGCCGAGGCCGACCCGGTGGCGCTTGAAGCCGGCGAGCCGCTGCGGCTCGAATGCCGGCATTTTCTCGATTGCGTCGCGAGCGGCGCCGCGCCGCGCACCGATGGCAGAGAGGGGCTGCGGGTGCTGCGCGTGCTGGCCCGCGCCAGCGCGGCGTTGCAGGAGCAGCCGTCACTGCCGGCCGCGGCGGTGCCGTCCGGGCCCGCTTTCCCCGGCGTGCAGATCCATGAGTCCGCCTATGTCGACGAGGATTGCGAAATCGGCCCCGGCAGCCGGCTGTGGCATTTCGTCCATGTGCTGCCGCGCACCCGCATCGGCCGCGACTGCTCGCTTGGCCAAAACGTCATGGCCGGCCCCGACGTGACCATCGGTGACGGCTGCAAGATCCAGAACAACGTGTCGCTCTACAAGGGCGTCACACTCGAAGATGGCGTGTTCTGCGGTCCATCCTGCGTTTTTACCAATGTCAACAATCCGCGCGCCGGCATCGAGCGCAAGGACGAATTCCGTTCGACGGTGGTCAAGCGGGGCGCCAGCATCGGCGCCAACGCGACTGTCGTGTGCGGCCACAGCATCGGTGCCTACGCTTTCATCGCGGCGGGAGCGGTGGTCACCCGCGACGTCCCCGATTTTGCATTGATGGCCGGCGTGCCGGCGCGCCGCATCGGCTGGATCAGCCATGACGGCGAGCGGCTCGGCCCCGATCTGGTCTGCCCCCGCTCCCGACGGCGGTATCGTGAGGTCGGATTGGACCGGCTGGAGGAGATCGCCTGATGTCCGACGATGTCGTCTCGATCGCGCCCAAGCCGCTCGAATTCATCGATCTGGGGGCGCAGCGGCGGCGCATCGGGGCTCGTATGGACGAGGCAATCCGCCGCGTGATCGAGCACGGGCGCTATATCCTCGGGCCTGAAGTCGCCGAACTGGAGCGGCAGCTCGCGGCGTTTTGCGGCTGCCGCCACGTGCTGGGCTGCGCCAACGGCACCGATGCGCTCGGGCTGGCGCTGATGACATTGGGGCTGAAGCCTGGGCAGGCCGTATTGGTGCCGTCCTTCACCTTCGCCGCGACCGCCGAGGTGGTGGCGTGGTTCGGCGCCGTGCCGCTGTTTATCGATGTGATCGAGGACACCTTCAACCTTGACCCGCGCAGCCTCGAAGCCGGCATCGCGACGGCCCGGCGGCTCGGATTGCACGCGGTCGGCGTGATCCCGGTCGATCTGTTTGGGCTCCCGGCCGATTACGATCCGATCCTCGAAATCGCGGCGGCGCATCGGCTTTGGGTGTTGTGCGATGCGGCGCAGAGCTTCGGCGCAAGCTATCGCGGGCGCGCGGTCGGGACGTTCGGCGACATCTCGACGACCAGTTTCTTCCCGGCAAAGCCGCTCGGCTGCTATGGCGATGGCGGCGCCGTGTTCACCGACTCGGACCAGGCCATCGGCGTCCTGCGCAGCCTGCGAGTGCACGGCCAGGGCAGCGACAAATACGACAATGTGCGCGTCGGGATGAACGCGCGGCTGGACACGATACAGGCCGCCGTGCTGCTCGAAAAGCTCGCGATCTTTGCCGAAGAGATCGCCGCCCGCGACCGGGTGGCGGCACGGTATGCCGAGGCGCTTGCCGATGTCGTCTCGGTGCCGCGGGTCCCTGACGGTCTGACCAGCGTCTGGGCGCAATACACGATCCGGCTGCCGCAGGGGCGGGATCGCGGCCGGGTCGCCGCGGCGCTGCGCGAAGCGGGCGTGCCGACCTCCATCTACTATGTGAAACCGCTCCATCGGCAGCCGGCCTACGCCGATTACCCTGCGGTCGGCAACGGCCTGCCGGTTTCGGACCGTTTGGCCGGCGAGGTTCTGAGCCTGCCGATGCACCCCTATCTTGACGAGGCCAGCCAGGATCGCGTCGTCTCGGCCTTGCGGGCGGCGCTGCGCTAATACCTACAACCACCGAATGGGGGCGATGGAGGTGTGACCGTGCCCCGTTTCGCCCGTCGCTTCACGCTCCCCCTTTTCCGAGGAAGCGGAAAGCGGCCGCTTCGACCTGACGGTTGGCGCACCTGCGCAACGGGTATCAGAAGGTGTCGGGCTCAGCGCAGTACGCGCGGCCGCGCCATGCCGGTTATGTTGCCGATGCGGTACTTGAAGTTGAGTTCGTCCCAAGACAGCGTGTCGATGTCGGTTTCGACCTCCCGAATGAACGGCCGAACGGCATTACGCGCATAAATGTAGGCGTTTTGGCTGGGAAAGTTCTCTGCCTTCAGCCCCTTTTTCAGCTGACTGAGTTCGGTGCGCAGGCGATAACGGGCCCGCTCGTGCGATTCATCGGCATATCCGACCGACAATTCCGGCTCATCGCAGCCGAATCCCATGATCATGGCGCGGTACACCGCCCACCGCCGATGGTATTGCCCCCACGGGCTGGCATCGAACGCGAACCAGTAGTCCGGCGGAACGAGCGGCAAGCCGTAGCGCTTGGAATTGCCGGCGCCGCCGACCAGTGACGGCGAAGTCGCGTTCGGCACCCGGAACACGAGGAAGCCGCCCGGCGTGATCGTCGTGGCCAGCGGCTCCAGCAGCCCGCCCAAATCGTAAACGCGGTGCAGCACGTCATAGGCGATTACCAGATCGAAGACCTGACCGGTCAGCTGCTCGGTCACGGCCCGAACCGGGTCGGCCTTGACGAACAGGATATCGGCTTCGTTCTTGGCATTCTCTTCGGCCAGAGAGAACCAGCGGGCATTCGGCTCGATCGCGGTCACCGCCGCGCCGGCGCGCGCCAGCTCGATTGCCACGCTGCCGAGGCCCGAGCCGATGTCGAGAACTTGCAGTCCTTGTACGGGCTGGTTGGTCAGCGATACGATCTCGCTGATCGACTCGCGCGCACGGTCGCGAGTCTTGAGCAAATAGGTATATCTTTCGGCATGGTCGCGGACCAGGTCCGCTGCGCTCGAAATCCCCTGCTGCAAGGCAAAGGCGGCGAGAAGATCAGAATAGCTCATCGAACGTTCGGCAATTTAGCTCGGGACTGTCGAGCCGATTTGTAGCTCAAAGCACTATCCGCGCAAGCCTTATCGCAATCCGTTAACCGTTTCGGCGAAACGGTCCGATTCGTCAGGCTCGTATAGCGCGCCCAAAGGCGTCGTAGTGCACTCAATGTTCGCTTGTTTGCGTTCGATACTGGCTTGATATTTGACTGTTATTGCCGCAAGGTGATGGCATGACGTTTGATACCGAACAGCTTCAACCCGGCACGCAGCCGTCCGGGACTGCGGATGCAGGCAAGCCGCTCAACCCGGCTCTTGCGGCAACGAAAGCCAATGGCGGAACCGTGCTCGAGGCGGCGTCGCTGTGCACGGTTGAATGGCGCGCGGTGCCGGGGGCGATGCGCTACCGGGTCACCGAACGCGATCTGCGCACCGGCAAGGCGCGCCGGATCTACAACGGACCGCAAACCAGCATTGTGCTTGGCGCGACCGCGGATCGGGCGTACCGCGTCGAGGTTCTGATCGAAAGCGAACCAGATTTCCGCACGATCGTCCCGTTTTTCACGATCGACGATCGTTCTGCCGCCAACCCGCTGCGGATAGCCGCCCCGGATGGCGAGGGGATGACCGCCTGGCGGCTCGTCGTGGTCGACCGCGATACCGAACAGCGGGTTTTCGACCGCATCGCCCCCGATCCCGCCTTCGCGCTTGATTGCGCCGCTCTCAGCGGCGCCGGCTTGCGCTATCGCCTGCTTTGCTGGAGGTGGCGTGAGGCGAGGTGGGACCCGATCGGCGCCTATCAGCCGCTGCAAGAAAACGCCGGCGCACCGGCGATCCGCCCGGCACCCGCAGTTTCGGCGCCGGCCCCGCCACGGGCGAAGCCGGCCGGCAGCGGTCTGGCGGTGATGTTCACGATCGACACCGAGGCAAGCCTGCGCTTGATGCAAACCCCCGATCGCGACCAGGCGATCGATCACCAGGTATTCGGCCGCGACGGCGAACGCGAGGTCGGGATCGGGTTGATCATGGATCAGCTTGGTCGCCGCGGCATCCGCGGGACCTTCTTCCTCGACATCCTCGCCGAGCTGCAATTCGGCCGGGAGCCGATGCAGCGGGCAATCGAGGCCATCCAGAGCCGGGGTCACGACATCCAGCTGCATCTTCATCCCTCGCCGCACCTCGCTTACGCCAAGGACGACCGCCTGTTCGAGATCTGTCTCGATCTGAAAAAGCAAGCAGCACCGGAAGCCTTCAAGCGGGCGCTCGACATCGCCGTCGAGTTGTTCATCAAGCGGGTCGGGCACGAGCCGGTGGCCTTCCGCAACGGCTCCTACCATATCGAAGACAGCTATTTCGATATCCTGCGGGCAGCCGGCATCCGGTACGACAGCACCGTCTACGCCTTCAAGAACTGCAAGGCGTCGCCCTGGATTCGCGGCCGCACACAGCCGTTCGAAGTGGTTTCCGGGCTGTGGGAGGTTCCGGTTTCGTGGATCTTGTCGAAGCCGCGGGACGAAGGGCGCTTTGCGGTGTCACAGTTCTCCGCCCGCAAAGGCTCGGCGCTCAAGATCGTCGAACAATCCTTCGCCGCTTTGGCCGAGGTTCCGGGCAACCCGAGCTGCGTCGTGACGATGCTGCATTCCTATACCTATCTGAACGAGGTCAGGGCGTCCGAGCCGCGCGCCTGGGATGCTTGGAATCGGCAGTTCGAGCGTCTGGTGCCGGCTCCCACCTACCCGTATCTGCGCCGCTCGGCCGGGGCGGTCTGTACCTACCGGGCCGGGGTTGACGATGAGCGGATTGCCTCGGTTGAGCACCAGCTGGATGCGCTGAGCCGGATTCCCGCCATAAGGATGCTGGCCTTCGACGAGCTTCAAGCCGGCGACCTGCCGTGGCAACATCGGCCTGCACACGGCTTCGAGCCGCTCGTCGAATTCGACTACGGGGCCGGCAAGAGCCGCGTTACCGCCCTGCGCCGGTACAACAGCGATTTCCTGAAGTGCATCGACAAGCGCGCGGCGCCTGCAGGCTGAGCCGGCTCGGGATCCTGCTTCGGGCCCGCCGCCGCCCGCGGTCGCGTGACAGCCTTCGTCGACAGGCGGCGTACGGCACCCCGCGCAAGCGCCCCGTTTCGTTGATTTTGCCGCGCCGGTAATGGCGGCCGGGCTGATCCTGAGCTGGATGGCGGTGCCGAACGCCGTCAAATACCGGGTGGCTCAGCGCGATGAAGGATCAGGCAAAAGCCGTTCGCTCTATTACGGCGCGGATGCGGTGTTTGCGGTTCCCGACGAGGCGGTCGAGCCCGGCCGCGATTACGCCTACCGCGTCGAGGTCCTGATCGACGGCGCCCCGGACTACGTCACGCTGGTCCCGTATGGCCGCCCGCCGGCCGCGGCCGGCGGGAGCGGGCCGGTCCTGACCGCACCCGGGCTCGATGAGGAGGCGCCGGCCTGGCGCCTGTCGATCCGAGACGACAGCGATGAAGGTCGGACCGTGCTCGACATGGTCTCCCCCCGGCGCCGCTTTTCGGTTGACCTCGCCGAAGTACCGGTCGCGCATCGGTTGCGCTACCGCTTCTTCCGTTGGGATTGGCACCGGAGCCGGTGGGAAGCGGTCACCCCGTTCCGCAAGCTCCCGTCGACCGGGCCGCGCTTTGCCCCGCAATCCGTTGCTGTCGAATCGGGCGAGCCCGGACTGGCGGTGCGGCGAGCGCGGCTGGTGGCGCATTTTGTGGGGGTGCTGAAGGATCGGCAGCTGTATTTTGCGGATGCTTCGGTGTTGTTTTATATGGGTCCGGAGCAGCAGTTCGAGGCGCGGCTGGACGGCGGCGGGGAAGGGGATCTGGCGGGGGAAC
>Ga0213875_10000362_pt1 | contig 42266 bp, 39 predicted proteins | sample BarmaccomBMRX_R8_FD_160105 | JGI IMG/M metagenome (GOLD analysis project Ga0213875, IMG submission 160105) | Root-associated microbial communities from Barbacenia macrantha in rupestrian grasslands, the National Park of Serra do Cipo, Brazil - RX_R8 | ecosystem: Host-associated > Plants > Roots...
GCCGGTCCCGGCGCTGGGCGGCGCGCAGCGCGGCCTGCGCCGCCTCGCGCCCGGCCCGGGTCGGCGCGGCCTCGCCGCGGTAGATCCACACCTTCACGCCGATCCGGCCGAAGGTGGTGCGCGCCTCGTAGAAGCCGTAGTCGATGTCGGCGCGCAGCGTGTGCAGCGGCACCCGGCCCTCACGGTAGAACTCCGACCGCGACATCTCGGCGCCGCCGAGCCGGCCCGAGCACTGCACCCGGATGCCCTTGGCGCCGCCCTTCATCGCGCTCTGCATCGCCTTGCGCATCGCCCGCCGGAACGACACCCGGCTGGAGAGCTGCTCCGCGACGCCCTGCGCGACAAGCTGCGCGTCGATCTCGGGGTTCTTCACCTCGAGGATGTTCAGCTGGATCTGCTTGCCCGTCAGCTTCTCCAGATCACCGCGGATGCGGTCGGCCTCCGCGCCACGGCGGCCGATCACGATCCCGGGACGCGCGGTGTGGATGTCCACCCGCACGCGGTCCCTGGTCCGCTCGATCTCCACCTTGGAGATGCCAGCCCGCTCCATGCCGCGCTGCAGCATGCGCCGGATGGCCACGTCCTCGGCGACGTAGTCCTTGTACAGCTTCTCTGCATACCACCGGCTCTTGAAGTCGGTGGTGATGCCCAGCCGGAACCCGTGCGGGTTCACTTTCTGTCCCACTAGCGGGTCCCTCCCTCGGTGTCGTCGGAGACTATGACCGTGATGTGGCTCGTGCGCTTGTTGATCCGGTAGCCGCGGCCCTGCGCGCGCGGCCGGAAGCGCGGGAGCGTCGGTCCCTCGTCGACCCACGCCCGGCGCACCCAGAGCATGCCCCGGTCGCCGCGCCCGCCTGTCGCGTCCGCGTTGGCGATCGCGCTGGCGAGCACCTTGCCGACCGGGTCGCTGGCGGCCTGCGGCGCGAACTCGAGTACCGCCCGCGCCTCCTCGGCGGGCAGCCCGCGGATCAGGTCCACCACACGGCGGGCCTTGCGTGGCGTGACGCGTACATACCGCGCCATGGCCCTGGCTTCCATCAGTTCCCTCTCAACAGGTTCAACGGGGGCGGCCCTAGCGCCGACTGCGCCGGTCGTCCTTGACATGGCTGCGGAAGGTCCGCGTGGGCGCGAACTCGCCGAGCTTGTGTCCCACCATCGACTCGGTGATGAACACCGGGATGTGCTTCCTGCCGTCATGCACGGCGATGGTGTGACCCAGCATCGCCGGCACGATCATGGACCGGCGGGACCACGTCCTGATGACGGTCTTGGTTCCCCTCTCGTTCTGCACGTCCACCTTCTTCATCAGGTGGTCGTCGACGAAGGGGCCCTTCTTGAGGCTACGAGGCATCCTTGCTTGCTCCTACCGCTTGTTCCGGCCGCGGCGGCGGGTGATCAGCCGGTCGCTGGGCTTGTGCGCGCGCCGGGTCCGCCCCTCCGGCTTGCCCCACGGGCTGACCGGATGGCGGCCGCCGGAGCTCTTGCCCTCGCCGCCGCCGAGCGGGTGGTCGACCGGGTTCATGGCGACGCCGCGCACCTGCGGCCGCTTGCCCTTCCACCGGTTACGCCCGGCCTTGCCGAGCTTGATGTTGCCCTGCTCGGCGTTGCCCACCTCGCCGATGGTGGCACGGCAGCCCGCGTCGACCCGGCGGATCTCGCCGGACGGCATGCGCAGCTGCGCGTAGCCACCCTCCTTGGCGAGCAGCTGGACGCCGGACCCGGCGGACCGGGCGATCTTCGCGCCGCCGCCCGGGCGCAGCTCGATGGCATGCACGATCGTGCCGGTCGGGATGGACCGCAGCGGCATCGCGTTGCCGGCCTTGATGTCGGCGCCCGGCCCGCTCTCCACCCGGTCTCCCTGGGTCAGGCCCTGGGGGGCCAGGATGTACCGCTTCTCGCCGTCCGCGTAATGCAGCAGCGCGATCCTGGCGGTCCGGTTCGGGTCGTACTCGATGTGCGCGACCTTCGCCGGTACACCGTCCTTGTCGTGGCGGCGGAAGTCGATCAGGCGGTAGGCGCGCTTGTGCCCGCCGCCCTGATGCCGCGCGGTGACCCGCCCGTGGACGTTCCTGCCGCCCGCCGAGTGCAGCGGGCGCACCAGCGACTTCTCCGGCTCGTTCCGGGTGACCTCGGCGAAGTCCGAGCCGCTGGCGCCGCGCCGGCCCGGGGTGGTCGGCTTGTACTTACGGATAGCCACGTGCGTCTCCTTACCTGACCGGTCCGCCGAAGATGTCGATCCGGTCGCCCTCCGCGAGCGTCACGATCGCGCGCTTGGTGTCCACCCGCTTGCCCCAGCCATGCCGGGTCCGCCTGCGCTTCCCCTGCCGGTTGAGGGTGTTCACGCCGGTCACCTTGACCCGGAACACCTCCTCGATGGCCTGCCGGATCTGGGTCTTGTTCGCGCCGGGCGCGACGATGAAGGTGTACTTGCCCTCGTCGAGCAGCCCGTAGCTCTTCTCCGACACCACCGGCCGCAGCAGGATGTCCCGCGGGTTGTTTTCCCTGCTCACTGGTCCGCACCTCTCCTGTTGAGGAACGAGCTGAGCGCGGCCTCGGTGAAGACCACGTGGTCGCTGGCGAGCACGTCGTACGTGTTCAGCTGGCTCTCGGCGAGCACCTGGACCGCGGGCACGTTGCGCAGCGACTTCCAGGTCACCTCGTCGTCGTGCTGGGCGATCACAAGCACCCGGCGCCAGGCGCCCTCGGTCAGCCGGCTCAGGACGGCCATCGCGTCCTTCGTCTTCGGCACGTCGCCCTCGACGAATGTGCTGACGACCTGCACCCGCCCGCTGGCGAGCCGGTCGGACAGGGCGCCGTTGAGCGCGGCCGCCTTCATCTTCTTCGGGGTCCGCTGGGTGTAGGAACGCGGAACAGGCCCGTGGACGGTGCCGCCGCCGGTGTACTGCGGGGCACGCACCGAGCCCTGCCGGGCGCGGCCGGTGCCCTTCTGCCGGTACGGCTTCTTGCCGCCACCGCGGACCATGCCGCGGGTCCTCGTCGCGTGCGTGCCCTGGCGGGCGGCGGCCTGCTGCGCCACCACCACCTGGTGGATCAGGGGGATGTTCACCTTCGCCGCGAAGATCGCGTCCGGGAGCTCCACCGTGCCGGCGGCCTCGCCGGACGGCGAGACGATGCTGACCTCTGTCACTGGGCACCCCCTCGTACCGCCGGGCGCACGAGGACGAGCCCGCCGGCCGGCCCCGGCACCGCGCCCTTGATCAGGAGCAGGTTCTTGTCGTTGTCGACGGAGTGCACGGTGAGGCTCTGCACGGTGGTCCGCACGGCGCCCATCCGGCCCGCCATCCGCAGGCCCTTGAAGACCCGGCCCGGTGTCGCGCAGCCGCCGATCGAGCCAGGCGCGCGGTGCTTGCGCTGCGTGCCGTGCGACGAGCTGAGGCCGCGAAAGCCGTGCCGCTTCATGACGCCCGCGGTGCCCTTGCCCTTGGACCGGCCGGTCACGTCGACCCGCTGCCCGGCCTCGAACACCCCGGCCGTGACCTCCTGGCCGAGCTGGTACTCGGACGCGTCGTCGGTGCGCAGCTCGGCGAGGTACCTGCGCGGCGTCACGCCGGCGCGCTCGAACACGCCGCCGGCCGGCTTGGTCACCTTGCGGGGGTCGATCTCCCCGAAACCAAGCTGGACGGCGGCGTACCCGTCACTGTCCGGCGTGCGCACGGCGGTGACCACGCACGGCCCCGCCTGCACGACCGTGACCGGCACCACCTGCCCGGCCTCGTCGAAGACCTGGGTCATGCCAAGCTTGGTGCCCAGGATCCCTGTCATTCCCATGATCGGTGCGTCCTCAGAGCTTGATCTCGATGTCGACGCCTGCGGGCAGGTCGAGCCGCATCAGCGAGTCGACCGTCTTCGGCGTCGGGTCGATGATGTCGATCAGGCGCTTGTGCGTCCGCATCTCAAAGTGCTCGCGCGAGTCCTTGTACTTGTGCGGCGAGCGGATGACGCAGTACACGTTCTTCTCGGTAGGCAGCGGCACGGGTCCGGCGACACGCGCGCCGGTACGGGTCACCGTGTCGACGATCTTGCGCGCCGAGCTGTCGATGACCTCGTGGTCATATGCCTTGAGCCGGATGCGGATCTTCTGTCCCGCCATTGTGGCCTCGGTTCCCTCTGCTTCTTCTTCGCGAGCCGCTGTCTGGTCTGTTGCTGATGACGTGGTGCGGCGGCCGGGGCTTTGACGGCCCCGGCCGCCGCGACGGCCGTGCTACTTGATGATCTTGGTGACCCGGCCGGCGCCGACGGTGCGGCCGCCTTCCCGGATCGCGAACCGCAGCCCTTCCTCCATCGCGATGGGCTGGATGAGCTCGACGCGCATCTCGGTGTTGTCACCCGGCATCACCATCTCGGTGCCCTCCGCCAGGTTGACCACGCCGGTCACGTCCGTCGTGCGGAAGTAGAACTGCGGCCGGTAGTTGTTGAAGAACGGCGTGTGCCGTCCGCCCTCGTCCTTGGACAGGATGTAGACCTGGGCCTCGAACTCGGTGTGCGGGGTGTTGGTGCCCGGCTTGATCACGACCTGGCCGCGCTCCACCTCCTCGCGCTTGATGCCGCGGAGCAGCAGGCCCACGTTGTCGCCGGCCTGGCCCTCGTCCAGGATCTTGCGGAACATCTCCACGCCCGTGACGGTCGTCGACATCGCCTTCTCCTTGATGCCGATGATGTCGACGGTCTCGCCGGTGTGGATGATCCCGCGCTCGACACGGCCGGTCACCACGGTGCCGCGGCCGGTGATCGAGAACACGTCCTCGACCGGCATCAGGAACGGCCTGTCGACCTCGCGCACCGGCTCCGGGATGGACTCGTCGCACGCGGTCATCAGCTCCATGACCTTCGCGCCCCACTCGGCGTCGCCCTCGAGCGCCTTCAGCGCCGAGACACGGATCACCGGCACGTCGTCGCCGGGGAACTCGTACTCGGTGAGCAGGTCGCGAACCTCCAGCTCGACCAGCTCGAGGATCTCCTCATCGTCGACCATGTCGGCCTTGTTCAGCGCGACGACGATGTAGGGGACGCCGACCTGGCGGGCCAGCAGCACGTGCTCGCGGGTCTGCGGCATCGGGCCGTCGGTGGCCGCGACCACCAGGATCGCGCCGTCCATCTGCGCGGCGCCCGTGATCATGTTCTTGATGTAGTCAGCGTGCCCGGGGCAGTCGACGTGCGCGTAGTGACGCTTCTCGGTCTGGTACTCGACGTGCGAGATCGAGATCGTGATGCCGCGCTCCTTCTCTTCCTTCGCGTTGTCGATCTGGTCGAAGGGAGTGAAGGGGTTGACCTCGGGCATCTGGTCATGCAGCACCTTGGTGATCGCCGCGGTCAGCGTGGTCTTACCGTGGTCGATGTGCCCGATGGTGCCGATGTTGACGTGCGGCTTAGTCCGCTGGAACTTTGCCTTCGCCACTGGTATCTCCTCGTTGCGATCCGCCCCACCGCGGTGGGTCTGGCGGCGCTCCCGCGCCGTGATTACTTACTTGCTGCTGCCTCCGCGCCCGGCCGCGCGCCGTGCGCTCTCACTCACCGCGCGCCTTGGCGATGATCTCCCTGGCGATGCTCGGCGGTACCTCGGCATAGGAGTCGAACTGCATGGTGTAGTCCGCCCTGCCCTGGGTGCGACTCCGCAGGTCCCCCACGTAACCGAACATCTCGGCCAGCGGGACGTGCGCCTTGATGATCCGGACGCCGGAGCGCTCCTCCATCGCCTGGATCTGGCCCCGCCGGCTGTTCAGGTCACCGATGACGTCGCCCATGTACTCGTCGGGAGTCCTGACCTCGACGGCCATGATCGGCTCCAGCAGCACCGGGCCGGCCTGCGCCGCGGCCTTCTTGAAGGCCATGGAGCCCGCGATCTTGAAGGCGAGCTCGGACGAGTCCACCTCATGGTAGGCGCCGTCGGTGAGCGTGACCTTCACGTCGACGATCGGGTAGCCGGCGAGGACACCGAACTCGGCGGCCTCCTGGCAGCCCGCGTCGACCGACGGGATGTACTCCCGCGGGATACGGCCGCCGGTCACCTTGTTCTCGAACTCGTAGCCACCGCCGTCGCCGCCGGTCGGCTCCAGGTTGATGATCACACGCCCGTACTGGCCGGACCCGCCGGTCTGCTTCTTGTGCGTGTACTCGACCTTCTCGATCTTTTTGGTCACGGTCTCCCGGTAGGCGACCTGCGGGCGGCCGATGTTGGCCTCGACCCTGAACTCGCGCCGCATGCGGTCGACCAGCACCTCCAGGTGCAGCTCGCCCATGCCCGCGATGATCGTCTGGCCGGTCTCCTCGTCGGTCCGCACCTGGAAGGTCGGGTCCTCCTCGGCGAGGCGCTGGATCGCGGTGCCGAGCTTCTCCTGGTCGCTCTTGGTCTTCGGCTCGACCGCGACGTGGATGACCGGCGCCGGGAACGTCATCGACTCGAGGATCACCGGCGCGTCCTGGGCGCACAGCGTGTCCCCGGTCGTGGTGTCCTTCAGGCCCATGACGGCGACGATCTGCCCGGCGGTGGCGGACGAGCGCTCCTCGCGCTTGTTCGCGTGCATCTGGTAGATCTTGCCGATCCGCTCCTTCCGGCCCTTGATCGAGTTCAGCACGGAGCTGCCGCTCTCGACGGTGCCGGAGTAGACCCGGATGTAGGTGAGCTTGCCCAGGTGCTGGTCCGCCATGATCTTGAAGGCCAGGGCGGAGAACGGCTCGCGCGGGTCGGCGTGCCGCTCGATCACCGTGTCCTCGGCGTTCACGGCGTGCCCCTGGATCGACGGGATGTCGAGCGGGCTGGGCAGGTACGCGACGATCGCGTCGAGCATCGGCTGCACGCCCTTGTTCTTGAACGCGCTGCCGCACAGCACGGGGGTGAGCGCGCTGGCGATCGTCGCCCGCCGGATGGCGTCGACGAGCTGCTTCTCGCTGGGCTCGATGCCCTCGAGGTACAGCTCGGTCATCTCCTCGTCGTTCTCCGCGATCGTCTCGAGCAGCTTGTCGCGCCACTCGCGGGCCGCCTCGAGGTGGTCGGCGGGGATGTCCGTCTCGTCGTACTTGTCGCCCTTGCCCTCGGTCTGCCAGAGCAGGGCGCGCATCCGGACGAGGTCGATCACGCCGCGGAAGTCCGACTCGACGCCCCACGGCAGCTGGATGACCAGCGGGGTGGCGCCGAGCCTCTCGGTGATCATGTCCACGCAGCGGTGGAACTCGGCACCGACCCGGTCCATCTTGTTCACGAAACAGATCCGCGGCACGCCGTAACGGTCGGCCTGGCGCCAGACCGTCTCGGACTGCGGCTCCACGCCGGCGACCGCGTCGAACACGGCCACCGCGCCGTCGAGCACCCGCAGCGAGCGCTCGACCTCCACGGTGAAGTCCACGTGCCCGGGCGTGTCGATGATGTTGATCGTGTGGTCACGCCAGCTCGTGGTGGTCGCGGCTGAGGTGATGGTGATGCCGCGCTCCTGTTCCTGCTCCATCCAGTCCATGGTGGCCGCGCCCTCATGGACCTCACCGATCTTGTAGTTGATGCCGGTGTAGAACAGGATGCGCTCTGTCGTCGTCGTCTTGCCCGCGTCGATGTGCGCCATGATCCCGATGTTGCGGACCCTGGCGAGGTCTACGGCGGTCTGGGTGGCCACGTTAAGCGTCCTTAGTTCTCGTTCTCGTACGTTCTGGTCGGTTACCAGCGATAGTGGGCGAACGCCTTGTTCGACTCCGCCATCTTGTGCGTGTCCTCGCGGCGCTTGACGCTGGCACCAAGCCCGTTGCTCGCGTCGAGCAGCTCGTTCATCAGCCGCTCGGTCATCGTCTTCTCACGGCGCTGCCGCGCGTAGGTCACGATCCAGCGCAGCGCCAGCGTGGTGCTGCGCGAGGCGCGCACCTCGACCGGCACCTGGTACGTCGCGCCGCCGACCCGGCGGGAGCGGACCTCGAGCGTGGGCTTCACGTTGTCGAGCGCGCGCTTGAGGGTGACCACCGGGTCGTTGCCGTTCTTCTCGCGGCAGCCCTCGAGCGCCCCGTACACGACCCGCTCGGCGAGCGACCGCTTGCCGGCCCTGAGCACCTTGTTGGCGAGCGCGGTGACCAGCGGCGAGCCGTAGACCGGATCGGTGACAAGCTGCCGCTTCGTCGCGGGACCCTTGCGCGGCATGTCAGCTCTTCTCCTTCTTCGCGCCGTACCGGCTCCGTGCCTGCTTGCGGTTGCGGACCCCCTGGGTGTCCAGCGAGCCGCGGATGATCTTGTAACGAACACCGGGCAGGTCGCGGACACGGCCACCGCGGACCAGCACGATGGAGTGCTCCTGGAGGTTGTGCCCGACTCCCGGTATGTAGGCGGTGACCTCGATCTGGCTGGTCAGCCTGACCCTCGCGACCTTGCGCAGCGCGGAATTCGGCTTCTTCGGCGTGGTCGTGTAGACACGCGTGCACACACCCCGGCGCTGCGGGCTCTGCCTGAGCGCCGGCGTCTTGTTCTTCGACACCTTGTCCTGGCGGCCCTTGCGGACCAGCTGCTGGATCGTGGGCAACCGAGTCTCCGTCTTTCCTGTCGTTTGCTACCTGTCACGGACGCGGGCCAGCCGGTTCCCCGTCTTAACCCGTCCGTCTGACCTGCGGATTCCTATCTTCGACCGACCCCCGAGGTCGGGCGTGTCGCCGTGACCGGGACTCAGCAGTCTCCCCATGACTGGAGGGACTGCGAAGGAAGGAGAACCACTCGGCCAGTTCCGGCCGCCCGACCCTACTCCGGAGAGCGGATCGTTGCCGCCTGCTGGCACACGGGTACCCGCACGGTCACGGGCACGAATGTAAAAGGTACCACCCGCGACCGGTAGAGCAAAATCCAATCCGGCAATATTCCCACCGCTCCGCCGGCCTTCGAGGCCACCGGGCGTCTCTCAGCACGCCATTCGGGCTCGCGCCGATCCGGGCAAAACGGGCAGCCATCATGATCGCGGAAACGGCAGTGCCGCATACGGCCCGTAATCACCGTGATCATGAGCTCTGGTGCTGGGGTGGCTGAAGGTATCGGCGCGAGGCTGTTTCCGGTGGGGCTGGCGCCGCCAAGTGGCGCCGACACGCCGAAGAGCGGGTTCGCGGGCCGGGATACCACCGATCGTTCCGTAAAACTTTGGGGCGGACACCCGGGCGGGCGGCCAGCTTGGAGCCGGCCGCCCGCCACGGGCTTGCCTCTTACCTGTTGTAGGAGCCGAAGTCGTACTCCTCCAGCGGGACGGCCTCGCCCGAGCCCTGGCCGAACGCGTACGTCTCCGCCTCGGGGTAAGCCGCCGCCGGGTAGGCGGACGAGCGCGCGTCGTCGGTCGGCTCCACCCGGATGTTCCGGTACACCTGCATTCCGGTGCCGGCCGGGATCAGCTTCCCGATGATCACGTTCTCCTTCAGGCCGAGCAGCGAGTCCGACTTGGCGTGGATCGCCGCGTCGGTGAGCACCCGCGTGGTCTCCTGGAAGGAGGCCGCCGACAGCCACGACTCGGTGGCCAGCGAGGCCTTGGTGATGCCCATCAGCACGGGCCGGCCGGATGCCGGGGTACCGCCGTCGTTCACCACCGCGCGGTTGATCTCCTCGAACCGCGGCCGCTCCACCAGCTCGCCGGGGAGCAGCTCGGTGTCGCCGGACTCCAGGACGTTCACCCGCTTGAGCATCTGGCGGATGATGATCTCGATGTGCTTGTCGTGGATCGAGACACCCTGCGACCGGTACACGTACTGAACCTCGTGCACCAGGTGCAGCTGCACCGCGCGGGAGCCGAGGATGCGCAGCACCTCGTGCGGGTTGACCGCGCCGTCGATGAGCTGCTGGCCGACGGTGACGCGGCCGCCGTCGCTGACCAGCGGCCTGGACCGCATCGGCACCTGGTAGGCGACCTCCTCCGAGCCGTCATCGGGGACGACGATGATCTTCCTGGTCTTCTCCGTCTCCTCGATCTTGACCCGGCCGTCGACCTCGCTGATCGGCGCCATGCCCTTCGGGATACGCGCCTCGAACAGCTCCTGGATTCGCGGCAGGCCGTGGGTGATGTCCTGGCCCGCCACACCGCCGGTGTGGAAGGTCCGCATGGTCAGCTGCGTGCCGGGCTCGCCGATGGACTGCGCGGCGACGATGCCGACCGCCTCGCCCACGTCCACCAGCTTGCCGGAGGCCAGCGAGCGGCCGTAGCACTTGGCGCAGACACCGATCTTGGCCTCGCAGACGAGCACGCTGAACGTCCGCACGGCGTCCACGCCCGCCTCGACCAGCCGGTCCAGCATCGACTCGGTGCTGTCCTCGCCGGCCTTGGCCAGTACGGTGCCGTCCACCTCGACATCCTCGGCGATCGTCCGCCCGGTGCCGGTGTTGTCGATGTTGGGCAGCTTGCGCAGGTTGCCCTCGGCGTCCCGCTCAGCGATCTTCATAGAGATCGACCGGTCGGTGCCGCAGTCCTCCTCACGCACGATCACGTCCTGCGCCACGTCGACCAGGCGCCGGGTCAGGTACCCGGAGTCGGCCGTGCGGAGCGCGGTGTCGGCGAGCCCCTTCCGGGCGCCGTGGGTCGAGATGAAGTACTCGACCACGGACAGCCCCTCACGGAAGCTCGACTTGATCGGCCGCGGGATCGTCTCGCCCTTCGGGTTGGCCACCAGGCCTCGCATGCCGGCGATCTGCCTGACCTGCATCGGGTTACCGCGGGCACCGGAGTTGACCATCATCCAGACCGGGTTGGTCGCGGGGAAGGCCGACTCCATGTCCTGCGCCACATCGGCGGTCGCGTGCGTCCAGATCTCGATGAGCTCCTGACGGCGCTCGTCGTCGGTGATCAGGCCGCGCTCGTACTCGCGCTGCACCTTGTCGGCGCGGCGCTCGTAGTCCTCCAGGATCTGCGCCTTGTTCGGCGGCGCGACCACGTCCTCGATGCCGATCGTCACGCCCGCCCTGGTCGCCCAGTGGAACCCGGCGTCCTTCAGCGCGTCGAGCGCCGAGGCCACCTGGACCTTCGGGTACCGCTCGGCGAGCGCGTTGACGATCCCGGTGAGCTCCTTCCGCCCGACCTTGTAGTTGACGAACGGGAAGTCGCCCGGCAGCGCCTCGTTGAAGATGCACCGGCCGAGGGTGGTCTCCACCCGCAGCGGGGCGCCCGGCTGCCAGTCCTCCGGCAGCTCCGTCCCCCTCGGCGGGGTGACGTTCTCCAGCCGGATGGTGATCCGCGCCTGCAGCTCGAGCTCGCCCCTGTCGTACGCCATCAGCGCCTCGGACAGGTTGGCGAACGCGCGCCCGGTGCCGGCCACGCCCTCGTCCTCGCGGGTCAGGCAGAACAGCCCGATCACCATGTCCTGGGTCGGCATGGTCACCGGCTTGCCGTCGGCCGGCTTGAGGATGTTGTTCGTGGACAGCATCAGGATCCGCGCCTCGGCCTGCGCCTCGGCGGACAGCGGCAGGTGCACCGCCATCTGGTCACCGTCGAAGTCGGCGTTGAACGCGGTGCAGACCAGCGGGTGGATCTGGATGGCCTTGCCCTCCACGAGCTGCGGCTCGAAGGCCTGGATGCCCAGCCGGTGCAGGGTCGGCGCGCGGTTCAGCAGCACCGGGTGCTCGGTGATGACCTCCTCGAGGACGTCCCAGACCACCGGGCGCGCCCGCTCCACCATCCGCTTCGCGGACTTGATGTTCTGCGCGTGGTTGAGGTCGACCAGGCGCTTCATCACGAACGGCTTGAACAGCTCCAGCGCCATCTGCTTGGGCAGCCCGCACTGGTGCAGCTTCAGCTGCGGCCCGACGACGATCACACTCCGGCCGGAGTAGTCGACGCGCTTGCCCAGCAGGTTCTGCCGGAAGCGGCCCTGCTTGCCCTTGAGCATGTCGGACAGCGACTTCAGCGGCCTGTTGCCGGGCCCGGTGACCGGGCGGCCGCGGCGGCCGTTGTCGAACAGGCTGTCCACGGCCTCCTGCAGCATCCGCTTCTCGTTGTTCACGATGATCTCGGGCGCGCCGAGGTCGAGCAGCCTCTTCAGCCTGTTGTTCCGGTTGATCACCCGGCGGTACAGGTCGTTGAGGTCGGACGTGGCGAACCGGCCGCCGTCGAGCTGGACCATCGGCCGCAGGTCCGGCGGGATCACCGGGATGCAGTCGAGGACCATGCCCATCGGGCTGTTGCGGGTGTTCAGGAACGCGGACACGACCTTGAGCCGCTTCAGCGCGCGGGCCTTCTTCTGGCCCTTGCCGGTGCGGATCGTGTCGCGCAGGTCCTGCGCCTCCGCCTCCAGGTCGAAGCTGCCCAGCCGGTCCTGGATCGCCTGCGCGCCCATGCCGCCGCGGAAGTAGCGGCCGAACCGGTCGCGCATCTCGCGGTAGAGCAGCTCGTCGCCCTCCAGGTCCTGAACCTTGAGGCCCTTGAACCTGCTCCACACCTCGTCGATCCTGTCGATCTCCTTGGCGGCGCGGTCCCGGATCTGCTTCATCTCCCGGTCGGCGCTCTCCCGCACCTTGCGGCGGGCGTCGCCCTTGGCGCCGGACGCCTCGAGCTCGGCCAGGTCGGCCTCGAGCTTCTTCTGCCGGGTCTCGATGTCGTTGTCCCTGCGCTGCTCCAGCTGGCTGCGCTCCACCGAGATCCTGGCCTCCAGGCTCGGCAGGTCGCGCGACCGCGCGTCCTCGTCCACGTACGTGATCATGTACGCGGCGAAGTAGATGACCTTCTCCAGGTCCTTCGGCGCCAGGTCGAGCAGGTAGCCCAGCCGGCTCGGCACACCCTTGAAGTACCAGATGTGCGTGACCGGCGCGGCCAGCTCGATGTGGCCCATCCGCTCGCGGCGCACCTTGGCGCGGGTGACTTCCACGCCGCACCGCTCACAGATGATGCCCTTGAACCGGACGCGCTTGTACTTGCCGCAGTAGCACTCCCAGTCCCGGGTCGGGCCGAAGATCTTCTCGCAGAAGAGCCCGTCCTTTTCCGGCTTGAGCGTGCGGTAGTTGATCGTCTCGGGCTTCTTCACCTCTCCATGCGACCACTGCCGGATGTCATCGGCGGTGGCGAGGCCAATCCTCAGGTCATCGAAGAAGTTGACGTCGAGCACTGTTGTAATTCCCCCTTCGGATCAGACCTCTTCGACGCTGCTCGGCTCGCGCCGCGACAGGTCGATGCCGAGCTCCTCAGCGGCACGGAAGACGTCCTCGTCGGTGTCGCGCATCTCGATCGCGGCGCCGTCGCTGGAGAGCACCTCCACGTTGAGGCAGAGTGACTGCATCTCCTTGATCAGCACCTTGAACGACTCCGGTATGCCGGGCTCGGGCACGTTCTCGCCCTTGACGATCGCCTCGTAGACCTTGACCCGGCCGAGCACGTCGTCGGACTTGATCGTCAGCAGCTCCTGCAGCGCGTAGGCGGCGCCGTAGGCCTCCAGGGCCCACACCTCCATCTCGCCGAAGCGCTGGCCGCCGAACTGCGCCTTTCCGCCCAGCGGCTGCTGGGTGATCATCGAGTACGGCCCGGTCGAACGCGCGTGGATCTTGTCGTCGACCAGGTGCAGCAGCTTGAGGATGTAGATGTACCCGACCGCGACCGCGTCCTTGAACGGCTCTCCGGTCCGGCCGTCGAACAGCATCGTCTTGCCGTTGGAGCCCACCATGCGCTCGCCGTCGCGGTTCGGCAGGGTGGAGCCGAGCAGACCGGTGATCTCCTCCTCGCGCGCACCGTCGAAGACGGGCGTGGCCACGCTGGTGCCCGGCTCGGCGGCGTCCGCGCCGACGCCGCGCAACCGCTCCTTCCAGTCGTCACTGTCGCCCGCGACCTGCCAGCCGGCCTTGGCCACCCACCCCAGGTGGGTCTCCAGGACCTGGCCGACGTTCATCCGGCCCGGCACACCGAGCGGGTTGAGCACGATGTCCACCGGCGTTCCGTCGGCGAGGAACGGCATGTCCTCGACCGGCAGGATCTTCGCGATCACGCCCTTGTTCCCGTGCCGGCCCGCCAGCTTGTCGCCGTCGGTGATCTTGCGCTTCTGCGCGACGTACACCCGGACCAGCTCGTTGACGCCGGGCGGCAGCTCGTCGCCGTCCTCGCGGGTGAACACCCGGACGCCGATGACCTTGCCCTCCTCGCCGTGCGGCACCTTCAGCGACGTGTCCCGCACCTCGCGGGCCTTCTCGCCGAAGATCGCGCGCAGCAGCCGCTCCTCCGGGGTCAGCTCGGTCTCGCCCTTCGGGGTGACCTTGCCGACCAGGATGTCGCCGTTGACGACCTCGGCGCCGATCCGGATGATGCCGCGCTCGTCGAGGTCGGCGAGGACCTCGTCGGAGACGTTCGGGATGTCCCTGGTGATCTCCTCGGGCCCCAGCTTGGTGTCCCGCGCGTCGACCTCGTGCTCCTCGATGTGGATGCTGCTGAGAACATCATCCTGAACGAGGCGCTGGGACAGGATGATCGCGTCCTCGTAGTTGTGGCCCTCCCACGGCATGAACGCGACGAGCAGGTTCTTGCCGAGCGCCATCTCGCCCTGGTCGGTGCACGGCCCGTCGGCGAGCACCTGGCCCTGCTCCACCCGCTGCCCCTCGTCCACGATCGGCTTCTGGTTGAAGCAGGTGCCCTGGTTGGACCGGCGGAACTTGGCCACGTGGTAGGTCGTGCGGGTGCCGTCGTCGTTCATCACGGTGACGTAGTCCGCGCAGGACTCCTCGACCACGCCCGCCTTCTCGGCGAGGATCACGTCGCCGGCGTCGGTCGCGGCGCGGTACTCCATGCCGGTGCCGACCAGCGGCGACTCGCTGCGCAGCAGCGGTACCGCCTGGCGCTGCATGTTCGAGCCCATCAGCGCCCGGTTGGCGTCGTCGTGCTCGAGGAACGGGATCATGGCGGTGGCCACGGACACCATCTGCCGCGCCGACACGTCCATGTAGTCCACCTCGTCCGGCGGGATGAAGTCCACCTCGCCGCCCTTGCGGCGGACCAGCACGCGGCTCTCGGCGAAGGTGCCATCCGGGCTGATCGGGGTGTTCGCCTGGGCGATGACGTGGCGGTCTTCCTCGTCGGCGGTGAGGTAGTCGATCTGCTCGGTTACCTTGCCGTTCGTGACCTTCCGGTACGGCGACTCGATGAAGCCGAACGCGTTCAGGCGGGCGTAGCTCGACAGGGAGCCGATCAGGCCGATGTTCGGGCCTTCGGGGGTCTCGATCGGGCACATCCGGCCGTAGTGGGACGGGTGCACGTCACGGACCTCGAACCCGGCCCGCTCACGGCTCAGGCCGCCCGGGCCGAGGGCGTTCAGGCGGCGCTTGTGGGTCAGGCCGGCCAGGGGGTTGGTCTGGTCCATGAACTGCGACAGCTGGCTGGTGCCGAAGAACTCCTTGATGGAGGCCACGACCGGCCGGATGTTGATCAGGGTCTGCGGCGTGATCGCCTCGACGTCCTGGGTCGTCATCCGCTCCCGCACCACGCGCTCCATGCGGGCGAGGCCAAGCCGGACCTGATTCTGGATCAGCTCGCCGACGGAGCGGATCCGCCGGTTGCCGAAGTGGTCGATGTCGTCGACCTCCAGCGGGATCGTCGCCTCGCTGGCCGACCGCATCTCCTCCTCGCCGGCGTGCAGCCGGACCAGGTACTCGATGGTCGCGACGATGTCCTCTTCGGTCAGCGTGCCGTTGCGGATCGGCAGCTCGAGGCCGAGCTTCCTGTTCACCTTGTAGCGGCCCACCTTGGCCAGGTCGTACCGCTTCGGGTTGAAGTACAGGTTGTCCAGCAGCGCCTGCGCGGACTCGCGCGTCGGCGGCTCGCCCGGCCGCAGCTTCCGGTAGATGTCGAGCAGCGCGTCGTCCTGGCCGGCCGTGTGGTCCTTCTCCAGGGTGGCGCGCATCGACTCGTAGTCGCCGAACTTCTCCAGGATCCTGGCGTCGTCCCAGCCGAGCGCCTTCAGCAGCACCGTGACGCTCTGCTTGCGCTTGCGGTCGATGCGGACGCCCACGCTGTCGCGCTTGTCGATCTCGAACTCGAGCCAGGCGCCACGGGACGGGATGACCTTGCAGCTGTAGATGTCCTTGTCCGACGTCTTGTCGACCTGGCGGTCGAAATACACGCCGGGCGAGCGGACGAGCTGGCTCACGACCACGCGCTCGGTGCCGTTGATGATGAAGGTGCCCTTGGCGGACATGAGGGGGAAGTCGCCCATGAACACCGTCTGGCTCTTGATCTCACCGGTGGTGTTGTTGATGAACTCCGCCGTGACGAACATCGGGGCGGAGAACGTCATGTCCTTGTCCTTGCACTCCTCGGCGGAGTACTTCGGCGGCTCGAACCGGTGGTCGCGGAACGACAGGGACATCGTTCCCGAGAAGTCCTCGATCGGGCTGATCTCCTCGAAGATCTCCTCGAGGCCGGACTGCTCGGGTACGTCCTTGCGTCCCGACTCCTTGGCGGCCCGGATCCGGGCCTTCCACTTGTCGTTCCCGAGCAGCCAGTCGAACGACTCGGTCTGCAGGGCAAGGAGGTCCGGGACCTTCAGGGGTTCCTGGATGCGCGCGAAGGACACGCGGCGGGGACCAGTATTCGTGGCGGAGGCGCTGCGCGATGCTGCCAACAGGGGTCCTTCCGAACTTGTCGCGGAACTATCACCGCACGCACGCCAAACGCCCCGCGGCAAGACCCCCATAGGCGCGAGGTGAGACCGAGGACGTTAGAGTGCAGCGCAAATGGTCAGTGTAGCCAGCAGCTGCACTGCTTGTCAACGGTACGCCAATATGAGGTTCACCTTGCTCCGCAGCATCCCTCTTCGGGAGCCAAACGTCAAGCGCAAACCGCCCACTTCGGACTGGTTGACCGCGTGACAGATACCACATGCTTGCGATGTGTAGTGAGTAACGCTGCTGGGTAGGACGTTTATTCCGGCCTGAAGCAAGACGTGGCGAAGGCGCCGCCGGGGGTGCCCGGCGGCGCCTTCGGCGCTCGTGGTCTTACCTGACCGTGACCGTGGCGCCGGCGCCCTCCAGGGCGCCCCTGGCCTTGTCCGCGGCCTCCTTGTTGACCTTCTCCAGCACCGTCTTGGGCGCGCCGTCCACCAGGTCCTTCGCCTCCTTGAGGCCGAGGCTGGTCAGCGAGCGCACCTCCTTGATGACCTGGATCTTCTTGTCACCGGCGGCCTCGAGGATGACGTCGAACTCGTCCTGCTCCTCGGCCTGCTCGGCCTCGCCGCCGCCGGTGCCGGCGGCCGCCGGAGCGGCGACCGCGACCGGGGCCGCGGCCTTCACGTCGAACGTGTCCTCGAACTGCTTCACGAACTCCGAGAGCTCGAGGAGCGTCATCTCCTTGAACGCGTCAAGCAACTCGGCAGTGCTGAGCTTCGCCATGATGGTTCCTCTGTTCCTTCGTTCCTTAATCCTGGGTCGTGCTGTCGTCCGCGGCGGCCGCGGCGCCGGCGGTGTCCGCGGCGCCATCCACGGCGGCCGGGCCTTCCGCGGAGCCGTCCGCGGCAGCGGAGCCGTCCGCGGCAGCGGAGCCGCCGGCCGCCTGCTTGGCCCGCAGCGCGTCCGCGAGCGCGGCCATCTGGGCCGGCAGCGCATTGAACGCCGCCGCCGCGCCCGACAGCGACGCCTTCATGGCACCGGCCAGCTTGGCGAGCAGCACCTCACGCGGCTCGAGATCGGCGAGCCTGACGATCTCGTCCGCCGTCAGCGCCTTGCCGTCGAGCACGCCGCCCTTGATCACGAGCAGCGGGTGGGCCCTGGAGAAGTCACGCAGGCCCTTGGCGGCCTGGGCGACGTCCCCGTCGACGAACGCGATCGCGGACGGACCGGTCAGCAGCTGGGAAAGCTGGTCCGCCAGGCCCGCGTCGGTAACCGCGATCTTGGTGAGCGTGTTCTTCACGACGGCGAACGTGGCGTTGCCCGCCAGCGCGCCGCGCAGCTCGGACATCTGGGCCACGGTCAGCCCGCGGTACTCGGTCAGCACCGCGCCGCTCGAGTCCCGGAACCGGTCGGTGAGCTCTGCGACCGCCGCCACCTTCTCGGCGTTGGCCATGAGCCTCCTCTCCTCTGCAGTGTTTCCCGCTCGCCTCCGGGCGCTTTGCGCCCTTTTGGCTCGCGGGTATAGGAGCGCCTGGGAAACACGAACGCCCCGGCGCGCGGCGCACGGGGCGTTGACCATCCAGACCCTAGTCACGGCGGCGGGCTAACCGCGGCCGCATCAGGAGAGGCGGTGCTTGCTCTCGGTCACCTGCGCGGGATGTCCGTCCGCGGCGGCCCGGGATCACCCGCGCCGCCGCCGGAGCCTTCGGCCGGCACGTTTCTCCGCGCCAGCATCCAGCGGTCTTCGGCGCTTCCAGTCTATATGAACCCGCGTCCTCAGGTTCAAATCCACTGGGGCGACCGACCATGATCATGGGCCAAAAGGCCCCAGAGAGGTGCACTTTGGCCCGTGATCATGAAAGTGCGAGCGCCAGCGGTCAGGCGGCGGAGTCGGCCGCCTCTTCGGTCAGGCCGCGGGTCTTGTTCGGGTCGACCGGGATGCCGGGACCCATCGTCGTGGTGAACGTGACCTTCTTCAGGTACCGGCCCTTGGCCGCGGCGGGCTTGAGCCTGATCACCTCGTCGAGCGCCGCGGCGTAGTTCTCCAGCAGCGCCCTGTTCGGGAACGAGGCCTTGCCGATCACGAAATGCAGGTTGCCGTGCCGGTCGGTGCGGAACTCGATCTTGCCGCCCTTGATCTCGGTGACGGCCCTGCCGACGTCCGGGGTGACGGTGCCCGTCTTGGGATTGGGCATCAGGCCGCGCGGGCCCAGCACCCGGCCCAGGCGGCCGACCTTGCCCATCAGGTCCGGGGTGGCCACCACGGCGTCGAAGTCCAGGAAGCCGCCCTGGATGCGCTCGATGAGGTCGTCGGACCCGACGTAGTCGGCTCCGGCCGCCGTGGCGTCCTCGGCCCGGTCGCCGGTGGCGAACACCAGGACGCGGGCGGTCTTGCCGGTGCCGTTCGGCAGGTTCACGGTGCCGCGCACCATCTGGTCCTGCTTGCGGGGGTCGACGCCGAGCCTCAGCGCCACCTCGACCGTCGGGTCGAACTTGGTGACCTGCGCGTTCTTCGCCAGATCCACGGCCTCGGCCGGGCTGTACAGCCGCTCCCTGTCGATCCGGCCGGCGGCGTCGCGGTAACTCTTGCTGCGCTTCATCTGTCATCTCCCGGGTGCGGAAGTTCGTGGTCGTCGGGGCAGCGCGCTGACCCTGCCACTTGCGTTCGAATATACGGGTTCTAAAGCGGTCAGCCCTCGACCTTTATTCCCATGGACCGGGCGGTGCCCGCGATGATCTTCTCCGCGGCCTCGATCGTGGTCGCGTTCAGGTCGGGCATCTTGGTCTGGGCGATCTCGCGCACCTGCGCCGCGGTGACCGTGCCGACCTTGGTCTTGTGCGGCTCGGCGCTGCCCTTGTCCACACCCGCGGCCTTCTTGATCAGTTCGGGAGCGGGCGGGGTCTTGGTGATGAACGTGAAGGTGCGGTCCTCGTAGATGGAGATCTCGACCGGGATGATGTTGCCGCGCTGTCCGTCGGTCGCCGCGTTGTACTGCTTCACGAACTCCATGATGTTGACGCCGTGCGGGCCGAGCGCGGTGCCGACCGGCGGGGCCGGGGTGGCCTGGCCTGCCGGCAGCTGTACCTTGACGACGGCGCTGAGCTTCTTCCTTCTTGGCGGCATCCTTGTACCTCTCGTAAGGCCTGGCGGCCCTGTCAGATCTTCGCGACCTGGTCGAATGACAGCTCGACGGGCGTCTCGCGGCCGAAGATCGACACGAGCACCTTGAGCTTCTGCGTGACGGGGTTGACCTCGTTCACGGTCGCCGGAAGCGTCGCGAACGGTCCATCCATAACGGTAACCGACTCGCCGACCTCGAAGTCCGGCGTCGCGACCTTCGCGGTCTCCGCCTGCTTGGCGCCCTCGGCCGGCTCCGGCGCCAGCAGCGCCCCCACCTCGCCGAGCGGGAGCGGCGACGGCCGGCTCGACAGGCCCACAAACCCGGTGACGCCCGGGGTATTCCTGACCACGGCCCACGACTCGTCGGTCAGGTCCATCCGCACGAGGATGTACCCGGGCAGCACCTTCTCGTTGACCTGCTGCTTCTTGCCGCCCTTGATCTCGGTCACCTGGTGCGTCGGCACCTCGATCTGGAAGATGTAGTCCTCCATGTTGAGCGACTGGATGCGGCTCTCGAGGTTGGTCTTCACCCGGTTCTCGTATCCGGCGTAGGAGTGCACGACGTACCAGTCACCGGGGAGCATGCGAAGCTCCCGCATGAACTCCTCGGCATGGTCGACACCGGCCTCGGCCTCGGCACCCGCGTCCGCCTCGGCGCCGGTGCCGGCCGCGCCCTCAGCGTCGGCCTCGGCACCGGCCGCGCCCTCAGCGTCGGCCTCGGCACCGGCCGCGCCGCCCCCGGGGATGTCGGCGGCGTCGGCGGCTCCGGCCGCGGCCTCCTCCAGGGTGCCCTCGGGCTCTTCGTTCTGGTCGGTCACGTCGGCCTCCCCATCCGCTACGCCGGTAGCCGGGGACGCTCCGTCCTCAGCTACGGAGTCGTCCACGTGCAGTTGGGACTCGGACACGGTCACTCTCTCTATCTCTATGTGGCATCTCTATGTGCGGCATCTCTACGTGCGGCGCACTCCATGTGCGGCGCACCGGCTCGCGGTTCGCTGGGACGGAGCCCCGCGGCGTGCCGGCGCGCCCGCGACCCGATGGTCATGCTGCCACGCTGCGTGCGCGGCCGGCCGACCGGGTGGGCCGGGCGCGCCCGGCCCAGGCTGGGACGGTGGCCCGGCCCAGGCTGGTCAGCCGAAGATCGCAAAGAACAGCTTGGTGAACCCGTAGTCCAGGCTCGTCACGATGACGGTCATGATGATCACGAAAGTCAGCGCCACGACGGTGTAGGTCACGAGCTCCTTGCGGGTCGGCCAGATGACCTTCCGGAGCTCGGCCGCGACCTGCCGCACGAACAGCGCGGGAGTCGTTCTCTCCCGCTTGGCGGCACGCCCGGCTCTTCGCTCCGCGCTCTGGCCTCGCGTCTGAGTAGCCATGTCCTCACCTGTACAGCACTGAACGGTTCACCGGCTCGCGCGGGCCGCCGCCGGACCACACTCGCAGGGCAGGAGGGACTCGAACCCCCAACCACCGGTTTTGGAGACCGGGACTCTAGCCAATTGAGCTACTGCCCTCCGATTTCAACCACCAGAGTGTACGTCCCAGAGCACCCTCCCGTCGAACCGCGCCGCAATACGCAGGAAAACGGCCCGGAAAACGGTGCGCTGACTACTCCCGGTAGATGCCACCATAGACGTCATGCCCACTTCGAGAATCTCCGCACGCGTCGCCGCGATCTCCGAGTCCGCCACCCTGGCCGTCGACGCCAAGGCCAAGGCGCTCAAGGCGGCCGGGCGGCCCGTCATCGGGTTCGGCGCGGGCGAGCCCGACTTCCCCACGCCGGACTACATCGTCGAGGCGGCGCAGCGCGCCTGCGCCGAGCCCCGGTTCCACAAGTACACCCCGGCCGCCGGGCTGCCCGAGCTGCGGCAGGCCATCGCCGCGAAGACCGCGCGCGATTCGGGCTATTCGGTGCAGGCCAGCCAGGTGCTCGTCACCAACGGCGGCAAGCAGGCCGTCTACGAGGTGTTCGCCGCCCTCCTCGACCCGGGCGACGAGGTGCTGGTGCCCGCCCCGTACTGGACCACGTACCCGGAGTCGATCGGTCTCGCGGGCGGTATCACACGTCCCGTTCTGACCGATGAAAGCAGCGGGTACCTGGCATCGGTGGGCCAGCTCGAGGCGGCCAGCACCGAGAAGACCAAGGTTCTGCTCTTCGTCTCGCCGTCCAACCCCACGGGCGCCGTGTACCCGCCCGGGCAGGTGCGCGAGATCGGCCGCTGGGCGGCCGAGCACGGCCTGTGGGTGGTGACCGACGAGATCTACGAGCATCTCGTGTACGGCGGCGCCACGTTCTCCTCGGTCCCGGTCGAGGTGCCGGAGCTGGCCGACCGCTGCGTGGTGCTGAACGGCGTGGCGAAGACGTACGCGATGACCGGGTGGCGGGTCGGGTGGCTGATCGGGCCGCAGGACGTCGTCAAGGCCGCCGCCAACCTGCAGTCGCACGCGACGTCGAACGTGTCCAATGTCGCGCAGGCGGCGGCCCTGGCCGCGGTCTCCGGTGACCTGTCCGCGGTCGCCGTGATGCGCGAGGCGTTCGACCGGCGCAGGCAGACGATGACCAGGATGCTGAACGAGATCCCCGGCGTGGTCTGCCCCGAGCCGCGTGGCGCGTTCTACTGCTACCCGAGCGTCAAGGCGGTGCTCGGCAAGGAGATCGCCGGGCGGCGCCCGCGGTCGTCCTCGGAGCTGGCCAGCCTGATCCTGGACGAGGCGGAAGTTGCCGTGGTTCCCGGCGAGGCGTTCGGCACGCCCGGGTACTTCCGGCTCTCCTACGCGCTCGGCGACGCCGACCTGGAGGAGGGCGTCGCCCGGATAGGCAAGCTGCTCGCCGAGGCCAGGTAGCGGTCCGCAACAATAGGGGATGCCCCGGCCGCTCAGCACGCTCCCGAAAGCGCACCTGCACCTGCACCTCACCGGGGCGATGCGCCACTCGACCATGGTCGAGCTGGCGCGCGAGCATGCCATCAGCCTGCCGCCCGCGCTCACCGAGGACTGGCCGCCGCAGCTGAGCGGCACCGACGAGCGCGGATGGTTCAGGTTCCAGCGGCTGTACGACGTCGCCCGTTCGGTGCTGCGCCGTCCCGTGGACGTGCACCGGCTGCTGCGCGAGGCCGCCGAGGACGAGGCGGCGGAGGGATCGGGCTGGCTGGAGATCCAGGCCGACCCCTCCGGGTTCGAGCGGCGGTTCGGCGGCATCACCCCGTTCCTCGAGCTGGTGCTCGCGGCGGCCGGGGCGGCGGCCGCGGCGACCGGGACCGGGATCGCGGTCATCGTCGCGGCGAACCGCACCCGGCATCCGCTCGACGCCCGCACGCTCGCCCGGCTCGCGGCGCAGTACGCCGGGCACGGGGTCACCGGCTTCGGTCTGTCCAACGACGAGCGGCGGGGGGCCGCCGGGGATTTCGCGCCCGCGTTCCGCATCGCCGAACGGGCCGGGCTGCTGCTCGTGCCGCACGGCGGCGAGCTGTGCGGCCCCGGCAGCGTCGCGGCCTGCCTGGACGACCTGCACGCCGACCGGATCGGGCACGGCGTGCACGCCGTCGAGGATCCCGCGCTCGTCAAGCGGCTCGCCGCCGAGGCCGTCACGCTCGAGGTCTGCCCGTCGTCCAACGTGGCGCTCGGCATCGCCGCCGGCCCGGAAAAGGTACCGCTGCGGCAGCTTTTCGAGGCCGGCGTGCCGGTCGCGCTCGGCGCGGATGACCCGCTGCTGTTCGGCCCGCGGCTGACCGCGCAGTACGAGATCGCGCGGCTGGACCACGGGTTCTCCGACGCCGAACTGGCCGAGCTCGCCCGCATGTCGGTGCGGGCATCGGCCGCGCCCCCCGGGGTCCGCACCCGGCTGCTGGCCGGCATCGAGGCCTGGCTCTCTTTATCTGACGGAACGAGCGGTGCGCCGCCCGCTGCCCAGCGCACGCCCTCACGCGGTGGCCGCCCTCACGCGGCGCCCGCCCTCAGACGGTGCCCGCCCCCACACGATGCCCGCCCTCAGACGGTGCCCGCCCCCACACGATGCCCGCCCTCAGACGGTGCCCGCCCTCAGACGGTGCCCGCCCTCGCCCAGCGCCATCCGGTACCCGCGCTCGCCCTCGCCAGCGCCCGTGCCCCGGGACAGCGCACGTCCCGGTACCCGCGCTCGGCCCCAACCGTGTTACTTGTGGGGAATGTGGCGTCACTGATGATGGATGGCCGAAGGCATCCGGCCAAATCGACGGCTGAAGACCGGAATCCGGCCCGGCGTTTCCACGATGGCGCGGCCCGGAACGGGTGGTGGAAGCCAAGGTGCCGCCGGCGACCCCTCGTTTCCACGACGCCTTTGCCTCAACCACCATGGTGGACGTTAAGGTGCCGCCAGCGACCCCTCGTTTCCACGACACGCGGTCGACGAACGCGGTGGTGGAAACTTAGGGCCTGCACGCGTCTCTCAGGCACCTTTGCGCTGCAACAGCCCGTCGCTCTTCGCATCTGAGCCCGGCCGCCCTCCTCCGGCGCCCGGGGCAATGGGGCCGCTGGCGCATTTGGCCCCGCCCAGTGGGGCCGTTGGCGCCAGCGGCCCCGCACGCTCCCCAGCGTCTCCTGCGTGCGCGGTCCGCCGTTGCGGGCGGCGGAGCATCTCTATGGTGATATGTAGTATGGCTGCTATCTTATGGAGGAGCCGCCGGACGGAGGTTGAGGGGGGCAACGGAGGTTGAGGGGGCAACGGAGGTTGAGAGGGCAACGGAGGTTGAGAGGGCAACGGAGGTTGAGAGGGCAACGGAGGGTGAGAGGCAACGGAGGGTGAGAGGGCATGGGTGTGCTGAGGGTGCTGAGCGAGCCGCCGGCCGCCGATGCCGAGGCGGAGGCGCCGGTGATCGACGTTCGCGGGCTGCACATGCGGTATGGGACGACGGACGTGCTCGCCGGGGTCGGGTTCGACGCGCGCCGCGGCGAGGTGCTCGTCCTGCTGGGGCCGAACGGCGCGGGCAAGACCACCACGATCGAGATCCTCGAGGGTTTCCGGACGCGGTCGGCCGGCGAGGTCAGCGTGCTCGGGGTCGACCCGGCGGCGGGAGATGAGCGCTGGCGCGCCCGGCTCGGCGTCGTGCTGCAGTCGTGGCGCGACCACGGCCGGTGGAAGGTCCGGGAGCTGCTGCACGACCTGGGCAGGTACTACGCGCCGTACTCCACCCCGGAGCGCAGGCGCCCGCTGGATACGGATGAGCTGATCGACATGGTCGGGCTCCGCGAACAGGCGAGCCAGAAGATCTCGTCGCTGTCCGGCGGGCAGCGCCGCCGGCTGGACGTCGCGGTCGGCATCGTCGGGCGGCCCGAGGTGCTGTTCCTCGACGAGCCCACGGCCGGTTTCGACCCGCAGGCACGGCGCGACTTTCACGACGTCGTGCACCGCCTCTCCGACATGGAGGACGTCACGATCCTGCTCACCACGCACGATCTGGACGAGGCCGAAAAGCTCGCCGACCGCATCCTGATACTGGCCGGCGGCCGGATCGTCGCCGACGGCAGCGCCGACCAGCTCGCCCGGCAGGTGTCCGGTCAGGCCCAGGTGCGCTGGAGCCGGGGCGGTGAGCACTACGTGCACTCCACCGGCGACGCCACGCGGTTCGTCAGGGAACTGCTCGCGCAGCACGGCGAGGAGGTCGCCGACCTGGAGGTACGCCGGGCGAGCCTGGAGGACACCTACATGGCGCTGGTCCGGCGGCACGAGGAAGGCCGGGACCCGGCGGCGGGGGCCGAGTTCGGGGAGGCGGCCCGGTGAACCCGACGCTGTACGCCGTGCGGCTCGGGCTGTCGCGCGGATGGCGCGAGTTCCGGCAGACCCTGGTCTCCGTGTCCGACGTCGCCTGGTATGTCGTCATGGCGGTGGCCTTCGTGCTGGTGCTGTTCTTCCAGCGGCACTCGGCCGTCAAGGGGACACACGTGTCCCTCGCCTTCGCGGTACTGCCGGGCATTCTGGGCATGCTGGTCACCCTGGGAGGGATCCAGGGGGCCGCCTCGGCGCTGGCGGTCGAGCGTGAGGACGGAACGCTGCTGCGGGCCAAGGCGATTCCGAACGGGATCGCCGGTTATCTGACCGGCCGCATCGTGTCGGTGTCCCTCGGCACAGTGCTCAGCCTGGTGATCGTCCTCGTGCCGGGCCTGTTCCTGATTCCAGGCCTCCCGGACACTCCCCTCACCGGATGGCTGACCCTCGTCTGGGTACTGCCGCTGGGGATGCTCGCCACCCTGCCATGGGGGGCGATGATCGGCTCCCTGGCCAACGGCCAGCAATCCGTCGTCGCCCTGTCGATGCTTCCCTTTGTGGGCGTGACCGCGATTTCGGGGATCTTTTACCCGATCTCCGCGCTGGCCGGGTGGCTTCAGGGCATCGCCCAGGTGTTTCCGGTCTACTGGCTCGGGCTCGGCATGCGCTCGGCCTTCCTCCCGGCCTCCGCGGCCGCGGCTGAAATCGGCCGTTCGTGGCGGTACCCGGAGCTGATCGCGGTGCTCGGGGCGTGGGCCGTCGCCGGTCTCACCATCGCCCCGATCGTGCTGCGCCGCATGGCGCGCAAGGAATCCGGCTCGAGCATGCAGGCGCGGCGGCAGCGGGCGCTTCAGCGCCTGGGCTGAGAAGATGGGGCGCGATGAGTGAGACCATCCACAACCGGATCGCGATGCTGCGCGCGGAGCGCGGGATCTCCCGGCGGCAGCTCGCCGGCGCGCTCGGGGTGCACTACCAGACCATCGGCTACCTCGAGCGCGGCGAGTACAGCCCGAGCCTGTACCTGGCGCTGCGGATAGCCGAGTACTTCGAGGTGCCGGTCGAGGTCGTCTTCTCCACCAGGCCGTTCCCGCGGATCGGCAGCGCCGGGCGCTCGGCGTGAGCTAGAGCGCGACGCCGACCAGGACGGGCTCGGGCTCCAGGCCGACGCCGAACGCGGCGCGTACCCCGTCCCTGATCTCGGTGGCCAGCGCCAGGAGCTGCGCGGTCGTCGCCCCGCCGGGGTTGACCAGGGCGAGCGTGTGCTTGGACGACACGCGGGCCGCCCCCCCGTTGCTGTAACCGCGGCCGAACCCGGACCGCTCGATCAGCCACGCCGCGGGCACCTTCACCAGGCCGCCGCCGGCCTCGAAGCGCGGCACCGGCAGCAGGCCCCGCTCTTTGGCCACCGCCTCGACCGCGGCGAACTCCTCCGCGCCGAGCACCGGGTTCATGAAGAAGGACCCCGCGCTCCGGGTGTCGGGATCGGCCGGGTCGATCACCATGCCCTTGCGCGCTCGCACCTTCAGCACCGCTTCGCGGGCCTGCGCCGCGGTGACCTGCTCGCCCGGCGCCACCCGGAGCTCGGCGGCCAGGTCGGGGTACCGCACCGGGCGGGACAGCGCCTGCCGGACGAGGCGGAACGTCACCGCCAGGACCACGAAGCGGCCCGGGCCACGCTTGAAGGAGCTGGTGCGGTACGCGAAACCGCACCGCTCGTTCGGTATATCCATGATTTTTCCGCCGCGCCGGTCGAGGACCCGCACGGTGGTGATCGTCTCGGCCACCTCCTGGCCGTAGGCGCCGACGTTCTGGATGGGGGTGGCGCCGGCCCGGCCGGGGATGCCGGACAGGCACTCCAGTCCCGCGAGCCCCTCGACGACCGTGGCGGCGACCACGTCGTCCCATTCCTCGCCCGCGGCGACGGTCACTTCCGTGCAGCCATCGGCGTCCCGGCCGTACCGGAGGCCGCGCGTGCCCACCCGGATGACGGTCCCGGGGAAACCCTCGTCGGCCACGACGAGGTTGCTGCCGCCGCCGAGGATCAGCACCGGCTCACCGGCCCCGTCCGCGGCGCGGACCGCGGCGATCAGGTCGGCGTCCGTGGCGGCCGTCACGAGACGGCGGGCCGGGCCGCCGAGGCCGAGCGTCGTGTACCGCGCCAGCGACGTCACGGAAGGCGGACGACGGCGCGGGCCCGGGTCAGCACCTTGTCGCCGTCCGACCGGGCGGACAGCTCTACCGCCACCCGGTTGCCGTCGAGCTTCTCCGTGACGGTGCCGCTGACCTCGATCGTCGCGCCCTTGTCGTCGTCCGGCACGACCACCATCGAGGAGAACCTAACGCCGAACTCGGTGACCGCGCCCGGGTCGCCGGCCCACGCGGTGAGATACACCCCGGCCTTCGCCATCGTGAGCATGCCGTGCGCGATCACGTTGGGCAGCCCGACGGACTTCGCGACCCGCTCGTTCCAGTGGATGACGTTGAAGTCGCCCGAGGCGCCCGCGTACCTGACGAGGTCCAGCCTGGTGACCTGGTAGCTCCGCGGCGGGATCTCCGTGCCGGGCTGCACGTCCGCGTAACGGGGTGTGGTCATCGCCGTCCCCTATCCGCCGCGCTCGACGAGCGTCGACCTCGCCGTGCACACGTGCTCGCCGTCCACCGTCCGGATCTCGGTGGCCGTCGTCATCATCGTCATGTCGCGAACCGCCCTGATCGACTCGATCGTGGACTGGGTGACGACCACGTCGCCCGCATGCAGCGGGCGGGCGTGCTCGAAGGACTGCTCGCCGTGCACCACCATCGCGTAGTTGATGCCCAGCCCGGGGTCCAGGGTCACCTTGGCGGCGCCCGTCATGCTGATCACGATCGCGAACGTCGGCGGGGCGATCACATCCGGGTAACCTGCCGCGCGCGCGGCCTCGCGGTCGCGGCACAGCGGGCTGGGCTCGCCGGCCGCGTTCGCGAACTCAGCGATCTTGACGCGGCTGACCTCGTAGGGTTCGGTCGGCTCGAACGTGCGGCCGATGTACTCCCGGTTGATCGCCACCCGGGCTCCCGCTACCTCGTCTCCCGGTGCGGGCGGTGACAACGGCACCACGGGCAGTACTTCTTCAGCTCGAGCCGGTCGGGGTCGTTCCGCCGGTTCTTCTTCGTGATGTAGTTGCGGCGCTTGCACTCCTGGCAAGCCAGCGTGATCTTCGGCCGGACGTCGGTGGCAGCCACGGTGGAGTGCCTTTCTTGCGTGGTCGGGTTACTCGTCGGTCGGACTACTCGTCAAAGGCTAGCAATCCTCGCCTGCTGGTAGCGGAGGCCGGACTTGAACCGGCGACACAGCGATTATGAGCCGCTTGCTCTGCCTGACTGAGCTACTCCGCCATGAGCCAGTACGTTAGGGTACCCGATTCCGCCCGGTGTCGCGGACCTGGGCGTCGCGGACCTGGGTCGCGGGCCTGGGCGTCGCGGACCTGGGTCGCGGGCCTGGGCGTCGCCGACCCCCGCCGGGGCGCGGCGTCCGGCTAGCCCGCGGCCTGGGCCTGCGTCTGGGGCGCCGGCGACTGCGACGGCGAAGGGGCGACCACCGGAGACGGCGAAAGGGCGGGCAGCGCCTGCTGATCGGCGAGCGCGATGGCGAGCTCGCCGGCCGCGTTCGGGTGCAGCGGCGCGATGTCGCCTGGACCCTGCACGTACGGATCGCCGGTGCACAGCTCATGCCCGGTGAACTGGGGGCCGGCCACGCCGAAGCCGAACGCCGCGGCGCCCTGCGCCAGCACCGCGTTGAGCTGCCCGAGCCGGGACAGCAGCACCTTCTCCTTGGCCGGGGTCATCCCGTACCGGGTGAGGCAGCGGATCGACGCGCCGAACGGGGAGTAGTACTCGTTGACGAGCACCGCCGGGTGCCACGGCAGGTTGGCCAGGTCGGTGAGCAGCTCGTAGTAGCTCCGGGTGAACGAGTTGAGCAGGTTGCTGAAGTACGCGCCGGACACCTTGTCGTTGCACACGCTGCTGACCGCGCACAGCCGCGTCATGACGCTCCATGAGAGGTCGTCGGCGCCGACGCTGACGACGATCAGCTTCGCGTGCGTGGCCTGCTCGGCGACGGGGAACTGGGGTGGCGCCACCTGCCCGTTGGAGAGCACCTGGACTCCGAGCAGGCCGTTCTTGACCGTCGCGCTGCCACAGGCCAGGTTGAGCACGTTCCAGTTGTTCGCCGTGGCCAGATCGGCGGCGTAGGCGTCGGCCGACCGGCCGCACGCCTCGTCCAGGGCGGTCGGGCCCGGTCCCCAGGGCAGGCCGTAGCCGGCCGCGGTCGAGTCGCCGATCACGACCGCCTGGACGCCGGGCAGCGGCTTTCCCACCGTCTGCGGCTCCCCGGCGAGCGGGTCCACGCCGACCAGGTCGTCCAGCGTCTTGACGCTGCGCAGCATCCTGGGCGTGCTGGACGCGGTGAGCAGGATGCCTCCCACGTTCACGGCGCAGACCACCGCCACGCCGGCGGCCGCCATCTTCAGCACGGGCTTCCTGAACACCCCGGCGACCGCGACGAGCGCGACCAGGGCGAAGCCGGCGGCGATGAGCGTCTCCCACTCGAAGTACCGGGTCCACCCCGCCGCCAGCTGCTGGCTCAGGGAGAGCTCGATCTTGTGCGGGCCGTCGGCGCGCAGCATCCGCACGACCTGGGGATCGATCGTGATGTGGGTGAGCTGAAGCCGGGGCCGGATGGGGCCGGTGAAGTGCGGCCTGGTCGGCATCACCTGGCCGAAGAGGTCGAGTTCTCCCGGGCCGGCGGGCGACAGGGCGGGCATCGCCGCGCCGACCTGTGCGGTCTGGCCCGCCGCCGAGACCGTCTGCAGCGGCGTGACGCGCAACGCGAGCCAGATCGCTCCCGCCGCGATGACGAGGAAAGCCAGCAGGTAGAAGAGGACTGTCCGGGTCCATCGCGCGAATTCAGGAATGACACCCTCCCGTGGGCTCAGCCATCAATGTACCCAGGCCAGGAGCGCGCTAGTCTCTCTCGCCGCCGCCCGGCCGCAGCAGTCAGGAACGCCGGTATAGTAGGTACCTAGAGGAAATCGACTATCCGCAAGGTAGGTGCTCTGTGAACGCTGGGAATTCTGTGAGCTCTGCGGGTTCTGCGGGCGACCCTGGCACCGCCTGCCCGGTCAGTCCGGTGGTCGATATCGTCTTCAGCCGCTGGACCACGCCGATCCTGTGGGCGCTCAATTCCTCCGGCCGGCAGCGTTTCGTCGAACTGGAGCGGCGCATCCCCGCGATCACGCCCAAGGTGCTGACCCAGCGGCTGCGGCAACTGGAGCGCGACGGCCTGATCGTGCGCACGTACCACCCCGAGGTCCCGCCGCGGGTCGAGTACGAGATCAGCGACCTCGGCCGCAGCCTCGGCCCGCTTTTCGCCTCGCTCGCCCGCTGGGCGGACACGCACCTGGACGAGGTCGAGGAGGCACGCCGCGGCTACGACTCAGCCAGCCGCCCGCTTCCCGCGTGACCGCCCGAGCGGTACCGGCCCTCCGTGATCATGCCGCGTGTGATTTTTACCGAACGGGCGGTGGCCCTCCTCATACGCCGCGTACCGCCGTCACACCGGCGAGGGTGCCTATGAAAGCGTCGCTGCCGGACAGCGACAGCGACGACATGCGCGGCAGCCCGCCGCTCAGCGCGATCGACGCGCGAACCGCGCCCGTCGCCGGGTTCAGCTCGTACAGCCCTCCCTGGCCGGTCACCCACACCGCGCCGCCTCCGACCACCGGGGAACCGGTCACGGCGGCCGGCCCGTGCCACAACTCGCGGATGCGAGTGCCGCCGATGACCCCGATGGCGGCCGGCCCGCCGCCACGGCACGGCTCGTACACGGTCGTGCCGCTCACCGCGGCCGCGCCCCAGGCGCCGCAGACGTCCAGGCTGGCCAGCTGGCCGCCGACGCCGCCCAGGTGCGCGGCGCTGAGCAGGTAGGCGGTGCCTCTCTTGCCCAGGGCGAGCAGGCGCCCGCCGCCCAGCAGGGCGGGCTGGGTGGAGCCCAGGTCCAGGTCGGCCGCGTTGTCGGCGGCCCACGTGGACGGGGCGAAGATAGCGGCTCGCCCCAGCCCCGGGGTGAGCGCGGTCACCGAGTCGCTGTCGTCGAACGCGCCGCTCGTCGCCGCGCCGTTGCCCACGCTGACGTACAGCGTGCCGCCGGCACCGGTGACGGGCCCGGCGATCCCCCAGATGCCGCCCTCCCGCGCGGTGGGGACCATGTACGAGATGATCGGCCCGGTGCCCGGCAGCGGCACCGCGGCGACGGAGCCACGGTACGGTCCGCAGTCACCGAACAGGCCGCCGAACGCCACGTACACCCGCCCGCTGCCGATGGCCAGCCCGGGACGCTGCTGGTCCCACCGCGGCTGCCCGTCGGGCGCCGGAATGTCCCGCCTGACCTTGACCGCGCCGTTGGTCACCGCGAGCCCGAACAGCACGTGGTGGAACCCGGTGGTCTCCGCGACCGCGTAGACCAGGCCGTTCGCCTGGTCGTACGCCGGCGTCCCGGTGATGCCGAGCGGGTCGATGTCGCCGCAGGTCAGCGTCGACGCCGGTACCGGCGTGCCGAGATGAGAGCGCCAGATGAGGTGGCCGGTCGCCTCGTTCAGGGCGTAGACGCTGTCGTTCTCGGTCGCGGCCACGACCATGCCGCCGATCACCAGGGGCTGCCCGTAGACCGCGCCGTCCAGCCGGGCGGTCCAGGCGGTGCTCAGCTTCCCCGCGGCGGGCAGCCCCGTCACCGCGCCGGTGCGGGCCGCGTTGCCGTTGAAGACCGGCCACGAGGCGCTGGGATGAGCCGCGGAACCGGCGGCCGGCTGAGCCGGCGCCTGGCTGGACGCGGCCGGGCCGGTGCCGTGCGACGCGGCCGGGCCGGTGCCATGGGACGCGGCGGGACCGGTGCCGTGCGCTGCGGCGGAACCGGTTCCGCCGCACGCGGCCAGAGCGAAGGCGGTCGCACCCGCGCCCGCCGCGCACACCGCTCGAAATCGCATAACCCGGACCCCCTGCAACGGGCGTTGTTGAAACGGGCATTGTTTGAAATGGGCATTGTTGAAACGGGCATTGTTGAAACGGGGATTGCTGAACGGCCACGCCGATCGTAACGCCTTCGCCCGCCGCACGATACCTCCGTGTCAGCTCTGCGCGGCGCGTTCCGCGGCGACCCGGTGCGGGACCTGCAGCAGCCGGATGGACGTCACCAGGGCGATGCCGCCGACGAGGTTGCCGAAAGCCGACCATGCCAGGGCCAGCGCCCAGTTGCCCCAGGTATATGCGGCGTGGCCGCCGAGCAGCCCGGTGAACATGAGGATCGAGTCCAGCACGGAGTGGAAAAGCTGCGCCGCCGGGAGCAGGAACGACATCGCTACTCCGGCGACGAGTTTGGGGCCCAGGTCATCGCTGGCGTGCTGCATGCGCGTCATCAACGTCAGGACCACCCCGGCCAGGACGGCGAGCAGCAGGGACCGCCAGGAGACCCCGAGCGTGGCGTAGTGACGCCCGATCGCCGCCGCCGCCGGGCGCAGGTCCGGAAGCGCGACCACGATCATGCCCGCCATGACCAGGCCGCCGGCGAGGTTCGCGGCGAGAGTCACCAGCCACAACCGCACAAGCTCGGGCCACGAGCCACGCCCCGCCACCCGCGCCGTGACCGGCACCAGGAAGTTCTCCGTGAACAGCTCGCTTCGGGCCAGCAGCAGCGCGATGAAGCCGACGGGGAACGCCGCGGCGGCCAGCAGCGGCTGCCCGGTCTGGTGATAGACCACGAGGTAGGCAAGCACGCCCACGGCGACGTCGATGCCCCCCACGAACCCCGTGGCCAGCAGCGGAACCAGTGGCCTGGCCAGCCGGTCGCCGCCCTCGGCGACCACCCGGTCGAACGCTTCCTCGACCGCCGGCTCCCGTGGCCTGCCCCCTGCCTCCCGCCCGTCTCCGGCCCTGGCCTCCGGGTCGGCTCTGGCCTCCGGCTCGTCTCTGGCCTCCGGGTCGGCTCTGGCCTCCGGGTCGGCTCTGGCCTCCGGGTCGGCTCTGGCCTCGGTCCCCGGCTCGTCTGTGGCCTGGGGATCTTCCCGCTCGCCTAGCGAAGAGGTCATCGCCTGCTCCAGTCCATCGCTGAATAGCAGGTCACCTACCTCGTCCAGCGAAGTATGAACTCAATCATCTCCTGCGGCGCGAAGACGGTCCTCGTAGGAGCTGAGCGCGGATTCCTTCCCCGGCCGGGACAGCGGTCGGCTGTTTGCGGCTGTCCTCGTGGGGTACCTCGGCATGTCTTGTATGTCGTCGCGTGGCCCGGACGGCCGCAGGCGCGGCATCCGGCAAAGGGAGACAGCTATGACCACCTCACAGGACCCTAAGGAGTACATCCGCCGCGTCGCTGTCGACGCCGAGGGCAACAGGATCGGCAAGATCACGAAGGTGTACCGCGACGACGAGACCGGGCAGCCACGGTGGCTCCTCGTGGAGACCGGCCTGTTCGGCACCCGGCAGAGCTTCGCCCCGATCCACGGATCCCGGTTCGACGGCGAGCAGCTGGTCGTGCTGGCCGTGTCCAAGGACCAGGTCAAGGACGCCCCTAACATCGACACGGACGCGCACATCAGCGAAAGCGAGAAGGACGCCCTCCGCCGGTACTACAGCGGCTCCCTCGGCACCGCCGAGGGAGACCAGCGCTGAGGAGGAAGGCGGCCTGAGGCAGGCGGCCGAGGATCGAAGCCATCTTCCGGCCGGGGTGGCCAACCGCTGCGGCGGGGCTTATCGTGCGGGTACATGACATGGCGGGACCCGGGTGATGACCTCGCCTCCGACATCATCGGCAGCGGGGGCGGGCACTGTGGCCTGCCCGCCCGCTGGCCCTGGCTGAGCCGCCTGATCCGGCGGGCCGGCAGTACCCGGCTGCGATGGGCCGCGGGCGCCGTGCTCGCCGCCGCGGCCGCGGCCGCCGTCCTGGCCCTCCCGGCCGCCCATCCCGGGGCCGGCAGCCCTCACCCGGCCCGGGTATCCGCGGCCGGCCGGCACGACGGGCCGGCGGTTGTGATCTCCTCGGTGATGGCCGGCACGGTGGCGCCGGGCGGCGTGTTCGCCGAAGGCGCCGCGGACGGCCACCCGTGGCAGCTTGCCGTGCGGGACATCGCCGCTCCCGGATTCGGCTGCCAGCCGGGGGTGACCGTCAACGGGAACGACGCCGACCCGCTGTTCGCGCGCCCGGCCATGCGCACACCGGTCGGCAGCCTGGCGTTCATGACGCCGGGCCCGGCGATGCCCGGCGTCGGCTTCGCGATCATCGGTGTTCGCGCGGACGTCAGCTGGGTCTGGCTTGACCCCGCCCCCATCAACGGGCTGATGCTCGGCCTGCCCCCGGTCACGATCACCTCCTGCGGCCAGCAGTTCCGCCTGGCCGGCTTCGCCTACCCGCTGGCCGGCACGCTGCGGATCGACGCGAGCACCGCCACCGGGAGCCTGCGCTACGCGGTCCCGCGGGCGTTGTCCGCGCCGCAGCCCTCGCTCGCCGCTCCGCAGGTGGACGGCGTCTGGCAGGACATGGACACCGCGCACGCCCAGGTGGCGGCCGCGACCCTGGCCACCGGGCGCGCCTTCGGGCAGCGGTGGTCGATCCAGCTGGGGTTCGGCACGGCCGGCGACTGTTTCACGCTGCGCACCGCCTACATCGACGACAGCGCGAACGCCAGGCCCGAGCAAACCTCGTTCTGCGGCCCGGTCAGCACGCCGCATGGCCCGGACACGATCATGGCGCTGGCGCTCGGCTCGCCCGCCGGAAACGGACAGGGCGTGGGCTACGCGGTCTCGGTCGGCCCCGGCACGGCCCACCTCACCGCCCAGCTGTCCACCGGCGCGACGTTCCCGGTCACGCCGGTGGTGGCGGCCGGACGCAGGTACGCCGCGTTCTTCGTCCCCGGCCCGGCACACCTGGCGCGGCTGAACTGGGACAACGCGGCCGGCCAGGAAATCGCGGGCATCCGCGGCCTGCCGGACTACGGCTACACCCAGTTCCAGCCCTAGGTCCCCGGCAGGACCCACGTCCGTTCGAAGACAGCGTTCCGCGAGACCGGCGGGACGCGGCGGCCGGTTACAGGTCGCGGCGGGTGACGGCTGTCACCGCGAGGACGGCAGCGGCGAGGGCCCAGGCGGCGTAGACGATCCAGGCGCCGGTGACCGTCCAGGGGTAGGCGGTTCCCGGCGGGTAGGGGACGGCGGCCAGCCGGTCCCACGCCTCGAAGGGCAGCGCGTGGGCGATGACGGCGGTCAGGCGGCTGCTGTCGCGGATGATCAGCGGAAGTATCAGCAGGATGACGAAGCTGCCCGCGACGGCCGCCGCGCTGCGCCGGGCGATGGCGCCGGCCGCCGCGCCGATGAGCGCCGAGAGCGGGGCGAGCAGCGCGGAGGCTGCGACGACCTGGAGCGCGCCTGGGTAGCTGATCGGGATCCCGGCGTGCCGGCCGGACAAGATGGCCTGGGTAAGGCCGAAGGAGGCAGCCGCGGTGACCGCCCCGAGCGCGGTCGTGACGGCCGTGATGATGCTTACCTTGGCCGCCATCACGGCCCGGCGGGCCGGGACGGCCGCGAACGTGGTGCGGGCCAGGCCGGTGCTGAACTCGCCGGTGATCGCGATGGCGCCGATGGCGCTGGCGGCGATCATCGTGACAAGGGCCGCGTTGGTGCCGAACGCGTCGAGGAGCGGCAGCCCCTGGGCGATGAAGCCGGCGGGAGCGACGTGCTCCATGTTCCAGTGGATGTAGTGCTCCCACGCGTTGCCCACGTTGAACCCCAGGACCGCCAGGGTGGCGACCAGCAGGCTCCACGGGGTCGAGCGCAGCGTCCGGTACTTCAGCCATTCGGCGGCGAGGAGGTCCCGGAATCGGGCGGAAGGCTCCGCGGCTGTTCGGGCGAGGCCGGTTGTCATGGCAGTCACTGGTTCTTTCCTCCCGGGGCGTCGGCGGTGAGGTCTAGGAACGCGTCCTCCAGGGACCCGGTGGCGGTGCGGCGCGTGAACTCCGTCATGGACTCGGCGGCGACGAGCTTGCCGCGGCTGATGACGATCAGCTGGTCGGCGGTGTGCTCCATCTCCGACATGAGATGGCTGGAGACGAAAACCGTGCGGCCTTCGGCGGCCAGCTGGCGGAACAGCCCGCGGATCCAGCGCACCCCCTGCGGGTCGAGCCCGTTGAACGGTTCATCGAACACCAGCACCGGCGGGTCGCCGAGCAGGGCGGCGGCGATCCCGAGGCGCTGCCTCATGCCGAGGGAGAACCCGCCGATCCGGCGCCGTGCCGCGTCGGCGAGCCCGGCCGCGTTCAGCACTTCGTCGACCCGGGAGCGCGGGATGCGGTTACTGCGGGCCAGCGCGGCCAGGTGCGCGACCGCGGTGCGCCCGCCGTGCACGTCAGCCGCGTCGAGCAGCGCGCCGGCATGGCGCAGCCCGCGTGCGTGGTCGCGGAACGGGCGGCCGTCGATGGTAGCGGTGCCGGCCGTGGGAGTGTTCAGGCCCAGGATGAGCCGCAGGGTGGTGCTCTTCCCGGCACCGTTGGGACCGAGGAACCCGGTGACGTGCCCGGGTCCCGCACTGAAGGTCAGGTCCCGCACGGCCGTCGTCTGCCCGTAGCGCTTGGCTAGCTGTCTGACTTCGATCACGCGGCCAACGATGCCGGTGGCGGGGGCCGCCTGGCATCGGGCCGTGGCCGGCATTCCCGGCGTTCGCCGGCCGGCCGTGGTTGTACGACCCTGGTCTGATTGCCGGGGCAGATCACGCCGCTACCATCGGCATCATGGACACGATGCGGCTTTTTTCGCTGCTCAGGCGGGTGCCGCCGGGAGCATGGATCGCCGTCATCTGGTGCTGCTACACGGTCTACTCGATTCGGATGTTCCTGGGAATCCCCGGCATGCCGTACGTCCCCGGGCAGCGGTTCACGCCTCCGGCGTGGCTGCTGCTGGCCGCCGCGACCACGGCGGCGATCGCGGGCAGCGCCCTGCTGCGCCGCTGGCCCCTGCCCGCCGTCGGCCTGCTGCTGGCCGGCTCGTCCGCGGCCGCACTGGATGTGCACTCACCCACGATCCACCTCGCGCACTATCTCGCCGCCGATGCCGCCCTGGGCGCCATCGTGGCCAGCCGGTCCCGGCCGGCCTGGATCGCCGCCCTGACCGCGATGCTCGCCGTGCTGCCCGCCTACTCGATCCTGCGGAGCTACCTCGGTTACCCGCCGGGCCTGCTGCAAGGGTGGTACCTGTACGCGCTGACGGCCGCCGTGGCGTGGCTGGCCGGGAACTCCGTGCGGCTGGCCCGCGGCTACGCGCAGGAGTCACGTACCCGCGCCGCGGCCGAGGCGGTCACCGCCGAGCGGCTCCGGATCTCACGCGAGCTGCATGACATGGTCGCGCACAGCATGGGCATCATCGCCCTGCAAGCGGGCGCGGCAGCGCGGGTGATCGACACCCAGCCGGAGCGGGCGCACGAGGCGCTGCGCGAGGTCGAGACCGCCAGCCGCGAGACCCTGGCGGGACTGCGCCGCATGCTCGCCGCGGTCCGCCCGGACGGCCCTGGACAGGAACCCGAGTCCTCGCGCAAGCCCGCGCCCGGCCTGGCTGACCTGGAACGGCTGACCGCGTCGGCGACCGCTGCAGGCGTCCACGTCGCGGTAGAACGGCGAGGGGAACACAGGCCGCTTCCGCCGGATATAGAACTGGCCGCCTACCGCGTGATCCAGGAATCGGTCACCAACGTCATCCGCCACGCCGGGACCAGCTCGTGTGCGGTGCTCATCGAGCAGCACGAGGAGCACCTGTCCATCGAAGTCGCAGACACTGGGCACGGACGCGGCGGCACTGCGGGCGGCACCGGGCACGGCCTGGCCGGGATGCGCGAGCGGGTGGCCCTGCTGCGCGGAGACTTCACCGCCGGGCCACGGCCGGAGGGTGGTTTCCGCGTGTCCGCCCGCCTGCCCGTCCCGGCGCAGGCGCAGCACGCATGACGATCCGTGTCGTGCTCGCCGACGATCAGCCCCTGGTGCGCACCGCCCTGCAGATGGTCATCACCGACACGCCAGACATCGGCGTCGCCGGGGAGGCCGGCACCGGCGCCGAAGCGGTCACCCTGACCGCGAGCCTGCGCCCCGACGTCGTCGTGATGGACATCCGCATGCCCGGCATGGACGGCATCGAGGCCACCCGGCTGATCACGTCGGCCCCCTGCCCGGCAAGCGTCGTCGTGCTGACCACATTCGATGACGACGAGAACGTCTACGGGGCGCTCCGGGCCGGGGCCAGCGGGTTCCTCGTCAAGGACATGGCGCTGGAGGAAATACTCAGCGCGATCCGCGTCGTCGCGGCCGGCGACGCCCTCATCGCCCCCGCTGTCACCCGCCGCCTGATCGAACGGTTCGCTGGCCTGCCCGAAGCCGCCGCCAGGCCAGGCAGGCTCGACAGCATCACCGGCCGCGAACGCGAGGTCCTTACCCTCATCGGGCGCGGCCTGTCCAACACCGAGATCGCCGCCGGCCTCACCGTCAGCATCGCGACCGTCAAGACCTACGTGACCCGGCTCCTGACCAAACTCGACGCCCGCGACCGGGTCCAGCTCGTCATCATCGCCTACGACACCGGCCTCGTGACACCCGCCCAGTAAAGCCGACCCCCCCGGGGCGGCCGGAAGGCATGGCCGCCTGACCGGCCGGCGGCCGTTCACCGGCACCGGCGCTAGCTGCCGCGGATCGGCATCCCGCCGCGGACGACGTACATGTCCTGGTGGAGTTCACTTCCGGCCGGCGCGGTGGCCAGCGGGAAGGCGGTGACCGCGTTCCCGCCGGGCAGGACCGTGGTGCCGATGAAATAGCTGATCATCGCACCCTGCCCGGCGGTTGCCAGCCAGGACGACTGCATCGGCCAGGCGACCCGGGCCGGCCGGCTCCAGGTGGCGCCGCCGTCCGCAGAGGAGACGAACCGGACGCCGATGCGGCAGCTCGCGGCGGTGCAGTGCGGGTAGTAGTGGTAGTAAGTGATCCCGATCCGGGCGGACGGGCCGGCCGACACCGGGTCGGCCCCCACGCCGGGCAGGGTGTCGTCGCCGGTGCTGCCGGTCACCCGGCGCACCGGGGTCCAGCAGGTGCCGTTGCCGCTGGTGGTCATCACAATGTCATTGGCGGAGCAGCCTGGCCGGAACCGGCAGTCCTGCCAGGCCAGGTAGATCCGGCCGGTGCCGTCTTCGGCATCGGCCAGCGCCGGGATGAACAGCGGGTTGCTGAACGGGTCCACGGCGGTCTTGGCCTGGGCGATCGCGCGGGCCGGCCCCCAGGTGCCGCCACCGTCATACGACTGGAACGACAGCACCTGGTCCGCCTTGGGCCAGATGTCGACCGGCACGACCACGGTGCCGTCCGGCCGGACCAGCGGTTTGCCCGCGGTCCCCGTGGCGTGGTTTGCGGTCGCCTTCGCGGTGCCCCAGCTCCGGCCGCCGTCAGCCGACACCGCCATCTGAATGATCTTGCCCGCGCTGTCCCCGGGCCGGTCCAGGCGGGTGAACTCGATGTAGCAGTGGCCGTCATAGGGGCTGGAACGCCAGTGGTCACAGGCGATGGCGGGCCCGTCGAGGTTGCGGCCATCTGTTTCCTGCGCCACCGTGACCGGCCGCGACCACGTCCGGCCGGCGTCGGTGGACCGGCTGGCCAGCACCGCGATCTTCACCGGCGGCCCGGCCGAGCCGGCCAGGCCGGCCAGGGCGGCGATCAGCCAGGTACGGTGCCGGGCATCGTAGGCCACCGTCGGGAAGATCGCGGCGGAGAACGGTCCGCCGGTGTAGCGGGTGATCCCGGGCAGCGAGCCGTGAATCCAGGTCCGCCCGTCATCGTGGGAGGTGGCGAAGCCGATTCCGGAGGCTCCATCGCCGTCGGCGAACAGTCCCTCATCAAAGGCGGCCACGACCGTGGCACTGGAACTGCCGATGCTGGGATCGGCCTCGGTGGCGTGCTGAGCCGATGCGTTGGTGAACGGGTCCGAGCTGATCCGGGCGAGCGCGGAGTGACCCGTCCCGGCCGGGCTCCGGGTGCTCGCCTCGCTGGGCGCAGGTTGAGTGCTCACGGCGCTGACCGTGGTTGCGAAGCTCCGGGCGTCCGGTGCGGTGGGCGTGGTCAGTGCGGCCACCGTGCCCGCCAGCCCCGCCACGGCGGCCGCCCACAGCAGCCTGCTGGATCCGCGCACGAGTTAACTCCCTCTCCGGCCGGGCACCGCTCGCTCCCCTGCGGCCACCCGGGCCGCGGCGCGTGCCATCGGGAAGAACGTTACGAACGCGACCAGCGGCGCGGAACACGGCTATCCCCCGTCTTCCCATGGGGGTTTCCCCCAGGGCGGGGCGCAGGCCCACGGTCACGGCCAGGCCTGCCACCAGGGCCGCTCACGCCCGCCGAGCGAACTCCAGGAGAGCCTCAATGCCTGCGCTTGGGCCGTTTCCCCAGCCCGCGAGCTCCAGAGCGCATGGCTGCGAAGGCCGCGCACCAGCCCGAAGAGCCGCTCCGCGCCCAAGCCGGCCGCCGACGCCATCACCGTGATGCGCACCGCATCAGCAGCAACAAGCACCCACCTGCCTGCACAATGCCGCAGCAGCAAGCGAGTCTGGGAATCGGCGACGCCGACCGAGGGAATCTACGACACGTGGCCCGCAGAATCGACTTCTACGACGACCCGACCGCATCCCCGGGAACAGCCTTGTGCCGTCCGTCAACGTGGTCGTGTCCAATGCCGTCGGCGACGTCTTGCTCATCCGGCGGCCGGACAACCAGAAGTGGGGGGCGCCCGGCGGTGCGGCCCGGACGCCGGGGCTAGCGTGCCCGTGGAGCCGATTCCGGACGTTGCCGAGGCCGGCGGCCGATGAGTGAGCATACTGTGACCTTCCGGCTGGCCGATCCGGAGCGTCAACTGGCGGGCGTGCGGCTCGTGCAGGACGTGCGTATCCCCGGCGACCAGCTCGGCTTCCATCGCAGCGGTGACCGATGGGAGCTGGTCATCGACCGGCCGCGGGTGAACCGGATGGAGTATCTGCTGGAGCTGCGGCACCGGGACGGCGGCACGGAGACCGTGCTGGATCCGGGGAACCCGCAGCAGGTCGCGGGGGCGTTTGGACCGAAGAGCGTCCTGGAGTTCCCTGGTTACACGCCGCCGGGCTGGCTTAGCATCGCGGCCGAGCCAGGGAACGTCACCGATGTCGACGTGCCGGTCAAGGCGCTTGACGCGGCGGTCTCTGTACGGCTCTGGTCTCCTGAGGGTACGCAGCACGACGAGCGGCTGCCGCTTCTGGTGGTGCACGACGGGCTGGAGTACGACACGCTGGCGAGCCTTACCCACTACCTGTCCGCGGGGGCCGCCGGGCGCTGGCTTCCCCGGCTGCGGGCCGCGTTGCTCGGCCCGGGGCCGAGGGACCGCTGGTATTCCGCCAACATGCGCTACACCCGGGCGCTGTGCACGACCGTGCTGCCCGCGATCACCGGCCGGGTGGCGACGAGCGTGCGGGTGGGAATGGGCACCAGCCTCGGCGCGCTGGCGATGCTGCACGCGCACTGCCGCTACCCGGACGCGTTTGACGCGCTGTTTCTTCAGTCTGGCAGCTTCTTCTGGCCGCGCTTCGACTCCCATGAGCGGCGGTTCCTCTACTACCGCCGGGTCGTCAGGTTCGTGACCGACGTGCACAATGGCGGGCTGCCGCCCCGGCCCGTGCCCGCGGTTTTCACCTGCGGCCTGATCGAGGAGAACATCGAGAACAACCACCTGATGGTCAAGACCCTGCGCGGCGGGGGTTACCCGGCGACCGTGCACGAGGTGCCCGACATGCATAACTACACGGCCTGGCGTGACGCGTTCGA